>PVBE010973964.1_pt1 | contig 55632 bp, 55 predicted proteins | sample 1631181 | NCBI WGS metagenome assembly PVBE01 (sample SAMN08397723, study PRJNA350692) | Marine metagenome, whole genome shotgun sequencing project. | isolation source: water | place: Pacific Ocean | collected 2012-04
CGGCGGTAATGTGCCGCCCGCCGCCCGAAAACAGCAGCCCGGCGAGCGACAGGCGCTGGCGCGTCGGCCGCAGGCCGGCGGTGCGGACCAGTTCGGTGATATCGTTAGCAACAGCGGCTTGGCGCATGTTCAATTCCACCCACTATCACATGTGTCGCTTCTTATGTTGCACAAGATAATGCAGAACAACCCTAAATCAAGTGGGGATTGGAATTTCCTGCCTTCGCGGTGGCGTCAATCGCCGGTTATCATGCGGTTGACGAGTTCCTTCACCGTCGGAATGAAGCCATTGGAATAAAACGGATCGGTTGAGAAGCGGTAGCCGCCATGGCCCGAGAACATCAATTGGTTGTCGACACCGTCTTCGTGAATGATGTCCTGCAGGGTCTTTTGGATGCAAAAGCTGCGCGGGTCGGCCTTTTTGCCGGTGGTGCCGTCCGGGTTTGTCGACCAATTGCTGAAGCGGCAGGATGACAGGCAACCCATGCAGCTTGCCTGATCGCTGCGGATTTCCCGCGCCATTTCGTCGGTGACGAATATCAGGGTCGAATCGGGGGTTTTCATGGTCCGTCTGAAGCCCTTGCGGAACCATGCCTGGGCGCGTTTTAGATCGCCCCTGGTGAGATAAAAGGAGCGCCCGCGCGGGCCCGGCGTGAATTCCTGATCGTGATCGCCGAGCGGCTCCGAGGTAAACGCCAGTTGACGGTTCTCGCGCTCTTCGAGTTCGTTGATAAATTTGTTGCGCACTGCCGAGGAATAAAACCCGGTGGGGCTGAATTTATTGAGCCCGACATCGCCCTTTTTCAGGCTCAACAGGCGCTGCTTCCAGCTTTCGGATATCGGGCTTTCGCGGGTCACCAACGGGCGCGTGCCGAGCTGGAAGGCGATCGGGCCAAGCTCCGGATTGCCGATCCAATCCTGCCAGTCGCGCAGATACCAAACGCCGCCGGCCATGATGATCGGCACCTTCTGCAAGCCGATGCTGTTCATCAATGTGCGCAGGTCGCGGACGCGCGGATAGGGGTCTTCCGGCTGGTCCGGGTCTTCGCTGTTCGACAGGCCATTGTGGCCGCCGGCGCGCCACGGATCCTCATAGACGACGCCGCCGAGCAGATCCTCGAATTTGTGATAGGCGCGTTTCCACAGCGCCCGGAAGGCGCGGCCGGAGGAGACGATGGGGTAATAATGCAGCTGATATTGATTGGCGATCTCGGCGATGCGGTAGGGCATGCCGGCGCCGCAGGTGACGCCGTGGATGAGACCCTTGCTGCGCTCCAGGATGGCACGCAGGATCCTTTCGCTGGCCGCCATTTCCCACAATATGTTGATGTGCAGCCGGCCTTCGCCGCCCGATGTTTCATGCGCGATACGGGCCTGCGTTACGCCGCCCTCGACGGCGTATTTCACCAGCTCCTCATGGCGCTCGCGGCGCGTCCGGCCATGATAGACCTGCGCTATCGGCCGGCCGTCCGCATCGTAGGAATCGGCATTGACGCCAGAGAAGGTGCCGACGGCGCCGGCCGCCGCCCAGGCGCCCGAAGAAAGCCCGTTGGTCACGCCGATGCCCTTGCCGCCCTCGATTAAGGGCATCGCTTCGCGGCCCGAAACGATGAGTGGATGAAGTGCCTTCAATTCATCCCCGCTCCATAGCTTGGCAAAAGGGCGGCCGCCCTAAGGCGAACGCCGCCCGATTGCGCTCAATGATCAAATTGGACGTTTTACCGCCCACGGTAAGCCCCCCCCGCCCCGCGGCAAGCCGATGCGCCATGATCATAGCGGAACATGGCGCACAGCCGTGAGCTTTCATGGCCCAATCTATCAGGCGTCCAATCTATCCGGCTTGCGCCTGTTTGCTGATGTCCTCGCCGGTTTCCTGGTTGACGACTTTCATGCTCAGCTTGATCTTGCCGCGGTTGTCGATGCCGAGCACCTTGACCTTGACCTGATCGCCCTCCTTGAGCACGTCGCTGACGGCGCCAATCCGATTGGGCGCGACCTCGCTGATATGAACCAGCCCGTCGCGTTTGCCGATAAAATTCACGAAAGCGCCGAAATCCATGATTTTCACGACCTTGCCGTCGTAAATCTCGCCGATCTCGGGCTCGGCGATGATATCGCGGATCATATCGAGCGCCGCCTGGCCGGCCTGGGCTTCGACCGCGGCGACCTTGATCGTGCCGTCATCCTCGATATCGATCTTGGTGCCCGTGACCTCGCAGATTTCGCGCACCACCTTGCCGCCCGGGCCGATGATCTCGCGGATGCGGTCCTTGGGCACGGTGATGGTGGTGATGCGCGGCGCCGTATCGCTCACCGTATCGCGCGCCGCACCGATCGCCTTGCCCATCTCGGCGAGGATATGCAGGCGGCCTTCATTCGCCTGTTCGAGCGCCACCTTCATGATTTCCTCGGTGATGCTGGTGATCTTGATATCCATCTGCAGCGAGGTGATGCCGTTCTCGGTACCGGCGACCTTGAAATCCATATCTCCAAGGTGATCCTCGTCGCCGAGAATATCGCTCAGCACGGCGTAATCATCGCCCTCCTTGATCAATCCCATGGCGATGCCGGCGACCGGGTGGGACAACGGAACGCCGGCATCCATCAGCGACAGGGAAGCGCCGCACACGGTCGCCATCGAGGAAGAGCCGTTCGATTCGGTGATCTCCGAGACCACGCGGATGGTGTAGGGGAATTCCTCGGCGGTCGGCAGAAGCGGATGAATGGCGCGCCATGCCAGCTTGCCATGGCCGATTTCGCGCCGCCCGGGGCCGCGCAGGAAGCGCGCCTCGCCGACCGAATAGGGCGGGAAATTATAATGCAGCATGAAGCGCTCGCGATATTCGCCCTCGAGCACATCCATGATCTGCTCATCCTGGCCGGTGCCGAGCGTGGCGACCACCAGGGCCTGGGTTTCGCCGCGCGTGAAGAGCGCCGAACCATGGCTGCGCGGCAGCACGCCGACTTCGCTGGCGATTTGGCGCACTTCGCTGGTGGTGCGCCCGTCGATGCGAGCACCTGATTTCAGGATCTGCGAACGCACGATGTCGCGCTCGATATCCTTGAAAATAGAGCCCATATCGCCCGGCGTCTCGCCGTCGTCATCGGCGAGGCTTTCCGACAGCGATTTCTTGACGCCGCCGATGCGCTCCTGGCGCTCGGATTTGGTCTGGATGGCGTAGGCCTGGCGCAGGCCGTCAGCCGCCAATTCATCTATTTTGGCGACCAGGTCGGCGTCTTTCTCGACGCTGGGAATATCCCACGGCTCCTTGGCGCAGGCCTCGGCGAGCTCGATGATGGCATCGAACACCGGGCGCATCTCGGCATGGCCGAAGGTTACGGCGCCGAGCATGATCTCCTCGCTGAGCTGGCCGGCTTCCGATTCGACCATCAGGACGCCTTCTTGCGTTCCGGCGACGACGAGGTCGAGGTTCGATTCAAGGCGCTGTTCGAGCGTCGGATTGAGAATATATTCGCCATCGCTATATCCGACGCGGGCGCCGGCGATCGGGCCCATGAAGGGTATGCCGGAAATGGTCAGGGCGGCGGAAGCGCCGACCATGGCGACCATATCGGGATCGTTCTGCATATCATGCGAGACAACCGTGCAGATCACTTGCGTTTCATTGCGGAAGCCCTTGGCAAAAAGCGGCCGGATCGGCCGGTCGATCAAACGGCAGACCAGCGTTTCCTTTTCGCCCGGCCGCCCTTCGCGCTTGAAAAATCCGCCGGGAATTTTCCCCGCGGCAAATGCTTTTTCTTCGTAATTGACCGTGAGGGGGAAAAAATCCACACCCTCGCGCGGGCTCCTTTGCGCCACCACGGTGCACAGCACGGCGCTCTGGCCGTAGGTCACCAATACGGCACCATCGGCCTGGCGCGCCATTTTGCCGGATTCCAATACCAGCGTGCGGCCGCCCCATTGCGTCTCTATTCGTGTAACATCGAACATAGTCTATTTCCCTTCTACCTGCGGCTGGTGCGCCCCATGCGCTCCACGCCGCTCGGGCGGACCATGATGGTCCCCCCGTCCATTGCATCGGCCATGAGATTCTCCCATGAGCCACTGAACCATTCAGCCAGTTGGCTGCTGTCCAGGCCTTGTACGCCGCGGTTCAGCCGGCGGCGCCTGCCTGTCGTCGGTTTCTCCACCCGTGCCGGTGAGGTTGATTCGCGGCGCTGCCCGAAATCACTTACGCAAGCCCAGGCGCTGGATGACGTCGGCATAACGCTCGGCGTCCTCGCGCTTGAGATAATCGAGCAGACTGCGGCGCCGGCTCACCATCTTCAACAGGCCGCGGCGCGAATGCCGGTCTTTCTTGTGGGTTTGGAAATGCCCCGTGAGATTGTTGATGCGTTCGGTCAGAATTGCGACCTGCACTTCCGGGGAGCCGGTGTCACCGGCCGTTTTTCCGAACTCGCCCATGAGCTCGGATTTCCGCTCAGCGGTAATCGACATCTGCTACTCCGATTGTCAAAGGTTGAATACGCGAAGCGTCCGCAGCATGCCCGTTTCGATTCTGGCCAATGCCACCAGACGCTCGCCTGATTTGGCCCGGATGGTTTCGCCGTCCGGGCCCGATACCGCTATTACCTGGCCGCAATGCAGCCGGTGCGCGTCGCTTTCGGTCAATTCCAGTGCCGGGATGTCGGCCAGCGGGGCCTCGACCGATAGGACGTGCGCGGCAAGGCGCGCACTATGCACGAGCGACTCCACGATATCCAGCGAAATCGCCGCTTTTTCCGTAAATGGGCCGACCGCCGTGCGGCGCAAAACCGAGACATGGGCGACGCCGCCGAGCGCGCCCGCCAAATCGCGCGCCAGGGCGCGAATATAGGTGCCCTTGCCGCAGATCACATCGAAGCTGGCGGTTTCCCCGTCGCTATCGAGCAGCCGCAAGCTGTCGATGCGCACCTGGCGCGGCGCCAGCGTCACCGGCTTGTTGGCGCGCGCCAAGGCATAGGCGCGCCGGCCGGAAACTTTCAGGGCCGAATATTTGGGCGGCATTTGGCTGATGTCGCCGATGAAATCCGGCAAAATCCGCTCGACCTGGCGGCGCGACGGGCGAACCTCGCTGGTCTCGGTAACCGCGCCTTCGCTGTCGTCGGTATCGCGTGCTTCGCCCCATTTCAGGGTAAAACGGTAGGCCTTTGTTCCATCCATGACATAGGCCACCGTCTTGGTGGCTTCGCCGAGCGCAATCGGCAGGACGCCGGTGGCGAGCGGGTCGAGGGTGCCGCCATGGCCGACCTTGGCGGCGCCGGAGAGGCGCTTGATGCGGCCGACGATCTGCGCCGAGGTTCGCCCCGCCGCCTTGTCGATGACCAGCCAGCCATTGAGGCGCGGCGTTTCGCTGCTCGGCTCATTCATGGCGCGGCGAGATTTCATTGAGCAAATCGTCGATATGGCTGGATTCGTCGAATGAACGGTCGAGCTCGAATTCGAGCGCCGGCGCGTAACGCAATTTCACCCGCCGTGCCACCTCGGAGCGCAGATACGGCGCGGCGCGCCTCAGCGCCTCGATGACCGCCGCGCCGTCGCCGCCGCCGAGCGGCATGACGAAGATCCTGGCCTGCTTGAGATCGGCGGTGGCGCGCACTTCGGTGACCGTAATAGCCGTCGCCGCCAGAATGGGGTCGCGAATCGGCGCCCGCACGAAGCACTCGGTGAGCGCCTCGCGCAGCAGCTCGCCGACGCGCAATTGGCGCTGGCTGGGGGCGCGCGATTTCGTTGCGTTTGTGCGTGCCATGCTTCGGCTCGCTACCTCATGGGATGAATTCTATAAGCCGATTCCGTAACCGGGAATCAGGATTCGAGAACGCGCGCGACTTCCTCGATTTCGTAAAACTCCGCGATATCGCCTTCGCGTATGTCCGAATAATTCTCAAACGCCATACCGCAATCGTAACCTTCCTTAACCTCGCGCACATCGTCCTTGAAGCTGCGCAAGGTCTTGAGGGTGCCGTCATGAATGACGATGTCGTCGCGCAGCAGCCGCACTTTGGCGTTGCGCCGCACGACGCCGTCGGTGACCCGGCAGCCCGCCACCTTGCCGACCTTGCCGACGTCGAATATCTGCAAAATCGCCGCATTGCCCAGCTTGCGCTCGCGCAGGGCCGGTTTGAGCATGCCCTCGAGCATCGCTTTTGTGTCGTCGACAATATTGTAGATGATGGCGTAATAGCGGATATCGATACCATCGCGCTGCGCCAGAACGCGTGCCTGAGGATTGGCGCGCACATTGAAGCCGATGATGGAGGCGTTCGAGGCGGCGGCGAGAATCACGTCCGATTCGGTAATGCCGCCGACGCCGGCATGGAGGATTTGCACGGCGACCTCCTCCGTCGACAAATTCTCAAGCGCGCTGGTTACCGCTTCCACCGAGCCGTGCACGTCGCCCTTGATAACCAAGGGCAGCTTTTGCAGCCCGTCTTCGCCGGCCTGCGAGAACATCTCCTCGACACTGACCTGCGAGGCGCCGCGCGCGGCAGCGACCTCGCGCAGGCGCTTGCTGCGGAATTCACTGATTTCGCGGGCGCGCCGTTCATTGTCGACGACGACGAATTCGTCGCCGGCGTTGGGCGGGCCGTTGAAGCCCAGCACCTCGATCGGGGACGCGGGCAACGCCTCTTTGCGGTTTTGGCCGCGGTCATCCGCCATCGCGCGCACGCGGCCCCATTCGGCGCCGGCGACGACGATATCGCCGACATGAAGCGAGCCGCGCTGCACCAAAAACGTACAGACGACGCCGCGTCCCCGATCGACGCGTGATTCGATGACGACGCCGTCGGCGTCGCGCTCCGGATTGGCGGCGAGTTCGAGAATTTCCGATTGCAGGATGATCGCTTCCTCGAGCTTGTCGAGGTTGGTCTTCTGCATCGCCGACACTTCGACGGACAACACATCGCCGCCCATTTCCTCGGTCACGATTTCGTGCTGCAACAGCTCCTGGCGCACGCGGTTGGGGTCGGCGTCGGGCCGGTCGATCTTGTTGATGGCGATGATGAGGGGAACCTTGGCGGCGCGCGTATGGTTGATCGCCTCGACCGTCTGCGGCATGACGCCGTCATCGGCGGCAACCACCAAAATGACGATATCCGTGATCTTGGCGCCGCGCGAGCGCATCTGCGTGAACGCCGCATGGCCCGGCGTGTCGATGAAGGTGATGCGCGCTCCATTCGCCATTTCGACCTGATAGGCGCCGATATGCTGGGTGATTCCGCCTGCTTCGCCCGAGGCGATATCGGTGGCGCGCAAGGCGTCGAGCAGCGACGTCTTGCCGTGATCGACATGGCCCATGACGGTCACCACGGGTGGGCGCGAAACCAGGCTGCCGGCATCGTCAATTTCGCCTTCCAGGCCGATTTCGACATCCGAAGCGCTCACCCGCTTGACCTTGTGACCGAACTCATGCACCACCAGTTCAGCCGTGTCGCCTTCGATGCTCTGCGCCATCGAGGCGGCGATGCCCAATTGCATGAGCTTTTTCACAACCTCGATGCCGCGCACCGCCATCCTGTTGGCGAGTTCCTGGACGGTGATGGTTTCGGGCACCACCACTTCGCGCACGACGGGCCCGGCATCTTCGCCGCCGCCGGCTTCCGCCGCCATTCGGCGTTCGCGTTCGCGTTGGCGTTTGAGCGACGCCATGCTGCGGCTGCGCACATCCTCGCCGCCGGTCTCGAGCGCCCGCGAGACGGTGAGTTTGCCGCCGCGGCGACGGTTCGAATCGCGGTCGCGCTTGCCGGCTGACGGCGGGCGGCGGATTTCGGCACGCCGCCGGCCGCGCCTCGGCGCTTCCTCTTCCTCGGCAGCCGCTTCGCGTTTGGCGCTGGCGCGCTCGGAGCCGCTATCGCTGGCACTCTCAGCCGCTTCCTCTTCCGGCGCCGCCAGCCGGCGGGCGGCGGCTTCCTCGGCCTGGCGGCGTTTTTCCTCTTCCTCCTTGCGCCGCGCTTCTTCCTCGGCGGCGCGGCGCTCGGCCTCTTCACGCTCGGCGGCGCGGGTCTTGTCCTCTTCCGCGCGCAACGCCGCTTCGCGTTCCGCCACCAGGCGTTTGCGCCCTTCCTCCTTGACCGCGTCTTCCACGGCGCGGGCGCGGGTCGCCTTTTCCTCCGTCGTCAGCGTTCTCAGCACAACCCGCGATTTGGGCGCGCCCTGTTCCGCTTCCTCGGTCTTGGCGGGCGCCGCGGCGGGTTCGCCGGCGTCCGGCTCCGGGGCCTTCAGCGTTCCGACGGCGCGTGCTTTCACCGGCGCCGCGGCGGCCCCGCCAACCTGCTTGATGCTGCGTTTCTTGCGCACCTCGACGGCAACCGAGCGGCTGCGGCCATGCGAAAAGCTCTGCCGCACCTGGCCGCCATCGCTGGACTGGCTGGCATCCGGCCGCCCCTGCCGTTTTAACGACAGAGGTTTCTTTTCGCGGCCGCTTTCGATATTGCCTTCGTCGCTCATTCGTTTCCTACTCGATCCGCAAATTCGTTTGCTGTATCGCCCGTCGCCGGCAGGCGCGATTCTCCAATCGCCCGAAAGCCGGCGAGACGGCCGCTTTCCTGCAAGAACATGTCGCTGAGCCGCGACGGGCGCAGCGCCGCATGCACGATATCGGCGCGCCCGAGAGCGCCCGACAATTCGCCGCGCGTAAACATCTCGACCGATGGCAGGCCGCTGGCGAGCGCGCGCATGCGGGCGCGCGCTAGCGGCGCGCCATCGCCGGCCTGCAGCAAAACAGCCGCGCGCCCGGCGCTCAAATCGGCGCGCACCTGATCATGGCCGATGGCGATGGCGCCGGAGCGCAGAGCAAGGCCGAGATAATTCAAGGCGCGCAAGGCGAGCTGTTCGGCCACCAGGTCGGCCAGATCGTCCCGCAGCTTGACGGCGCGGCGCGCGGCGCGGGCGAAACTTCCATTGCTGCGCGCTTCCTCGAGCGCCGAGCGGCTGGCGCTCAACCACAGGCCCCGGCCGGGCAGGCGTTCGGCGAGATCGGCGGTGATGCAATTGTCGGGGCCGGCGACGAAGCGGATGAGAGCGGCGGTGGAAAGCTCGCGCCGCGACAGGATGCAGCGCCGCCGCTTGGCCGGCGCCGGGCCGCGCCGGCGCGCTGGTACGGCCGGGCCGGGGCGCGATTTACGCGCTTTTTTCGCCACCCTCATGCTCACGGCGAACCCGTCTCCTCGCCAAGCGCCGCGCTTTCGTCCTCGGTCGCCGCCGCGCCGGACGCTTCGCCGTCTGCTGTTTCGCCGTCTGCTGTTTCGCCTTCTGACGCTTCGCCTGCTTCCGTTTCCGCCGGCTCGTCGTCGAACCAATGCGCCCGTGCCGCCATGATGATGGCGTTGGCATCGTCGAGGCTGGGCGCGATATCGCCCAATATTTCGACCAGTTCATCGCCGGCGAGATCGCCGAGATCGTCGAGTGATTTGATATCCGCCTGGCCGAGAATGACCAGCGCCACCGGGCTCAGGCCCTCGATTTCGGCGAGCTCGTCCTGGACCCCGAGGGCGACGCGTTTTTCGGCCATCTGGCTGTTGATCTTTTCGACATATTCCATGGCGCGGCGGCGCAGTTCTTCGGCGATCTCCTCGTCGAAACTCTCCACCGAGGCCAACTCCTCGGTCGGCACGAAAGCGACTTCCTCGACGTTGGCGAAACCCTCGCTGACCAGCAGATGGGCGATCACATCGTCGACATCGAGGGCTTCCATAAAGAGCTCGGTGCGGCTGCGCACTTCCTCCTGGCGGCGATCCGATTCCTCCGCCTCGGTCAATATATCGATATCCCAGCCTGAAAGCTGGGAAGCCAAACGGACATTCTGGCCGCGCCGGCCGATGGCGAGGCTGAGCTGATCGTCGGGCACCACCACCTCGATGCGCTTGGCGTCTTCGTCGAGGACGACCTTGGACACTTCCGCCGGCGCCAGGGCATTGACGATCGAGGCGGCGGGATCGGGCGACCATTGGATGATGTCGGTCTTTTCGCCCTGCAACTCGCTGACCACCGCCTGCACGCGCGAGCCCCGCATGCCGACACAGGCGCCGACCGGATCGATGCTGGCGTCGTTCGAAAACACGGCGATTTTGGCGCGGCTGCCGGGATCGCGGGCGACCGATTTGATTTCGATGATGCCATCGTAAATTTCCGGCACTTCCTGGGAGAACAGTTTGGCCATGAAATTGGGATGGGTGCGCGAGATGAAGATCTGCGGCCCGCGCTGTTCGCGGCGCACGTCATATATATAGCCGCGCACGCGGTCGCCATTGCGGAACGATTCGCGCGGCAGCAAATCCTCGCGCCGGATGACGCCTTCGCCGCGCCCGAGATCGACGGTAACGCCGCCGAACTCGGCGCGCTTCACCAACCCGCTGGCGATCTCGCCGACACGGTCTTTATATTCTTCATACTGGCGCGCGCGCTCGGCCTCGCGAACCTTCTGCACGATCACCTGTTTGGCGGTCTGCGCGGCGATGCGGCCGAAATCGATGGGCGGCAGGGCATCGGCCAGATAATCGCCGATTTGCGCCGCCGGATTGCGCTCCTGCGCGTTCGGGATGCTGATCTGGGTGGCTTCGTTTTCCACCGGGTCGGCCACTTCGAGAAAGCGCATGAGGCGAATCTCGCCGGTCTCGCGGTCGATCTCGGTGCGGATATCGTGCTCCTGGCCGTATTTGCGCTTGCCGGCATGGGTGATCGCCTGCTCCATCGCCTCGAGCACGAGATCGCGCTCGATGCCTTTTTCCCGCGCCACCGCGTCGGCAACCTGCAGCAGCTCAAGGCGGGCCAGACCAACTGTTTCCGTTTCCATTTACTCTACATCCGTTTTTGCGTCTCGGCGGCCGACAACAGATCGTCCGTCAGTATCAATTTGGCTTTCTTGATGGTCTCGAAGGGCACGCTGGCGGCGCCGCCGTCCTGCGAAATCCGCACATTGCCGCCCTCGACGCCGAGGACCTGGCCGCGCAGCCGCTTGCGCCCGTCGATCGGCGCCGTCATTTCGATTTTTGCCTCGAAGCCGGCAAAGCGCTCAAAATCGCCGATGCGCGTCAACGGGCGGTCGAGGCCCGGCGAGCTGACCTCGAGATTATAGGCGCCGCCGATAGGATCCTCGACATCGAGCAGGGCCGAGATCGTTTTGCTGGCAAGCGCGCAATCATCGACCAGCAGCGCGGCGCGGTCGCTGCGCTCGATCATGATCTGAAGGGTTGGACGTCCGGGGCCGCCATAGCGCACCCGAACCAGCTCGAAGCCCAGGGCTTCAAGGGATGGCGCGATCAACTCCTCGGCACGGTGCGTCTGTTCCATGATTGCACCACATCGTCAACGTGCCGACAGCACAAATGAAAAAGCGGGCGTGCGGCCCACCTCAATCTTCTTCACAAAGATCAACCTCGTTGTTGTTGCGCCTAACCTATATCCGTTTCGGCCAAGGCTTCAAGTGCTTTATGTTTTTCAGCCGGCTGGGCGCCGATTCGCGGCTGCGCCAGGCGCACATAGCGCAGAAAAATAGGCTTCCGCCCGGCTTTACGTGCCTTCTGTTCGTAACGCGTTTCGGGCCAGTCTGCGGGCCGTTGGCGCCAGTCGCGCGGGTTCTCCGCCGACCACTGAAAGCGGGTTTCCGAATATATGTGCCTGAGCGTCCAGGCGGCGAACTCACCATGGTCGGTGGCGAATCTGAATTCGCCGCCGGCGGCCATGATATCGGCGAATCGGGCAACCATCGCGGGGCAGACGATGCGCCTCTTGTGATGCCGTTTTTTCGGCCAGGGATCGGGAAAAAGCAGGATCAGCCGGGAGATGCGCCCTTCGGCGAGGCGCGCCACCAGGCGGCGCGCATCGTCCGGGAAGATTCTCACATTGGTCAGATTCTGCGCCGCGATGCGGCTGAGCAGCGCCGAGACGCCGTTCAGATAGGGCTCGCAACCGATGAAACCGACATCCGGGCGGCACGCCGCCTGCGACGCCAAATGCTCGCCCGTGCCGAAGCCGATTTCGAGCCAAACCTGGTCGATGCCGGCGCCGAAAAAAGCTTCGGGATCGATGATATCGGTGCTGGAGCGCAAATCGATTTCGAGGCGCGGCAGCAACTCGCGCATGAGCGCCTGGCGTTTGGGCCGTAATTTATGGCCCTTTCGGCGACCAAAAACAGGGTGGCGGCGGCCGAATACAGGATCGCGGCGGCTTTCCTCGTCGGCGGCCATTTCACCGGTCACGGCGCTTGCGTGCTTGAGCGGGGCGCGCTCAGGCGAGGGCGCCTTTCAACGCCTCGGCCAGATCCGTACGTTCCCATGAAAAACCGCCGTCCGAATCGGGTTCACGGCCGAAATGGCCATAGGCCGAGGTGCGCGCATAGATCGGCTTGTTGAGTTTCAAATGCTGGCGGATGCCGCGCGGCGTAAGGTCCATGGCCTCGCCCAGCGCCACGGCGAGCTTGGCTTCATCGACCTCGCCGGTGCCGTGGGTATTGACGAACAGCGACAGTGGCTTGGCCACGCCGATGGCGTAGCTGAGCTGAATCGTGCAGCGTTCGGCAAGCCCGGCGGCGACTATATTTTTGGCCAGATAGCGCGCCGCGTAAGCCGCCGAGCGGTCGACCTTGGACGGGTCCTTGCCGGAAAAAGCGCCGCCGCCATGCGGCGCCGAGCCGCCGTAAGTATCGACGATGATCTTGCGCCCCGTAAGGCCGGCATCGCCGTCCGGCCCGCCGATGACGAAGCGGCCGGTCGGATTGACGTAAAAATCCTCTTCCGGGCACATCCAGCCGTCGGGCAGAACATCGACCACATGCGGGCGCACGATTTCGCGCACCTCGTCCTGGCTGAGGGTCGCCGAATGCTGGCTGGAGACGACGATCGAAGTGGCGGCGACGGGCTGGCCGCTCTCGTAACGCAGCGTCACCTGGCTTTTTGAATCCGGCAGCAGGCCCGGCGTGGCGCCGGAATGACGGGCGTCGGCCATCGAACGCAGGATGGCGTGCGAGTAGTGAATGGCGGCCGGCATGAGCATGTCGGTCTCGCGGCAGGCATAGCCGAACATGATGCCCTGATCGCCGGCGCCCTCGTCCTTGTTGCCGTCGCCATCGACGCCCATGGCGATATCGCCGGACTGCGAGTGAACATGAACTTCGACATGGGCGCGCTGCCAATGAAAGCCGTCCTGTTCGTAGCCGATCTGGCGTACCGCCTGGCGCGTCACATCCTCCATCATATCGTGGCCAATCGATTCGGGGCCGCGCACTTCGCCGGCCAGGACGATACGATTCGTCGTCACCATGGTTTCGCAGGCGACGCGCGCCTCGGGCTCGCTCGCCAGGAAGGTGTCGACGATGGCATCGGAAATACGGTCGCACACCTTGTCGGGATGGCCCTCCGAAACCGATTCGCTGGTAAACAAGTAACTGGACGAAGTCAAAAATCTGCTCCCCTTATTACGGCCCGGGCTGTTTCGCGGAAATGCCGAGCTTCAACGCGGCGCGGCAATTCCGCCGCACCGTTTTGTGGCAATCTTTATGTGGGCGGTCAAGCGCTTTGCTGGCCCGCTGTCAGGGAATATGGGAGTGCGGGCGTCGCTTAGTCGCCGGCGCCGCCTTTGTCGCCCGATGCCGGCTTGGCGACAGCTTTTACCAGCTCGAATACGCGTTTGCGCACGCTCGGTTCGGTGATGCGGTAATAGGCCCGCACCAATTCGAGCGTCTCTCGTTTGACCAGGGGATCGCCTTCGAACGAGGCGATCTTGATGTCGGCGAGTCCGGGCGTTTTATGGCCCGATATTTCGGCCGGCAAATCATCGAAAAAGTATGAAATCGGAATGTCGAGTACTTGCGACAATTGGTAGAGTCGGCTGGAGCTGATCCGATTCGTCCCGCGCTCGTATTTTTGCACCTGTTGAAAAGTTAAATTGATCGCTTTGCCGAGTTTTTCCTGACTCATACCGAGCAGTGTACGGCGCAGGCGAACACGCTTCCCAACGTGGATATCTATCGGGTTTGGATGAAGTGCCATGGGTTCTCTATATGTAAATTTTCAACTCTACGAATCGCCGCTGAGCGGCGCTTCGCAATACAAAGGCTCGCTATATACGAATCCTTCAGTCATCGTTTCTCTTAGCCTATTTCTTTTTATTATGTCAACAACTGCATGGTGCTGATAATTACTATATAGGTGGAATTACTCATTTATTTTAAAGTGGCTTGGCTTGAGATAGCCAGTCTCGCGCATGGCGCGCCAAATAGCTATGCCGAGTGAGATAATGAGAACTAGGATTATCGTCCAGTCGCCCATTACAGTGTATGGCGTACGCCCTAGCGCCCTGGGTAAGGCGGCGTGCAAGACGCCTTCGCTGCCCAACGGAAGACGGCCCAAAAAGCGGCCCAGCGGGTCGATGACGGCAGAGATTCCGGTATTGGCGGCGCGCACCATCGGCAGGCCCTCCTCGACCGCACGCAGGCGGGCCGCCTGCAAATGCTGATACGGGCCGGCGGTATTTCCGAACCAGCCGTCATTGGTGACGTTGAGCAGCCAACCGGGCCTGGTATCGCCCGATGTCACGGCGCCGGCAAAGATCGCCTCGTAACAAATCAGCGGGCCGACCGGCGGCAGACCGGGAACCTGAAGCGTTTGCGCGCCCGGTCCGGAGGAGAAATCGATATTGCCATATGTCAGTTTGGCGAAATCCATGATGCCGCGAAGCGGCATATATTCGCCGAACGGAACCAGATGATGCTTGTCGTAAGTGGCCGCGAGGTTGCCGCCGGCATCGATCGCATGCAGGCTGTTCCACAATTGCGGCGGCGCCGTCGAATCGGCGCTCCGGCGCAGCGCGCCGGTGAGCAGCAGGCCGCCATCGGGCACGGCGGCGGCGAGCCAGGCGGCGAGATGGCGGTCATTGCTGACATCGTAAGGCACCGCCGTTTCCGGCCAAATGACATGGCTGACGGTGCCGGGCGGCACGGCCAGGGTCATGCGCATATGCTTCTCCATCGACGCCCGGCGCGCATCGGCGCGCCATTTGAGCTGCTGGGGAATATTGGCCTGGACGATGAGCAGCTTGACGCCCTCCACGGGCGGCGGATTTTGCAGCGCCAGGCGAACCGTTCCGCCGATCCAAATCGCCGCGAGGACGAGGATCATCAAGGCGGCGGGGCGCCAGTTTTTCACCGCTGCCGCTTGCCCCCGGGGCTCGGCCATCAGCGCCGGCGCCGCCGCCGCCAGAATGGTGACGAAGCTGAGGCCGTAAACGCCGGTCACCGCCACCATCTGAATCATGCCCTCCGATATGGTCCAGGAGGTGCCGATCAGATTCATCGGAAAGCCGCTCAAAATATGGCCGCGCAGCCATTCGCTGGCGGTCCAGGCGACGGCGAACAGGAGCAGGCGCGAAAAGCCCTGGCGCCGGCTTATGAAAACCGCGAGCGCGGCGAGCGCCGGAAACAGAGCCAACCCGGCGCTGAGACCGATCACCGCCGGCAGCGCCAGCCAGGCGAACTTGTCGGGGTCCGTGAGCAGCGCGGCGCCGACCCAATAACAGGCGGCGAGAAAATGGCCGAAGCCGAACCACCAGCCGACCAGGGCGGCGCGCCACGGCGAGGATGACGCCGCGATCAGCCACAGCAGGCCGGCGAAGGTCGGCACCAGGAGCGGCAGCGCATGGGCCGGCGGCAGAGCGCAGGCGGCGCCGGCGCCGAGGCAAAAGCCCAACAGCGAGCGCCGCCAACCGTCGAGCGCCGCGACATAATCCGCAATCGGCGTGATGAAGCCATTGCCGCCACGCCGGAATGCGCCGGCGGCGCGCTTTGAATTCACGTCTCGCCGGTCTCGCCCAGCGCTGCCGCCGCGATCACGCGCACCCGCTTGACCCGCCTCGGATCGGCATCGAGGATTTCGAATGTGAGCCCGACCGGATGGTTCACGCGGTCATGGCGGAGCGGCACGCGGCCGGCCAGACGCGAGACGAGGCCGCCCACGGTTTCGATATCCTCGTCGAGCTCACCGTCCCTGAGGGCGACGCCGAAATGGCTTTCCAGGGCCTCGATTTCGGTTCGCGCATCGGCCTCGACGATGCCGTCGGGCGATATGCTGAAGGTCGGCGTCGGCGTGACGTCGTGCTCGTCTTCGATCTCGCCGACGATTTCCTCGACCAGGTTTTCGATGGTGACCAGGCCGTCGGTGCCGCCATATTCGTCGACGATGACCGCCATGTGCAGGCGGCTTGTCCGCATCTTGGCCAGCAGATCGACGACCGGCATGGATTGCGGAACGAAAAGCACCTGGCGGATGATTTGCGACAACTCGAATTTCTTGGTGTCGTCCCAAAAGGACATGACATCGCGGATATGCACCATGCCGACGACTTCATCCAGCGTGTCGCGGTAGACCGGCATCCGCGAGTGCCCGCTTTGCTTGATCGAATCGACGATTTCGTCCAGCGTGGCGCGCTCCTCGATGGCGGTAATATCAGGCCTGGGCACCATCGCGTCTTCGGCGTTGAGGTGGCCGAGGCGCAGCAGATTCATCAGCAGGTCGCGTTCCTCCGGCGTAATCTGCTCGGAGATTTCCTCTTCTTCCTCGATCAGTTCCTCGAGCGATTCCTGCCATGTGGCATCGCCGTTGCGGGCGAAGGCGCGCAACAACCAACCGCTTACGGAGCGTACGAGTGAAGGCTCGGGGTGGCTCTCTTGGTCTGGTGAGGCCGCCTCGTTGGCGGATGGAGGTTTGTCGCTATCGTTCATCATTTTTCACCGCGCTGGGCGGCGCGTAGGGATTTGCAATTCCGATATCCGCCAGCGCCCGAATCTCAATTTCCTCCATTGTCTCGGCATCGCCGTCATTGCCGTGATCATAGCCCAACAGATGTAACACGCCATGTATTACGAGATGGCTTAAATGTTGGTCCAGGCCGCGGCCCGATTTCTTCGCCTCGGCGGCGGCTGTTTCGAGCGCGATCACCACATCGCCCAATACCTCGTTGGCGGCGCCGGCGCCAGGGGCGGTGGCGCTGGGCGGTTCGGATTCGCCGTAAGCGAAGGCGAGAACATTGGTCGCCTCGTCGATGCCGCGGTAATCGCGGTTGAGGGCGCGCAGCATGGCATCGTCCGCCAGCACGACGGCCAGTTCATCGGCGTCCGGCGGCGCGCTCAATGCCAGCGCCGCCAAGGCAGCCTGGCGCGTCACTTGCCGCGCATCAGGAAGCGCGGTCCGCCATGCCGCGTCGCGTATCGTTACCCCGATCTCCATTACCGTCTTTGCCGTTGTGCTCCTGGTCTTGTGAACTCGGCCGCACATTGCCGGCCGGATATTCGATGCGGCTGTGATAAACGCCCATGACGAGAACCCGGGCGAACGCCTCTTCTATGCGCGTCAGGTCGGCGATGGTGAGGGCGCAATCCGACAATTGCCCATCCGTCATTTTTTCGGAGATGACTTTACCGACCCTTTCCTTGAGCTCGGCCGGGCTGGGGTCGCTGAGAGCGCGCGTCGCCGCTTCCACGGAATCGCCCAACATGAGGATGCCGGATTCGCGCGTCCGCGGCCGCGGGCCGGGATATCTGTAATCCGCCTCGTCGACCTGCCGCCCCGATCGCGGCGCATTTTCCAGGGCGCGCTGGTAAAATACGCGCAACAGGGTGGTGCCTTGATGTTGCGTCACCGCTTCGATGACCGGGCGCCCCAGGCGATGCTTTCGCGCCAGTTCGATGCCCTCGGTGATGTGGGCGAATATGATGCGCGCCGAAAGCTCCGGCGGCAGGCCATCATGGATATTTCCCTCGCGCTGGTTCTCGGCGAAATAGACCGGGCGTTCCGATTTGCCGATATCGTGATATAGCGCCATGACGCGGCATTTGAGCGCGTTGGCGCCGATCGCCTCGGCCGCCGCTTCCGAGAGGTTGGCGATCATCACCGAATGGTGGTAGGTGCCCGGTGATTTCAGCGCCAGCGCCTTGAGCAGCGGATGGTCGCCGGTGGCCAGCTCCATCAGCCGCACATCGGTAATTTCGTTGAATACGTACTCGAACAGGGGCAGCAGGACCATCGCCAGGGCGGCGACCAAACCGCCCGAGACCAGCGCGATGACGAGGACGATGGGAATTTCGGAATAGGCCGTGCCGCCGTCCAGTATCAGCACCAGGGGAACCGTCGCCGCCTGCACGGTGGCCACCGCGGCGCCGACCTTGAGGAGGTCTTTGCGGTGGCGGCAGTGGCGGGCGCCGATGCCGGCCACCAGCACGCCGATAAGATAATAGGCGGCAAGCCAGATACCGCCATCGGCGTGATAGGTAACCAGAAGCGCGAGGGCGACGCCGACCATCAGGCTGACCCGCGCATTGACGAATATCGACACGATCACCGCCGAAAGCGCGACCGGACTGAGATACGCGGCGGCCGGGAGATCGATGCCGATGCCCTCGGCGATGCCGCGTCCGGCAAAAATCGCGCCGATGCTGATAAACCCGGTTATGCCGATGGTGGCGAGGGTGACGTATGCGGTCTTGCGGGTAAAATGGAGGGGTTGGCGACCGGAGCGGAAAAAGAACGCGCCGAGCCCCACCAGACCGGCGAGAAATACCGCAAAGGCGACGCTGTTGACCCAGCCAAGTCCGCCCTGGCGGACTTCGTTGAGCGCCGAGAGACGGGCTTGCGCACGTTGCGTGACGCGGTCGCCCTCGCGCACGATGACCTCGCCGCGGCCGATATGTATGTTCACCTGCTCGACGGTGGCAAGTGCGGCCTCGGCGGCGCTCTCGGTGGCGGCCCGGTTATAGGTGACATTCTGCTCGGTCAGCGCCAACGCGGTCTGCAATATCCAGGTACGCAAACTTCGTGCCGAGCCGAAGGGCGCCTCGCTTGCCTTGGCCCGCATCATTCGCCAGGCGCCGGCGACATCGATGATGGCGTCGAAATGGAACAGGTTGGCGCCTTCCTCCTGGCCGGCGCGGCGCAGCTCTATGGCGCCGCTCTCGGGCAACAGGGCGCGGTCTTCCATCACCATGCGCTCGGCCGGGAGCGCCAGGAAGAAGGCCAGGGCGGCGCCGGCATCGTCGATTTCGGGCAGCCCTTCCAGGAGCTCGAACACGCCGGCATTGACCGGCAGGCCGAGCTCGGCCTCGAAGGCGGCGAGGCGATCGGCGATCGCCATTTCCGCCTCGCCCTTGCGCGCCTTTACATTCTCGATCGCACTGATGGCATTGTTGCGCCGCTCAAAGAGAAATTCGGCATCGTAATCGAAGCGCGGGCGCACCGCCGATCTTACCTGGGCGCGGCGCAGCGTGGTTTCTTCCGGGTCCGCGACTTCGAGGCTGCGATCGGCGCGAATGGTATCCTGGGCAATGCTGCCGAGCGCCGGTATCGGCAGGTCGGACGAGCCGAACGGCGCGAACAGGGCCGTCATGGCGATCACAAACAGAATCAGCAGCGGCCAATCGAACAGCGGACGCGCGATGTTCCAGCGCTCCTCCGCCAAGGCGTGGATGGCCGAGGTGGAAAGCAGTTCGCGTTCCGCCTTGAGGCTGCGCTCAAACAATGTTTCGGAGTTGTCGCTCACCTGCGCTGCTTCCCGCCGGGCGCCGGGCCGGCTTCCTTGTCGCGCTTTTCATAAGCGCGCACGATGCGCGTGACCAAGGGATTGCGCACCACATCGTTGCTGGAAAAGCGAATGAATGCGGCGCCTTTCATGCCTTCCAATACATCGACCGCTTCGGCCAGTCCGGACCGCGCGGCGATCGGCAGATCGACCTGCGACAGGTCGCCGGTGACCACCATGCGGGAATATTCACCGAGGCGGGTGAGGAACATTTTCATCTGCACCGGCGTTGTGTTTTGCGCTTCGTCGAGAATGACGATGGCGTTGGACAGCGTGCGCCCGCGCATGAAAGCCAGCGGCGCGATCTCGATTTCACCGGACTCAAGACGCTTCAGCACCGCGTCCGTCGGCATCATATCGCTGAGCGCGTCATAGAGGGGGCGCAGGTAGGGATCGACCTTTTCCCTGATGTCGCCGGGCAGGAAGCCGAGATGCTCGCCGGCCTCGACGGCGGGGCGCGAAAGTATGATGCGGTCGACCTGGCCCGACAGATACATCGAAACCGCGACGGCGACGGCGATATAGGTCTTTCCGGTTCCCGCCGGACCGAGGCCGAATACCAGCTCGTGGCTGCGCATGGCTTCGATATAGGCGGCTTGGCGCGGCGAGCGCGGCGTGATGGGGTGCTTGCGCGTTTGAATGGGCTCTATCGGCGCCTGGGGCGTGGCCTCGGCGTCGGCGTCGGCGGTGGCGTTGGCGCCCGGGCGGCGTGCGCCGGCCATTCGAATCGCGCCACCGACTTCACTGCGGTCGACCCGCTCTCCCTGTTTGAGCCTGGCGTATAATTCGCTCAGCACCGCCTCGGCGACGCCGACCTCTTCGGACGGGCCGGAAATCTCCAACTCGTTGCCGCGCGAGGCGATGATCACGCCCAGGGCATGTTCGATTTGCGCGATATGGCGGTCATGCTCGCCGAACAGCATCGCCAGCAGGCTGTTGTCGTCGAAACGCATATGCGCCGCGCCGACGGATTCGCCGGACTCGCCGGAATTAATGACCGGAATGTGGCTCAAGCCGGCGGCCTTTCATCGAATGCGCCCGGTATGGCCGCCGTCGCTGGTGCCACCGGCCGCTCCGCCGATTGTCCGGCCAGGCTATTGGTGTGCGCCTCGGTGATCAGGATGTCGGCGCAGCGGCCGCGGTAATCGGCGGGCATTTCGGCGTGCACCCATTGGCCGTAAGCGCTGCGCCCGAGCAGCTGGTTGGCATGGCGCCCGGGGCGCTCGAAAAGCACCTCCAGGGTGCGCCCGACCATGGCGGCGTTAAAGGCGGCCTGCGAGCGGGCGAGGATGGTTTGCAGGGCGGCCAGCCGCGCGCTCTTGATTTCGTCACCGAGTTGGTCCGGCGAATCCGCCGCCGGGGTGCCCGGCCGGGCGCTGTATTTAAAGGAAAAGGCCTGGGCGAAATCGATCTCCCGCGCCAGCTCGAGGGTGGCTTCGAATTCAGCTTCGGTTTCGCCGGGAAAGCCGACGATGAAATCGCTCGAAAGGGCAATATCCGGCCTCGCCCGGCGCAATTTTTCGATCAGGCGGCGATAGTCATCCGCCCTGTGCTGGCGGTTCATGGCCTTGAGAATGCGGTCCGAGCCGGACTGCACGGGAAGATGAAGAAACGGCATGAGCCGCGCGACATCGCCATGCGCTGCGATCAGATCGGCGCTCAGGTCGCGCGGATGCGAAGTCGTGTAGCGCAGCCGCTTCAGCCCGTCCAATTCGGCGAGACGGCGAATCAGGCCGGCCAGCGAAGCTTCACCGCCACCGCCACCGCCACCGCCACTGCCGGCACCGTGATAGGCGTTTACGTTGGCGCCGTGATAGGCGTTGACATTTTGCCCGAGCAGAGTGATTTCGCGCGCTCCCAGAGCGATCAGCCGGCGCGCCTCGCGCTCGACATCCTCTACCGGGCGCGAATATTCGGCGCCGCGCGTGTAGGGAACGACGCAAAATGTACAAAACCGGTCGCAGCCTTCCTGAATGGTGAGAAAGGCGCTGACGCCGTGATCGGCCGCCGCGCCGCCGCGCGTCTCGGGCAGATGGTCGAATTTGCTTTCGGCCGGGAAGTCGGTGTCGACGGTGGCCCGCGCTTCCGCCCGGCGCAGCAAATCGGGCAGCCGGTGGTAGCTCTGCGGCCCCATGACGAGATCGACGAAGGGCGCGCGGCGCAACAATTCCTCGCCTTCCGCCTGGCCGACGCAACCGCCGACGGCGAGCTTCATCGTTCGGCCTGCCGTGCGCCGCGCCTGCTTGATGCGGTTCAGCCTGCCGAGTTCCGAATAGACCTTTTCCGCCGCCTTTTCGCGGATGTGGCAGGTGTTCAGAATGACCAGATCGGCGTCCTCGGGCGTGTCCGTGGCGGCATAGCCATGCGCCGCCAGGACCTCCGCCATGCGGGCGGAATCATAGACGTTCATCTGGCAGCCATAGGTCTTTACGTAAAGTTTTTTGGTCACACCGTTATCGCGCCGCTGTGCGGCGCGCCGATCGATCATGCGCGCCGCAACAGGTGCAGGCTGAAAGTTGTTTGGGTGTTCGCATTCTCAGCCGGCGAATTTAACACCCGTCCGGACGCTGTCAAGCGGATGGCCTTCACATTGCGCTGCGGATCAGGCGGATTTGGGGGCCCACCAGGCATGTTTGGCGGCCTTGCCGAGGCGCCCGTGAATGCCGCGCGAGACGCCATCGGACACGGTGCGGCGGCAATGCGCCGACATTTCCTTGCGCGAGGCGAAATCGGCGATGCTGACCGGATCGTGAAATTCAACGGCGACCGTGGTTTGCCCGAGGCCGAAGACATTCCACAAATGGCCGGCCATTTCCATATCCCCGTACCAGGCGAAATATGGCCGGTAGCCGCGCCCGATCGGGATGCCGTCGAGGCGGATATAGGAAATCGAGACCGGCTGGACGGTGAGCGGCTCGCCGTTGATTGCTTTTTCCGCGGCGCCGAAAAAGGCGCTTTTGAACGGCAGCACCCGGTTGCCGTCATTGCTCGTGCCTTCCGGAAAGAGGATCAAATTATCGCCCTTCTCGAGGCGTCGCACCATCTCGTCGCGATGCTCGGCGGTTCGGCTCGCCCGGCGCTCGACGAACACGGTGCGCTGCAGGCGCGCCAGCAGACCGAAGAGCGGCCAGCCGCGCACTTCCGCCTTGGCGACAAACGAGGCCGGCAGCACGGCGCCGAGGACGGAAATGTCGAGATAGGAGGTATGGTTGCAAACGAAGAGGGTTGGCCGGGTGCGCGATATCTCGCCGTGCTGCTCGACGCGGAATGCCAGAATCCGGCACACGCCGCGGTGCCATATCATCGGCAGGCGCTTGGAAAGCGGCATGTTGAAGCGGACGAGAAACATTTGAACCGGCAAAAGCGCCGCCGTCCAGCCGACAAAGCGCAGCGCCGTGATAAACGCCATCATGTCAGTTTGTCCTTGTATTTGCGCGTCACCAGATCGGTCTTGACGACGATGCTGACATCGACACTGTTCCATTGCCGGTCGATCACCGCGCCGTCGCCGACGAAACCGTTGAGCCGCAAATAGCCCTTGACCAAAGGCGGTACGGCGCGGATCGCGGCGCGCGCGTTGATCTCTTCCTTGGCCAACAGGTTCATGGCGACGAAATGTTTGGGCTGCGCCACCGGGCGCATCTCCGCCGGCGCCATATGAAAATGGTAAAGGTAGGAGAGCGTCAAGGCGTGCGCCGACGGGTCGGTGCCCTCAAGGCTGGCGCAGCCGAACATCAGCGGCACTTCGTAATGCATGACATAGGCGGCGATGCCGCGCCACAACAAGGTCATGGTGGCGCGGTTGCGATAGGGCGCCTCGACGCAGGATCGGCCCAATTCGAGAATCTCGCCGGGCTGTTCGAGAATGCGGTCGATATTATATTCCCACGGGGTGTAGAAGCCGCCCTGACTGTCGGCGACGGAGCGGCGCAGCAATCGATAGGTTCCGACCACCTGGTCGCTGCCGGCGGGGCGATCGCCGTCGATCACCAGCAGATGATCGCAATATCCGTCGAAGCGGTCGAAATCGCGCCGTTTGGATGCCATTTCGTCGCTTGGCCGCGACGTCATCTCTTCGTAGAAGACCCGGTATCTCAGCGCTTGGGCGGCGTCTATATCGGTCTCGCCGTCGGCGAGGCGAACCGTGAGGCTGCCCGCCGTGATCCCGGCCATGAAATCCTGTTCCGCCACCGGCCGCGCGCTCCCTAATCTTCCTCGTCCGGCGTTTCGCCCGGCGTATCATCAGTCAGCGGGACGGCGTAAAGTTCGAGGCGGTGGCCGATCAACTTGTATCCCAGGCGCTCCGCCTCCGCCGCCTGGAGCTGCTCGATCTGGCGATTTTGAAACTCGATCACCTTGCCGCTCTTAACATCGATCAAATGATCATGATGGTCCTGGTCGGCCTTCTCGTAGCGCGCCCGGCCATCGCCGAAATCATGGCGCTCCAGGATATTGATCTCTTCGAACAGGCGCAGCGTGCGGTACACCGTCGCCAGGCTGATGCGGTTGTCGACGGCATTGGCGCGCCGATGCACGGCTTCGACATTGGGATGATCGTCGGCCTCCGACAGCACGCGCGCGATGACGCGGCGCTGGCCGGTAATTTTCAGGCCTAACTCGACGCATCGCCGTTCCAAATTCGCCCGGCTTGATTTAGGACCAGATACCATCGCTTGCCGCCAGTTCCCCTGCTTCCCGGTTATGCACCATTATAGGCGCGTGGCGGGCAACGTCCATGTGCGGGAATAGCGGGGTTTGAAAGAGCGTCTCGAAGGGCGCTCGATGCGCCGATTGATTACGCCTCAGCGGCGCTGGCCGGGCTTGGTGCCGAGGCCCATTTTCTTGGCCAGTTCGCTGCGCTTGGCGGCGTAGTTCGGCGCCACCATGGGATAGTCCGAGGGCAGCCCCCAGCGCGCGCGATATTGCTCGAGTGTCATGCCATAGGCTCGCTTGAGATGGCGGCGCAGCATTTTCAGCTTCTTGCCGTCTTCGAGGCAGATCAGATAATCGTCGGAAACGAATTTTCTGATCGGCACCGCGGGTTGTGGTGGACTGTCGCTGAAATCATGCTTCTTCGCCGTCGCGGCGGAAAGCGAAGCATGCACATTCTTGATGAAATCGGGCAATGAATCAGGTGTTACGCTATTATTCGATACGTGCGATGAGACGATATTCGCGGTCAACTCTATCAAAAACATCTAATTATTCGATTTTGCCATAGAAATCCCTACAATCAAGAGTTAATTTCTCATCTTATAGTACAAATTTAGGGTGAGAGCAACGCAGCAGAATAGTTAATTATCAGGAATTATTTGATCATCACCTGATGTATCCGAACTCAGCTCGCAGCGTAATGTTATCGCGTCGATGCTCGGACCGTAGCGCCGCCGGTAATAATGCGGCCGCCGTCCGACGGTCACAAAGCCGAATTTCTCATAAAGGTGGCGCGCCGCCAAATTGTCTTCCGCGACTTCGAGAAAGAGGGCCTCGATGCCGGCTTTCGCCGCATGCGTCTTGGCGGCCTCGAGCAAGGCGCCGGCCAATCCGGCGCGGCGCATCCTGGGCGCCACGGCAAGCGACAGGATTTCGCCCTCTTCGCCGCTTGAGCGACACAGGATGAAGCCGAGAACCCTCTCATGCGAGCGGCTAAACAGGCCGAAGGCGCCCGGCGCCGACAATATTCTGCCCAACAGTTCGGCATGCCATGAATCCTCGAAACAAATCGCATGCAGTGCCGCAATTGCCGGCAGGTTGTAGCTCTTCATGGGTTCGATTTGAACTGTGTCGGGCGAAGGCGAATCCATCACGCGCCTGCCCGCTCTTGAACGCTGGGGCCGATACCCGGCTGGCGCAAATAAAGCGGTGCCACGGGGACGCCCGCCGGATTGTCGAAGCCGCGCCGGGCGGTGAGGGCGGCGATAATATTGGCGCGCGGGTAGGGCGGGCTGGCGGAGAGGCGATAATCGTGGCCCGCTTCGTCGAGCGCACGCGCCGCCGCCTCCCCGCCGCTTCCGACCAGCAGGAGCGGCGGGATATCCCGGCGAATCCCGGCCAGACGCTCGGTAATGGTCGCCGCCGCGGCGGCGAAGGGCTCGCCGGCGGGCTCGCCATGCGCGTCGAAGAATTGCCCATAAAGCTGATCGCGCCGGGCATCCAGCGCGGCAAGGATGAGCCGGCCGCGCCGTTCGTCCGCCGCCGGCGCGGCGGCGAGCGCCTGCAGGGTGGTGACGCCGGCCAGCGGCAAGCCGGCGGCGAGGGCGAGGCCGCGCGCCGCCGCCAGGCCGATGCGCACGCCGGTGAACGAGCCCGGCCCGTTGGTTACCGCGATGCCGTCGAGCATGCGGAATTCGAAGCCCGCTTCGCGCATGGCGCTCTTCACCATCGGCATGAGAATTTCAGCCTGCCGGCCGCCGGCGATTTCTTCACGCCTGGCGGTCACCGCCCCGGCCGACCAGCAGGCCACCGAACAGGCCGTCGTGGCGGCATCGAGAGCAAGAAGCTTCATCGTTCTTCACGGCATCCTTATTTGCTAACCTGTTATCGGCCTGGGCACGGGAAACTCTGAATTTGAAATAAATGCTGGCTTACCACTACCATCGTCGAGGCGGGCTCGACAAGGCGATGGACAATCGGTTGGGTGTCGGCGCGTAATTTGCAAATAACAAAGGAATTGGCGGCACGTCGCGGCCCCTCGGGCACCATGACCCTGATCAAAATATGCGCGCCGGAATATGATGTCGATCTCGCTCTTGCCTATGCGACATCCGGCAATATTACCGGCCAGCCGATATATCGGCGCGCCGCCTGTTGGCTGCACGGCGATGCCGCGGCGGCTTTGGCCCGGGCGGTCCTGCTGGCCGGCGAGCTCGATCTGAAATTTCGTATATTCGATGCCTACCGGCCCGTCGAAGCGCAGTGGGCGCTATGGAATCACAACCCGGATCCCGACTTTCTCGCCGATCCCCGGCGCGGCTCGCCGCATTCGCGCGGCATTGCCATCGATTTGACATTGCTGCGCCGCGCCGACGGCCGACCTCTGGCAATGGGCACGGCGTTCGACGATTTCAGCGAGCGCGCCTTTCATAACTGTTCGGCATTGGCGCCCGAAATTCGCCGCAACCGGTATTTGTTGCTGGGTCTGATGGCCAGCGCCGGATGGGATCACTATTTAAACGAATGGTGGCATTATCAGCTTTACAATCCGCGCCAATATCCGCTTTTGTGGGATAGCGCCGCGCGCACGGGCTTGATGACCGGTTGACGAAGGTGGCGAGGATGATGCGGCTTGGGCGATGGATGAGAGTGAAGATGGCGGCGAGTCTGTTGGCTGCCGCGGGTTCGCTGGGCGCGGCGGTGGCTTTTCCGGCGCCCGCCATGGCCGCCGATTCGGCGGTGATTTTGCAATATCACCGCTTCGGCGAGGCTGACCTGCCGTCGACAAACATCACGCTGGCGCAATTCGAAGCCCATCTCGCATATCTCCGCTCGGGCGGCTATACGGTGCTGCCGGTGCCGCATATCGTCGCCGCGCTGCGCGCCGGCCAGCCGCTGCCCGACAAGGCGGTCGGCATCACCATTGACGATGCCGCGACATCGGTGATTCGCGAGGCCTGGCCGCGCCTGCGCGAGGCCGGTTTTCCCTTCACCCTGTTCGTCGCCACCGACGCCATCGACCAGCGCCATGCGCGTTCAATGAGTTGGGACGATATTCGCAGCCTCGCCGATGCCGGCGTGACGATCGCCAACCACAGCTCGGCGCACAGCCATTTGTGGCGCCACGGCCTGGCGGCGGCGCGGCGCGACCTGGCCAACGCGGAAAAGCGTTTTCTGGCCGAGCTTGGATTTTCGCCGCGCCTGTTCGCCTACCCCTACGGAGAATATAATCTGGCGTTGCGCGGGCTCGTCGAAGAGCTCGGTTTTGAGGTTGCGTTCGGCCAGCATTCAGGCGTCGCCGGCACGGCAGCGGATCTGTTTGCCGTGCCGCGATTCTCACTCAACGAGGCTTATGGCGGTATCGAGCGCTTCCGGCTGATCGTCGATACGCTGCCGATACCGGTGCGCGATGTGACCCCGGTGGAACCGATATTGGCGCGCAATCCGCCGCATGTCGGATTTACCGTCGATGAATCCGTCGACGAGATTGACGCGCTTGCCTGCTACGCGTCCGGCCAGGGTGCGGTTCAGATCGAATTGTTGGGCGAAAGAAGGGTCGAGCTTCGCATGTCGAAACCGCTCAAGCGCGGGCGAAATCGCATCAATTGTACGCTGCCCGGCCCGGATCGCCGTTGGCGCTGGCTCGGCATGCAGTATCTCGTACCCTGAATTAAGAGACTGGGCTCAGGATTGGCGGCCCGTCGCGGCTGGTTCGTCACGGGTCCAGCGATCATCATGCAGGCGGGCACCGTCAAGCGGCGCCAATTTGTTGGCGCGGATGATGCGCCGGATGGTTTTGACATAGGCGGCGCCGCGTTCGGAATAGCGGATCAATTCACCGGCCAATGTGTGGCCGTCCATCGGCTTGGCATGCGTCCGCAGCCATTTTCGCGCCGCACGAAATTTGCCGTAAGCGCGGTGATAGTTCAAATTATGCATGTAGGAACGCACGCCTTCGACCAAACTCGAATAGGCGCGAATCAAGTGTTGCCGCCCGTTGGCGCGCTCTTCCGGCAAAATGCCGTTCGCCAATTTGTAGGTATATTGGCCGAACAGCGCATTGCCCTCGCGCGCGAAGCGCGATGTTCCCCAGCCTGATTCCTCGGCTGCCTGGGCGATGGCGAGCGACGGCGGAACGATATCGACGCGCGCCATGAAGGCATCCCAATCATAGGGATTGGTCTCGTAACGCTCGGCCATTTGGTAGAGCCATTGGCGCTGCTCGTCGCTCAGGGACATGCCGCTGTCGAGCGTCGCGCGCACCTCCTTCAATTTATGGCGCGCGGCGAGGATATCCTCGTTGACGCGCAGAATAACGGGCAATACCGATTTGATAAAAATACGCTTGCGCGTCGCCACCGAGGAGACATCGGCAATGTCCGCCGGCAATTTATCGAGATAGAGCCGCGGCACGTTGTTTTCTGAATTGCGCACATTCGCCAAATCGTAATCTATACGCTCGAAATGCGCGTCCAACGCCGCGACACTTGCTATTTGGCCGTCCTGGGGCGCTTTCCCGGAGGGCCTGGGCAGCGGTAATTTGATCGCCGCCGAGGCGATGGAATCATCGAACAGCCGCGGTTTGATCGGCGCCGGCAGGAATCCACTGTCGCCGAAGTTGGTGTCGCCGATGCCGGTGTCGCCGATACTGGCGTTGAAGACCGCCGGCACAGCCATCTTCGGCGTCATATCGCTGTGCAGGTCGAGCGATACCGGCACGATATTCTTGGCCAGAACATTTTTGATCGCCAAGAAATTTGCGACCTTGCCCGCTGCCTTGGCCTGCTTGAATTGCTGTCCGCCGGCGGTTGGCGGGTTGCCGTCCGCTTTGGCGCGCTGCGGGGAGGGCGCGTTGGCGGCGGTGCGGCCAGGTTTCGCCGCCGTGTCAGGCGTCGGCACCGGCTCGGCCGGCAGCATCGCAAATAGCTTGGGCGCCGCGGCTGGCAGCTCGGCGGCCAAGGCATGTGGTTCCGCGGCGACGATCGCTGTCTCCGGGGCCATGGCCGGCAGGGAAAGGACGATCTCCACAGGCTGATTTTTCGCCGGCGTGAGAAGCGCCACGGCGGATACCGCCACAACGGCGCTCGCCAGGACGGCCAGTGCCGGCGCGAACAGGGGCACCTCGGTCCAGGGCAGGGCGCTGTGCCGGGCGGCGCCCGAATCGGGTCGGTTATTTTTCACGGAAATACCTTGCATGGAAATATCTTGCCCATTCTCTCCCACGTCAATCGGGTTTTGCCGCCCGCAACCGTTGCCGAAGAACCATGGTGCACACGCCTAGACGGCGCGCACCTCGACGACCTCGGGGATGTAATGCCGCAACATATTTTCGATGCCCATTTTCAAGGTCGCGGTCGAGCTCGGACAGCCCTGGCACGCGCCCTGCATCTGCAGCATCACCACACCATTGTTGAATCCCCGATAGACGATATCGCCGCCGTCCATGGCCACGGCGGGGCGCACCCGGGTATCCAGCAATTCCTTGATTTGACCGATTATCTCGGCGTCGGGGCCGTTTTCAGCGTCTTGCGAATGGGCCGCACCGACATCCGAAACATCCGACATCACCGGCTGCCCGGAGACGAAATGCTCCATGATGACGCCGAGAATAACCGGCTTGAGAGTTTGCCAATCGGCCTCGTCGGATTTGGTTACGGTTACGAAATCATTACCTAAAAACACGCCCTCGACCTCGTCGACGAGGAACAGGCGCGCCGCCAGGGGCGAGCGCTCGGCGGCCTCGGCGTCACGTATATCCAGCGTCCCCTCGGCCAGTACCACTTCTCCAGGAAGGAACTTCAAAGTGGCGGGATTCGGGGTCTGTTCAGTTTGAATAAACATCCCGTCTACTCCCTGTGCTGATCGGCAATCCTTGTGGGATCGCTCAATTTTGTATCGGGAATGTGGGCCAGGCAGGCCGAGATATCAACCCTTGCGTGGAAGCCATTGGATGCGAAGGTAAATATATCGTTAACAAAAATGAACGTTTTGCGGGGATTGCCATTTTGCCTGATTCGGCCCTTCGCCCGCCATGCTTTGCCCAATTCAAGTCAAGTTGCGAAGCTGCTGGTCGCTCAGATTTCCCGGCACCACGACCAGCGGGATGTTGAGGCGCCCGGCAAGCTGGCCGGCGAGCCAGGATATCAGGGAGCCGCGGTCGTCATCGGGCGGCGCCGCGCCGACCACCAGAAGGTCGATGGATTCGCTCTGTTCGATATGGGCGATGATTTCCTCGCCGATGCTGCCCTCGCGGATATGCAGCGTCGGCTTGACGTTCAGCAACGCCTCGACCTCGCCGGCCAGCTGGTCGAGCAAGGCCTGCGCATCCTCGCGCGTTTCCTCGCGCATGCGCTCGCCGACCGCCGCCCAATGCTGAAATTCGGGTGGTTGGGTAACATGCAGGAGCGCGACGCCGCCGCCCGAATTCTGTGCCCGCATCGCCGCGAAGCGGGCGGCGACAGCGGAATGATCGTCATGCGCGACACAGACCAGAAAGGTGATCTGGCCGGCGACATGATCTTTGTTCCGCGCATCCCTGGATTTATTCATGGCAGCCCCATAGGATTGTCAATTCTTCCGGAAGGCGACGCCGCCGGCCCATCCTGCCACCAGCGCCGCGGCGATGGCAATGAGTCCGTAAAGCGCGCCCTGGCCTTTGGCGAAATTGAATATTTCGGCCGACATGCCGGATTTCTCCACGGTCAGTCGGGATTCGCGCCGGTTCAACACTTCTGCGTCGCGCACCAAAATCGTTTCCGCCACATATTCCCCGGTCGGAACATTTGCCGGCAGGGTCAGCGTCGCCCGAAACAGGCTGTCGTCGATGATCACGATTTCGCCGATTTCCGACGCGTATAGATATTCGCGTTTACGCGCGCGGTGCACCGCGTCGCGAAAGGGAGCGATCTCACCGCTGGTATGCGTCCATATCGTATTCAAGAGGATATGGCCGGTGCCGATCTGGTTGCGGTCAAGCGCATCGCTTGCCATGATCTCTTCGATCGGGCGCGAGGCGGCGAGCGCGTAATATTGCGGAACATCGCGAAAGGCGACCGAATCCCGGTTGACCCAGATGCCGGCGACGCGGCGCTTGCGGCGCACCACCACCGGCGCCTCCGGCCCGCGCAAGGTGACGATAATATCGCCGGGCACGGTTTTCACGCCGAACAGAATGACCGTGCTGCCGGTAAAGCTTGAATCGACTTCGATTCGTTGCGGCAGCAGATCGACGACAAGCGCGTCGTCGCCGGCGCCGAGCGGCGCCGTTACCAGAGCCCCAATCAGCATGGTAAGCATCGCCACGGCAAGGATTACGCGCCCCGGCATCAGCGCATCGCCATCAGGGTGGCGCTGTAGAGATCGTCGGGGAGCGCCACCAAACCGTAAAGCAGGCGCCCGCCGACCGCCAACACCATGACCGCCAACAGGCCGCGCAGATATTCGCCCTTGATCCTCAGCCCGACCCGGCTGCCATATTGCGCGCCGATCACGGCGCCGACCGCGAGCAGGAGGGCGAGGACAATATCGACATTGTGATTTTGCACGGCATGGGCGAAGGACGAGACGGTGCTGACGACGACGATGCCGAACAGCGAGGTTCCGACGACGACGCTGGTCGGCATGCCGATCAGGTAGATCATCACCGGGATCATGATGAAGCCGCCGCCGACGCCCATAAAGGCGGCCAGCAATCCCATCAGGAAGCCGACGACAACCGGCGGCAGGGCGCTGACATAGAGTTTGGAACGCCGGAAGCGGACCTTCAGCGGCAGGCCATGGAACCAATTATGCTGATGCGCCTTGCGCCGCCGGCGGGCGTTTCGGCGCAGCGCCGCGCGCACGCTTTCGGCGCCCATCAGAGTGCCGATAATGGTCAGGAAAACGACATAGGAAAGCGAGATGACGAGGTCGATCTGGCCCGCTTCGCGCAACGTCTTGAACAGCCAGACGCCGAGCCAAGAGCCGCCGATGCCGCCCGAGAACAGCAGCGTGCCCATGCGGAAATCGACATTGCCGCGCCGCCAATGCGCCATCACGCCGGAAACCGACGCCGCCACGATCAGATTGGTGCCGGTGCCCACGGCGACGGTCGGCGGCACGCCGAGAAAGATCAGCAGCGGCGTCATCAGAAAGCCGCCGCCGACGCCGAACATGCCCGACAGGAAACCGATCGCGCCGCCGAGGCCGAGCAACAAAAACACGTTGGTCGAGATTTCCGCGATCGGCAGGTAGATTTCCATGGACGCCGCCTCGTTGGGGCACCCATGCTGTATCGCGCTTGCAGGCCCCTCGGCGCAAGTCAAATATTACATTGGCGAGCGCTACTCAGGGATCGAGAAGGCCGATGATCTTCTTGATGCCGGCGAGATTCGGCTCGGCGATGGCGGAGGCGCGCTCGCCACCATTTTTCAGGATATCGTCGATATAGTCGGGCGAAGCCATGAGGTGCCGCATCTCGGCGGCGATCGGCTCCAGCCTAGCGGCAGCGAGCTCGGCGAGCTCGGACTTGAACTCGGCAAATCCCTGGCCCGCGAAGCGCGCCGTCACTGCTTCGATGCTTTCGTCACCGAGTGCGGCGTAAATGCCGAGCAGGTTGGCCGCTTCGGGGCGATTTTCGGGGTCGTAGCTCATGCCCGGCTCGGAATCCGTCTTGGCGCGGCGAATCTTGCGCTGAATGGTATCGGCATCGTCGGTCAGGTTGATGCGCGAATTTTCCGAAGCGTCCGATTTGCTCATCTTGGCGCGCCCGTCGCGGAGGCTCATCACGCGCGTTGCCTGGCCGAGGATGAGCGGCTCCGGCAGCGGGAAATAGTCCTGGTCGTAGGTTCTGTTGAAGGCGCCGGCGATATCGCGCGACAGCTCCAGATGCTGTTTCTGATCCTCGCCCACCGGCACATGGGTGGCGCGGTAGAGGAGGATGTCCGCCGCCATCAGCACCGGATAGGCGTAGAGGCCGAGAACCGCGTTGTCGCGCTTCTTGCCGGCCTTTTCCTTGAACTGGGTCATGCGGTTGAGCCAGCCGAGCGGGGTGAAGCAATTGAGCAGCCAGGCCAGCTCGGCATGCGCCGGGACATGGCTTTGATTGAAGATGATCGAGCGTTCGGGATCGATGCCGGCGGCGATCAGGCCGGCCGTGACTTCGCGCGTGTTGGCGCTGAGTTCGGCGGGGTCCTGCGGCAAGGTGATGGCGTGCAGATCGACGATGCAATAGATGCAGTCATAGTCGTTCTGCATGGCGACCCAATTCTTGATCGCGCCGAGATAATTGCCGAGGTGCAAATTTCCGGTCGGTTGAACACCGGAGAAAATTCGATTCATGATGCCATGCTCCGAAGCGGCGGCGAGGCCGCATTGGTGAGGCGGCCGTGAGGCCGCATGGTTCAGACAAATAAAAAGCGCCGGAACTGCTGTGCCGCGCCCCGGAGCGCCGGATTTATGGCGCGCCTGCCGGCTGCGGTCAAGAGAAGCGGCCGGCTTCGTTCAGGCGCCGCCATTTTCGCCGCCGTCATCCTCCTGGCGCCGCCAAAAGCCCTTCAAGTCCGCTACATAGGCGCCGCCGGCGGCGCGCGCGATGAGGCCATAGGTGATGATGCCGGTAACCATCAGGGCGATCAGACTGCCGACCCCGCTGCCGAGCGAGGCGCCGAGCGGCCCCGACAATGCGCCCGAGACCGCCCACACCGCCAGCGCCATCGCCGCCGTGGCGAGCAACATGCGGGGTAGACGGCGGCGCAGGCGCTGATCGGCGGTGAAATAGCCGCGCCGGTGCAGGCCGCGCGCCAACAGCGCCGCGTTGAGCCAGCCCGACAGCGTCGTCGCCAGCGCGATGCCGACATGGCCGAGCGGCCCCATCAGGATTAAATTGAGCGCCACATTGATGACCAGGCAGATTATGGCGATGCGCACCGGCGTCCTGGTGTCCTGGCGGGCAAAATAGCCGGGCACCAGAACCTTGATCATGACGAAGGAAGGCAGGCCGGCGGCATAGGCGATCAGCGCGTCCGCCGAGGCGATGGTGGCGGCCGAGGAAAAGGCGCCGCGCTCGAACAGCACCGCGATGACCTGCTCGGCGATGATCATCAGCGCCGCCGCCGCCGGCAATGTGAGCAGCAGCGCGCCTTCGATGGCGCGGTTTTGGCTGCGCCCGGCATCCTCGTCCTGGCCGGCGCGGAGCTGGCGCGAAAGGAGCGGCAGCAACGCCGTGCCGACGGCGACGCCGATCACACCGAGCGGCAATTGATTTATGCGGTCGGCATAATAGAGAAAGGAAACCGCGCCCTCCGGTAACAGCGAGGCGATAATCACATCGACGACGAGATTGACCTGGGCGATGCCGGCGCCGAGCGCCGCCGGAGCGATGATGACGAGCATATGTTTGACGCGCGGCGTCAGGCGCGGGCGCGGCAGCCTGAGAGCGATGCCGGCACGGCGCAGCGCCACGATGAGCCAGGCGAACTGCAGCACGCCGGCGGCCGAGACGCCGATAGCCAACGCATGGCCCGGTGTCGCCGTCCAATGCGAGAGGCCCAAGAGGGCGGCGATCAATACCAGGTTGAGGATAATCGGCGTCGCCGCGGCGGCGGCGAAACGGTAGAGCGAATTCAAAACCCCGCCGAGCAGCGACACCAGCGAAATGAACAGGATATACGGGAAGGCGATGCGCGTGAGCTGGACCGTGAGATCGAATTTTTCGGGATCGTCGGCGAAGCCCGGCGCCAGGGCGTACATCAGCCACGGCATGACGATTTGCGCCACCACTACCAGCAACAGCAGCACGCAGAGCAGTACCGCCAGCACCTCTTCGGCGAACGCCTTGGCGGCGTCGCGGCCATTTTGTTCGAGCTCGCCGGCAAAGAGCGGCACAAAAGCGGCGTTGAAGGCGCCTTCGGCGAACAGGCGGCGCAGGAAATTGGGCAGCTTGAAGGCGACGAAGAAGGCGTCCGATACCGGCCCGGCGCCGAGGATGGCGGCGATCAGGATGTCGCGGATGAAGCCGAGCAGCCGCGAGCCCAGGGTGTAGCCCCCGACCGTCGCGACCCAGCGTCCCAATGCCATGGCGGGCCGCTCTAATCGCCCCGGCGAGGCGGAGAAATCACGGCTATTCCGCCGCCGCCGGCTTGGCGGTGGCGCCGGGCTCATCGAGGGCGGCGAGGAGGCGGGCGCGGACGCGCTCGATTTCGGCGTTCTTGGTCACCTGCAGGCCATAGCGGTCCTTGACGTAAAATACGTCGACGGCCTGGGCGCCATAGGTCGAAATATGCGCCGTCACGATCGACAGGCCGAGCTCGGTGAGGACGCGGCCGATATCGTAGAGCAGTCCGGGCCGGTCGCGGCCATTGATCTCGACAACCGTATGTTGGCTGCTGGCGCGGTTGTCGACGAGGATGCGCGAGATGACATGCGCGGCGCGGCGCCGCGGCCGCGCGCTGCCTTGGCCGGCGAGGGCGCCTTCCAGGGCAAGTTCGCCGGCCAGCGCCTGCTCCAGCAGGCTCAGCGTGCGGGCGAGCTTTTGCTCGTCGTCAAAGGGGCCGCCATTGGCGTCCTGCACCCAAAATCCGTCGAGCGCCATGCCGTCGGCGGTGGTGAACACCTTGGCGTCGACGATGCTGGCGCCGGCGCCGGCCATGGCGCCGGCGACGGCGGCAAACATGCCGGTCTGGTCCTTGGCGAAGAGGGTGATCTCCGTCGCCGCGGCCTTTTCATCGATTCGCGTGTCGAGCTCCAACAGCGCGCCGCGCGCCTCGGCGTCGCGCACCAGGCGGGCGTGGCGCTCATGGGTGGCGCTGTCAAAGGCCAGCCAATAGGGCGGGAACAGGCGTTCGGCGAAGCGTTCGATGTCGGCGCTCAGCCAATCGTCAAGGGTCGCGCGCAAAGCGTCCTTGGCGGCGGCGACGCGCGCCGCCTTGCCTTCCGCCTCATGGCCGCCGGTAATCACTTCCTCGGCGCGGTGATAAAGTTGGCGCAGCAGTGCGCCTTTCCAGGCGTTCCAGCGGCCCGGCCCGACGGCGCGGATATCGGCGGCGGTGAGGACGAGCAGCAGGCGCAGGCGCTCCACCGACTGCACCTTGGCGATAAAATCGGCCAGCGTCTGGGAGTCGTTGACATCGCGCTTGAAGGCGGTATCGCTGAAAATCAGATGGTTGCGCACGAGCCAGGCGGCCTGCTCGGTCTCTTCCGCCGTGAGACCGAGGCGCGGCGCCAGCTTGTTCACGATGCGCGCTCCCGCCTCGGAATGGTCGCTGCCTCCGCTCTTGGCCAGATCGTGCAGGAAGAGCGCCAGATAGAGGATGCCGCGCGACAGAATCTTGGGCGCGATCCGGGTTGCCAGCGGCAGCTCCTCGGCGAGCTCGCCGCGCTCTATCCGGGACAGGGTCCCGATCGCCCGCAGGGTGTGCTCATCGACCGTATAGACATGATACATATCGTGCTGGGTCTGGCCGACGATGCGGCCGAATTCGGGAACGAAACGGCCCAGCACGCCGGCTTCGTTCATCATGCGCAGCGCCGCCTCGGGCGCTTCGCTGTCGCATAGGAGGGCCATGAACAGGCGGTTGGCCTCACCGTCGGCGCGCAAATTCCGGTCGATCAGGTGCAGGCGCTGATGCACCAGGCGCAGCGTGCGCGGATGGATATCGAGGCCGCCGGTCTGGGCCTGGCGAAACAGCTTGATGAGGCGCACGGGCCGCTCATCGAAGGCGGCTTCATCGGCCACCCCGAGGCGGCCGCCTTCGGTGCGCAATCCGTCCGCCGCCGGCGACGGCCCGCCGGCGCCGCTGCGCCTGGGCGCATTGTCGAGATGATCGGCTTCGAGCGAGGCGCACAGCACCCGGGTCAGCTCGCCGACCGATTTGGCGACCAGGAAATAATGCTTCATGAAGCGTTCGACGGCGAGGTTGCCGTCGCGGTCGCCGTAGCCCATGCGCCGCGCGATCTCGGGCTGTAGGTCGAAAGTCAGACGGTTTTCGGCGCGCCCGGCGGCGAGATGCAGATGCGCCCGCACTTTCCACAGAAACCCCTCGGCGCGGGCAAAGCGCACCTGTTCCTTGGCGGTCAGCAGGCCGCGCTCGATCAGATCGGCGAAACGCTCGACCCGGTAGAGATATTTGGCGATCCAGAACAGCGTGTGCAAATCGCGCAAGCCGCCCTTGCCGTCCTTGATATTGGGCTCCAGCAAATAGCGCGAATCGCCGGTGCGCTGGTGGCGCGCGTCGCGCTCGCTCAGCTTGGCGGCGACGAATTCGCCTTCGCTGTCGGGAACGATCTCGTCCCAGAAGCGCTGGCGCAGCTCAACGAACAGCGCCTCGTCGCCCCACAGATAGCGCGATTCGAGAATGCTGGTGCGGATCGTCATATCGCTCCTTGAGCGCGCCAGGCAGTCGCTGATCGAGCGTGTCGCATGGCCGACCTTCAGGCCCATATCCCACAGCATATAGAGCACATATTCGATGATCTGTTCGCTGCGCGCGGTGAGCTTCCAGGGATGGAGAAACAACAGATCGATATCCGAATAGGGCGACAGTTCGGCGCGGCCGTATCCGCCGACGGCGACAAAGGCCAAACGGTTGGCGCTGGTCGGGTTGGGCTCGGCGAACAGGCGCTCGGCGGCATGGTCGTGGAGAGCGCCGAGGATCTCGTCGATCAGGAAGGTGTATCCGGCCACCAGGGCGCTGCCGCGGGCGCCGTCCTCAAGCCTTTTTTCGAGCACCGCGCGGCCCGAGGCGAGATATTTCTTGCTCAGCGCCAGCGCCTCGGCGCGGGCGTCATTGCCGCCCGGCCGCCAGGCGGTGGCGCCAAGTTCGGCGGCAAAGGCGCCACGCTCGATGATTTCGCTGTGCCGTGCGGGCCTGGTCATTTTTCGGCTTCAAATCCACCCAGTCATATGCTGCGCTTATATGACCCCGCCAGCCGCCCGGTGCAACTGTTGGAGAGCGCCGGTCAGCGCAGAAGCATGGCGTTGATGCCGTTGAGCGCTTTGTAGAGGGTGTCGAACTGGCGCCTGAAGGCGCCCGGCGCCATTTTCCGCCCGGCTTTGCCGAGGCGCTGGCGGATTTCCGCCAGATCGCGCTCGCCGTCGACCAGGGCCGTCATCGCCGCGGCCTGTTTGGGCAGCGCCAGGCGTATCTTGACGCCGTCGAAATCAAGCGCCAGGGCAGGTGCGCCGCGCAGGCGGGCGGCCAGCGCCTCGGGCGATACATTGTTGAGCACCGGAACCGCGCCGGGCATGTCTGGCTGGAGCGGCACTTGGCGCGTGGCGCCGGCAGGCACGGTGCCGGCGGGCACGAGGTAGCAGATATGCACCTTCATATTGCCCGCTATCAGCTCCGCCGCGGCGCATTGCTCGGGCCATGGCAGGGCCGCTACGGTCTTCCTCAGTGCCGCGTCGCGCAGATAGTTGAGCGGATCGTAGCGCGCCGGCTCGATGAAGCCGGTGATCCTGAAACCGGCGGCCGCCGCCAGGGCGAAAATTTCATCTACCATGTAAGCGCGGTCGCGGCGGTGCAGCAGCAGATCGTAAATGCCGGCATCGCCCGTGTTGCGGTGATCGCCGACATGGGAATTGCGCTTGAGCCAATTGGTCGGCGGCAAATCCTTGAGCAGCGCGTGGGCGCCGTCGATTCGCGCCTGATCGGCTAAATCGCCGGCCAACAGGCGCAGCAGGGACTGCGCCTCATAGACGCCGGTGCGCCCCAATCGGCCATACAGCATGAGCCCGATACCGCCGCCGGGTTTGAGCGCCGCGGCCAGCTCCCGCAGTACTTCGCCCGGCGCCTCGAGGTGATGCAGCACGCCGCAGCAATCGATGTAATCGAAACCGCCGAGCCCGAGCGCCGCGAGATCGCTCAGCGAGGCTTGCACAAATTCGATGCCGTCGAGCTTTCGCGTTGCGGCGCGGGCGCCGGCGATGGCCAGCGAGGCGGCGGAAATATCGAGATGGATGATTTCCGCCTCGATGGCGCGCGCCGCCAACTGGCTCGCCAGCATGATGGTGGCGTCGCCGGTGCCGCCGCCGGCAATCAGCGCGCGGAACGGCTTGTCGGCGCCGAATCGGCGGCCCAGCACATAATGCTCGATTTCGGCAAGGCTGCTCGGCGAGCCGGTGATCAGCCGTTTGGCCTCGTCCGCCGGATCGCGCGACGGATAGGGATAGGCCTCATATTGTCCGTGAACGGCGCGATCCGTAGTCTTTTTTGGGCCACGCCGCTGCCTATCTCGCGTTCGGGCTGGCGGCGGGGTTTATCAATGCATGCATCGGAGTGGATCCGCTAAATCAAACGACGAGGCAACTTGCCTTGAGGCCGCGCCGGCTGCAAGCTTACGGCCATAACGGGCGACACATGATGGGTATCACATGACGGATATCATGCGCGGTTATTTCGGCGTCGGCGTCGAGGGCGTCAGCAAGCCGTTCAATATCGGCAATTTGATGCGCTCGGCGCATGCCTTTGGCGCCAAGTTCGTATTTACCGTCGCCGCCGAATATTCGGGCGCCGGTTCCGATACCGCGAAAACCCACGAACATGTGCCGTTTTATCAGTTTGCCAGCGTCGATGAATTAAATTTGCCCGACGGCTGCGCCCTGGTCGGCATCGAGCTGATGGACGAGGCGGTGGATTTGCCGGCCTTTCCGCATCCCCTGAACGCCGCCTATGTGCTCGGCCCCGAGCGCGGCGCGCTGTCGCCGGCGCTGATCGGGCGGTGCGACCATTTGGTGCGGATTCCGGCCCGTTTTTCGATAAATTTGGGCGTTGCCGGGGCGATCGTGCTGTATGACCGCATGCTGGCGCTCGGCCGTTTCGGCGAGCGGCCGCTCAATCCGCGCGCCGTCTCGGCGCCGCGGCCAAGCCATGTCTACGGCGCGCCGATGCGGCGCCGGCCGAAGCCGAATTAGAATTCGCTCGACGGCGCGCAGAAAATGCCCTGGAACCTCGCCAGCGAAGCGGATATCCTAGGGCCATGCGCGTGCGATTCTTGAGAACTTTTGGAGCTTCATCCGTTACCGCCAAAGCCATCCTCTTCGCCGCCCTGGTCGCGGTGGGCGGGGTGTTTGTGGCCGGCGGCATGTTTGTGGCTGGCGGCGCCGTGGCGCAGGAAGCCTTGAGCCAAAATGGCGCTTGGTCCGCCTATACCTATAAAGAGGGCGACAAGCTGGTCTGCTACATGTACAGCCAGCCGACCAAGAAGGAAGGCAATTACAAGAAGCGCGACGATCCCCACGCCATGGTCACGCGGCGGCGCGGCTCCAGCGTCGCCGAGGAGGTCAGCGTCACCTCGGGCTATCCCTATAAGGACAAGTCGCCGATCAAGGTGCAGATCGATGGCCGCAGTTTCAAGTTCACCATCGTCCAGAACGAGCATGCCTGGGCCGACGATGCCGATGATGAGAAAGCCGTCAAGGCGATGATCCGGGGCAACAAACTGACCGTGCGCGGGACCTCGCGGAAAGACACCTATTCGCTCGATACCTATTCCCTCAAAGGCTTCAGCAAGACGCACAAGGCGATCGTCAAGGCCTGTCCGTAAGCGGCCGGTTCGATGCGGTTGTGGAAATTGCCGGCGCGGGCACGTATATCACTGGCATGAGTGAAGCAAGCGCGCTGGAGCCGGCGGACCGCGTCAGCCTGATCGGCATGGATCGGGCGGAATTGGCGCGCGCGGTGGCGGAAATCGGCGAATCCGAAAAGGCCGCCAAGCTGCGCGCCAAACAGCTCTGGCACTGGATTTACCATCACGGCGTCGATGATTTCGCCCGCATGTCGAGCCTGAACGGCCCGCTCCGCCAAGCCTTGGCGGACGCCTATACGCTGGCGCGGCCTGAAATTGCGCGCCTGCAAAAATCCACCGACGGCACGCGCAAATGGCTGCTGCGCTTTATTGACGGGCAGGAAGCCGAGAGCGTCTTCATTCCCGAGGAGGATCGCGGCGCGCTCTGTATGTCGGCCCAGGTCGGCTGCACCCTGAGCTGCCGCTTTTGCCATACCGGAACCCAGCGCATGGTGCGCAATTTGGATGCGCGCGAGATCATCTCGCAATTCCTGGTGGCGCGCGACAGCTACGGCGAATGGCCGTCGCCGCGCGATGGCAGGATGATCTCCAACATCGTCATGATGGGGATGGGCGAGCCGCTGTTTAATTACGACAATGTGGCCAAGGCGATTCGCATCGCCATGGACCGGGAGGGGCTGTCGATATCGCGCCGGCGCATCACCCTCTCGACCGCCGGCGTGGCGCCGCTGATCGAACGCTGCGGCGCCGAGCTCGGCGTCGGCTTGGCGATTTCCCTGCATGCGGTGACGGACGATTTGCGCGACGAATTGATGCCGATCAACCGCAAATACCCGCTCGCCGCTTTGCTCGACGCCTGCCGGCGCTATCCCGGCGCCACCAACGCGAGACGCATCACGTTTGAATATGTCATGCTGAAGGGCATCAATGATTCGCCCGCCGACGCCAAGGCGCTGGTGCAGCTGATCGCCGGCATTCCGGCCAAGATAAATCTCATCCCGTTCAACGCCTGGCCCGGCGCGCCCTATGAATGTTCGCCGACCGAGGACATAGCGCGCTTCGCCGCCATCGTCAACAAGGCGGGCTATTCGTCACCGGTGCGGGCGCCGCGCGGGCGCGATATCCTCGCCGCCTGCGGCCAGCTGCGCTCGCATTCCATGCGCGCGCCGAGATCCGCCGGCGCGGCCAAATCGCCGCCGCCGCCGGCGCCGCGCGCGGCAATTTCCTGAGGCGCCCATGCATCCGATATTTCTCATCGTTATTTCGCTGATCTTCGCACTCGTCGTGATCTACCCGCTGTTGCGCATATGCGCGCGCGCCGGTCTGCCGTGGTGGCCCGCCGCGATGGTCTTTATCCCCATCATCGGGCCGCCCATCACGGCCTATCTGCTGGCGCTCAGCCGCTGGCCTAACCATCCTTTCGGGCGCTAGGAAAACCGTCATGCCGCTCATGCACGGGCTGTTGAACCTGATCATGCTGGCCATCACCATCTGGTGCTATTGGCGCATTCTCGACAAGGCGGGGCTGAGCCCATTTTGGGCATTTCTTCTGATTTTGTCGTTGGCTATCGCCTACCTGGCGAGCGTGGCTGACAGCCCGGTAGTTCTGATTGCGCCCTATATCATGCCCGCCATCATGATTTGGATTTTTGCTTTTATCCGCTGGCCGAGCTTCGAGGCGGCGTCCGAGGTGACGGGCGGGGCGGCGGGCGACAGCCGCTTTGCCCAGCAAGGGCGCGACCGACGCGACGTCGCGCCCTCGGCCGATCCGCACCGTAGCGTGAACCCCAAACTGCGCCGCAAGAGAAAGCGCCGGCGCGGCGGCGAATAGCCTGGTTCCGGTGTTGCCGGGCGCGCCACTTTGCTTATACTGCGCGCGCTTTCCACCATGCGCGGCGTAATGAAATGACAAACCAAACCGAGCGGCCGATCAAGAAAACCGTGCTCGCCTATTCGGGCGGGCTCGATACCTCGATCATCCTGCGCTGGCTGCAGGAGCGCTACGATTGCGAGGTGGTGACGTTCACCGCCGATCTCGGCCAGGGCGATGAGTTGGACGATGTACGGGCCAAGGCCTAGGCCATGGGCGTGACGGAAATCTTCATCGAGGATTTGCGCGAGGAATTCGTGCGCGATTACGTCTTTCCGATGTTCCGCGCCAATGCGCTCTACGAAGGCCTCTATCTGCTCGGCACTTCCATCGCCCGGCCGCTGATCGCCAAGCGCCAGATCGAGATCGCCCACCAGACCGGCGCCGACGCCGTTTCGCACGGCGCCACCGGCAAGGGCAACGACCAGGTGCGCTTCGAGCTCGGTTACTACGCGCGCGACCCGGACATCCGCATCATCGCGCCGTGGCGCGAATGGGACATGGCCTCGCGCGAGGATCTGGTGCGCTATGCCGAGAAGCACCAGATTCCGATACCGCGCGACAAGCGCGGTGCGCCGCCCTATTCGACCGACGCCAACCTGTTGCACATCTCTTATGAAGGCAAGGCGTTGGAAGACCCCTGGACCGGCCCCGACGAGGACATGTTCACGCGCTCCGTGGCGCCCGAAGCGGCGCCCGATACGGCGCTCCGGGTCGAGGTCGAATTCGCCGCCGGCGACGCCGTGGCGATCGACGGCGAGGCGCTGAGCCCGGCCGCGCTCCTCACCCGGCTCAATGAAATGGCCGGCGCGCACGGTGTCGGGCGCATCGATATCGTCGAGAACCGCTTTGTCGGCATGAAATCGCGCGGCGTTTACGAGACGCCGGGCGGCACCATCCTCCTGCAGGCGCACCGCGCCATCGAATCGCTGTGCCTCGACCGCGGTGCCGCCCATCTCAAGGACGAGTTGATGCCGCGTTATGCCGAGCTCATCTATAACGGCTTCTGGTTCTCGCCGGAGCGCGAAATGATGCAGGCCGCCATCGACGAAAGCCAGAAAACCGTCGAGGGCGTTGTGCGCCTCAAGCTCTATAAGGGTGGCATCACCGTTGAGGGGCGGAAATCCCCGACCAGCCTTTACAGCGAAGGCCACGCCACCTTCGAGGCCGATACGGTCTATGATCAGCGCGACGCCGCGGGCTTTATCAAGCTCAATGCGCTGCGTCTCAGGCTGCGCAACAAATAGGTTTTCTAGCCGGGCAGGGCGCTGAAGCCGATAACGTGCTCATGGACAAATAGCAGGACGAGAAAAAGCACCAGCGCCGCGATGATGCGGATATAGCCGATTTCCTTGAGGCTCACCCGCGCCCGGCCTTGTAGGGCAGCGAGGAAGGGAATGGCCGAGCTGGCCGCCGATTTTTCGGCCCACTCCGCCGGCTCCTCGCGCCGCATCCGGGCATCGGCGAGCGGTTGATCGATCACCGCGAACAGGGCTACGGCGCCGAACAGCATGACCGAGGCGGCGTCGCCATTGGTCGGGATATGCGCCGCCGCCCACAGCAACACCGCCCACAGAAATGGATGGCGGGTGACTTTCTCTATGCCTGGCGCGCCGGAGCCGGTAAGCAGGATCATGACCGGCGGCATAACGGCGAGGGGGATTAGCCGCGTCCAGCTTGGCGCGTCCCAGAGCGTCACGTAGGGCGCTTCTATATGGGCGAAGACGATCCACACCATGCCGCCGAGAGCGCCAAGCGAAAAGAGCGCGCGGTAGACCCGCCCGCCCAACGCGCCGATCAGCGCCGCGCGCAGGCCCGGTACGCCGGGCACCAGGTGAACGCCGATAAATAGCGCCAGGGCGATCGCCAGGCTCCATAGATTTCCGGTCATGCCGCGCCGCCTTTCACACCGCGATCATTCGGGCTCGGGCACGCCGGCCTGGCGGCAGGCGGCGGTGAGGGTGTTTTTGAGCAGGCAGGCGATGGTCATCGGGCCGACGCCGCCCGGCACCGGCGTGATGGCGCCGGCGACCTTGACCGCCTCGTCGAAATCGACATCGCCGACCAGCCGCGTGCCGGATTTCCTGCTCGCGTCGTCGATGCGGTTGATGCCGACATCGATCACCGTGGCGCCGGGCTTGATCCAATCGCCTTCGATCATGCGCGGGCGCCCGACGGCGGCGATGACGATATCGGCGCGCCGGCACTCGGCGGCGAGGTCGCGGGTGCGCGAATGGGCGATGGTGACGGTGCAATGCTCCCTGAGCAGCAGCGTCGCCATCGGCTTGCCGACGATATTGGAGCGCCCGACGATGATCGCCCGCTTGCCGGTGAGATCGCCGACGACCTCCTTCAGCATGATCATGCAGCCGACCGGCGTGCACGGCGCCATGGCGTCCTGGCCGCTGGTGAGGCGCCCGACATTCAGGGTGTGGAAGCCGTCGACATCCTTGTCGGGGTCGATGGCGTTCAGGATGGCGTCGGAATCGACCTGATCGGGCAGCGGCAGCTGCACCAGAATGCCGTGCACGCTGGCGTCATTGTTGAGTTCCTCGACCTTGGCCATGACCTCTTCGTGGCTGGCGTCGGGTGACAGCGTGTAGGTATCCGATTTCATGCCCGCCTCGAGCGTCGCCTTGCCCTTGTTGCGCACATAGACCTGGCTCGCCGGATCCTCGCCGACGAGCACCACCGAGAGGCCCGGCGTCAGGCCGTGGCGTTGCTTCAGCAGCGCCACCCGGCGGCCGATATCGGCGCGCAGATTGGCGGCGAAGGCCTTGCCGTCGATTATTGTCGCTTGGCTCATTTTATTTCCCCACAAAAGAGTTCGAGACGTTTCTTGAGTTGCGCCGGATCGCCGGCGATCTGGACGGATTTCCGCCGGTCTTTGTTGCCCGAAGCAATGTGCATGGCGGAAGCAGGCAGGCCGAGCTCACGCGCCAACAGCTTTATCAGGGCGCGGTTGGCCTTGCCACCCTCGGCCGGCGCGGTGACACCGGCCTTCACATAGGCGCCGCCATCCGCCGCCAGCGCAATGCCGCGAATGCCGGCGCGCCCCGCCTTCGGCGTCAGGCGGACGGCGAGCCGCACACCCCGATCATTGACACCGTATGGGGCGCTACCGCCCATGGTAAGGGGTGTACCCGCCTATGCGGCGATGCCTCAACGGAGATTGTCGACGATCAGGTCGCGGATGAAATAGAGCGCGATAATCAGGATCATCGGCGACAGATCGATGCCGCCGAGCGGCGGGATGAGGCGCCTGAGCGGCCTCAGCGCCGGCTCGGTGATACGGTAGAGAAAGCCGAGCAGCGAATAAATGAATTGGTTCTGCGTGTTGAGGACGTTGAATTGAACCAGCCAGGACGAGATCACCGAGGCGAGCAACAGGATGATGTAGATCGTAAAGACGGTATCGATAAGGCTTGCGAGGGCGTTCATGGATTTCTTTCGAAATTAACCCGCGCCCGCCGGCGCGGGCCGTGATACGGGCGGCGGCAAGTATATCCAAAAGCGGAAAGAGGGCCAGCCTTTCTAACCGCCGGGGGCGGCCGTCGATGGCCGGGTCAGCGCCGGCAAATCCGGCCGCTTCCCTTGACAGAGCGCGAAAAGCCGCCACATTACCCGCCACGGCGCCGGTTCCACCGCCGCCGCACCCGATATGCTGACGGGGCCGTAGCTCAGATGGGAGAGCGTCGCGTTCGCAATGCGAAGGTCAGGGGTTCGATTCCCCTCGGCTCCACCAGCATTTTCAGCAAGTTACCTGCGATTGCCGAGAACGGCGTGCACTGGAATGTGTCGTTCCTGTGTAATTGCGTCAGGAATCCTGCGCCCCCGGCGGAGCGATTCGTTCGGCCTTCGTTTTCGCCCGTTCCATCTTTTCGATCGCCTGATCGACGCGTTCGTCGCGGGCAGGCGTGTATCTCATCACCATTGCCAGGCCGAGGTGGCCCGAGAACTCTTGAATGGTGCGTACGTCAGCGCCGGCAGCGATCACACAACGCCTGAACGCTGTCTTCATGCTCTCGATATGGCCCGAGGCCGAAGCCGGATTAGGGAACAACCATCCCTCCAGGTCCTGTGCCCCATCGCTTTCACGGCAGAGAATATCAGTGAGCTCTTTCGACAGGGGTTGATCGCGCCGGCGTCGGCCTTTGACTTGCACCCGGAGACGACGGCGACATGGATCGAGTCCATCGAACCGAGCCGACAGGATTTCACTGTGACGCAAGCTGGTTGATAGACCAATAAGCAGTTTGTAAGGTCCGAGGCGAACGGTCTCGTTTCCTGAGAAAGCCCGAACGGTTCAAGAATTAATGCGGAGGAAACATGTCGCCACGCTGGAATGACGGAAAACGCTTTGCCGACCGGGTCGCAATGGTTACCGGCGCAAATGGCGCTCTTGGCAGCGTGATAGCGCGGCGCTTCGGGCTCGAAGGCGCCAAGGTTGCGCTCGCCGTGCGCAACCGCCGCGATGTCGCCGAAACCGCGCTGAGCGACATCGAAAGCGCCGGCGGAACCGGGCATCTTGGCGCACTCGATGTCACCGACCGTTCGTCTATCAACGCCTTCGTCGCGGATACCGTCGAACGCTATGGCGGCGTCGACGTGCTCATCAACGCGGCCGGACGTATCGATCCGGCGGATATTGGCCGCCTCGATGCCATCGACCCGGACGCCTGGGACAAGCTGTTCGAAATCGATGTCAAAGGCACCATGTTGATGTGCCAGGCGGTGGCTAAGAGCATGCGCGAGCGCGGTGGCGGCTCGATCGTCAATTTTTCGGGCTCTTACGGCAATGGCACGGACCCGGAAAACAACTCGAATTGTATCCCGGTTCAGTATTGTGCCGCGAAGGGCGCGATCCGCGCCTTTACCATGACCGTGGCGCGCGACCTGGCGCCCTACGGCATTCGCGTCAACGCCATCTCGCCGGGAATGATCGAAGCCAACTGGGCCGATGATTGGGGCATCGACATGGATGGCGAGGACATGAGGGCGGCCTTCAACTCGCTGTCGATCCGCCGGCTCGGCGTTCCCGAGGAGATCGCGGAAACAGTGCTCTATTTGGCGTCCGACGGATCCGGCTACATGACCGGCCAGAATCTACTGGTTGATGGCGGCTGGACGATGATGGGCTGAACGAAAAAGCGGTGGGTTAAACAAAAGGGACCCTACTGATGAATATTGGTGCGGTTAACCTGGCCGAATTGATCCCGGGCGACATGCCCGACGGGCGCGAGGTGGCGGCTGAGGGGCGGGCGCTCGGCGAGACGGTTGAGGTCGGACGCACGCTATATTGCAAGGAGAAGGGCGTCGGCTCCGAGCGCGAGTGGCGTGAGATCGCGCGCGAGAAAGGCATTCCCTGCACTTGCTTCAGCATCGGGCTGAATACCTGGGAAGAAACCCGGGAAGGCCTGGTCAAGCTTTACCAAGACGCGCTCGCGCGCGGGGTGCGGCCGCCGGATCGCTTCAACCTGATCGCCGAGCGGCGCATGGGCCTGCCCAAGGACAAGCGCGCCGAGGCGCCGCAGGAGACAGGACCCAGCCTGTGGACGGAACAGGATTGGTGGGAACTGGCCAATACCGTGCCGATGTATCCGGAAGCGGCGGATAACATGATCGGTGGGCCCGGCTCGCTCGACAATACGATCGATGCGCTCCGCGTCGGCATCACCACCATCGGCGCACTCAGCCAGTTTACCTGGCGTTGGCCATATTGGGACGACGAGACGACGCAAATCACGTCAGTTGTTAAAGCCATCGGCGTGCTCGCCGCGAACAAGGACAGGGGCGTCGTCCTCGATACCTATCTCGAGGACGGCTATCCCGGTGTCTTTCATGATTACGCCAGCTATGTCGGCTGGGCGATGTTGGAGCGCTACGTTACCGAAGACTTGATCGGCGCCGCCTATGCCAGCGCTGCCTATGGCTCGTTAACCCAGAATCCAATCATCAAATCAGCCGTTGTTCTGGCCCTCTACGCGGTCAATCCCGAGCGCATTCCGATGTCCTATATTGCCGGCGATACCATCGGCTATACGCTCGACAATGACTCCAACATGGGAGCTCTGGTCAACGACCTCACCTTCGCCAAAATGACCGATATGCGCTACAAACTTGGCACCGCCCCGCTCGCCGTGCCCGTGACCGAAACCGTGCGCATTCCGACCTGGGAAGAGATTTCCCAGGTACAGACCATATCGCGCAAATGCGACGAATATGTCCCGATGCTCGATCCCTATATCGACTGGGGCAAGATCGAAGCGATGCGCGATGCACTCGTTGCCGGTGGCACTGAGTTCTTCGATGCCGCGCTCGATATCATGCGGAGCATGGGCGTCGACGTGAACGACCCGTGCCAGGTACTCGTCGTCATGAAGCGGTTGGGACCTGAGAAAATGGAGCAGATGTTTGGCGCCGGCGAACGCGATGACAGCTACATGCGCGGCCGCAAGCCGGTGCTTCAGACCGATCTCGTCCGTCAGACCATGGAAAAACGCGACGCCGTTCTAAGCGAACTCGCCGCGCGGGCGCCGGACGATTCCCTCAAGCAACGCAAAGTTCTGATTGCCTCGACCGATGTGCATGAATTTTCCAAATTTCTCCTGACCTCGACCTTCGAGGCTGTCGGCAGCCGGGTGATCGATTGCGGCATCAACTGTGATCCCGAGGATATTGTGAAAGTCGCGGTAGAAACCGAAGCCGATGCCGTGGTCATCACCACCCATAACGGCGTCGCCCGCACATTCGGCACAGGACTGGTGGCGGAAATGCGCGCCGCCCGCATCGACGCGCCGGTCTATATGGGCGGTGTGCTCAACGAAGATGTTGAGGGCTCGGACATGCCCGTCGATGCGCGCCAGGATTTGCACAATATGGGCATCGCGACCCCCGAATCGATCGATGAACTGATCGAAGCCATCAAGCAGCGTGATGATCATGCCGGCGGCGGATGATCGCGCCGTCACCCTCGATAGATTCGTCTCGCTCGCGGATGTCATCCGGGTCCACGGGCGCGAGCGGCCGGACAAGGCAGCGTTAATTTACCAACAGCGGACCTACGCCTACGCCGAGCTCGATGCCGCTTCCAACCGTATTGCCCAGGCGCTACTGGATCTGGGCGTCGGCAGAGAAGATTGTGTCGCGATCCTGGGCAAAAATGCGCCGATTTATTTCGAGCTTTTCTTTGGCGCCTGTAAACTGAACGCCACGACCGTCGGCGTGAACTGGCGTCTGGCAGCGCCCGAAATCGAGGCCATTCTCGACGACGCCACACCTCACCTTCTCGTTGTCGGCGAGGAGTTTCTCGGCCACCTCGCCAAAATCAAAATCGATCCCGCCTGCAAGATCGTCGTCATCGGGCCGGCCGAGGCGTACGAATCCTACGCGGCGTGGCGCGATCGCTTTCCGCCCACCGACCCGGCGATCGAGCCCGACGCCGACGCCAGCGTCTATCAGCTCTACACCTCAGGCACGACCGGCATGCCCAAGGGAGTCCAGCTGACCAGCAAAAACGTCTTTGCCTTCGCCGCCGCCGGCACCGTCGAGTGGCGCTTTGATGGCGACAGCGTCAGCCTTGTCGCCTTGCCCTTGTTCCATTCTGCCGGCAGTGCCTGGGCGCTGATCGGCCTCATCAACGGTGCGACGAATGTTCTTCTGCGCGAGGTCGCGTGTGGCGAAATTCTGCGCATGATTTCCGAACACCGGGTGACCAATATTTTCCTCGTCCCGGCGGTCATACAGATGCTGCTGGCAGAGCCCGGCGCAGGCGATTCCGACTTTTCCTCGATGCGGGCAGTGGCCTATGGCGGCTCACCGATATCGGAAACGGTACGCCAGGAATCAATGCGGCGCTTCGCCTGCGACTTTCTGCAATGCTACGGCTTCACCGAGGCCACCGGTGCGGTGTCGAGCTTGCGGGCGGAAGATCAGGATCCCGGCGGTCCGCGCGCCAAATTTCTCGCCTCGGCCGGGCGGCCATGGGGCGATGTCGAGATGCGTATCGTCGATCCGGAGAGCTTGGAGGATGCACCTGCCGGCGGGGCCGGCGAGATTTGGGTGCGCTCGGCCCAGATCATGAAGGGTTATTGGAGAAAGCCCGAGGCGACCGCCGAAACATTTTCAGAGGACGGATGGTACAGAACCGGAGATGCCGGCACCCTCGTCGACGGTTTCCTGTTCGTGCACGACCGCATCAAGGACATGATTATTTCGGGCGGTGAGAATATCTACCCGGCTGAAGTGGAGAATGTTCTCATGCAGCACGTTGCTGTTGCCGATAGTGCGGTGATCGGCGTTCCGAACGACAAATGGGGCGAGACGACAAAGGCCATTCTCGTCCGGGCCGAGGGTGCGCAGGCGAAGGATCACGAGCTGATTGAATTTTGCCGCGAGCGTCTCGCTGCCTACAAATGCCCAACATCCATCGTGTGGTGCGATAGCCTGCCGAAGACGCCGAGTGGAAAAGTGCAAAAGGCGAAACTGCGCAAGCGCTATCAATCAAGCGCAAGTGAAATGGAAGGGCCACGACAATGACGCGTAAAAAGCCTCGAAATGTGTCGATCGAACGGCACGGCCGTGTTGCCATTGTGCGCTTCGACAGGAGCGACGGCAAAAACGCATTGTCGTTCGAGACGTTGCGCGAACTAACCGTGGCGGCGCGCTCATTCGATGATGATCCGGATATCTCGGCGATCGTGCTAACCGGCACGCCAAGTGTGTTCACCGTGGGCTTTTACCTCAAGGATTCGGAGACCACCGGTTTGGCAAATCTCGGCCTGGCGGAGCGCCGCAAGCTGCTGGAAACCGGCCCCCGGCTGTGCCGTGCCTGGGAGAGCTTGGAACCCATGACCATCGCCGCGGTGGAGGGCTGGTGCATCGGCGGCGGTATGTCGATCACGCTGTCCTGCGATCTCAGGGTGGCGGGCGAAGGCGCCTCAAGCTTCGCGCCCGAGATCGAACGCGGCATGAATATGAGCTGGCAGACCATCCCGCGTGCGGTCGCGCTCGTCGGACCGGCGCGCGCGAAGCGGCTGTTCGTCATGGCGGAACGGCTGAGCGCCGGGCAGGGGCTCGACTGGGGATATTACGACGCTGTGGCGCCCGGCGGCGGTGCTTTGCAGCGTGCGATGGAGATGGCCGAGCGGATTGCCGCCATGCCGCCGGTTCAGGTGCGCATGGTCAAGCAAGGCGTCAACGCGGCGGCGTTCGCCCTTGCCGACGCCGTGAGCGTACTCGATCGCGATCAATATCTGCTCGCTCAGGGCTCGGAAGATTACGAGGAAGGCTTGCGCTCGTTCCTGGAGAAACGCCCACCAAAATATACCGGCCGATAACAATGTTTGTTGGTATGCTGTCTGAAATACCTCTGAGCAAAAAATGAGGAGACTGCGATGGCTTTGGATGCTGTCAATCTTGCCGATTTGATCCCGAACGATTTGCCTGACGGGCGCGAGATCGTTGCCGAAGGTGTTGCGCTGGGCAACACGGTGGAAATGGGCCGCTCGCTTTATTGCCAGGAAAAGGGCGTCGGCTCGGACCGCGAATGGCGCGAGATCGCCAGGCAAAAGAATATCCCTCTCACGCGCATCAATATCGGCCTCTCCAATTGGGACGAAACCCGCCTCGGGCTCGAGAATATTTACGAAGACGCGCTGTCGCGAGGCGTCCGTCCGCCCGACAGTTACAACCTGCTCGCCGAGCGGCGCATGGGACTGCCCAAGGACAAGCGCGCCGAAGCGCCGCAGGAAACCGGGCCGTGTCTGTGGACCGAAAAGGATTGGTGGGAACTCAATCACACGGTTCCGATTCAGTGCGGCACGAACGACAACATGATCGGCGGGCCGGGCTCGCTCGACAATGTGCTCGACGCGCTCCGCGCCGGCTCGACCACCGTCGGCATCGTCAGTCAATATTGCTGGAAATGGCCCTATTGGGACGACGAGACCACGCAAGTGACCGCCGTGGTCAAGGCCGGCGGCGTGCTGGCCTCAAAGAAAGACCAGGGAGCGATCTTCGATACCTATCTTGAAGACGGCTATCCGGGGGTGTTTCACGATTATGCAAGCTATGTCGGCTGGGCCATGCTCGAGCGCTATGTCGCTGAAGAACTGATCGGCGCCGCCTATTCGCCGTCATGGGGTGGATTGACCCAGGATCCGGCGATCAAGGCGGTCGTTACCCTGGCGCTCGAAGCGGGCAATTCAAATCATGTGCCGTTCATGTTCATACAGGGCGACACCATCGGCAAGGAGATGGATTTCGACGGCAATATGGCCGGCGTGGTCAACGACCTGATGTTGGCGAAGATGACCGATATGCGTTACAAACTGGGCTCGGCCTTCATCGCCGTGCCGGTCACCGAAGTCGTGCGCGTTCCGACCTGGCAAGAGATCGCCCAGGTACATACGATCAATCGAAAATGCGAAGAATACATGCCGATGATGGACCCCTATATCAACTGGGGGAAGATCGAAAAGAAGGCTGACAGGCTCGCCGCCGGTGGCAAGGCGTTCTTCGATTCGGCGATCAAGGCGATGACGGAGATGGGTGTTGATGTCAAAGACCCGTGCCGTGTCCTGATCGTTTTGAAACGCCTGGGCGCCGAGATGTGTGAACAATTGTTCGGCGCCGGAGAGCGCGACGACAGTTATATGCGCGGCCACAAGCCGGTGCTGCAGACCGATCTGGTGCGCAAAACCATGGAGAAGCGCGAGGAGGTATTGAGCGATCTCGCCGCGCGGCCCGCCGACGACAGGCTTAAAAATCGTAAAGTCCTGGTTGCCTCGACCGATGTCCACGAGTTTGCCAAGTTTCTGCTCACTTCCACTTTCGATGCCGTCGGCAGCAAGGTGATCGATTGCGGAGTCAACCGTGACCCGGAGGATATCGTCAAGGTCGCGCTTGAGACCGGGGCGGAGGCGGTGGTGATCACCACCCATAACGGTGTCGCCCGCTCCTTTGGCACCAAGCTGCTCGATGACATGCGCGCTGCGGAAGTCGAGGCGCTGGTTTTCATGGGCGGCGTGTTGAACGAGGATATCGACGGCTCGGACATTCCGGTCGACGTGCGCGCCGATCTTCACCGGCTTGGCATCGAGACGCCCGATTCGATCGATCAAATGCTGCAGTCGATATCCGAGCGTGTGAGCCCGCTGGCGCCGTGACCGTCGAGGCCATCGCGCTTGCGGATTTCGGCAGTACGTTCACCAAACTGACCATTGTCGAGGCCGGCAGCGGCCGGCGCCTCGCTTCCGCCCAGGCGCCGACCACGGTGCGCACGGACGTTATGGAAGGCTACGCCGACGCCTTCGGCCGGGCGCGCGGGCAGCTTCCGCCCGACACGGAAATCGTCGAAAAACTCGCGGCCTCGAGCGCCGGTGGTGGATTGCGCGTTGCCTCGGTCGGGCTGGTCGCCGACTACACCGCCGCCGCCGCGCGCCAAGCGGCGCTCAATGCCGGCGGCAAGGTCGAGTTGGTGTTGTCCGGGCGCATTGCGGCTGACCAGATCGCCGCGCTGGAGGCGTTACGGCCCGAGATCGTTCTGTTTTCCGGCGGTACCGATGGTGGCCAGCATGGTCAGGTTCTTGACAACGCCCGAGCCGTTGCCGGGGCGCGCTTCGATGCCCATGTTATCGTCGCCTGTAATTGCGACGTCACCGACGCGGCGGCGGAGCTGTTTGTCGGCGCCGGCCACAGCGCCGAGATCGTCGGTAACGTACTCCCCGAAATTCGCAGCCTCGACATCGAGCCGGCACGCGCGGCGATCCACGATGCCTTTATCAAGCGCGTCATCCGCGGCAAGGGCCTGAGCCGGACCGAAGAGTTCGGCCGCAGCATCGTCATGCCGACGCCCGAGGCGGCGCTCGCCGCCACCAGATTGTTGGCCGATGGCCCGCCGGGCGGCTCGGGCGTGGGCAATGTGCTCGTCGTCGATATCGGCGGCGCCACGACCGACGTGCACTCCGCCGTCACCTTGGCGCCGCATACGCCGGGGATCACGGCCGAGGGATTGCCGCCCTTGCCGGTAACCCGCTCGGTGCAGGGTGATCTCGGCATGCGCTGGAGCGCTTCGGGCGTTTATGCGGCGGACGGCGATTGGCTCGATGCGGAAACCACGGCGCGCAACTGGCCGCGCGGTTGCGCCGCCGAGGGTGCGCGCCGGCGCCGCAACGATCCGGATTTTATGCCGCGAGACGCCGAGCAGGAGGCGCTTGACCGGCTGTTCGCCATTTCCTGCATCAGCCACGCACTGCGCCGCCATTGCGGGCGCCTTCGCACCGTCTACATGCCCGGCCAGGGAACCAGTTTTTTTCAGCAGGGATTGGATTTGCGCGAGGTCCCGCGCATCATCGGCACCGGCGGCATGCTGGTGCATGACGCGGCCGCCGATGATACGCTCAGACGCGCACTCGGTCGCCGCACTGAGGGTTCGTTGGTGCCGACCGGGGCGTCTGTTCTGCTTGATGAGCATTATGTGTTGGCGGCGGCGGGGCTGCTGGCGACGCGCGACAGCCGTGCCGCTTACGCCCTCTTGACAAAGGAACTCAGGCTCGACGCCTAAGCCGAAGACTGCTTCCCCAGCCCACGCCTTAACTGGTATTATGGGCGCAGAATTAATCGAGTTAGCTGCCGCTTCGTGCCCTGCGTCCGCCCTTTGCGTTATGGCCAATATTCTCGACATCAAAAATGTCACCAAGATTTTTCGCGGCGGTGTGCTCGCCGTGGACGATGTGACGCTTGGTGTCGAGGAAGGTGAGTTTCTAACCATTCTCGGGCCGTCGGGCTGCCTTTTTGCCCGCGCGCACGAGATCTGGTCGGATGCGGTGGAATGAAATACGCCCAGCGTCGCCGGCTGGAGTTTGCCACCCTGATTTCCATACCGCTGATTTGGTGGGTCGTTGTCCTGCTGGTGCCGTATGTGATCATGCTGATGATCAGCTTCTACCGCACCCAGTTTCCGTTTCACGTGCCCGACTTTCAGGTCGCCAATTACGTCAAGGTTTTTGCTGAATCGCAATATGTGACGATCCTTCTGCGAAGC
>PVBE011175305.1_pt1 | contig 55599 bp, 45 predicted proteins | sample 1631181 | NCBI WGS metagenome assembly PVBE01 (sample SAMN08397723, study PRJNA350692) | Marine metagenome, whole genome shotgun sequencing project. | isolation source: water | place: Pacific Ocean | collected 2012-04
AACACTGATGGACTTTTCGATGCTCCATTAGATGGCAAAAATATAACGTTTGAATGGGTTGTTCCGGAGAATGCACCAGCAAATATCCCATACTTTTGTATTCCACACTGTGGCATGGGAATGGTTGCCGAAATCGTAGTACTCAACGCTGCAGGAACCGATACGGATGGTGATGGTTGGGAAGATGATGAAGATAACTGCCCTGATATTTCTAATCCAGGGCAGGAGGACTGCGACGGCGATGGAATTGGTGATGTCTGTGATGACGATGTTGATTGCAATAACAACGGTACTCCAGATGCTTGTGAAGATTTTGATGACTGTAACGAAAACGATGTGCCTGATGAATGTGATCTTGCCGATGGCACATTACATGATGACAACGCTAATGGTTTGCCAGATGAGTGTGAGTATCCATCCATCCAAGTGCAGTTGCAAGAAGTGCGTATAGATCAACCAGGCGCTGATGATGACGAATATGCAGAAATCCGCGGTGACGGGAATCTTATGCTCAATGGTTGCTGGTATATCGTGATTGGCGATGGCTCGGGCGGCTCTGGCACGATTGAAAACGCTACAGATCTAACTGGACTTTCATTAGATAACGGCACGTTGTTAATTGCAGAAGACGCCGACACACTCGGTGTTCCTACAGGAGAGATTGTAAGCTTGAATTTTGAAAATGGTGATAACGTTACGCACGTGCTCGTTATGAACTTTCATGGTTCAGTTGGCGAAGATATTGACGCTGATGATAATGGTATTGTTGATTATGCTCCTTGGACAGATACCGTTGATGGTGTTTGTATCATTGCTGATCCAAATGGCGGCGAACATACCTACTTAATGGACGAAGAAATCGGGCCAACACCTGATGGCTATGCGCCATCGCATATCTATCGTTATACCGGTGCCTGTGGCAACTTTGCAATGGGAACGTATGATCCTTATGATCCAGAAGCAACGGATACCCCAGGTAGTGAAAATCCGGCATGTCCAACAGCATGCGAAGGCGATTTTGATGATTCTGGAGTTGTTGATGTTGACGACTTATTATCATTCATAGCTGCATGGGGAAGCAATGACATGTTCTTTGATCTCGATGGAGATGGTGTCGTTGGTATAGATGATTTGCTATTATTGATTAATGCGTGGGGTCCTTGCTAAGCAAGGAATAGGGAGGCCTAGAGAGAGGAGACCCCTCACGCAAGAACGCGACCCGCCATTTTTGGCGGGTCGTTTTTTTGTATCGTACTTTGACCCGACTATGTTCCTAGTTCCGTGCCCGGTTCTGTACCCGACGTTTCACCCTCAGCCCCTCGGGTTATTTTGGATTTAGACGTGTAGAGCAGCCTCTTCTTCGACCCAGCCCTTGGTGCCGTTGGGCAAGAGAATATGAATCCAATCAGGCCGCTGTTCGATGATTTCGAATTCGACACCTTCGCCGATGGGTTCATTGAGCATGGGGGAGTAATTTGTTCCATTTCCCTTACGAACAATTACTTCGTCGGTCGCAATGACACCATATTTTGTATCTTGATCAACGATGTCTACCCCAACACTCACACTAAGCACAATTGCGAAAAAACCAAGAAAAGTCGAGGCTGTTTTAAAGCCGGGAATTGATATAAAAATATGAACGCTCAATAATCCCCAAAAGGCAACCCAGCAAATCATTCCAAGACCAAGGCGGGCGCCGGTAGGGAGTGAGTCATGCCAAAACGTGAGTCTAGTCAATAAACTTTTTGATTTATTTTTCTCAAACGGGTTATGTACGAGTGATCGAGTATGTGCCAAGTTGCCACGAAGACGTCCATCTGAGGGGATGTATCGACTTGCAGTTCGGTACGCTGCAATTGCTTCACCAATCTGCCCAGCTTGCACATTCGCATTGCCAAGGTTGTACAAGAGTTTGCCATTTTCTACACCATCGTCAACGAGAATTTGAAATCGTTGGGCTGAGCGTCGAAACGACTCTTTTGCAGCAACCGGATCAGCAGTTTGTAAAGAGACGCCGTTGTCATACGCAGATTGCGCTTCTTTGAGTACAGCTACCTGTTGTTCATTTGTTAATTGCACAGAAGAAAGAATGCACAACGTGAGAACTGTTAATAGGTTCATCGTATTGCCTCCGCTAATGTTTCAGCATCTTTTGCCAAAGTTTCATCTTCGAAGCCACCGAACTGCATGGCTTCACATCGAGAGAGGAGCGCATCAATGTCAGTAGCAACGTTGCTGCCTGACTTTACTTCTTGCAATTCTCGCAATGCAGACGAAAGAGTTTGCACTTGCTGTTCTCCATGGAGTTTTATTGCTCGTCGAATAGAAGAGGTTGCATGATTTACTCTTCCCTTGTTAGTAAGAAGCGATTTTTTCGCGTGTTTTCTATACATAATCAAGGAGAGAATTGAGGCAAAAATGCAAGGAGGAGCCGCAATTGCAGTTATTAAAAGGGGAGTAAATGAAACTCTTTGAGAGGTAAGAATATCTTTCCCAGTGTAATTCGCAAGAATGCCACCTTCGACTTCGGTGAGTGTAGTTGGGGTAGCCACAGATGTATCACCGATAAGGTCGCTAGCAGAAACAGTCGCAACAGCATCGACTGTAATTGGAATTGGTTTTGTCCATACAGTTTGATATGTTCCTTTCAATGGGTCATAACTGCTCATAGGAAGGGGAGGGATTTCTTTTACTTCTTCGCTCCGAGGTCTGATCGATTGCGTAAATGTCTTAGTTCGTCCTTCAACAATTCCACCAAGTGGTGTGTCAGGAACTCGAAAGTGATCGGTAAGGGCAGGGACGCGATCAAGGTGTGGAGCAGAAAGAAAATCAAGATTGATAGGACCCATTGTTCGGTCAGTAATTCGCATTGTTAGTGTGATTGGTTCGCCAACCTTTACGTGTGTTGGATCTGCAACCAATCGTAAATCATAATTTCCAACTGCACCACTAAACCAAGATGGTTGATCTTCTAGGGGAGGGGAGAGGACTTCGATCGTTGGCATTTCTCCATGCGCTGTGATGAGATGGGATTGCGTAACTTTGAGAGATTCGCCGCCAAAGAATCCTAACCCTCTTTCTTTTGCAATCGATAGGGGATAATTCATGAGAACCGAAACGGGGTCCATTTTAAACGGTCCAGAAGTTTCAGGCCACGTTGTAGCACGAACAGTAAGGACATAAAAAGTTGTTGAAATACCTTCATCAGTTTTACCCTGAACTTCTTGAAGTTGGATATTTCCTTCATCGAGGGCATCTTTAAAAATGCCAAGATCGCCTCGCAAAAATGAAACCATGTCTCTTGCATTCAGTGTAACTCTCAGTAAAGGATCGGTGAATTGCTCTATGAAAACTTTGAGCGTAAGATCAATGGGTTGGCCTAGGTATACGTCGCTATTTGTTCCGCTGATTTTAACTTTGAGCGCGCCACCTGTGGGTGGCTGTTTAATCGTAATGATACGTGGGGTTGATTGAAACCCCTTGCCATCAATTCTGAAAGTGAGTGCAGGAATTGTAAAAACACCTTCTTCTTTTGGTGTAAGAAGAAAGGTAAAAGCACGGGTTGATGTTTGGGTCATTTTTCCATTGATGATGGTTGTATGTTGAGAGGTTTGCTCGTTTGGCAATCGTTCTACACTAAAACCTTCAATTTCAGGAACAGTGGGCTTCGCAGAAGATCGTGTGTTTTCATAGACAACGACGAGCTCCATTGGCACGCCTACATATCCATTGGGTTTCGGCATTTGAATAGAAACCTGCTGGGAAAAAGCATGTGTTGCAAATAGAAGAATAAATATGATTGATCGTACTAAATACATATATTGTTTACCAATCCTTTTGAACAGGAACTCTGCGTGCGGCCCTTCTTGCAGCAAGTAATTTTCTGCGTTGTTGTTCTTTATCACGAATCAATTGCAATAACCGTGACGCTTCACTTCGAGAAAGTCTTTCGCCTTCTTCTTTTGCGTCATTTGGTTTTAAAATCTCTTGCTTTCCAGCTTCATTGGTTGTTTCAAGATCACCATCTTCAACATTAGGGGTTTTTTGTTGATCGGATTCCTCTGGAGAAGGGGATTGGTCAAAGGAGTTTTCGTCCTTGGAGTTGTCCTCATTCATTTGTTCATTCGACTTTGTTTGATTGCCTTGCTGTTCTTCTTTTTGATCTTCAGATTGATCACCATCTTGCTGTTGATCAGTAGGTTTAGAATCCTGTTCCTTTTGATCTTCAGATTGCTGACCATCTTCCGATTGATCTGAAGGTTCAGAATCCTGTTCTTTTTGGTCTTCGGATTTTTCGCCTTTTTGATTTTCTGAATCTTTCTGATCTTGTGAATCAGATTGTTCACCATCTTTCTGCTGCTCTTCGCTTTCTTTATCAGATTCACCTTGTTCAGTGTTTTTTTGATTGTCTGCTTGTTCCTGTGCAGATTCTTCATCTTGCTGTTGTTCCTGATTTTGGTCGTCTTGTTGTTGTTTTTGTTGCTGCTCCATTTCTTCTTGCATTTCATCAAGTTGTTGTAACATTTTCCAAGCAAGTTCACCATTTGCTCGAGCATCAGTATCTTCTTTGTTCTTTGCAATTGCTCTACGGTAACTATCGATGGTATTGCTTAGTTGCTCCTTTGCAGTTTCAATAGCAGCGATCGCTTTTGTTTGAGCATCATCATTTGTTGTACCTTCTAAGTCGTGCATCGTTGCTTGATACACTGCATTGCCAAAGTTATACGCACAGTATGAAGCGAGAGTGGGATCGTCTGTACTTGCCATTGCATCTTCAAAAGCTTTAGACGCTTGATCGTATTGTTTGAGTTGGTAATAGGCAATTCCTCGATCATAATTGATCGATGGCGCCGGGTTTTCCGTGGAAGCAATATATGCGTCAAGTGTATTTGCAGCATCTTCCCATTGTTCTGCTGCAATGTGTGTTTGTGCTGATTGCAACATTTCTTGCGGCGAGGCAATTGAGAGTACGCATGTTAGTAGAGCTGTTGTACTGATCATGTTGTTACCTCAAACAAGTTTTTAGCTTTTCTATGATTTTGTCGTGGGCGTAAACTCATCCACGCATCACCAAGAAAAATGAAAAGTGCTGGGATTGCAAACCACTGAAACCTAGGGATGAATTGTTCAAGTTTTACACTGTCAAAACTTTTTCCAGAATCAGATGCAATACGCTTTGCGTAGATTGATGCAAGGTCGAGATTAGATGTTCCTGCAGGGACAAACGCACCACCTCCTGCATTTGCAATGTTCGTTAAGTCTTCTGGATTCATGATCGACCAAACTTCTTTGCCTTCATGGGAAATATACGCAGGTTGTCCATATGTAGTTGTTGGAATGCGAGCACCTGTATTGGTATCTCCTATTCCAACTGTGTACACACGAATTCCAAGATCTGCAGCAGCAGCCGCAGCTTCGACTGGAAAACTCCCCATATCTTCACCGTCAGTAAGCACAACGATCGATTTGTGATCTTGCACTTCGTCAGTAAAACTATTCGTAGCAAGTCGAATGCCATCTCCAATCATGGTGCCGCCACGATTGACGCTTCGAGTAGAAACGTCATCAAGTGCAAGCCGAAGTGAACCGTAATCGAGCGTGAGGGGAACAGTAAGTGCTGCATCACCTGCAACAGTGATGAGCCCTGCGCGGTCGCTTCCCATGACATCGAGAACATCCTCAATGGCAGTGGTGGCTCTTCCTAATCTGCTAGGTCGAACATCTTCGGCAAGCATCGAGCGTGAAACATCAAGAACAAAAAAGGTGTCAATGCCTTGTTGTTCTACTTCTTTATATTTCGTGCCCCAGCGTGGATCTAATAGAGATAAACAAAGCAAAGCTGCAACAGTACTGATCATTGCAATTCTAAACTTTCTTCGCGGAGTAGAACTCTGTTTTGTTAATCGTGGAATTAATCGGTTTGTCGCAATTCTCTGCAAGAGAATAGAACGTCTCACATAACCAACGATTAGAATCGCGACCAACAATACGACAGCCCAGAAGAATACTGCATTGTTTGGGTTATTGAATTGCATATCCATTAGTCTAAAATCCTGTACAACGTGGAGCGAAGCAAAGCGTCTGCGAGCATGAACCCAAATGCAACGAGCAACAGTGGAGGAATCGTGAAGCCAGCAAGATGTACACTTTGTACGGCCATATCTACGTGATTGACATACGTACGTTGTGTAATTTCAGTGCGTTCCATTTCATCAATTGCAGCATAAATTTCTTCAAGTGATTTGGTGTTTGTTGCTCGGAAATATCTACCTCCAGTTGTTGTTGCAATTGCTTGTAATGTTTCTTCATCGATGACTACTGGCTGGTTGCGCATGACTGTTCTGCCAAACACATCAGTTGTTGGGTATGGAGCCCAGCCATTTGTTCCAGCGCCGATCGTGTATACGGTGATGTCCATAGCTGCTGCCATGTCTGCAGCAGTTTGAGGTTCGATATCGCCTTGATTGTTTTCGCCATCAGTGAGGAGAATAATAATTTTGCTTTGAATGGTTTCGCCTGATTCAGATTTCACTCGTTCATCGAGTGATGAAAGACGTTCTACGGCAAGCGCAAGTGCGTCGCCAATTGCTGTGCCATCTTCTTCGCGTTCTTGCACAATTTCAATGCTCTGTAAGACATCAGAAACAAGAAAGTCGTGATCAAATGTCATTGGACAGTTACTATCAGCAAAACCCGCAAACGTGACAAGCCCGATCAAATCCCCTGATCGTCCATCTAAGGATCCCATGCCGTTGATGAAGTCGCCCGCAACGCGGCGTACGGCAGTGAGTCTATCAACGGCCCTCCCATCAATTGTAAAGTCATGGGCATTCATACTTGAAGATCGATCTACAACGAGCTCGATAGCAACACCGTCAGCGGCTTGTTGTGTTTTTTCAAAACGTTTTTGTGGTCGAGCGATACAAACAACCAATAGTAAAATCGCTAAGGTTCGTATGACTGTAGGAATCCAAACAGTTCGAGAACGAAATGTATGAGGCAAAAGATCTAGTTGTACTGGTGTCGTATAGGTTATGCCAGTCTTATATGAACGCTTTTGCCATCGCCACCACAAGAGTGGAAGTATGACGATAAGAAGAAGGAGCCAAACGGAGGGGTTTTGGAATGTCATGCTGCTGCCTCCACTTCTTGTTCAGTAGTTGATGGAACAGTTGCAGCAACAAATTGTTCTGCCTGTGTGATTGCTTTGTCACAAACATCATGTGATGGTTCAAAACGTGCAAATTTTACGAGATCAGCTGAGACAAGAAAAGAAGAGAGTGCTTGACGATCGCTTCCCTCAAGACGAGGATTGTTTTTGGATGCAATGAGGAACTCACGTGTTGTTTGCCCAGTTGCTTTAATATCAAATCTGCCTTCCAAATATTTCCGAACGATGTTGCTAAGTTCAGTGTAAAAGGGGATAACATCGAGGTTTGCTTCTCTAAGTGATTGCAAATCTAACATTGCTTGTGCGTGTGCAGAAAAAGGAGCAGGTTTTTTTCGGAGGAGTTTAGCGATAAGGAACAACGCGAAAAGCCCAAGCCCAGTGAACACTCCAAACGACCACCAACTCTTTGTAAAGAGCGGTATCGGGGGTTTGATATCACGAAGTGTCATTTCATCAAGCGAAGCACCAGCAACGCTTTTGATTTCGATTGGAAGTGGGTTAATGGTAATTGAACCGATGTCGCTATTTTGATCAGTCCAGTTCAGTGTAATCCCTGAAATTTCCGTTGCAGAGGCATCAAAGGTATCTAATTGCATGGACCAATTCCATTCTCTGCCAGTTGCAATTGGAATGTCGAGGACATGTTGGGTATCCACTATGTTGAAAGATCCGAATGCCTCGCCCTCATTAAGAGTAAGTTGTTTTGTGCCATCTGTAATTGCATGTATTTGAAGTTCAATAAGGTCACCAACGGTGCACTTCGCTGGACCGTAGGACACGGATAAAACAACGCCATCTTGTTCTATGCGAACTGTCTCGGCACTGCTTTGTGTAGAAGCAAGTGAGATGGATATTAAAATAGTGAGTAAATAATTCATGCAGTGCGTCGCCCCTCTCGTCTACGGAAGAATTGACGTAATGCACCTGTGAAAGGTTCTCCAGTTTTGATCTTAATTTGATCAACCTTACATCGCCTGAGTGTTTGCTCGACGGCGATATTTCTTTCAGTTGCAAGTTGTTTCCATGCCTTACGTACACGTTTGCTCGAAGAATCAATAACGCGGGTTGCTCCGTTTTCTGGGTCTTCGATGCGTATGAGACCTACATTTGGCAAAGTTGATTCTGCAGCATCTTCTATGTTCACTGCAACAACATCGTGTCGCCTGTTTGCAATTTGAAGCTGGCGTTGCCAGTTGCGATCTTGCATGTCTGAAACAAGAAAGACAATTGAGCGTTTCTTTTGAATTTTTCCAAGGAATTCAAGTGCTTCGCCAAGATCAGTCCCGCGACCTTCTGGTTTAAGGGCGAGTAATTCTCGAATGACACGAAGGACGTGTTTCGAACCCTTTCTAGGTGGGATGTACGTCTCGATGCGATCGGTGAAACAAATTAAACCTACCTTGTCGTTGTTGCGAATGGCAGAGACAGAAAGAGTCGCGCATATTTCTGCGACTAGTTCATCTTTGAACTGTTCATGTGTGCCGAAATGCTGTGAAGCGCTGACGTCAACAACAAGCATGACTGTAAGTTCTCGTTCCTCTCGATACAGTTTGACAAATGGTTCACCGAATCTTGCAGAGACATTCCAATCAATAGATCTAACGTCATCACCAATTTGATATTGGCGAACTTCTTCAAATTCCATGCCGCGTCCTTTGAACGCAGAGTGGTAACTGCCAGCGAGTACATCATCGACCAATCGTGAAGTCCGAAGTTCGATTCGCCGGACCTTTTTAAGTAGATCTTGGGGAATCATGAAATTACTCCTAAGGGACTGGAACGAAATCTAAAATTGAAGTTACGACATCGTCTGAGGTTTTGCCTTCGGCTTCGGCTTCATACGTTGTGGCAATTCGATGCCGAAGAACATCATGTGCAAGATCTTTTACATCTTGTGGAACAACATAGCCACGTCCGTCAAGGAACGCATTTGCTTTTGCACACAAAGTAAGTGCAAGGGTTGCGCGTGGAGAAGCTCCGTACTCAACGAATTCAGCGAGTTCTTCTGAAACAATCTCTGGTGTTCTTGAAGTTTGAATAAGTTCAACAATGTACTGCGCGATTTTATCATCTACATATATTTGATCGACAAGAGTGCGCGCATGAGCAATTGAATCTGATTGCATGACACAATCAACGGCTGTTGCTTGCGTGGTTTTTGCCATTCGTTGTAAAATTTCGAGCTCTTCAGATTTATTTGGATAGTCCACGACAACTTTAAGCATAAATCGATCGACTTGTGCTTCAGGAAGTGGGTATGTTCCTTCTTGCTCGATTGGGTTCATCGTAGCGAGTACAAGAAATGGATCTGGTAACGCAAACGTTTCTGTGCCAATGGTGACTTGCCGCTCTTGCATAGCTTCAAGCAGTGCAGACTGTACCTTTGCAGGGGCACGGTTGATCTCATCTGCAAGAATAATGCTAGAAAAGATTGGGCCTTTGTTTACAACAAATTCACCTTTGTCTTGTCGGTACATCAATGTGCCAGTTAAGTCTGCTGGAAGAAGATCTGGTGTGAATTGCAGCCGTTGAAAGGAAGTGTTGATTCCTTTCGCAAGGCTTGAAACAGCGAGCGTTTTTGCGAGTCCGGGTACGCCTTCTATAAGGAGGTGCCCATTGGCAAGCAAGCCAATAAACATGCGATGCAGCAGTTCGTCCTGCCCAACGATCACCTCGTGTATTGCACTGCGAAGTTGGCTGAAGGGCGAACTTGCTTGTTGTACGTCTTCGCTTAGTTTTTGAATATCGCTATGCGTTTTGTTTGTCATGTTGGAAAAAGTGTCCTGAGAGTTGTGTAATGTGGTCATGAGGGGTAATACGCAGTATTGTAGTTTTGGTTCACTGCTCCCTCGCCACTATTTTACAGAAAAAAGGTACACTGCCAATATGACAGATTCAATTTCTATTAATGGGCGTCTCCTTGCCATACATTGGCCTTCACAAACTGCTGAAGCAACTTTATCAGTCGATTTACATGCAACACAAGTTGCGACTGCTGAAATTGAGGATCAGACCGGCAGAACGCATCGCATACAGGTACGAGTGGACTGGGAAGCAGATTCGCTCGTGGGCAAATTGGTCAAAACAACAAGTACTGATGAAGGTACATCGCTCTGTTGTGTTGAGTGATGTTTGGTCTGTGTGAATAAACACACTCAAGTGGTAACTAGAGGTTTGTTACCCTCTTTCAACCAAGCGGTCAATTAAGAAACTCGATTGTTCAAGTGCTTGCTCGGAGAAATTACCGAAATGTTCGTGTACTTCTGCAAAGAGTTTTGTAAAGCGAGAAGTATCTTGCGTTATCACGATATCCCTCAATTCTTCACCAGCATCGCGTAGCGTGTTTAGCACATGCTCCGTTTCTGGATTGTTCATCTGTATCGAAGCGTAAAGTTCAGCAGATTGTGCGAAGTGCCGAGCCGCCATCAACAAATCGATGAGGTAAATGGGTGATGTGAACTCAAGTGTTTTGTGAATGTCTACGCCAAGTTTTTGAATTGTTCTGCCGAGGACTTCGGTTGCTTGATGTGTCAGCACTTGTACAACACTCATTGCCTTGTCATGTTCTTCGGCGCTTGTATGGAGGATTGAAAACCCCCGACCATGGAGAATTGTGTTGAGCCATTCGTCCCAAGCATTGTCATCACGTTGGCAAACAATCGCTATTCTCTGTCCCTGGAGAGAGTGCACCGAAGGACCGAAGAGGGGGTGCGTTCCGATCACGCTCGTGCCCTTTGAACAATCGCACATTGCTTGTACTGGTGTAGTTTTTGTAGAGGTTACGTCCATCAAAAGCGAACCTGTTTTGCAATGTGGTCCAATTTCTTCAATCACTTCTATGGTTTTTTCTATGGGTACAGCGACTACGATAACATCTGCTTGAGATGTAGCCTCAATGTTGGAAAGTTTTGTATCAAGGTCTGCAACAATGACGGTGTTTTGTGCTTCTGTAAACAACCGCGTCATTACCTTCCCCATTCCCCCGTTCCCACCAATGATTGCAACGGTTTTTGATGCGGTTTCTTGTGGTACTTCTGCACCGAGAGATGCTTGTCTATCTCTACTAGCCCATAAAATGACGCGGAAGAGGCTCTCTATGACCTCGCTTCGAAGCCCAGATTGTTCGGCTCGTTTTCCGCGATCTTCGAGAAGATCTCGTTCACGGACGAAGTCCCTGATGCCAAACCCAGTTCTCTGCTTGATTGAAGCTACTTGGGTGACAACTTCATTCCGTTGTCTTAATAAGTCAAGGATTTGATGGTCAATTTCATCAATTTTAACTCGAAGCGGGAGGAGTTCTTTGGGGGGAAGTTTTGATTTAGAAGGGTGTTCCATTTGGTATCTGCTCAGGGTACCATGTATCGATTCAAAGCAAAGGAGCCCTTGAATGACTACTGCCCAAAGTTGTACCGAAACTAGCACAGATAGCCAATTTGTTCAAGATTTTATGGGCAGCGTGACTGCTCGAAATCCACATCAGCCAGAATTTTTACAAGCTGTACATGAAATCGTTTCTTCACTTGAAGGCGTGATGGATCGTAGGCCAAAGTATGTTGCAGGTAATATTCTTCATCGAATCGTAGAACCTGAACGAGCATTTCAATTTCGTGTTCCATGGGTGAATGACACAGGAGATGTTGAAGTCAATCGTGGGTATCGTGTTGAGTTTAATAGTGCGATTGGTCCTTACAAGGGCGGGCTTCGTTTTCATCCGAGTGTGAACCTATCTATTCTTAAGTTTCTCGGATTTGAACAAGTCTTTAAAAATAGTTTGACAACATTGCCAATGGGCGGTGGTAAGGGCGGCGCTGACTTTAATCCAAAAGGAAAGAGCGACGGGGAAGTCATGCGGTTCTGTCAATCATTCATGTCAGAGTTATTTAGGCACATTGGTCCAGATACAGATATCCCAGCAGGTGACATTGGTGTAGGTGGCAGAGAAATAGGCTACATGTTCGGCGAGTACAAAAAATTGACTAATACATTCGTTGGTGTTCTCACTGGTCGTGGCATTGAGTGGGGTGGAAGTTTGATTCGACCCGAGGCAACGGGATACGGAGTTGTGTACTTTGGTGCAGAAATGTACGCGACCAAAGGTGAAACATTTGAAGGTAAAACTTGCTTGGTTTCAGGTTCGGGTAATGTTGCCCAGTACACAGTAGAAAAGGTAACTGAACTTGGAGGCAAGGCAGTCACACTTTCAGATAGTAGTGGTTGGATTTACGACGGAGATGGCATTGACGCTGATAAATTGGCGTGGGTGATGGATCTGAAAAATAACCGTCGCGGACGAATTGGTGAGTATGTAGAACAATTTCCCAATGCAGAATTTCATGCTCGAGATGATTCTCTTGACCATAACCCACTTTGGGCAGTTCCGGCAAACTGTGCATTCCCATCCGCAACACAAAACGAAATCAACGGTGTTGATGCAAAGAATTTGCTTGCAGGTGGCGTAGATCTCGTCAGCGAAGGCGCGAATATGCCAAGCACAATTGATGCGCAACAAGCATTTATTGATGCAGGCATTTTGTATGGACCTGCAAAAGCAGCGAACGCTGGTGGTGTTGCAGTTTCTGGTTTAGAGATGTCACAAGCAAGTCAGCGACTCTTCTGGACAAGAGATCAAGTAGATGCAAAATTACAGCAGATCATGTGTGATATTCATACACAATGTATTGGCGCATCAAAAGAATTTGGTTGCGAAGGAAACTACGTTGATGGTTCTAACATTGCAGGTTTCGTTAAAGTTGCAGAAGCCATGATGGCACAAGGCATTGTGTAGCAGCGTCCATTCAATAAGTTTGATTAAAACAACATTTAGTACCTAAATACGTTGTTGCGTACAATATTTTTGCCGTATTTTTCTTGGAATTGTCCTTTTTCATGCTATAATTCCCATAAGTGGGGGCGTGTTTATTTCAACGAGTCGAAGGTTTTGCATATCTGTTCAAAGATAGTTTGTGCAAAATATAGAGCTAGTTTTAGGAAGAATTTATATTTATTATGTCTGAGTCTATAGCATTTGGTGATCGTGTTACACACAAACTCCACCCAGAGTGGGGAAGTGGTGCTGTAATCAAGGTCGAAAACACAGTGGTTGGTGGCAAGCCTGCACCTAGAATCACCGTTCGTTTTTCAAACGAAGGTCTAAAAACATTTGCAGGCCTAGCACTTCCGTTGATGCCAATGCAAGGCGAGCATACTGTCCCAGGAGATCGTTATCTCGAAAGACCAGCAATTGCTGAAGTTGAAGATTTAGAACGAACCGGCTTAAATCAAGCTGTAGAAAAGAAACTCCTTGAAATCATGCTTGCTATTCCACTTGCATGTCGAGATAAATTTAACACGCCAGAATATCGGTTAAAAAGAACACTTGATCTATACAAGTTCGACATGAGCGGACGGGGTTTGATGGAGTGGGCCATTGTTCAGACTGGTATGGACGACCCGCTCTCGCGGTTTAATCGTGGTCAATTGGAAGAGTACTTTAAGCGATGGGTACGAGATCGAGACTCGCACTTGGCAGATGTTCTTTCAGAGATGCGCGATGATCCAAAAACAGCAAAGCGCCTGATGCAAGAAGCACCAGACGCTGCGTTGCGTGTTGCGTCACTATAAAGTGACTACTCTCAATCTGCTCCGTTGCCACCTAAGAAATCATCAGGACCCTCAGTGTCATTCCTACGAGAGCTATCTCGGCGGATTTGTTCTACTAACTTTCGAAGATACACGTTCTCTCGGCGTGTTGCTTCAAGATCAAACACCATGTATTTCACACTCAGGCGAAGGTAATCAAGTGAGTTCTGCAATTTTGCAACGGACTCTTCAACGCTTGAGCGTTCTTCATCTTCGTTTTTGCAGAGTTTTTCAAGTGACTTTCGGTGTTCGGTTGGTAGTGCCTGTAACCTCTCAATAAGGCGGCACATCCTCTCTTCAATGTTTCTCTCGTTCATGTCTTTCTCTTTTCTCGTATTAAGTTTTGTTGTGACTTGGTTGTCACACACCCATGATGCACCGACTTGAGTGTTTGTCCACTGATTACAGAGAAAAATAGGAGGGCATGCTAAAAACAACGATGCTCTCGGACGTTTGTTCCGATTATGCGGGTTGTAGACAGCTATTCAAAAGAAGCGCCATAAACTCCAGAAGAACGCAATCAATACGACGACACCTATAATTGCAAATGATTGCTTCCGAAATGTAGCATCAACAGGATGGCGACTTGAGGCACCATCGTAGAGCCACGTGCCACATGACTTGCATTTTGGTGCGTCATCCCACACTTCTTCGCCGCAATCGGGGCAATACCCAGTCTCTTCGCGAGAGAAGCGTTCTAAGTCTGCTTGGCTTGGTCCCTCGTCTCTCACGGTTCGACACGTGGTGGAGATGATGTTCCTGATCCAAGTGAAACAACGCCGAGTTGCTGAATAGAAGGGGAGTACGGCACAAGCACATAGGTATCAAGATTTTCACTTTGGAACCAAGGAATTGAGTTGAGGTTTTGGGGAACTGGGAGATCCCTTCCATCATAGATTGGGATCCAACTCCATGGTCCAATAGCATCGAATGCTTTGTTGACACCCCCAACAACAAATGAAAATGCTATTGGAATACGCGTGTTGAGAAATTGCATCGTTCCCAATCCCTGCCACGGATCTTTGAGCGGTACTCGGTCAACTGTGCCCTGCATTCTTTTTGGATCAAAGGGGACCCAGCCAGCGCCTGGCAGAGCGTATTCTGCCCAAACCATATATCGTGATTCAGTCGTGTATGTCCCAACAACATTTTTATTTGTTAGACCGATGACAGGGCGAGCAGGTATTCCTGCTGCTCGTAGTGTTGCAACGCACACGCACACGAGATCGCAAGCAGTTCCTGTCCCTGCGACGACAGTTTTTGCTGCTCCATTTACTGCTAAGCCACGGACATTCGTTCTTGAACGATTTTCATATTGCCCATCGCTTTTTATTTTTTGTAAGCAATACCGGATGATCGTTTTTGCTGTGTAATGAACAGACATTGCACGCGTGTTTTCTCCGATTGCATCGTGCACAGCTTGTGTAAAAATTTCATTGGAAGATTCAATGAAATCAGATGGGGCGAGATAAGACTTGCTATCTCCTTGCCATTTTTCTTGCCATCCAATATTCGCAGCAGCATTTTCATCAAGTTGGCTTGAAAATGAATTCATTCGAATGCGTACTTCAAATGTTAATGATCCATAGCATCGCTTTGCAACAGGTATTTGCAATTCCCATTGCCCAGTAGGGGTTAGGGGTTTGCATAAGCGCCAAGCATTTTGCTCTTTCAGAAATATTTGACCGTTCTTAAGTTGGGCAACGAGGGGCTGGGCGTTGACTGCAAAAGCCCAATTGGTCCTTGGGACGATAGGCCAGCAAATAGGAGTTTTTTCGCCTCCTCGTGGTGGGTACGCTTGATTCCATGGAATGCCAACGGAAACAGTGATGTCGTGTAATTTTGGGTTTGATCGTTGAAGGGGATATGACGGAGGATTGTCTTGAGGAAGGGTGTCGGCTATGGCAGTGTTTGCCCAGAGAAAAGCAACAAGCAGAAAAAACCGGCTCCCAATTGGGAGCCGGCGTACAGTCTGTTTTACGTAGTCCATACGAGAAAGTGTGGACCAGACAAACATCATTTCATTGGTTCTTCTACAACATCAACGATCACAGTTTTAGTGGTTGTAGTTACAGGAGTTTCCCAAGAAACGATTTCAGTCATTGGTTGGAGATAAATCTCAACTCGACGGTTTTCTTTTGTTCCACCATCTCGGTTTGCAGTGAGTGGTCTGTATTCGCCAAAGCCAGCAACTTGGAATCTCGATGGATCGGTTCCATTTGAACTGAGGGCTTTTGCAACGCTCACTGCACGTGCAGTAGATAGTTCCCAATTTGTTGGGTAACGAACGGATGAAGATTTTGGTTGTACGTTATCGGTGTGCCCAATGACAACGATCTCAAAATTAGCTGCTTCTGGTGAGTTTAGAATCGTCGCAACGTGTGAGATTAATTCTTCAGCAGTTTTTCTAAGTTGAGCTTGCCCGCTTGAGAACGTGAAGTCACTTCCAAAGCGTAGCATGCCTGTGTCGGCGTCGAACCACATGTCATTTGGATATGTCGCAGCAAGAGCAGCGAGTTTCTGTTGTGTTTCTACTGGCAACGCGCCTAATTTAATTCCCGTTACTTGCGTAAGAAGATCATCATTGGCACTTGCAATCGTGTCAAGTTCGCCCGAGAGAAGGTCGTACTGACTTTGTAACGCGTTTAGATTTGCTTGCGCTTGAGCAAGTTGGCGATCACGGGTTTCAAGTGCAGTTGTTGCAGTGCTGCAATCAGCTTCAGTGCGTACGAGTTGTTCCTTGAGGGAATTGGTCGCGCTGACGTTGGTGTCGTATCGTTCTTGGCGAACACAACCTGTTGTGATAACACAGCCGAGTGTCAAGATTCCTAAAGATGTCATTAATTTTGTGCTCATGTGGGATCCTCCTCTGAATTGGCACTTTATTTGACGGGTTCCGTCCCGTCTTCGGTGTACAGTGTATCAACCTCGATTGCCTTTGTAGGCTCTATTTAGGAAAGAAATTACCCTCTATGACGCGAAAACTTATCTATTGTGACGCAATTGCTGACTTTCGAGGCATCATTGCATCGCCCGGAGCTCTCCTTCTCGATGGGCACTTGATTGTCGCAGCAGGGACACCTTCGGAAATTGGTGTTACAGAACTACCGCATGAGAGAGTTCATGGTTTCGTTATTCCACCATTTGCTAACGTTCACTCTCATTTAGATTTAAGCGGCGTTGGAAACTGTCTCCCAGAAGAGTCGTTTGTTTCTTGGTTTGAAAATACGATTTCGCCAATTCGGAAAAAGAGTTCACAGGAAGAAATACATGCAGCAACAGCGAAGGGAATTGAACTTGCAATCGCTGGTGGAACTGCGATGGTTGGTGACATTGCAAATACCGTTTCGGTTGCAAAGCAAGTAAGAGAATCGGTTCTACGAGGCGTGTCATTTGTAGAAGTGTTTGGCGTGGGAAACTATGAACAACTTGCGATCGCTGCAATCGATGCTATACCGACTGAATTTGGTATTTCACCGCATGCGCCATATTCCTGTGGTCTTGAAGTGTTTCAGAAAGTGTTTCAAAGTGGAAGGCCAGCTGCGACTCATCTTGCAGAAATGCCTGAAGAATTTGATGCGGTCATGCGACGTGAAGGACCATTGGTTGCATTGTCAAAGAAGATTGGTGCTTGGAATGAAGAAGTGAAACATTGGGACAATCACCCAATTGACAGTATCGTTGAGCAACTTGAACAACGCAAACTTATTGCTGCGCACTTGAATTACATAGAAGATCGACATCTTGAACAACTAGCGAATTCAAATTTGACAGTAGCGTATTGTCCAAGAGCGAGCGCATATTTTGGACATGAGAACCATCGTTATCAAGAGATGCTCGCTCACGGGGTTTCAGTTGCCCTTGGCACAGACTCTTTGATTTGTTTGGACACACCAGATCGGATCAGCGTGCTTGATGAAATGCGTTTCTTGTATCAACAAGGAGGTACGGATTTTTCTGCTCTAATGAATATGGCAACAGTGCAAGGAGCGAAAGCATTAGGCGAAGACCCATCGTTGCTTACACTTGAAAAAGGTCGTGTTGCGGGGCTTCTTCTACTTGGTTCTGAAGCCAAAACAACATCTGATCAGATCATGCAATCAAGTGATCCACCTGCGTGGATTCTGCCTTTATTGTCAAAAAAACAGGTTTTTTAAAAGAAAAAAGCCTTGATTGTTCAATAAGCCGAGTTTTCGCCGATATGATGGCGGATTCGTACTGGAATGAAACACGATGAGTATCCCAACGATTAACACCCAATTTGGCTGGACACAAGTGGCGGAATCTACACCTTATGCGCCCGCCGCGTTCGATTTTGTCGAACGGGGCTTAGGATACACCGCCAACCTTATGGCACTTGAACAAGAAAATGATTCTGGCTTTGATGAGCTAGATCGCCACGTAACTGGTCAACAGTTATGTATGGGGTTGCGGGATTTTGCGATTGAATGTTACGGTTCACTCGCGCCAATTGTATTGCGTCATTGGGATGTATATCGAACCGATGATTTTGGTGCGATTGTGTACCACATGGCTGACTTAAAATTATTGCGTACAAGCCCCGAAGATTCGATCGAGGATTTTCGTGGTGTGTTTGATTTTGACGAAGCGTTCCATCAACAAGAATTGAGAGAATGCATCGGGGCCTTTGAGTAGGCGCACTGCCATGAGTGGCAAGAGCGACGAGCAACAACCAAGAGATGTTTCAACTCTGCACCTTTGGCAAATCCAATGGGTTCGTGATTCTTTTTTAATTCTTGCGATCATTTTTGGCGTTTGGCTCGGGTACGCAATGCGGGATATTACAATCCCGCTGTTAGTCGCATTATTACTTGCATATCTTTTTGAACCATTGGTTTCGTATTTGGAAAACCATCCTCGGTTTCCACTTGGCAGGATTCCTGTGATTGTTGGTTTGCTGACTATCGTTACAACATCTGTACTTATAGTTTTAGTTTTAACAGTTCCAATGGTCATTTCGCAAACCACTTCACTTGTTGGAGATGTGAGTAGCGGAAAAATTCGAACGCAACTAGAGCAGGTCACAGCAAAGTATGCGCCTGAAGATATGAAAGATGATATTCAGCAAACGTTAGCCTTTCTTCCTTCTGGTAAAAAAGAAGAGAATCCCAAGACCAAGGATATCGCTACGACCGATAGTGAAAACGGGGGACTGTTAACAATTGCGAAGCAGACAGGAGATGTCGCGATGCATATTCTTGGGTCGATCATCAGATTTGGGATTCTGGTGGTATTGATTCCGTTTTATTTCTTCTTCTTTAGTTTGTGGTTTCCAAAGGTTGTCGTGTTTGCAAGAAGTTTGATTCCTGATGATGGAAGAAACGAACTTGAAACCTTGCTTGCAAAAATGGATGCGGCAGTCGCTGGATTTGTACGTGGTCGCATTGTGATTGCCGCAATCATGGGTGCGACACTTGCTGTTGGTTGGATGGTCATCGGTGTTCCTTACGCGATTTTGCTAGGGATCAGTATTGGTGTTCTCTGCGCGGTGCCATTTCTTGGTCTTGTTGGAATTCCGCTATCAGTTGGTCTGTTGTTTCTTGAACAACTTGGTGCTCCTGAAGCGAGCCGAATGGCGTGGTGGGGTATCATTTTGTGGCCTTCACTCGTGTTTGGCATTGTGCAAGCATTGGATGGTTGGATATTGACACCGCTCATTGCAGGCAAGGCAACAAATCTAGATCCAGTGACAATCTTTGTAGCTGTTCTTGCCGGTGGGAGTGTGCTTGGAGCGTACGGTATGTTGCTTGCAGTCCCTGTTGCAGCGTGCATAAAAATTACACTACAAGAAGTTGTCTTGCCAAATATACGTGCTTGGGCACACGGTGATGCGAAAGATCCGCTGCCGTTTGAAGATCCATAATTTGGCTGCACGATTCATTGAAGTGAAAAAAACATCCATCATTGCAACATAAATGTATACGCGGATTTTGCAAAAACAGAAAACAGAACGCTGAAGAAGTTTATTTTCGTTTGCGTCTCTTGAAGCGCTGCTTATTGGATTTTGTTTTGGTGGAACCTCGCCCAGTCATGCCTGCCATTGATGCGGGATCCATTCCGCCGGCGAGGTCCTTCATCGCTCCCATTTTGGAGCCGAGTCCGCCACCGGCCATTTGTTTGGACATCTTCTTCATCATGTCAAATTGTTTGACAAAGCGATTGACTTCAGAAGGATTTGTGCCAGAACCTTTTGCAATGCGTTTGATCCTGCTCTTGCCAAGAAGTTTGATGTCATTTTTTTCTTTTTTGGTCATTGAACTCGCGATCGCTTCAATGCGATCAAATTGTTCGTCATCCACTTGCACTTTTTTTAGTGCAGCGCCAACACCCGGAAGCATGCCGAGTAACGATTTCATTGGTCCCATGCGACGGATTGATTTCAGTTGGTTAATAAAATCAGTGACTGTCATTGTGCCGCTTGCCATCTTTTGAGCAATATTTTCTGCATCTTCTTCAGAAAATTCTTCTTGTGCTTTTTCTACAAGAGAAACAACATCGCCCATTCCCAAAATACGACTGGCAATTCGTTCTGGATGGAACTCTTCAAGTGCGTCAAACTTCTCGCCCGTACCTATGAACTTGATTGGAACTCCGGTAACGCGCTTTACAGAAAGGGCAGCACCACCTCGTGTATCGGAATCGAATTTTGTAAGGATGACACCATCGACTGCAAGTTGCGTATGAAATGCGCTTGCAGCATTTACAGCATCCTGTCCGATCATTGCGTCAACGACGAGGAAAATCTGATGCGGCGTAGTCATCGACTGCACGCCGCGAAGTTCCTTCATCAATTCATCATCGATGTGTAACCGACCCGCAGTATCGAGAATGACAACGTCCACTTTGTTTTTGCGAGCGTGTTTGACACCACGTTTGCAGACGCCGACGGCTACGCCGGTTGCAGTTCCGTATTCGCCACATTTTTCAGGTTCCGCATAACACGTAACTTCGCCGACCCCTTTGGCATTCTCATTGACATCATTGGCGGTGACTTGTAATTGCTCAACAGCTGCAGGGCGTTGAAGGTCAGCAGCGACGAGTGATACTTTTTTGCCGCGTGCTTTCAAATACGCAGCGAGTTTGCCGCATGTAGTCGTTTTACCCGAGCCTTGCAAACCGCACATCATGACAATCGTCGGTCCGGGATCGACGAGCATCACTCCACTTTCAACCGGACCCATCAAATCAATGAGCCGTTGGTTGACAATGCCGATCATTTCCTCGCCCGGCTTGAGAGAGGTTGTTACTTTGGCTCCAAGCGCATCCTGCACAACTTCTTCGCAAAAATCAGTGACGACATCGACGTGAACGTCGGCGTCTAGAAGTGCCTTGCGAACTTCAACCATGGAATCGCGAACGTTACTTTCGCTGATTTTTCCTCGGCCAGAGAGGTTTCTTAGGGTGCCTGTAAGTTTTCCAGAGAGTGATTCAAACATCGTGGGTTGTGCATTCTAGCAACTGCGGCCAAGCCAAGCCAACAAGCGGTCGAAAGAGAAGCAGTTGATGCAATTTTCTGGGATCAGCCAACCTCTTCGAGCGGTCAAAATGCCGTATCGAAGTTGGTCAAAATCACTGGCAGCGTGCGTGTCTGTGTTGATTGAAATCATCGCGCCTGCCTGAATTGCTGCATGCACATGCGTGTCACGCAAATCAAGTCGCCAACTATTTGCATTGATTTCCATAGCAGTTTGGCAGGCTGCAGCAGCCGCAAAGAGTGTCGGCATATCAGGCTCAAGGCCGGGCCGTTTCCCGAGCAGGCGACCGGTTGGATGACCAATGATGTGGACTAGGGGGTGTTCAATTGCTTTAAGTAAACGGCTAGTTGCTTGTATAGGATCTTGTTTGAGCGAACTGTGTGGGGAAGCGACAACGATGTCGAGTTCTGCAAGAAGTTCATCTTCGTAATCAAGTCTGCCATCGGCATGAATATCAACTTCACTTCCAGCAAGAATGTTGATGCCATCAAGTTCCTCGTTTGCTTTTTTGATGTCCGCAATGTGTTGCTCGAGTCGTTTTGGAGAGAGCCCATTTGCTTGCATAGATGATTGGCTGTGATCTGTGACTGCAATGGAATGAAGACCACGTCGCTTCGCTTCTTCTGCGAGCTCAGTAATAGTTAGATGCCCGTCACTTGCAATTGTGTGTGTATGCAAATCGCTTTGAATATCACTGTGCTGTATGAGAGGAGGCGTCTGAGGTAACGTAAGTTCTTGTTTGCCTTCACGTAATTCTGCTGGGATGTAAGGAAGCCCAAGATCTTTGTACATCGATTCTTCAGTTTTTGCTGCAATGCAATTTTTATCTAAATCAAATAATCCATACTCATTGAGCCGTTTCTTTTGTTTGATTGCTTGTTCCCGAACCAAGATGTTGTGTTCCTTGCTGCCTGTGAAATACATCAATGCAGCACCAAATGCGTCTTCTGCAACAATTCGCAAATCAACTTGCATTCCGCAATCAAGTCTGATCGAACATTTTGTGTCACCACGAACAAGAACTTTTGTTACACCCCCAAGTGTGCAAAACGTTTCTGCAAGTAATGCAGAGTCAGTCGTTGTTGCCAAAATATCAATATCGCCAATTGTTTCCTTTCCACGTCGAAGTGAACCAGCAAATTCAATGTTGTTCACGCCTTTCGTTTTAGCGAGTTGGCCAATGATAATTTCAGCTATTGGCATTGCATCACCAATACGTGTGCGTTCTGAGGCAACTTCTAAAAACGCAAGTGAGTCGGCGATGTTCGAGATTGTTTTCTTCCCCATCCTCGGCATGGACTCTAACTGCCCCCCCTCGATGGCTCTTTTGAGTGTTGGTATATCAACGACACCTGCTTCTTGCCAAAGTCGGCGCACTGTTTTGGGTCCGAGTCCCTGCACTTCCATAAGATCGAGTAGACCTGAGGGAATCGAGCCAAGCAAGTCGGAGAGTTCTTTTATTTCGCCGGTAGCCAAATACTCTTTGATTTTCGCAACGCTGCTCTTTCCAACACCCGGTAGTGTGCTTAGATCTTCTACTGTTGCTATATCTTGAACGAGATCCTCAAGAACGCGTGCAACTTTGACGTGCGCATTTATTTTGAATGCGTTTGCGCCCATGATTTCCAAAACTGTTGCAATCTTTTGAAAGATAGCTGCAAGTTCACGGTTAGATGACATTAAGCAACATCTCCAAGTCCGAGAGACTCGCCATATTTTTTCAGCAAACGCTTGCGTAGAAGCTCTGCATGTTTCAATAAGGGATCGTTTTGAATGCACGTGACGGCGTTGCGGCGAGCCAATCGTAGTAATTCTAAATCCCGCGGCAAACGAGCAGATTTGAATGGGGCGATGCCGCTTTGTTTGGAACCAAACAACTCGCCAGGTCCGCGGATTTCTAAATCTCTTTCAGCAATACGGAAACCATCTGTCGTTTCGACAATCGCGTTGAGACGTTCAATTGCATCGTTGGTTGTTGGCGAAGCGATGAGTGCACAAACACTCGGAAGTTCTCCACGTCCAACTCTCCCTCGAAGTTGATGCAACTGCGCAAGCCCAAAACGATCGGCATGTTCTATGACCATAATTGTGGCATTTGCAACATCAACCCCAACTTCAATGACAGTTGTTGCAACGAGAACATCGATAGTTCCTTCACGAAAAGCAGCCATCGTTTTTTCTCGTTCTTCGCTTTTCATTCGACCATGGACAAATGCCACACGTTTTCCTTGAAAATATTCTCGTTCTAAGGATTCGGCGTGGCTAAGCACGGCTTTCATACCAGAATCGGTATCTTCAACAAGTGGGACAACCACGTACCCTTGCTGACCTTTCTCTACTAACTCTCTGAAATATGAATAGACTTTTGAAGTGTCTTCAGGTTGAACTAATCTGGTTGTGATTGGCGACCTTCCTGGTGGAAGGCCTGTGATTGTTGAAACATCGAGGTCGCCGAAAATTGTTAGAGATAATGTTCTTGGGATTGGTGTTGCAGTCATGACAAGAGTGTGTGGAACTGTTAAGTCATCGTCTCTTTTGTTGCGGAGGGTCGCACGTTGGTGCACACCAAACCGATGTTGTTCGTCAACAATAGAAACGGCAATGTTTGAAAAAACAACATCTGAAGTAAGCAGGGCGTGTGTGCCTACAACAATGTCAATTTCCCCATTGCTGACCTTGTTTATCAAAGATGCACGATCTTTCGTCCCCAAAGAACTTGTGAGCAAACCTACAGAGACAGAAGAACCTTCTAGCATTTCAACCATTGTTGTGTAATGTTGTTCAGCAAGTAATTCTGTTGGAGCCATGAGTGCTGCTTGGGCATCTCCCACAACTGCCATGAGCATTGCGTGCAAAGCAACGACAGTTTTTCCTGAGCCGACATCACCTTGGAGCAGGCGGTTCATTGGGATTGTCTTTGTAAGATCATTTCCAATTTCTTCGATGACTTTTTGTTGCGAATTCGTCAGTGTAAAAGGTATTCTCGCTTCAATGCGAGTTCTAACTTTCTCGTCCCAACGAAGTTCAGGCGCGCGCAACATTGACTGTCTGTGATGTCGTTTCATCATGACACCAAGTTGCAAGAAATATAATTCATCATAGGCAATTCTGCGACGGCCTTCTTTTGATTCAGATTCTTCTTGCGGTTTGTGCACCATGCGATATGCTTCGCGAAGTTCTGGCATGTCAAGATTTTTGCGTTCTTTTTCTGTAAAGTGATCCTCAATGTGTGGAAGCGCGCCCTCAAGTACCTCGCTGATCATGTCGGCAATCACTGTTGATGAAATAAATTCATTTGCGGGATAGACTGGGCATAAACCACCCTCAACTGTTGCGGTACATGCTTCGCCATCAACTTTTTCCCATCGAGGGTTCGTCATTTGTACGCTGCCCTTGTAATTTGAAAGTGAGCCATGAACGCGAATGTGCATGTCAGGATGTAATTTCTTTGCAATCCAAGGTTGGTTGAACCAATTGATTTTGAGTGAGCCCGAATCATCTTCAAGAAGGACTTCAACACGCGCTTTGGAACGTTTCCAACCCCGAATTGGACGTACTTGGGCAACTTCTCCCTCAATTGTTACCAAGTCTTGGCTTCGATCATTTTCTCCAAGAATCGCCGTTGCTTCTTCGATTGTGACTCCACCATGATGCTCTTCGAAGCGGAGTGGGAGGTGTTTGATCAAATCTGCAACAGTTTGAATGCCAAGTTTTTGCAAACCCTCAGCTCGCTCCGGAGTCATGCTAGAAAATGTCTCTACTGAGCGTCCTAATTGGTTGGTGGTATCCTGCATGCGTATAGTGGTAAGGATACCACCTGAAGTGAACATGGATTTATCTGAAGCACAATCACCCCCCACGCCCATCACTGTGAAGGCTCTCAGTGAAACTATCCACAATGTGCTTGATGCTCGCATTGGCAGAGTGGATGTGGTTGGGCAAGTTAATAAACCGAGTTTTAAACATCATTGGTACTTTAGTTTGACTGATGGCGATGCATCAATCGATTGTGCAATGTGGGCATCCAAAGTGAGCAATGTTCAACCAAAAGGCTGGAAACCAAAGCAGGGCGACCAAGTCATTATTCGCGGCACAATTGGTCATTACGCTAAATATGGGAAAACGCAGATTTACGTTGAGAGAATGAAACCTGCTGCTGAAGAAAAAGGTGCGTTGCAAAAAAAGTATGAAGCATTGCTTTTAGAACTCCGCGAAGCAGGCTGGTTTGATGAAACAAACAAAAAACCTCTTCCAACATATCCTCGAAAAATTGCTGTTATTACAAGTGCAACTTCGGCAGCAGTTCGTGATGTGATTGAGACTGCGAGGCAGCGATGGCCAGCAATTCCGTTGCTCATTGTGAATGTTCCTGTGCAAGGTGATGCCGCAGTATCAGCAATTACCAAAGCGATTCAACGAGTTGATGAAGTTGCAGAAGCATTGCATATTGATGCAATCATCGTCACGCGAGGTGGCGGTTCACTTGAAGAACTTTGGTCTTTTAATGATAGGTCAGTCGCCGAAGCAACGTTTCATGCAAGGACACCAATTGTTGCTGCAATTGGACATGAGTCTGATACTTCAATCATCGAATTGGTTGCTGATCACCGAGCGTCAACGCCAACACAAGCTGCAATGGTTCTAGTGCCTGATGCAGGAGAATTGATGCAGATGGTCGATCATTTTTCGTCAAGGTTGCATACAACTGCGAGGCGAGTGGTTGAACGTAGTGCAAATAGGATATCGCAACTGTGCAATCAACTTGAGGCGTCAGTTACGCATGGGTTGCATGGAAGAATGAGAACTATTTCCTCGTTGAATGAAGCACTACAAACAAAACGGCCTCATGCGGTACTTCGAAAACGTCAGGAACGATTCATGAAAATGGAATCGTCCCTTCTCGCTTCGGTGACTCGAAACCTCTCATTGCGAGTGAGTAGGGTTGAAACGCTTTCAGGGAAACTAGATGCAATTGGTCCTGACGCAGTACTTGCGAGAGGATTTTCGTTAACGCAGCGCACTGATGGAAGTGTGATTCGTTCTTCCAAGGACGCCAAAGATGGGCAAGAATTGATGACAGTTCTTGCCGACGGCACAATCAAGTCGCGGGTAGAGTGCACAACATGAGTAAGAAAAATGATCTTCTAGAACCAGATTCAATGTCATTTGAGCAAGCCTCAGAAGAACTTGATGCAATCGTGAAATCAATCGATGAAGGAAGTGGTGAACTTGAAGAGATGTTACGACAACATGCTCGTGGGCAAGCGTTGGTGAAACGATGCCGCGAACTTCTTTCTCAAGCAGAACAGCAATTAAAAACTGCAGAAGTTGATGATATTGCATAAACAAAGGCGAATTACAGATCGACGTCACTCCTGTTCAACCAAGCATTGATTCGTTGCTCCTGAAAGCAACATTGTTAACGCATGTTCCCCCAGCAATTTTTGTATTTGTTTTAGGTGCATGTATCGGGAGTTTTTTGAACGTGGTGATCTTTCGGTTACCTAGACAAATCCCATTGCTAACTCCGCCTAGCAGTTGTCCAAGTTGCGGACATCAATTGAAGTTTTTCAGAGAAAATTTACCAATTTTAGGATGGTTATTTTTGCGTGGTAAATGTAAATATTGCAAGGCGAAAATATCTTGTGAATATCCAATCGTTGAGTTCATTACTGCAACGATCTTTTTGCTGTTGTATGTTTTGTGTTATTGGGTTCCTACAACTACTCCATTTTTAGGTGAAATCTTCGGGCAGTGGTGGCATGTAAATGGAATTTATAGAACATTGCCTGCATTCATTGCACTCGCTGCGATGTTCAGTGGATTGCTCGCAATGACAGTGATTGATGCTCGCACGTACACAATTCCAATTCAAATTCCAGTTGCTATGACACTTGTTGCACTGGTTGCAAGTGTCATTCAACCTTTGATCCAATTACGATTTACCCCACATCAAACATGGATGATGCCGTTGGCTGATTGGACTTGGTCTGGTGCTTCGATTGGAGGTTTTGCAGGTGTGCTTCTCAGTACATTTTTGCTGCGAATCGGTGTGTTCACATATAGCTTTTCAGATTACGAAAAGTACATCAAAGATGATGAACCCCTTGCTGAATACCCACATGCACGAAGGGAAATGTTGCGAGAACTGCTGTTTCTTTTGCCAACGATCGTCGGCTTTGTTGTTGGATGGATGCTTGGGTATGAAACAGGGACTCCCCCCTTATTAGTGCAATCCGTCTGCTCCTGTTTATTGGGATACCTCATCGCTGGAGGGTTGGTTTGGGCAGTGCGAATTTTCGGTTCGCTTGCTTTTGGAAAGGAAGCGATGGGATTGGGTGATGTACACTTGCTTGCAGCTGTTGGAGCAGTCATTGGGTGGTTTGACCCAATTCTCATCTTTTTTATTGCACCCTTCAGTGGTTTGATCTGGGCAGGGGTTTCTGCAATTCTTGCGAAGATGGGTAAGAAGAGGCGGGAAATACCGTATGGCCCGCACCTTGCAATCGCTACTGTCATTGTCGTATTGGCGATGCCAGCAGTGCAATGGGGCTGGAACATTATGATGCCGGGCGTTTTGATGCCACGAGATGGATTCGTTGAATATAAAAAATTACAGACAATTTTATTGGTTGACGATTTGACGTATGAGTCAATTCCGTATTCAATGTACATATCACCACCCGCCGTTGGAAACGGCATAGAAGAACAGGACGTTTTTCTTACGTAAGGTGAGGTCCTCTGACACGGAGAAAGGGCACGCATGATGCGACGAATAATTGTATTAGCAGGAATAACGATGGGGTTAGCAATGGTTGGTTGTTCAAATAATACTGAACAACTTGATGCGTTCAAAACTGAAAACGAAGAGTTGCGATCGCAGTACACTGAATCACAAGAGGCACTTCTTGCTGCTGATTCAGATCTTCAACGAGCAAAAGAAGCATTGCGTTCCGAGCAAGAGCGAAATGGCACGTTGCAGGGTCAACTTGACACTCGCCCAGAAGTTGTCAATGTATTTGAAAATATCGATGGCGTTTCGGCTTCAATGCGAGACAAAGATCTTGCACTTACAGTCGCGAGCGATCTTTTGTTTTCATCGGGTAGCGCATCGTTAAAGAAAAGTGCAAAAAGTACACTTGGGAATGTAGCTACTGCTTTGAACAATCAATATCCAAATCAATCCATCGTCGTGATGGGCTATACCGATACGGATAAGATTACAAAAAGTAATTTTAAGAGTAACTGGCACCTAGCCTTTGATCGCGCTTGGGCTGTTCGAGAATACTTAGTAACTAAAGGTGTGAATAAAAACCGTATTTCAATTGAAAGTTGGGGACCAACTAAACCGCTCGCAACAAAGGCAGCAAGTCGACGTGTTGACATCGTTGTCGTTGATGAATAATTAAATTCCCATCCCGTTTTAGATTAAAAGCCCCGCCATCTCGGCGGGGTTTTTTTGCAAACTAAACAACCCTGCAGGTTGTTTAGTTTGCAAAAAATAAAATAAACGAACTGCATGGTTGTTTATTTATCGGGAGACCGTCTGCATTGATGGTAGAATGGTAGAAATGGGTATCGACGACAGAGAATACGCTCGACCATCTCGAGGTGGCGGCTTTGGGCAACGACCAAGAAGCAGTAAGCCGTGGACTGTAAACACTTGGCTTATCGCTATTTGCGTCATTGTTTTTGTGCTCAACGGTTTTCTTGGGAATAAGTTAATCGATTGGCTTCATTTCAGCACTGCAGATGGTTTTTTAGGTATGCAGTTTTGGCGGTTTTTTGGATTTCAATTTCTCCACGCAAATCTCCCTCATTTGCTTTTCAACATGATTGCCCTCTACTTTTTTGGGGGGCTTGTGGAGCATTATCTTGGTGGAAAGAGGTATCTTGCTTTTTATCTACTTTGTGGATTGTTTGGTGCTGTGCTGTATATGCTCCTCAACCTTGGTGGCGTCCTTATTGGTAAGGAGGTTCCCGGTCTGCTCTTTAATGACATACGTTCTCCCCTCGTTGGCGCATCTGCGGGAGTTTTTGGTGTACTCCTTGCAGGAGCATATCTTGCGCCAAAAGTGCGTGTACTAGTTTTCTTTATTATTCCTATGCAACTAAAAACAATGGCATATGTCTTGGTTGGCATCGCAGTTTATACAGTTCTTACAAGCGGAGAAAATGCTGGCGGTGAAGCGGCGCACCTCGGCGGCGCAGCAGCAGGATGGTATTTCATTCGTAACCCAAGACACCTCGCAGGATTTTTCGATTTTCTTGGCAAAGCAGATCCAACGAGTGAACACTTTGCCTTTCGTAAGTCAAAGCAGATACAAGACAATGAAGTAGATCGAATATTGGACAAGGTACACCGTGAAGGCTTACCAAGTTTGAGCGGTAAAGAAAAGAAAATCCTCCACGATGCCTCTAGATCGCGGCGGGAAGATCACTGATGCCGTCTCCATTAACATTTGAAATACACCATAAAAGCAAGGAAAACGCTGCGCGAACTGGCATCGTTACAACTCCCCACGGCTCGTTCAAAACACCAGCATTTATGCCAGTTGGTACTCGTGCAACTGTCAAAGGGTTAACTCCACAGCAAGTAAGATCAACTGGTAGTGAAATTATTTTAAATAACGCCTATCACCTTGCACTTCGGCCTGGTGATGAACAAATCGCAAAACTAGGTGGTGTGCACAAGTTCATGCGATGGAACCGACCAATTCTTACAGACAGCGGTGGTTATCAAGCGTGGTCAATGGCAGACATTAATAAACTTGATGAAGATGGTGTTACCTTTAAATCGATCATTGATGGCTCCATGATTCGTATTACACCTGAGCGGTCAATCGAAATACAAAACAATCTCGGAGCGGACATTATCATGGCGTTTGATGATTGTCCTTCTAGTGTTGCGCCACAAACGCAAAATTTAGCAAGACGGCGACATGCACTTACGAGTCGTGATGGTGTCTTAACTGAGGATGCACATGAAAAACGATTGCTCGAATCTCTTGACAGAACTGCAAGGTGGTTAGAGCGATGTGCCTCCACGCATGCAAAGCCAGATGAGCAAGCGCTCTTTGGGATTGTGCAGGGTGGGACAAATTTGGATTTGCGTGCAAGAAGTGTTGAACAGGTCTGTAGCGTTGCATTGCCCGGCTATGCAATCGGAGGCGTCGCAGTGGGCGAATCCCCTGATGCGATATCCAACGTCGTAAAATACACTGCAAAGCTTCTTCCTGAAGAAAAACCAAGATATTTAATGGGGGTTGGCTACGAGCGAGATTTACTTGCAGCAGTGACTTCAGGGGTAGATATGTTCGATTGTGTGCTACCGACTCGTAATGGCAGAAACGCACACGCATTTACACGAAAAGGTCAATTACACCTCAGAAACGCACGTTTTAAGGACGATGAGGCAGTGTTAGAAGAAGGGTGTACGTGTACAACTTGTGCTTCAGGCTTCAGTAGAGCGTACCTCAGGCATCTCTACGCCTCTAAGGAAATGCTCTCTGGGATCCTTGTAAGCATGCATAACATTCATCACTTTCAGTCGTTGATGGTGGACATACGGGCCGCAATACGCGATGATTCGTGGTCTTTGCTAATTCAACGCTGGCCAGTACTTCAAGAAGGTCAGAAATTGACCCAAACACACACTGCACAGGAGCCAGTATGAATTTTTTAACACATAATATCGAAGCGATTCAAGCAATCGTGACCGTGCAGGGTCAACCCGCAGGTGCAGGAAATCCATCTGGACCAGCTGCTCCAGGACAAGCGAGTGATGCTGTTGCAATCGTTGATGGAGCACCTGTCCAATCAGAAAATGCTGCTGCCCAAGATCCATTTGGCGGAAACTTTTTTCTTATTCTCATGCTCTTTGTCTTTGGCATGATTGTTTTCAGTGCATTCGGCGGGCGCAAACAAAAAAAGAAACGCGCATCGATGTTGGATTCATTAAAGAAACACGATCAAGTCGTCACCCGTGGCGGTGTCTTCGGTTCCATTGTTGAAATTAAACCAGACAGAGTAGTTCTTAAAGTTGATGAATCATCAAACACGAGAATTACAGTTGTTCGCGACAGCATTGAGCAAGTAACGAACGATAGTACTGATTAACTTTGTTTTTATTTTTCCCCCTTCCCTTTCTACGGACGTTTTAAGAAATGCAGAATCTTATTTGGAAGATCATCCTGATCGCACTCATTCTCATCGGCTGTGCTTTTGCAGTTACACCCCCTGAGAAGAAAATTCGACTTGGCCGTGACCTGAGTGGTGGCGTGAGTCTGGTCTACTCGGTACGTATGGATGACGATACAGTTGATCGTCAAGGTGTACTCTCGCAAACAATCGAGGTGCTGAAAGAACGTGTGAATCCTGACGGCGTTCTTGACATTCAAATGACCCCACTTGGTACTGATCGCATCGAAGTTGTGATGCCCTTGCCAAATGCTGAAGTGAAAGAATTAGCAGATAAATACCGTGCAAAACTCGATGTTCTGCTTGATAAAGCGCAAATTCGACCCGCTTCACTAGACCAAGCATTAGAGGATGGCTCTGCTGTCGATTCGTTTGGTGGGGATGCAGCGAAAGGTCAATTAGTCCAAGATTTACAAACAGCCTGGACGCAACTTCAAGAAGCACTTTTGAATCTCAAATCTGATCCGAGTAATGGATTTTTCGAACAGCGAGTTGCTGACCTTGAAATTGATCTAGAGGATCTCCGCGAGCAACTACTTGCGATGAGCCTCGATAAAAATGAAGTGATGCGTTTGCTTCAACTCTCAAGAGAAGGCGAACCTCTACGTGACAACAACGGGTATGTAGTCCGAGATGAGCAAACAGATGAAGTTCTTCGAGGAACTCCACCTCGTGATGCTGCTTTGGCAGAACTCGGTTCTGTCTATCCTCACCTTTCTGAACAACTCTCTGAACTTGTAGGTAGTTTTGATGAGTACCAAACGAAACGAACTGGCTTTGATGATCCTGAAGATCTTATTCGTATGCTTCGTGGTGCCGGTGTCTTGGAGTTCCGCATCGCAGTATCTTCTGGCAAAGCAGAAGGTGTGGATGTTCCTGATCTGAGAGCGCAATTAGCGAAGGTAGGTCCTGACAACACGGATTCGTCAGTTGCAAGTTGGTTCCAGATCAATGAAGTGAATGCATGGGCTGACACGCCTGATGCAAGAGCAGCGCTACGTGCTGATGTGCAAACCTATTTTGCATCAACCCATTCACTCGAAGCAGCAGAATACGATGGCGACTTTTATCTTCTTCTCTACGATGATGACCCAAGAGCGATGACCCACCGAGGTGGCAAAAAGTGGTCTGTCACTTCTGCATATTCTTCAGCTGATCAGTTCGGACGCCCTGCAGTTGCATTCAGGTTAGATGCTTCTGGTGCCACAACAATGGGGCGGCTCACTGGCTCTCATATCAACGATCCAATGGCAATTGTATTGGACGACCAAGTCTATACGGTCGCCAATATCAGCACGCAGATCAATGGTCAGGGACAAATTACTGGTAGTTTCTCACAAGCGGAGATTGATTATTTGCTTCGCGTACTTGCTGCGGGTTCCCTTGAAGCACGTTTGAGTGCAGACCCAATTGCAGTCAACATTATTGGCCCGACAATTGGTCAAGACAACTTAGGACGTGGACTTTCCGCATTTGGATACTCAGTGATCGCAGTAATGGCGTTCATGTTGTTTTACTATCTCATAGCAGGTTTAGTTGCAGACTTTGCACTACTTGCTAATGGTTTGCTTATCTTTGGTGTGATGGCTCTCATTGATGGCACGTTTACATTGCCAGGTTTGGCAGGCGTCGTTCTTACAATGGGTATGGCAGTGGATGCGAATGTTTTGATTTACGAACGCATCCGAGAAGAGCTTGATGCTGGAGCCCGCGATCTTCGCGAAGCAATCCGTGAAGGGTACAACAAAGTATTTAGTACGATTATCGACGCAAACTTAACAAACCTCATTGTTTGTTTTGTCTTATATAAAACAGCAACGACCGAAGTCAAAGGCTTCGCTGTTACACTTTCAATCGGTATTGTTGCAACTCTATTCACCTCACTCTTTATGACACGTGTGATCTTCACGATCTACGCAAATGTACTTGGCCGCCGAACACTTCCAATGCTTCCCACAGTATTCCCAGCAGTCGCCCGTGTGTTGCATCCAAATTTGAATTGGGTCAACATGCGGAAAATCTTTTGGGTGATCAGTTCAATTGGAATTATCGTTTCGATTTGGGCAGTCATGCACCGAGGAGTGCAAATTCTTGATACGGAGTTCCGTGGTGGTGTTTCAATTACCATGCGAACCAAACCAATTGAAGATGGGCGATTGTTGCTTCCGCATACTGGGGAAGGCTCGGTTGAAGCTCGTGTACACGCAATTGGCGAAGCGGTTTCTGGGGAGACGATGAAGCATAAAATTCTTTCAGAACTTGCTGGTGCCACAGTGCTTACAGTTGGCGATGCGAAAGTAAATGATGCAGGGCAAGTCGTTTCGGATGGTTTCCAAATAAAAATTGCCAACCCGCCAACAATTGAAGATGAAACTGTTGTGACAGCAACTGTTGTTGAAGCGATTACAGAAGCATTTGGTGCAGACCTCGATGTGCCTCCAGCACTTACATTTGCAGGTGTTGGAACAAGAGATTTTCAAAAATACACTTTCCAAATTGCAAGAGATGATACGACAGTCGGTGATGTAATTGGTAATGGCATAAGAGGCGACATCTCGAACTTTCGTGGTGGTGTTGTTGTCCTTGTAGAGAACATCACGCCAACCGTTACGCTTGAAGATATCGAAAACCGAATTGATCGAATGCGTCAACAGCCAGAATATGCTCGTGATGCAGCTGGTAGAGAAGTGAAAGTCTTTGGTGTGAAGCGTGGAGATGGTGATGGATTTGCGTCGATCTCAGTTGCAGTGTACGACCCAGATATTAATTATCTTCGTAACGATCCAGAACTTGTTGATGAACGCGTTGCTGCAACAGAATGGCAACTTGTTGAAACAGCTTTGAGCCAACCACAAAGTTTAGATCAAGTCAGTAGTTTTTCCTCACAAATTGCGAGAACAATGAAAGCGAACGCAATTGTTGCGGTAGTTCTTTCTTTGCTAGGTATTCTCGCCTATATTTGGTTTAGATTTGGCTCGTTTCGTTATTCACTCGCAGCAATCGTTGCTTTGATGCACGACGTGATAATTACGTTGGGTGCACTGGCAATTGCAGGTTTCATTGCAAATGAAACATTCTTCAGTCAGACGTTGAAGATTGAGGCATTCCAAATTGATCTTGGTGTAATTGCCGCGCTCTTGACAGTGATTGGCTATTCTTTGAACGATACGATTGTTATCCTTGACCGAGTTCGTGAAAATCGCGGCAAACGTCCATTGCCAACAATGGAAATTGTAAACAACTCGATCAATCAAACGGTTAGTCGTACGGTTCTCACTTCAGTTACCACCTTGATCGCTGTTGCGATCATCTACATCGCTGGTGGCAGCGGCATTCGCCCATTTGCCTTCTGTTTATTGGTTGGTATTCTTGTTGGTACGTATAGTTCTGTTGCTGTGGCTGCACCGTTGGTATACAAGGGGCATTCACCTAGCAGTAAGCCAGTTGAACCTACGGTATAGTTCTTCCCTAGAGGCTGATTTCAAGTAATGTAGCCTTAGACGCCGATTCATAGATATAAGCCAAGGAGGGCTATTTTATGTCCGGTACATCTAAAGCAATTTTGTCAATTTGTGTTCTCTTACTCGCAGGCCTAGTTCTTTATTATGGCATGGTGCCGGTATCCAACCAGCAAGTTGCTGTTGGTGATCTTCCCCCTCGCTCCGAAGTGGCTGAAGTTCGGATGTATAGTCGTGATCTCGATGCAGCTGCTGCCGCACTTGGAATTGCACCCCCCATTGTCGAATTTGCAGAGGAGCTAGTTGTAGTTGAACAGCCAGTTGACGAACAAGAGGTTACTGAAGTGGTAAAAGTAGCTGCTCCTCAACTTGTTGAGGACGCTGCACCGGAAAAACCAACCAAGAAAGAGCAAGTTTTCTACACTGTGGTTTCAGGTGACACCCTTGGCGGCATTGCACACAAACTGCTTGGTTCTTCTAGGCACGCCTCAAAGATTGCAGCTTTGAATAATATTGAAGACCCTCGAACGATGCAATTGGGTAGAACGCTTCGTATTCCTGATGTTTCAACCCAGACTGAGAAGCCTGTAATTTCAAAACCTGCCATTCCTGCAAATGCAACGACACATGTGATTCTTGATGGCGAAACATTGAGCGACATTGCTTCTGATTATCTTGGATCACCACACAAATGGATGGAAATTTGGGAAGCCAACAAAACCCGCATTTCAAATCCTGATCGCCTTAAAGTTGGCGTTTCTATCGTAATTCCCTAGTCCCACTCTTTTGCATGCATGCATTGATGGGGCTTGGTCAATTATGATGCCCAGTATGAAACAAACTGATTGGAAAATCGAAGGAAGTGGGGGAGAAGTTATACACGGTACGACGCATGAGGTTGATGGTGAATCATCATGTAATCTCATCATTGCCCATGGATTTAAAGGGTACAAGGATTATGGGCTTTTCCCTTGGCTAGCAAACAAGGCGGCGGAAGCAGGGGCAATCACCCATAGATTTAATTTTTCCCACTCAGGAATGCTTGCAGGGGATGGACCTTTTGAGCGTCCCGACCTCTTTGAAGTAGCGACATGGAATACGCAGGTGGATGACCTTCAGGCGGTTATGGCACATTGCACAACGCTTGAACTCCCAACAATTCTATTGGGTCATTCCAGAGGTGGCGTTGCAATTCTATTGGCCGCAGGAAGAGGTGCAATTACAGTTGATCACCTCATTCCTCTCTCAGCACCTGCAACATGTAATCCGCTCTCTGAAAAAATGCAGAAGACAATGCTTGAACAAGGGTTCATTGAAAGCCCATCCTCGAGGACTGACCAAATGTTGCGTATTGGAAGATGTTTTCTTGAAGAACAAGTCGTTGATCCAGAGGGGCACGATCTTCTCACATTACTTGCCACCGTTGAGACTCCCATTACCGTTATTCATGGAGAGGACGATGAGACGGTTCTCGTTTCAGCAGGAGAAGAAATCGCAAAAGTTGCAAGAAATGCTACCTTCACGTCGATTCATGGGGGTAATCATGTATTTAATACACCAAACCCATTCCCCCTTGATGGGGCGCCGTCGCAACAGTTAGCGGAGGTTTGGAGATTGATTGCGCAAATTATTCCGAACTGATAGTTTCTTGCATCGTTACTGTTGTTTCAACAATGGGCATGGCTTCTTCACGTTGATGCGCCGAAGCGGCAATTGTGCCGTTGTCTCCAACCTCATCAACTGTCACCGAGACGCGTTTAGAAACACCTCTCTCTTGCATTGTTACGCCATAGAGTTTGTCACATTCCATCATCGTTCGCTTATGGTGCGTAATAACTATGAAGTGACTCTTTTCAAGGAAACTATGTAGTGAGTGGCTGAAGCGATGGGTATTGGCTTCATCTAGTGCTGCGTCAACTTCGTCAAGAATGCAGAACGGCGAAGGCTTCGCACGGAAAATACTGAGCAATAGCGCTACAGCAGTCATTGCCTGTTCGCCACCAGAGAGTTGGCTGATGACGCGAGGTTGTTTGCCAGGTGGTTTTGCTTTGATTTCGATCCCTGCTTCAAGGATGTCGATATTTCCTTCATCATCGGGTAGCAACATAATGTCTGCATTGCCACCGCCAAAAAGTTGTCTGAAGGTGCCGCTTTTTCCAGCAAAGTGTTCGCGGATATCATTGAATACTTCTTCAAACCGAGACTTACTTAGGTCTTCAAGTTCAGTGATTAGTGAGACAAGCGTTTCTTTTGCAGCATCAATGTCAACAACTTGATTCGCGAGGTCAACATTGCGATCTGCAAGTGTGAGTTCTTCTTCAATTGCGTCAAGATTTACGTTACCGAGTTTCTTAATTTCGCATCGAAGGTCTTCAGATTCAATGTCCATTGCCTCACGATCTTCCGTGGGACGAGATGCTTCCTCATTTGTTTCAGCCCATATTGTGTAGGCAGTGCGGACATCGATCTCTAGATCTTCAAGGGATCGGTCTTCAAGGTTTTCTCTTCTAATTTCAGCTTCTCGTCGGCTGAGTTCAATTGCATTTAGATTGCGTTCAAGGTGCGTCGCTTTTTCTCGTGCTTGATGCAAAGAGCTTGCGGCTTCTTCAAGCAAAGTGTTGATCGATTCAGTTTTTTCATGAAATGAAGCAAGTTCTGTTTGGAGTGCTTCTATTTTATTTGATCGCGAATGAATTTCATCAAATGCATCTTGTTGCGCACCTTCAAATTGTTCAATTTGACCAAGGCGTCTAGTCACTTGCCCTTGGAATAACTCTCGTTGGCGAGCTGCTTCTTCGATTGCTGCATCCATGTGACGCAATTCTCGGCGATTTGCTTCATGCTTTTCACCAATTTGTCCAAGTTCTACTCGGGCAGAGGTCAGTTTTTCAGTGCTTAGGCGTGACTGTTCTTGTGATTCTTCAAGTTCTTCTCGAATTTCGGTTCGTTGTGAACCAAGCGTTGTAACGTTTTGCGAGCATTGCGTTGCTTGTTCTTCCGCGATACGAAGGTCAATTTTTGCTTGCCTGATGCTGGTTTCAACTTCTTCAAATTCGTCTTGAAGAACCATGTTATGCCTACTTGTCCGCTGTAAGTCATCTTCAAGACGCTGCTGTTGGTATTCCGATTCTACCACTGCGTTTCTTGCATCTCGAACTCGCTGCGCTGAGTCACGTTGTTGTGATTTTGCTTGTTCACTCTCGTGTAATAAATCACTGAGTTGTGTTTGACGCTGGTCGATTTGCTGATCTAGTGCAGAGACCTCCACACCGAGTGCGCCAAGTTCAATTCGTCTTGTGAGCCAGCCTGTTTGGCTTGAGCTTGAAGATTGGCCTATATACACACGACCATCAGCTTCAAGTAATTCGCCTTTTTTTGTAACAAATCGCCAACCAGGCATCGTTGCTTTCATATCCCAAGCTGTTTGCAGGTTAGGAACAACAGCAGTTGTTCCAAGTAAACTTTCTACAGCATTCTTTGCATTTTCTTTGACTTTAATGATCGTAAGAAGGGGGGTGATTGAAGGATGGTCAAAGGAAGAGAGGCGTTCTTTTGCAATCGTGTCTGCAGCAATGAGACCTACTCTACCTACGACAGATTCCAATGTCGTTTGTATGTTTTGGATTGCCGCGCTGTTATCAACGAGCAAAAGTTGGATGTTTGTGCCCAGTGCAGATTCGACAAGGCTTGCATCAGCGTGGTTGGTATCAATTGCATCACCGATAAGGCCTTGTAGTCCTACGAATTGTTCTTGATTGTCGAGCACGTGTTTGACAGCATCAGTCAGCCCTTCTCGAGCCTCTTGCATTTCCTCAAGCAGATGGAGTCGAGATCCTGATGCGGCGCGTTGGTGTCGCATAACCTCTAGATCAGATGTAAGTTCTTCAGCCTGTTCACCGAGGGACGCCGCAGCATTGTCATGTGAGCGTAATACCTCTTCGTGTTTTTCAACAGTGGATTGTGCTTGGTGAATCTCGTCTGATGTTGTTTTAAGACGTTGGTTTAGATCGGAAACTTCTTTTCGCAATTGCGATTGATTCGTTGCAACTCTTTCATGTTGTTGCGACAAACTTGAAAGGCGTTCTTTTGCAGATTCAAATCTTGATCTATATTGTGATTCGTCAGAAGTGGCAGTTTCAATTTCTTCTTGTACAGCACTGAGGCGATCTTGTAGTGAAACGCCTTTTTGCTGACACTGCGCGTGGCGAATTGTGATGGATTCAACTGCTCTGTCAGCCTCTGCCAATCGCTCGGCCGATGCAGCTATTTCTTCTTTTACATCTTCGCGTTGAGCGGAGGTTGATGCAAGGCGTGCTTTAAGTTCATGAAGTTGCTTTCGTTCATCTTCAACTTGCTCTCGAGTCTCACCAATTGATCGAGTAAGCATTTCTTTTCGTTGATTTGCGTGCCTAAGGGCTGCTTCATCTTCAGTCTGTTGATGTAAAAGTGTCTGGTATTCTTTTTGGAGCTCTTCTTTGGCAACTTCTCTGCTGCGTTTTACGTCTTCAAGATCAATGAGGGTTTTGCTGAGTTCAGTTCGTTCTTTTTCAATAGATGAAAGTTGACTTGTTAATCCCATAACTTGCGAATGCAACTCATGAAATTGATCGAGTGCAATTGCTGTTTTTAATTCTTTCCAACGTGCATCAAGGCCAGTGAATTTTCTCGCCTTTTCTGCTTGCCCGCGAACAATGCGAAGCCGACGTTCTGTGTTTGCAAGTTGTTCTCGAATTCGAACAAGGTTCACTTCTGTTCGTTCAAGTTTGCGTTCAGCTTCTTTTCGCCGTGTTTTGAATCTGGAAATGCCTGCTGCTTCTTCGAGAATGCCACGACGTTCAACAGGGTTTGCGTGTAATATTGCTGCGACTCTTCCCTGTTCAATAATAGAGTACGCATTTGTGCCAATGCCAGTGTCTAGGAATAACTCGCGAATATCTTTGAGGCGAACTTTTGATCCATTGATTAAATATTCACTGCGTCCATCTCTGTAAAGACGGCGAGTGACACCAACCTCATCGGTGTCAACAGAGAGGAACCTGCGGCCGGCTGGATCTTTTGCATTTTTATTTGTGAGAGGGTTATCAAACGTAAGGGTAACTGCTGCTGCGCCTAGTGGTTTTCGAACGGCTGAGCCAGCAAAGATTACATCAAGCATTGCTTCCCCGCGCAAACTTTTTGCTGACCGTTCGCCAAGGACCCAGCGAAGTGCGTCAACTACATTTGATTTACCACAACCGTTTGGACCAACGATTCCCACGATGGGGGCATCGAAAAGAAACTCCGTCGTGTCGGCGAAGGATTTGAATCCAGCGATTGTTATTTTTGATAGTCGCATTTTGAAAGACCTCCTGTCTCGGACTCGACTTCGTCCTGAAGTCGCCCCTCTGTACACCTTGGATTTTAGGGTAAACGCTCCCTATGATTCAGAAAATGGAGTTTCTTTTAAACAGTTCCTGAATCACCTCGTTGGTGCAAGTATCATCATAGCGTAGAAATGAGGATTACCAAGCCTAAAATGCCCTTTTTTGGGCTATTTTGCATCATCTTCAACGACTGGAGGTTGTGTGATATCAAGAAATCGCGAGTTGTCCTCTTCTTCGGGCATATCGTCGAAGTTTTTCCTAGGCTCGATTGCTGTACTTGATGTAAGTTGATTGATTGCAGCAAGTAAACGATCCTGTTGAGCTTTGAAATCGACCTTGCTGTCGTCTGCGGCAAGAAGATATTGTTCCCGCCAAAGTGAGTGGATCACTCCAACAGTGCGTGAATAGGAGAGGTTTAGCCCCCTTGAAGGAGATTCAGGGATTGGCTTGTGTCCTAAAAAGATAATAAATGAGGGTAGGGTTGTGGATGTTTGTTCTTCCATGACGCCCCGATTATCTTTCGCTTGGAATCGAATATCGAGTTTGTCAATTTCTTCTTCCGCTTCTTTGATGATTAAGCGATGGGACCACGTATCAAACATGATTGGTTTTTGTATTTTGAGATCACCAAGGAGGATAATTCTTGGCAGGCCAGCCTGCGTGCAATAAATAAGCGGATAGTCACTTTCGGCTACAAAGAGTTCGAACTTTTTGTCAACGACACCACCTTTCATGATTCGATCACCTCGGTGGATTAATGCTTCTGCAACTCGCAGACGAATTTCCAATGTTTCATCATTTAATAACGGTCGAAGCCCAAATTCGATGCGAGGATCAGTAGGCATTTCTTTGAGCAAGTCTATTGCTTCAAGCCTCCCGCTGAACCCGATGCCTTTTATTGCAACATCAAGAAGGGAGCCTATTACGATTGGATCACCAAGACGACCTCCTGTACGTAAAGCGGCAAGTCTTGGCAAGTCTTCTGAGTAATCATACAGTTCTCGAATCACTGGTAAAGAACGATCTCCAATGGCTTGCCATCTCCAAGAAGCGGCGTCGGCATTTTTCGGACTTGGGTCTGCAAGTAAAAGTCTCTTGATATCAAGGGCGTTTTTTTCAGCATTCTTTGTACGGAGATTGATATGAAGCATGAGATTCATAAAATCATCGACATGATCACTCCAAGATGGCGGGACAGTAATGTCAACTAGTTCATCATTTTTTGCACGGGCTGTTGTTGTCCCTTGTCCTGGTTCCTCAGGAAAACGCCGGTTAATCGCTGTTTGTATTTCTATAGCTCTGTTGTGGCTTTGTGAAAACAACACGAGTTGCATTGAAATAGTTTTTGTAACCTCACCACCTTCAAGAATCCTTCCAGAAGTACGATGAACTGAATCACTGCCTACTGCTTCAGGGTCTGCAAAAGGATTGATAAAAATTGGTCCTTGTGCAATGGCGATATCTTTTGCTTGTGTTTTACCAGTTCGCAAATCTCCAATACGAAGAATAGTTGGAAGCAGCGTCCCGCCTTCTAAACTTGTTGTTCCACTACTTGGTTCAACGAATATTTGTACGTCAAAGAGTGTGCCGCGAAGATCGGGGTGATCTTTACGGACACCACTTGGAGCAGGCTTTCTTCCAGTAGCAACTTGTGGGACGATGCCTTCAACAATGACAACTGCGGTGTCATTGGAATCGAGAAGTGCCTCGGGGGTTAGCCCGCCCCATCCTCTGGTCGTTTCTCCAACACCTCGTTTCGCAAGATCAGCAATCATGTGCGCGCGAACCTGTGGAGGAACATCTTGTGATCCTGTGCCGTCAAGATTTACAACAAGACCATACCCCGCGGCAATAATAGGTTTGTACTCATCCCGGTATTCTTTCGTGTACCCAAGGAGTGCAACGTGCTGTTTCACAGTTCCGCGGAGCATGTTAGGAACCTCTCCATTGAACGTGGGCCGCACGCGTTTTGGTATTACTTTTTTATCAGCACGTTCGATCGTGTCGCAACTTGCTAGAAGAATGGTCATGGCAATAAGTGCAATAATTCGCATTTGTGGATTGTAGACCATTGAAGCCAGAAGTCGAGGTCTCAGTTCAATTCTAGTGTTGATTCATGCAAGCTACTCTGTAAGCCAACAGGCTAGGTCAGTAGGGCGTGCCAAGATCGATTGCCTATCGAGAGGTGTCAAAAACGAATCCTTGTGACTGCAAGGCCATCACCGATTGGTATGAGTGAATAGTCCACCCGCTTATCAGTGAGTAAAAATGCAGCAAGTTCCCGCGTTGCGACTGTGTTTGGGTCATTAATTGAAGTGTCTGCAACTTGTCCACCGTAGAACATATTATCGATGGCGATGATGCCTCCCTCACGAATGAGTTGAAGCCCGAGCTCATAATAATTTTTACTGTTCGTTTTGTCAGCGTCGATGTACATAAAATCAAATGCGTTTTCTTTGCCTTCATCGATCAGCATTTGCAGCGTTTCAATTGCAGGACCAATAGAAAGTTGAACTTTGTCTTCAACGTTGCCATATTTCCATGCGGGTATTGCGTACGTTGCATATTGATCAGTTAGATCACATGCAACGACCGTTCCTCCCTCAGGCAGAATTTCAGCTATCGCAAGTGCGCTTGCACCGGTATAAACTCCAACTTCAATGGCGTTTTTAGCACTGATAGAGGTAGCAAGAAACGCAAGGAGTTGAAGTTGCTCAGGTGAAGTGAGCATCTCTCCATCTTCGAGCTCGAGCGTCTCGTTGCAAAGTTTTTGCATTGCAGAAGACTGTCTACACGCATGAAGTTGGAGCCACTCCTGCATTTGAGTCTGTAATTGTCCGGTGCGATTTGCCATGTATGGAATAGTACCCGCTTGGCTTGGTTTGGGTAGAATACAAGATTCGCCAGACTTTTTGCAGGACACAAGACTATGCTCCATACCGCTGATCCAAATTTAAGAAATGTTGCAATCATCGCGCATGTTGATCATGGAAAAACAACCTTGGTCGATTCCATGCTCGCTTTTTGTGGTGCAATGGAGTTAAACAGAGATGAATCGGACTGCATCCTTGACTCTGATCCTTTGGAAAAAGAACGCGGTATTACGATCACATCGAAAAACTGCGCTGTGACATATCGCCCGCACGCTGGAGATTTTGCTGACAAAACTTGTCGAATAAATATCATCGACACCCCAGGTCACGCAGATTTTGGTGGTGAAGTAGAACGGGTGCTGAAAATGGCTGACGGTGTTCTGTTGTTGGTAGATGCGTTTGAAGGACCTATGCCACAAACTCGGTTTGTACTTGGCAAAGCGCTTGAACTTGATCATCCAATTATTGTTGTGATCAATAAGTGTGACCGTCCAAATGCTCGATCTGAGGAAGTAGTGGATGAAGTGTTTGACCTGCTTGTGGCTCTTGGTGCAAGTGATGAACGATTAGATTTTTACATTATTTATGCTTCAGGTAGAGATGGGTGGACGAATACAGAAACTGGTGTGCACGAAGGCAATATGCAGCCTTTGCTTGATGCAATCATGCTGCACTTGCCTTCACCAGTAGGTTATGCAGATGTCCCCTTGCAAATGTTGATTGCAAGTGCAGAATATTCACCCTATGCAGGACGGATTGCAATCGGCAGAGTCATGGCAGGAGCGCTTTCCGCAGGGCAAGCCGTGACGATTTGCCATGAGCATGAACATCGACAAGCACGCGCGCAAAAGGTGTATCGATTTAAAGATCTTGGTAAAGCGCCTGCGGAACTTGTATCTGTTGGTGATATTTGTGCAGTTGAAGGCATTGGTGATTTTGAAATTGGTGATACGATTGCTTGCCCAGAACAACCAAATCCAATTGCGAGAATTGCAGTTGATGAACCAACTTTGCACATGTTATTCCGAGTCAATGATTCTCCTAATGCAGGAACTTCAGGAAAATTTGTGACTTCTCGTCAAATTTCAGATCGTTTGCAGAGAGAACTTCGAAGTAATTTGGCGCTAAGGGTAGAAGCGGGGGATAGCGCTGAAGAGTTTAAAGTCTCAGGTCGAGGTCTTCTACACCTTGGAATCTTGCTTGAAAACATGAGAAGAGAGGGGTATGAATTAACGGTTGGTCGCCCCCAAGTAATTGAGAAGACAATTGACGGTGTAAAGTGCGAACCGATCGAATTACTCACTGTGAATGTCGATGAGCCACACGTTGGTGCAGCAATGGAACTGCTTGGGTTGCGTGGAGGAGAAGTGCAAACAATTGAACAGCGAGCAGATCGAATGCATATTGAGTGCGAGATTCCTGCGCGTGGATTGATTGGTTTGCGGAGTCACATGTTGACAGCAACTGGCGGGGAAGCGGTGATGTATCACTGTTTTCAAAAGTATGCACCTGTTCGAACAATAATGTATCGAAGAGCAAATGGCGTATTGATAGCAACAGCTGCTGGTCAAGCAACGACGTACTCGATGTTGAATATTTCGCAGCGAGGCACTTTGTTCGTGGAACCACAAGATGTGATTTATGCTGGGCAAATTGTTGGTGAAAATTCGCGCGATAACGATCTTGATGTGAATATCACAAAAGGCAAAGCTTTTTCCAATGTTCGAGAATCGAACAAGGAAGCAACAGTTGTACTGAAAGCCTCAAAGGAAATCACACTCGAATCTGCTCTTGAATACATTCAAGATGATGAACTCGTAGAGATTACGCCAGATGACATTCGTTTACGCAAAAAAGAATTGAGTGAAACGAAACGGAAACAACTTGCTAGACAAAAACAGCCGGTCTAAGTACAAGGCCCCCAGTCAGCAATCAATTGTAAAAGATCATCAGCGCCGACGATGCGATCGTTGTTGATATCTACATTTACATTGTCAGTATCCCAAAAGCTGATGAGAATCAAAATGTCATCAATAGCGACATAACTATTTTCAATGAAGTCAGCAGCGCATTCACATCCGCCCGGTACTTGGCGTTTGGTTTGGTTTTATTTCCTTAGAAAACATAGATACTGGTGTTGCAGCAACTCTAATGAGTTTTTCTCCAATTATGATATTTTTGCTAAGATTTTTGAAAAAGAGCAAATAACACCTAAAGCTATTTTGAGGGCATTTGTTTCAATAATTGGCATAGCTTTATTGGTACTAAACTAATTAATGATTAAAATATGCATACAATAAATAAATGAAAGGATAAACATGGAACCAAATAATACAGCACTAATACTCATAGGTTTTCAAAATGATTACTTTGCAAAAAACGGGATTCTTCGAGGAGTACTGGAAAATGAAAAACGCACAGATGATGTCTTAAGCAGAACGACCTCCCTAATTGACAGTATTAAATCTACCGACGTATCAATTTTTTCAACACCAATTATTTTTAGTTCTGACTACTCCGAAATTTTACAGTCCGATGGAATACTCAGTGCAATAAAAGAAGTGAATGCTTTCAAGGAAGGTGCTACTGGCTCAGAAACAGTTGATGAGATAAAGGCATTTGGTGATCGGATTATTGAAATTCCAGGTAAGAGAGGACTGAACGCATTTGTTCAAACAGATTTAGATAACGCTCTTGCGAAAAATGAAATTAAGAATGTAATATTTGCAGGTGCGGTCACATCAATTTGTATAGATTCAACAGCCCGTGCAGCATACGAATTTGGTTATCGAGTGTTTATTCTCGACGATTGTACTGCAGGAAGAACTGACGCAGAACAAGATTTTTTCTGTGGTGTAGTTTTCCCTACGTACGCTACTATTTCCGATTCAGAGACAATTGTTAATTGGCTTACTAAACAAACTTCTTCTGCCTCCTCCTGACCATGTGATAACACATTTAAACAAGTGAAATATGACGAATAACGAAGAAACATTTGATGTTACGCAAAGTTTGCCATCGGATTTGGATCCAACGCTTACATACAATCCGGATATTAATACCACGGTCTCAGTATCTGCTGAGGATAATCATGTATCCAATAGCGTTGCTCAATATTCATTGCCGAAATTATCGATCAATAATAATGGTGCAGAAGGATCACAGGCAGACAACGACTTCCTCATCGAATACCAAGTTGGCAAGGGTGGTATTGGACAAGTTGATGCTGCAAAACAAATTTGTTTTAACAGAATGGTTGCTATCAAACGTGTTAGATCCGACCGCGGGAGCTTATATGCACAACAGCAATTAGAAAAAGAGGCTCGGATAATGGGACAACTCGAACATCCCGCTATACCGCCAGTTCATCTTGTCGGACTTGATATAGAGGGGCAGATGACTTTAGTCATGAAATTTATAGATGGTAATTCATGGCTTGAATTAATAAACCGAGATTATAAAAAAGCAGTTCATCAAAAATTGTCCATGTGGTATATCGAAAAGAATTTGAATTTTTTTATAAGGATTGGCGAGGCCTTAGAATTTGCACATCAGAAATCAATTATTCATAGAGACATAAAGCCTGCTAATGTTGTTATAGGTAATTATGGTGAAGTGTATCTCATCGATTGGGGTATAGCTTTTGAGTTAGATAATAAAACAAAATTGAAAGAACATCGATATGCTGGCACTCCCTGTTACGCATCTCCTGAAACGGTTGGGGAAAATCCCAAGTGGGATATAACGAGTGATGTTTATCTTATGGGGGGATTATTATTTCATATTCTCTCTGGTAGTCCACCGCATAGCGGTGATACTATTGATGATCTTTTTTATAGGATTATTAATGACCCTACTCCAGAACTTGGCGACAGTGTTCCTGCTGGATTGCGTGAAATTTGTGCTCGAGCGATGGATAAAGATCCCGATAATCGTTATTCATCAGTATATGCATTGATTGAAGATATTCGTTATTTCATTACAAACGGTCGTATGACAGAACTTTATACAAAAGCGAATGATGATTTTACACAAATTAAACATATGTTAGATAGTGGAATATCGTCTTCAGATGAGTTTGACGTAATAGGAGCAAGGTGCAGATTTCGTTTAGAAGAATTAAACCAAAATTGGCCAGAAAATAGTCGCGTGAAGTCAATGCTATGCAAATGTTTAATGTTGCTTATTGGTGATGCGTTAGACAAAAATCGTCTAGCCTCTGCGCGAGCACTATTGAAACAGTATTCGAATTTAGCCGATAGTGAATCCGATATTTGGATCCATGAAACAAATAATCGAATAGATAGTCTTGCAAATCAACTTGTCTCAAGAACCGATGAACTTGGAATAGGAATACAATCCATGCTGGTTGAAGAGTTAGCGGCACAAAAAAAGGCGTATGATGATCTGCTTGCTTCTTATGCCAAGTTACAGAAAAGAAAAGATTAATGCATATATTAGATTAGACGATTAAAGGTCTTCAAGAGCAATTTTCACATCATCTATTAATATGGGTTTTCGGAGCAGTTTTTTATTGGTAAAAATGGTATCGTCGGCGGATACGCTTTCATATCCTGTAATAAAAATAAACGGGACGTCATCTTTATCGAGACGATTGGCGATAGGGATAGAGTTTTCGTGTCCTAGATTCACATCTAGAACTGCTCCACAAATTGCATTACTGTCAATAAGGGTAATAGCTTTTGTAACACTAGAGGCAGGTCCTATGACGCTGTATCCAAGTGACTCTAAATCGTCTTTTAGTTGTAGCCCCACCAAGAATGCGTCTTCTACAAGTAAGATATTATTTGATGAAATTGCTTGTATCAATGGTTTGCCTCTACACTTGTGTCAAATGGAATTATAGCCGTAAACTCTAGACCAGCCTTTTTCACATCTATGCTAGTTGTACCGTCAAGTTCAAACGGAATCATATGATGTAGCAATTGCATCCCAAAACCCTGTTTTTCCATTTCTACAGTTGTTCCAGAGTGTTTTTCTGTCCATTGAATTTGCAGGCGGTTTTCAGTTTTAGAGCACCGCAGGGTAACGGTGCCATCGTTTGTTAAGAATGCCCCATGCTTTTTTGCATTTGTTGCCAACTCATTAAAAACAAGGGCAAAGCACATTGCCGCTTTTGTTTTTAAGAAAATAGAATTTTCATCTATAACTAATCTATCAGTAGAACTATTAATAAATGGAGCACAGCATTGACGCACTAGTTCATTTAGTGGAAGCATCGAATGCCCCTCTTTACTAAGGAGTTCATGTACAAGTTTAAGACTATTAATTTGATGAGTAAGTTCTTCTATAGAATCCTCACTTGCACTTTTTTTGGATTGTTTGCAAAGAGCGACAATTTGTGCGAGCATATTTTTGACGCGATGGTCAATTTCTCTTCGTAGAAGCGTTTCGCGTTCTAAAGATTTCTCAGTTTTTTCTATTTCATTTTCGATTTGAGATGCCATAGTGTTAAGAGAATCAGCAATGCTACTTAGTTCATTGTTTCCTTTTGCAATATGTATTCGAGCAGTAAAATCTCCAGAAGAGAGTTTTTCAATGGCAGTTAAGATAGGTACAGTTGGCCTCATTACAATAGTTGTGGCAAAATAAACTACGAGGAACATTATGGCTAAGGCAACAAGAAGTAATAAAGCATTGCTCTTCATGAGTTTCCACATAGGTGTTAGCACCGAAGAATTTTTGACAACAGCAATAAGAGTCCAATTAGCCGTGGAAATCGGATGATAGATAATCCACATTGTTTCGCTTCCGGGTTTTGTAGATTTGAAATGACCAGCCTTCCCAGAAAGAATATTGCTTGATTCATTTATTAAATCTGGGTAATCAGAGTTCAAATCAACCAACGTCTTGTGCATGATGTACGATGAATCGGGATGGGAAATTAGCATTCCCTCACTACATTCCACAATCATCAAAGAAGAACTTTTAAGTTTATTGCTGGAAGTTGATTTCACCGAAATTCCATCTAGTGCAATGTCAATTGTTACTACTCCCCAAACTTTATCTTTATTGTTTATCAATGGCACAGAATATGTACTCATTAATATGTTTCCAGCGCCTTCGTCAAAATAGGGTTTTGTCCAGATTGGCTTCTTTAGTGTAACGGGTTTCTTGTACCATTCATGATCTCTATAGTCGTATGCATCTTCTGCAATGTCTAGGAAACGAAATGGCGGACTCTTGGATTCATCGTCGCAAACATATGGCGCAAAGAGTTCAAGGTCACTGTCAAAAACAAATGGTTTAAATGCTACGCAGGACCCAAATATTTCCTTTTGCTGTACATTATTTTCAAGAAGTTCAAATATATCAACAATATTCATTGTTGGATGATTCATTAGTGTTGTTGCAGATAATTGTGCAACTTGTTCTGCTTGTCTAAAAAGCATATCGAAATCAAGAGTAATTTCGGCGGCTTCTTTTTGAACAATCGCTTCTATGTGTTCAATCGATTGTTCATTTATTGCTTTGTAATTAAAGAACTGTATGGAGGCGGCTAATAGGCAAAGAGGCAAAGAAACAGCGGCAAACAAGGTCCATTTAATTCGTTTTTTACTTTGTTTCATAAGATACGTCTATTATCGATCATTATTATACGAGAACAACCACGATGAAGAATTACAGTTGTTGTCGGAACAATTTTAATATGAATCGTTTTTTTAAAATTCTGCTTATATAAAATGAGCCTTGCTAGTTTATTATTTAAAACGAGTGCATCAACAGTCAAAGTATCAGCAGTTGATTAAAGTGCCACTCTTTGCAACAAGAGATTTGAATAAATCAGTAAGGCGTGATGTCATTGGACCAATTGAACCTGAGCCTATTATTCTGCCATCAACTTTAGTGATAGAAGCGAGCTCGCCCATTGTTCCTGTGCAAAAACACTCATCCGCTCTATAAAGTTCCGCTTGAGAACAGTCTTTGACTATAAGGTCAATACTGTGTTCATTGCATAAATCAATAACGACTTGTCGTGTAACACCTTCTGGGCAGGCAATTGCTTTAGAAGTTAAAACGACTTCATCTTTAACAAAGAAAAGATGTGTTGCATTTGTTTCGGCAATAAATCCTCTTGAATCAAGCATTAATGCATCGTCAACACCCGCGGCATTTGCTTCAATTTTTGCCATAATCGACTGAATTAAATTGCAACTGTGGATTTTGGGATCAAGCGTATCAGGTGTAAACCTGCGAATCGAAGAAGTTGCAAGTGAAAGGCCAGATGTGTCATAGACGGGGCTTTTAAATTCAGCAAGCACAATAAGCGTATTTCCATCTTGGTTGAGTCTTGGGTCCATCCCACTTGTTATTTTCTTGCCTCTAGTGAGCGTCAAACGAATATGCACTCCATCATTCATATTGTTTGCTTGAATTGTTTTTGCAATTTCAGAAATCATCTCCTCATTGTTTGGAATATTTTCAAAGGCCATTGCTTGCGCCGAGTGCCTCAGTCGATTTAAATGTTCTTCTAGTTTAAAGATGCGTCCGTTGTAAAGTCTAAGACCTTCCCAGACCCCATCGCCTCCCTGTACAACTGAATCAAATGGACTTATTCCTGCAACATCTCTATGGAAGAGTTCTCCGTTAATATTGATTTGTAAATCTTTGTTGCGTTTATCAAATGTTTGGAGCATGTTCTCTTCCTTCTGAAGACATCTTATGTGCAGCAAGTTCTTCGTAGATGTCGATGCATTTTAAGCATAAATTTTCAAAAGCAGGGGGCACTTTTTCATCTTTATGTTTCCATGGTGCAAATCCTGTTGAAGATTCAACAGATGAGTACCAATGAGGTGCCCATATTCCATCGCTCTCTCGTTTTCCAGAAGGCCAAGAAAGCATTTGTTCGTAAAATGGAATAGAAAGTTTCGCGCAAAGTGCGCGGAGTATTTGTTCTGGCTGTTGAAGAATATCTTTACTCTCAATGACAATTGGTAATTTTCCCGTTGCCTTTTGAACGAAGTTGAAGAGTTCAAGTTGTTGTGGCAAACCTGTTTCTTCAATGCTTGGATTTGGAATGGTTTTAATTAGGCTTGTCATCATTTCTCTTGGGTGACGAATAAGAAAGATATTTGTAACTTCAGAGAGCCAATCGCGATTAATGTTTGGTAGCAGGTGGTGTGTCATGTGTTTTTGGTAGTAGACACTCTTGTTGCATGGACCTATAAGTTCTGCTACTACTTTTTCACAATTTGATTCATGGTGTTTAAGAATTGCATCTCGTCCAGGATGATTAAGTTCTGTCATTTTTAAATAATGGGCATATAGCGGTTCATCACACACGATTGTGTCAGGTCGATTCTCCCACGAACGCATCATTGCAGTTGATATGTTTCTTGGACCAGACCAAGCAGCAATTCGGGTGGTATTCATTTATGCAGGGTAACGCTTATATCAAATGGCTGTTTTAGGAAACCTATGAGTTATTAATTCGTTCTTTCCCATGTCCCCAGTATTTCCTACGCACGTGGTCGTGAAAGGATTTTAAAGCACTATTTCAAGTATTAATCAACTATTTGCTTGTTTAAAGCGAAATTTAAGAGTATATTGTCATCTATGTATAGAACAAAAAAATACGGATTTCAAACTAGGGCTAGAAACTCTACTCATCGACATGCTTTTACGTTGATTGAATTGCTAGTGGTGATGTCAATTATCGCATTACTCTTGAGTATTCTAGTTCCTACACTCGGGCGAGCTCGTTGGGTTGCGATGGTAAGAAAAGATGCAAGCAAGGTGAAAGCTATTCATCAAGGTTGGGTCAGTTGGGCTGCGGGTGATGAAGAACGGTTCCCAACACCAGGAATGGTTGATCGACTTGCTGATCCAGTGTTAGGCCGAGAGGTCAAAGGCCGTGGCCCCGAAGACATGTTGGCAAATTCAAGCGACAATATACATTCGTTGAGTGTAATGCAGAACTTATATAGTACAGATGTTATTGTTAGTGACAGCGAGCCTAATGGCAGCGTCTTTGTCATGGACGATTATGATTTTGATGTTTATGATCCCACGTCATCAGGTGACACGTATTGGGATGAAGAATTTGACTGCGACTTGCAAGATGAATGTCATGTCTCTTACGCTTCTATTCCAGCACTTGGTGCACGCAAACCGCTGCAATGGAAAAGTTCAGGCTCGACGGACTATGCTGTCATAGCAAATCGTGGACCGATGTTCGGTGACATGAGTCTTATCTCAAAAACATTTGATATTCATGGACAAGGAAGGTCGTGGATTGGCAATGTGTGTTGGCAGGATAATCATGTGTCACTTGAAGAAACCATGTACCCCGAATCTAGTATCTATAGAACTTCCGATGGGCAAGTGCCGGACAACATTTTCGGCATCGATTGCGTCACAGGTGTTTGTAATTTTTATGGCGGCGACTCTTGGCTTGTATTGGTGAGTGAGTTGTCAGGCGACCCTTTGGAACCAAATCTAACCCTTGAATGGGACGATGAATAATCAGAAGAGAGTTTATTATGAAGTTTGTATATACAGTTATAGCAGTTACAGCCATTGGATGCACTGTGGCATCATCAGACGCCGCTCCACGAAAAGTAATCGCCGAGAATTTTACGGCAACATGGTGCGGTTATTGTCCTGATGTTGCAAATGGTTTAATCATGCTTCAAGATGAATTCCCAGATACGTTTTTTTCCATACAAGTGCATGGGGGTGATGCGTACTCTACAACTTGGGGTGATATTCGCAACAATTTTTACAACGTTCCCGGATATCCAACAGTATGGATGGATGGCGTATCTTCCCAAGTCGGATCATACGGGAGCCCCACAGGCAATTACAACGCGCTTCGGACTATGTACATGGCTCGACAAAACGCCTCAACGGATGTCACAATAGATATGTGTGGTACGGTAGTCGATTCGGATACCTATTCTGTCGGTATAGAGGTTCGAATTGAAGGTGGTGGAACTGGAAAAACGATGTACGTACATTGTGCCCAAGTGTTGCATGACTATCCAGCGAATCCATCATATAACTATGGGTGCTTTATGCAAGCCGATATGCAACAGATCACTCTTGCAGCGGGTGGATCTCAAACAATTTCCTTTACAATGAATCTGAATAGCGCAAGCGTTGCGAATATTGAAGATGTCAGTTTTATTGCTTGGGCGCAAACCCCAAATAATTCTGGTCCAGCCGAGGTGCATCAAGCAGCAAAGCATGTATACAACGGAGGAGATTGTACTATTGATACATTCATCGTTGGATCTGGTGGAGACTTCGTGACAATTAGCGATGCCATAGCAGCATGCGGCAGTGGAGATACTGTGCAGGTTATGCCAGGCACCTATTACGAAAGCATTGACTTTGGTGGACTAAGAATAACAGTGGAGAGTATCGATGGGCCAGAATCAACAATTATTGATGGTTCTGGTTTAAACGAGGCGGTTGTGCGTTTGTGGAGTGAGGAGTCATCTGATGCTGTGCTTAGAGGATTTACAATTCAGAACGGCAATTATGTGCTTGGTTCAGGCATTGTTTCCAACAGTACTGCCACTATAGAGAACTGCATAATCCGCGACAATCAAGCCACCTATGGCGGCGGTATCTATCAATCTGGCAGCGGAGTGGCGGGGTTGAATATTTCTGGAACGCATTTTTGTGGGAACACTCCATCTGATATAGAAGGTCTATGGAACGATGAAGGTGGAAATACTTTTGATGTGAGTTGTGAAGGCAACCCGTGCCCTGCAGATATAGATGGGAACGGTTCGGTAAGCGTTGTTGATCTTTTAGCTATTATTGATAGTTGGGGTGCGTGCAGTGGCTGCGTTGAAGACATCGATGGCAATGGCATTGTGGATGTCACAGATTTACTCACTGTTGTTGGCGCTTGGGGTCCTTGCTAAAAGAGGTTATGTATAACTATGAAGAAAATGATAATAGTTTTGGTTGCTGCAGCGCTTGTTGCAGCAGTTGTTACTCTTGTTGCTAAATCTCTAGGAATAGAGAATGCCTCACCAATCATAGGTGGTGTAGTTGGCGGGGCTGTTGCTTGGAACTTTGGCAAAAAGAAATAGATAAAGCAATCCCACTGCGAGGGGGTGTTAAGGGGGGTCAAAAGTCTACAGGTTTAAAGCGAAGACCGACGGGCGTTAGTTAATGGCAAGCAATTTATCGAGTTCTTCAAGGCTCAAATGAATACCACGAATATATGGTTGCTCGCCTATATCCCAGTGTCCGTACGTTGCTGTAAAGATTGTCCCATCAGGTAACAACTCAACTCCTGGATACGCACAATCTCCACGATGATGGTTGTCTGAGAGTCGTATTCGATACGCACCTTCATTTCCTTTTTCTAGATCTTCAAAGGTGCCAACCCACGCAACCCAATCCCCGAAAAACTTGCTTTCCTCAACGGTATCTCTAAAAGAAATAAACAAACGCCCGTCATCTGCATAGACTCCTTGATGCCGATCACCTGTCAAAGATCTTGGCATCTCTATTGGTGTTGACCATGTTTTTCCTTTGTCCTCGCTGAAACAAATATGGCTGTTTTTCTTGCGACTATTTTCACGCAACAGCATTGCATATTTCTTGCCATCTGGGGAAAGAAATAATCCTGGTTCGCATAGATGAACGTCGGGAAGATGCGCAACGATTCGCGGTTCGCTCCATGTAAGTCCGCCATCAACAGAATCAACAGCGTAGACATGAAAGAGACCAGTCCACGCGCCATCTTGGGCGATAAATCTGCCATCGTCATGAAAGAACGCAGTGTATTGCCCCTTGCCGGTTTCGATCATGTCAGCCATGCCTACAATGCCGCCGTACTCGCCAATCGGCGAAAGTTGTGACCAAGTGCCGCCTGAATCTTCGCTGACTGACATTCTTATTGGATACAAACTTGAAAATAGAATTAATCTTTTTACACCGTCTTTACCAGTGACTGGAAAAATGTGTGGTGTTTCTTTTGAAGTTGCCCATGAAGCAGGAGTTGGTAATCGATCGCTCCAAGTTTTGCCTCCATCCTCTGATTTTTTTAATACAAGTTCACCTTTGCCATGACCTTTGGGATATACGCAAAAAATCGTTTGGCCATCTTCTAGCAATACGGTTGTTGGATGACCTAGATATTGGTTGGTTTCTCGATCAATTGTTACTTGTCTGAATTGATCATCTGCAAGATCCAATTGTGGAATTGTAAAACTCAAAATGAGTGAGAGGAACGCGCCGCATGAATGAATAAGCATCAAGTTATGGTACTCGCTATGCAGGCGATTTGGGTATGAATCGTGTTGCACAGAGTTTTCGCAGTGAATCTGTAGGTGTAGATGGTGCAAGTAGAAACACCCACCTGCATCAGCAGGTAGGTGTTAGTTAATGGGCCATACAGGACTCGAAACTACT
>PVBE012197261.1_pt1 | contig 55593 bp, 57 predicted proteins | sample 1631181 | NCBI WGS metagenome assembly PVBE01 (sample SAMN08397723, study PRJNA350692) | Marine metagenome, whole genome shotgun sequencing project. | isolation source: water | place: Pacific Ocean | collected 2012-04
CCCAAGTCGAGTATCTTTTTTGCCTCTGCAGAGGTTTCGGTAAAACAATGAAATACAAAGCGATCGCCAGCAAGATTACTTGCCTCAAATATAGGCAAGAGATCATCAACCGCTTTACGACAATGAACAATAATAGGGCGACTATCGTCTTTTTCGCCCTCAATAAGGGCTATATGCTCCTCCAGAAGTTGTTTTTGAAGATTAAAATCAGGGTCGGAGTAATGCCGATCTAAACCAAGTTCCCCCCATGCAACACACTTTGGATCTCGCGCTGCTTCAAGGACGTAATCCCACATCCAATCGCCATCTGCGTGCAGCGGATGAATCCCTGATGAAAAATAGACGTTCGGAAAATGTTCAGCAATTTGCCTTGCCTCTAGTGCGTCAGCGCCATCTGTTGCAACAGAAATTAAGGTATGAACACCTGACCGAGTTGCGTCTTCGATAACTTCATCAACTCGATGCATAAGTTGATTATTTGTCAGATGGCAATGCGAATCAATCATTTTCTACCCCCGTTCAATATACCAGGACGTTCAATAAACTCGGTTTGTTGTAGTGGAACATGTAAAGGAGGAGCACCCTCAAGGTTCACCACAAACGCATCATCTGTTTCTAATACTCCTTTAAGTACAACCCGCAACCGAGAAGTCCATTTGTCTGGCGTGCCCTTGTTTGGATTCCCTTTTTTAGATTTCAACCATGAATCAGCTGTAATCGTGATGTTGGTTGGTGTTTCAAATGTTAGTTCAGGAGGAGTTGTGTCCTGAAACCACTCCAAACTAAGTACACAGACATTACCTTCATCATCATCAGGCACAACACGTACGGTTTGAGGCAAACACTGCATAGGCTGTTCAAACCGACCTGTACCTTCTATGAGAAGAACTTCCACTTCACCAGAAGCAAACTCTAACCTAACAGTTGAACTTCGATATTGGCTGCGTTGCATATTGAGTGTTACTGGAATCAGAAATATATCTCCAGGTTGCACAGATTCTTTGGGCCAATTAGCTGTAGTGCAACCACAACTTGGAACTGCATCAGTCAACCGGAGCGCGTGTTGCGTATTGTTCGTCAATCGAAACGTATGTTCAAGTGTACTTGATGGTCTTGGGATGGACACAATCCCGAAATCGTGAGATGAATCACCCTGAAGAACAGAGCCACCAAGAAACAGATTTCCCAACAAAACCCCAGCAATAGTGAGTGCCAAGACAAGCGTCAATCTATGAACTGATTTTTTCGACATACAAATGGCATGGTACCCGCAATGTGTCTAAACGCACTGCCAATTAGGCACCTCTTCCTTCGTTTACAACGTAAAAATAGGGAAACAACATTGCATTACTTTTGTTCCTATTATTGCCACTATGAACATGGGAAAATTTACAACGCTCGCAAGTCAAGCACTTTCGATTGCAACCACAATTTGGCGCTCGGCCCTCAAAACGAGTGATTCAACACAGGGTAGAAAATCCAATTGCAACTGGTATTCTCCAAGTAGATTGCTAGGCTGGTGAGACCATTGAAGTTGGATATTCTGGTGACGAACTCGTTTTTGCGAAGGCTGAAGGTGCCACAACCACCACAACATAACCAAAGAGTACGTACAATCATTGTATGACACTAACTTGCAAGACTGCTGGCGAATCGCATGGACCTTGTGGGATTGCACTCCTTGAGGGGCTTCCTGCTGGAATCACTCTCGACATAGAGTTCATCAACAACGAGCTCTCTCGAAGACAGGGAGGATACGGACGCGGTGGTCGACAAGATATTGAGAAAGATAAAGTGGTATTCCTTACTGGCGTTCGTGGTGGTGTCACAACAGGCGCTCCACTTACGATCCAAATTGTTAACAAGGATAGTCGGCTCGACGATGCGAATACTACTCCACCAATTCATAACCCTAGACCAGGGCACGCAGACCTTGCTGGAGCGTTAAAGTGGCAAACGAATGATTGTCGCAACACTTTGGAACGAGCAAGTGCTCGAGAAACGGCTGCCCGCACTGCGGCTGGTGCTGTTGCAAGATGTTTTCTACGCGAATTTAACATTGAATGCTTTGGGTTCGTCCGCGGCATGCTTGATGCACATGCACCTACCGAAGTAACAAACGAAAACTGGAAAAATATTCGAGATGCACGTGATGATTCTGATGTCTATTGCCCTGACGATTCAACATGCAAAGCTATCATTGAACACATCAGAAACGCTAAAAAGGAAAAGAATACCGTTGGTGGTCTTTGCGAAGTGCATGTCTTTGGGTGTCCACCCGGCTTAGGATCTTGTGTTCAGTGGAGTGAAAAATTAGATGCAAAACTCGCAGGCGCAGTCATGGGGATTCAAGCGTTTAAAGCTGTTGAAATTGGAATGGGACAAGAGTGTGGACGATTATTAGGCTCTCAAGTACACGACCCCATTGAGTACAACACAGCCACAACCCAAGAGAGCCATCTTGGGTTCACGCGCCCAACAAATCATGCTGGTGGAATCGAAGGTGGCATGACAAACGGAATGCCTGTTGTAATAAGAGGAACAATGAAACCTATTGCCACTCTTTTACAAGGCATGGACAGCGTTTCTCTTATCTCGGGCGAAGCAATTCGAAGCGATTACGAACGTTCTGATGTTTGTGCATTACCAGCCGCAAGTGTAGTTATGGAAAATGCTGTAGGTTTCGAGATTGCTGCTGCATTTTTAGATTCATTTAGTGGGTCTACCATTCAAATGGTTCATGCCTCGCACAACGAATATGTTCAATCTGCTCGGAAGATAATTCCGTCATGACTCTAATCATTGCTTCGGTGCATGGCGAGGTTCCAAACGAACTTAACGGTGCAGATTTGCTTGAGATACGAATTGATTGATTAAGTCCAAACCAAGTCGCTGAGCAATTGCCCACACTTTTAGAAAACTCTCCTATTCCCACAATTGTCACCTGTAGAAGTGCGCGCGAGGGCGGGGTTTTCGAAGGCGAAGAAGATGAGCGTGTTGCTATGTACTTAGTCGCGTTGCGCTGCGAACATCCACCCAAATATATTGATGTTGAATACGAAACGCTTTCTCATCATCCACTCATGCTTGATACCCTTGCCTCAGAAAACACTGGTGTTATCTTGTCGTGGCACGATGTAAAGAGCCGGCCAAAAGATTTATTGCAACGCGCGAGAATGATGCAGGACGTCGCAGGAGTTGATGTTGTCAAAATGGTTTGGAGAGCTAGGTCTATCAGGGATAATATTGAAGCTTTTGAACTTCTGAAATCAAAACAACAACCAATGATTGCGTTATGCATGGGAGAATATGGAACAATGAGTCGAGTACTTGCGCCAAAGTTTGGTGGTTTCGCAACATACGCATCAATCGATGGCACTCCTTCCACCGCACCTGGGCAAATACATGTCAAGCAATTGCACTCCACATACAACATCCATTCCATAAACAAAGAAACTAAGGTGTACGGTGTCATCGGGAACAATGTTGCACACTCAGCGAGTCCGGCATTTCATAATTCCGTTTTTCAAATTACTAACAAAAACGCTGTGTACATTCCATTGCAAGTACCTGAGGGATGGGAGCATCTAAAAGCATCTTTTGAAGAGTTGCGTAATTATTCCTCGTTGCATTTTGCTGGCGCAAGCATAACTATTCCGCACAAAGAAATGACGATGAAACTTGCAACAACTATTGATGCCACTTGCAAACGCGCTGGAGCAACAAACACTGTCACAGTGGAGGTCGATAATGTTTTTGCTGCTAATACTGATGTTATCGCGCTTGCAGAACTTGTTCAAAAAAGCAACGATGCTCTCGTATTAGGAACTGGAGGAGTTGCACGGGCAGCGATTGTTGCGTTGCAACAAGAAGGCGCGAAAGTTTCAATCGTAGGAAGAAACGTGAAAAAAACAAAGGAACTTGCAAAAGAGTTCTCTTGCTCAGTTGTGCAAGATGGTGATGTCTCATTCGACACAATCATAAATTGCACTCCCGTTGGCATGCAAAGTGGCAACGACCCTAACGGCAACCCATTAACACAGCTTGCGCCACTCGTTTCTCTTGGTCAAGGGGTTCATGTCATCGACACGGTATACGTTCCAGAAAAAACGCCACTCTTGCTTAATGCCATCGAATGTGGATGCAGAACATCGACGGGTAGTGAAATGTTTAGATTGCAGGCAACTGCGCAACAACAAATTTGGAACAAGTAACGCTGATCTAACTTTCAACGCCAAACATTCGAAGCACATCAGTATTTGTTATAAATTGAGATGGCGCTGGTATCCTTACAATTCCAAACGGGGCACGAATATCAATGCCTAACGGGTCTACGCCGACAACAAATGGATCGACCACATCAACTTTTGTGTGCTTAAAACAAACCATACGCACTGTCTCCTTCAGTGCGTTAAGTGTTTTGCAAATCGATTGCTCCTGTACAGCAATAGCGTTTTCCCTGCAAAGACCTTCGCCATCAACAAACATTTCATGGAATCGAGCAGCGTCTATATCAACAAATGCCCACTGTACATCCGGTGGCTCTCCATGATATACCTGCCACTTGTCTGCAATTGCACCGTTCTCGTTATCCTCTTTAAATTGCACCAATGAGACATGCAACTCCATACAATTATCAGAATATTCCGGTACGAACATCACAATGTCGCAAGGTTGCAACATGGCTACCATTGCAGAAATAACAAGGCGTCCATCTGGTGCGAACGTATAGGAAACATCGTATATGTTCTCGCCAAATTGCAATGAAGCCGTGGAATTAGATTTTAAAAAACGATACGCATCTTCCGTTGCCTGTTGTTCGTCGTAATCAACCATGCCACTTACTTTGCCATTGCTTTTTCAATTGCAGAAACTGTTTTTGGTATAGCTTTCGAAAGATTTTTAAAGCCAGAATCAGTTACAACAATATCATCTTCAATACGTATACCCATCGCTTCATCCGGCAAGTAAATTCCAGGTTCGATAGTAATTACAGCGCCTTTTTGTAATGGCTTCATGGGGCCACAGTCGTCGTGCGTTTCTAGGCCAAGATGGTGGCCAATACTGTGAATAAAATATTCGCCGTAACCTGCTTTAGTAATAATTGCCCGTGCTATCTTGTCGAGTTCCCCAAGCGTGACACCGGGCTTCACTGCTTTAATTGCCGTTTCTTCCGCTTTCAACACGATTTCGTATACTTCTTTTTGACGCTTTGAAAATTTACCAGAAACAGGAACTGTTCGAGAAATATCTGCACCGTAGCCAACGTGGAACGCGCCAGAGTCAATACATACCAAATCCCCATCAACTAAATCTTGGTCATTCTCTTTGTAATGGAGCACCGTGCTGTTCAATCCGCCTCCAACAATTGGAGGGAATGCCGAACCGCGAGCACCTGCCATCGCATATCCATGCTCTAAGGTTGCCTGTACTTGGTATTCGTTCACACCAGCCTTAACAAATTGCATCGCATCGAAAAAACCACAGGCTGTCATGCCAACTGCTTGTTGAATTGTTTTTATTTCAGCAGTGGACTTCACGCTTCTCAGTTGTGGAACAACTCCAGACTTATCGTTGATTGTACATCCAGGATTCCGTTCAACTATTTTTTGCAAAAGTTCCATGTCTTTTGAAAGTGGTGAGTCAACTCCAGCTTTCGGCATAAGTGTCACAAATGTTGAAACGCGGGATGCTACGTCTCGAAGAACCATAGAAAGTGACCTGGTTCGAAACAGGCAAGCAATACCAAACTCTTTGCGCAACTCACCCCCAAGCGATTTTCGTAACCCATCCCATTGTTCCACTTCTGGATCTCGGGGCAATAAAAATAGAACTTCTCGTTTTGATGCCACAGAGTTTGCTGGGTCAAACAGCAATATCGCCCCTGGCTCCGTTGTAATACCTGTAAGGTATTCAAAGTGTGGGTGCGGTCTCCATGTTGCTTCAAGCTCGCCTGAGCTTTCTCCCGCGAACACCATCCCAGCAGAACCTTTTAACGCTTTTTGTACCTTCGCTCTCCGTGAAGAATACTCTTTTAAAGATATCACTTTGAGGTCTCTTTCATTTCTGCAACAACTTGCGTGCTTGATCTACCTGGGCGTTCAGAAAGGACTTGTACTTCAACTCCAAGTTCTTGCAGTAGTCTGTATTCGTTAATTTCTTCTGGGGAATAATCTCCGCCCTTTACGTACAAGTCTGGCAGAACGCGTTGGATAAGATCACTCGCAGTTGGTTCTTCAAATGAAATAACAAAGTTCACACACTGCAATTCCGCAAGTATTTCCATTCGTTCTTCAAGGGTATAAATGGGGCGACCTTCGCCCTTTTGCATATTGACCTGATCGTCTGTGTTCACTCCAACTATCAATACATCACCCAGTTTTGCTGCTTCTCGCAAATACGAAACGTGACCAGCATGAATCACATCAAAACAACCATTTGTAAGTACTACGCGTTGCATAATTTCTTTTGCTGCTGCAATTTCAATTGCCAAATCATCAACCGTACGAATTTTCCCTTCGCACCCAGTTTGTATTAAAAGTAACTCTTTTTGAATCTGTGCCATTGGGATTGGGGTTGCGCCAAATACTTCCACTTCTAAACCTGCTGCAACATTCGCAAACTCTACGCACTCTGGCCAGCTCATGTTGCCACCACGACCAACGGCAATAGCTGCAAGCACAATGTCACCAGCGCCAGTCACGTCGTAAACCGAACGTGCGCGGGTTGGGATATGTACTGCTTGCTTTCCTTGTTCTTGCAAAACAGCCCCATCCCTATCAAGAGTAATTACAGTTGCATGCAGTTGTAACTGCTTACATAGTTGCGACGCTAGGTCAATGGCTCCTTCAATCGGGGCTTCGTCGCACAGCCTTATGCCTGTCGCTTTCTCCGCTTCAGTTCTGTTTGGAGTAATCGCAGTAGCACCGGCATACTTTGAATAGTCTTCAATTCCTGCTGGATCAACAATAACTTCGATACCTGCATCTTTACAGTCATCTATTACGCGCTTGCATGTTGCATCGCAGAGCACGCCCTTGCCATAATCTTCAATACAAACCAAATCAACATGCGGTAAGTGTTTGTTTAGAGATTGAATTAAGTATTCTGATTGTTGCTGTTGTAATGGTTTTTTTGACTCATGATCTACACGGAACATTTTTTGTGGGTGACGGTGTTGTGCAAGCCCAACAATACTTCGCTTCACCGTTGTTGGCCTATCGTCAGCGGCTAGTAAGTCATCAACACCAACTCCTTCTGATTGCAATAGTTGTTTGAGTAGCTCACCTTCTTTATCGTTGCCAACAACGCCCAAACATTCCACCTTAGCGCCCATTGCGACAAGGCACCTTGCTACATTTCCTGCTCCGCCAGCTCTTGATTGTACTGAACGAGCTTCAAGCACTGGAACTGGAGCGTCTGGACTTAATCGCTCGGCATCGCCCAAAACAATTTCATCAAGCATGAAATCCCCAACAACCAGAACACTTGGAGATTGAATTTGTAATACGTGGTGTAGTAAACTGCTCATGTAGGGTATTTTACTAAAATACGCTCAGTAGTTTGGTTTCAAGAGCCTGCGAACCTTCTATAACGTCTAATTCAAGGGTAGGAACGACTATTGGGCACTGTAACGTTGATAAATCAATCACATCTCGCGCTTTAACCCAATCTTTGAGCGTCATCACGATAGCGTCTACTTTCGAAGATGCTTCGATAAGTTGTGCTAATTCAGATTCTGAAAAGGGTTGATGATCACCAGCGTGCAACTGTACTGCAACTTTAGCACCAAGTCTAACAAGCGCTTCAATCACAGGACCGGGATACCCAGCATCACCAGCATCACCAGCATTCAAATATCGAGGTTTACCGAAGAAAGTGAGAATTACTTGACGAGTCATGTAAAAGGCCGTCAAAAGTGCAGTTACTATTCCCACAAGCCAAAGTAATGGATTCTTATCCCATGCAAAAGCAAGAATTTCATCCTTCGACCAAAAACCCGCAAACGGCGGAACACCAGCAATTGCTAGCCAGCCAACAATAAAAGTTCCAGCGGTAATTGGCATCAAAGAACGAAGACCTCCATAACGCCTTAGGTCCTGCTCACCGTCCATTCCGTGGATTACTGATCCTGCACCAAGAAAAAGTAAAGCTTTGAAAAAAGCATGTGTGATCATATGAAAAATGGCTGCTGTGTAAGCACCGCAACCAACTGCTAAAACCATATAGCCCAACTGACTAACGGTCGAATATGCAAGAACTTTCTTAATATCTGTTTGTGCGACTGCTATAGAAGCAGCAAATAAGGCTGTTCCAGCTCCAACCCAGGCAATTAGCCCAGTCGACCATGTAGAAGCTTCTACCATGATTGGATTAACTCTGATTAATAGGTAAACACCTGAAGTAACCATGGTCGCTGCATGGATTAATGCTGAAACCGGAGTTGGACCAGCCATTGCATCCGGCAACCATAGGTACAGAGGAAATTGTGCCGATTTTCCCATAGCTCCTACAAAAAGCATTAAAACTATAAAAGTAGTAGTCGTTTCAGCTATTTGATTGGAACCGAGAATGTCAAATATTTCTAAATACTCAAGCGAGCCGAAATTGAAGAAAATAAGAAACATTGCGACCATGAATCCCCAGTCGCCAACCCGATTCGTTATAAATGCTTTCTTTCCGGCAGTCGCATTTGCTGGATCTCTGAACCAAAACGAAATCAAAAGATAGGAACAAGCTCCCACACCTTCCCAGCCAAGAAAAGTCAGCAGAAGATTATCACCTAGTACAAGCATCAACATTGAGAATGCAAACAAATTTAAATATGTGAAAAAACGATTGAAATCTGGATCACCATGCATGTATCCAATTGAATAAAGATGAATTAAAGTGCCTACTCCTGTAATAAATAAACACATCGTGATTGATAAGGGGTCAGCTAAAAAACCTATGTCGACTTTGAAATCTCCGGCTGGGATCCAATCAAAAAGAGTAAAAACTGTTTGTCTGTTTTCATTTTTTTCTAAAAGCATTCCAATGAAAACAATCAAAACTGATAGAAAAGAACCTGCGATGGCAGTCGTTGCTAACCATCCTGCAATCGGTTCTCTCACTGATTTTCCTAGACAAATAAGGGTCAAAAAACCCAGAAGAGGGAAAGCGGGTATCAGCCAAACTAGATTTATCATTTTTATCCGCCCAAAATCTTTAGATCGTCTGCATTGGTTCTTGAGCGTCTTCGCATGATTGCAACTACTAGTGCCAAACCGATAACTACTTCCGCTGCCGCTACAACTAAAACAAAAAAGACCGCTAACTGGCCTCCTAAATCATTCAGATGAGAGCCAATGCTCACGAATGTAATATTTACTGCATTTAGCATTAATTCAATACACATAAACATGATCAACGGATTCCGTCTTACTAAAAGACCTGTAGTGCCGATAGAAAAGAGAACTGCAGCAAGTAACAAATACCAGGTAGTTGTGATAATCATTCTCCACCTTTTTCTTCTGGCTCGTCTTCTACTGCATCATTTTGCAGTTCCTCCAGGGTTGATATCAATGGTTTTGTCGGACGGGTTGAGAGAACAACTGCTCCCACAACGGCAACTGTTAACAAAAGTGCAGTTAGTTCTACGGAAAAAACTTGTGTGGAAAATAATGCTTCTCCTAAGATCTTTGTGTTATCGGTTGCATCCCCGATAGGAATGTTTGCTGCTTGTTCCCCTGTTGGGCCTCCGACAGCAACTATCAAGACTGTCAAAATAATCCCAAAAATCGAAGCTCCCAAAACAACAGCTAGAGGTCTTTGGCCAGAAATAGGTTCGACTTTAAGATCTTCTGCTCGGTCAACTCCTAATAAGGTGATTACAAAAACAAAAAGGATTACTATTGCTCCGGCATAAACAATTACTTGTATTGCTGCAAGAAATGTCGCTTCTAGAAGCACAAATAAGACCGCTACCCCAAATAACGTTTGAACCATGAATAAAGCTGAGTGGACAGGGTTCTTCGAAAAGATAACTCCTAAAGCGCCGCTTAAAATAACAGCTGCACTTATTAAAAAGACAACCGTTTCCATTACTGTTCCTCTTCCGGAGTTTTCGTATCACTTTGACCAATCTCAGCTTTACGAATTCCGTAACCCAAGTCACCTGACCAAGCAATTTGACCTTCATAAGAAGCATCTCCATTTGGAGAGGTCGCCCTTAACCACCCAGAAGTATCAAGATCTTCCCCTTCACGCCAATCTTCCCATGGCAACTGTTTAGGTTTTCCAGATTCTGAATCAACTAAAAGTTCTTCTCGCGTGTAAATGGCATCATTTCGATTAGTAAATGAGAATTCAAACATCTTGCTTTCAGTAATGGCTCCCGTTGGGCAAGCTTCAACGCAAAGATCGCAATGAATGCAACGTAAGTAATTGATCTCATAAACAAAGCCGTAGCGTTCTCCTGGTGATACCGGATTATCAGTTGGATTATCTGCCCCTCTTACGTAAATGCAATTTGCGGGACAGACACCAGCACATAGTTCACACCCTATGCACTTCTCCATGCCATCTTCATATCGTCCAAGCACATGCCTTCCATGAAGCCTTTCTGGTTTTACCCGCTTCTCTGCTGGATAAGGGGTTGTAACACGTTTTTGGAATATTTGGCGAAAGGTGACTAAGAAGCCTTTTAAATAACTCACTGTTCTGTCCCTTCAGATATTTCAGAAAGGTCAGCGGCGTGCAGATTAGAATCTTTGGCTTTTTTGATAGCTCCGCTCAATAAAAGAGCAGCCAATGAAAGGACGACTAGACCTAACGGGACTACCAGAAAAGTTGACCAACCTCTGTCTTCACCTATGTTTAAGGCCGCTATTAAAAGAAACCATCCTAGAGAAGCTGGGATGAGCAGTTTCCAACCTAAATCCATAAGTTGGTCATAACGCAACCTTGGGAGAGTGGCTCGAAGCCAAACAAAAGTGAATAAGAATGCCATCACTTTTAAGAAGAACCAAAGTATCGGCCATACCCATGCGATTTGTTTTATTAGAATTGGACCGTTTGGCCCACCCAGAAAAAGAGTTACGGCTATTGCGGACATGGTAATCATGTTCATGAACTCTGCTAGGAAAAATAAAGCAAAACGAATGGAACTGTACTCCGTATGAAAGCCTCCAACAAGTTCTTGTTCTGCTTCAACCAAATCAAAAGGCGGTCTGTTAAGTTCCGCTGTTCCTGCGATCACGAAAATCACAAAAGGAATTACTCCTGTTGCCACTAGGTTCCAGTTCCAAGTTGCTTGACCTGAAACTATGCCACTTGTTGAAAGAGTTCCTGAAGATAGAAAAACTGTTGCCATGGAGAGACCTAAAGCGGCTTCATAACTAATCATCTGAGCTGAAGCTCTTACTGACCCTAATAGAGGGTATTTTGATCCTGACGACCATCCAGCAAGCATCACTCCGTAAACAGCAATCGAAGAAAGGGCTAGAAAAAGAAGAATACCCACTGGCGGGTCAGCTACTTGCAAAAGAGTTCTATGTCCGAAAATAGAAACTGTTCCATCTCCACCATTTGTAAAGTCACCGCCGATTGGAACAATTGCGAAAGATAAAAAAGCCGGAACTAAAGAGAGATAGGGGGCCAATCGAAAAACAACACGATCTGCACGCGCAGGTAATAGATCCTCTTTGAAAAAAAGTTTTATCCCATCTGCCAAAGTCTGCAGTATCCCCCATGGCCCTGCTAACGATGGCCCCACACGATTGTGCATATCCGCCACAATTTTTCTTTCGAACCAAATCACAAGCATTACCGAAACCATTAACAATGCGAAAGCAAGTACAACTTTTAATAACATCACAGCAACTACCGAAAACCCAATGTCTGAGCTGAGAAGTGGGTCAGAAGCGATTATCATCATGTTTTCTCAATCTTCAAATCATTCACCGGTAATGATGAGTCGATTAGTTTTCGAATATCCGGGCCTTCCTGATTCCAAAGAACATGAATAGTTCCACTAATTGTGTCTGGATCAGGCGTGAGTCTTGCTCGAATTTCACCTTTTGAACCAATTAAACGAACTAACGATTCAGAATTAACTCCAATCTTCTGCATATCTTCCGGATTGGCTTTTATCTGACTCCCAGGTGCAAGTCCTTTAAGTGCTGAGCTGTGTGCAGCGAGAACTCCTTTGTCATACATACTTCTTGTTGTTATCAATCGGAAAGAATTAACCTTTTGTTTTGGAATTTTCGCTGAAGTGGTTTGCGATGTTTGCAAACTCCTTTTCAAAACGACCCCGTCTTCATCCATTTGTTCAACTTTTGTCAGGTCGATATCTTTATGCATTCCCGAAACTAAAGAAATCTCTTCACACAATTCATTGAATGTGGATGGTCCTAACTCAGGATCAAAATACTGGACTAGATCTAAAGCAATCATCCAGTCTGGTCTAGCTGTCCCTGGAGGTGTGACACTCCTCCTTATCGGACTTATTCGACCTTCAAGGTTAGTAAATGTACCGTCTATCTCTGTAGTGGTGGCAGCTGGCAAAACAATATCAGCCTTGAGGACACTATCTGTTGCGAAAATATCAACTGCGATCACTGTTCCGATTCTCTCTAGAGCTTCTTTAACTAATTGAGAATCAGGAAAATCCATTAGTGGATCCGATGCTAAAAGAATCAAGACATCGATTTGTCCGCTAGTCGCAGCTTCAAGTATTTCTCTAGTTTTAAGACCTTTACAAGTAGGAAGTGTTGGCCAACGATTTTGTAGTTCCTCTGATCCTTCTTCCAAGTTGCATCTTCCGGGTAATAAGCCTGGAGAAAGTCCCATATCTATTGCACCATTGATATTGCCTCTTCTTAATAAAGGCAGGAAAGAAGCTTCTGGAAAATACTCCTGCAGTGTGATAGCCCCATCTTCGAGAATTGAAGAAGTCTCTGCTAAAGAGGTGCGTCCCAGTAGAACAGAAACCGAGTCGCTGTTCTTAATTATTTTTCCAGCGTCGAGCAACTCTTTAAGTGTCTCCTCTTCGAGTGAAGAAGGTTCGCCAGACAATGCTTTTACTGCCTCAAAAGTTTTTCCGGGTGGAATTCTTATTGATTGAGTAGCTAATTTCGACAACCCTGTTTTTGTTGGAGTTAGTTCAATTAATTTGCATCGATCTTGAACTATTGCATGCCTTAACCTTAAATAAAGAGTCCCTAATTCTTCTTTTGGATCAGCACCTAAAAGAATTATTACTCCACCGGGTTTGCAAATTTCATCTATGGTCGAGGGGTTTAAGCTGAGAAGCACCTCTGGTGAAAGTCCATCATCTAGTTGAGCGTCAACGTTGTCAGTTCCGATAATTCCTTTTGTGATTTTACTCCATACGTACTGAGCTTCATTAGTTAACCGAGCTCCACCAATAACAGCTATTCGTTCTGGCGTGGTTTCAGTTAGTGCAGTTAAACATTTTTCGTAGGATTCAGACCATGAAGTTGTCGAAAAATGATTTTTCTCATCGTCGAAAAACTCATCTATTACTAGCGGTTCAACAAGTCGATTTTCATTTGAGTATGACTCGAAAATAAACCTTTCTTTATCTGTCAACCAACCCCAATTAACAGAGTCAGAATCAACACCTGTGAAACGTAAAACTTTGTCTCTTGATTCCTGAACAGAAATTCTGTTTCCGACACTGTCGAAAGTGCTTGTAGATTCAACTTCTGTTAAATCCCATGGTCTGGCTTTGAACCTAAAAGGAGCCGCTGTCAAAGCACCTACTGGGCATATTTGGACAGTATTTCCGCTGAAATAAGAGCTGAAAGGTTGGTCTGGATAGGTGTTAACTTGAGTCTTATTACCTCGGTCGATGAAATGTATTAAAGAATCTCCGGCAACTTGATCAGCGAAACGTGTACATCTATCGCAGAGAACACATCTTTCGCGATCTAAAAAAACATTCTCATTAACTGGAATCGGTTTTCTGTATGTACGTTTCTCTTCGATGAACCGACTCTCTCCCGCACCAAAAGTCATCGTCTGATCTTGTAAAGGGCACTCTCCCCCTTTATCGCAAATAGGGCAATCAAGAGGATGATTTATTAACAGGAATTCAAGTACTCCTTCTTGTGCTTTTTGGGTTTTTTCAGATTGAGTGTCAACAACCATCTCATTACTGCACTCAATCATGCAGGAAGGTTGAAGGGCCGGTCCTCGACCTGTATCGATTTCTACCAAACACATTCGGCACATACCAACAGGTTGCATACGCGAATGATGACAAAATCTAGGAATATAAGTTCCATTTCTTTCGCAAGCATCTATTAGTAATTCGCCAGGTTTTGCTATTACTTTTTTTCCATCAACCGTTATAGAAACTGCAGTTTCAGTAGATGTTATATCTGTCATGTAACTACCTCTTCAACTTTTAACGACAAAGGAATGGGATCACGTCTTGTAATAAGAGCTTCGAATTCATTACGGAATCTTCGTATGGCAGAAACGATCGGGGCCACAGATGAAGGTCCTAATGGACAAATAGTTGTCTGACTTGGAGGAAACGGAACCGCATCAAGACCTTCGTCCGAGAATGCAGCAGCTGGATAAGGCCCAGGGCTTATATTGTCACCTATGTCTAAAAGCAAATCTATATCTGAAGGTCTTCCATCGCCATCTAAAATCCTTTGAAGAATCTTCTCTTCCCATGTAGTTCCTTCTCTACAAGGAGAACATTTTCCACAAGATTCACGCGCAAAAAATCTAACAACGCTTAAACAAGCCTTAACCGCATCAGTTGTCTCGTCCATCACAACCATTGCTCCAGAACCAAGCATTGAACCTGCTGCTCCTACCGCACTCGCTTCGAGCGGTAAATCTAGTTGTTCTTGAAAAAACCACGGGGCTGACCCTCCGCCGGGTATAAACATTTTTAACTCATTGTCATCTCTTATACCTCTGCAAAAATTGTCATCATAAAAAAGTTCTCTAAAGGTAGTAACTCCATGTTCAACCTCATAAACACCCGGGCGTTTTACGTGACCTGATATTGCAAACATTCGGGTCCCAGGTGATGATTCTGAACCAAATCCTTTGTAAGCAGAGGCTCCGTTATTGAGAATCCAAGGAAGATTAGAAAGTGTTTCAACATTATTTACAATCGTCGGCTTACCGTATAAACCTATTGCAGCTGGGAAATAAGGAGGTTTTAAACGTGGCATTCCACGTTTGCCTTCAAGACTCTCTATTAACGCTGTTTCTTCTCCAACTATGTATGCCCCTGCACCCCAATGCATCACTATGTCAACAGAAAACTTAGTACCTAAAATGTTTTTCCCGATATAACCAGCTTTATATGCTTCATCAAGTGCAAGAGCTATCCGTTCTTGCGCCAAAGCCATTTCACCTCGGACATATAAAAAAGCTTGAGATAAACCAAGTGCATAGCAAGCAATCAAAACTCCTTCTATTAACTGATGAGGATCCCTTTCCATTAACAGCCGATCTTTATACGTCCCTATTTCACTTTCGTCTCCATTAACCACTAAATACCGCGGCCAAACCCCTTCTGGGGGAAATCCCCATTTGATTCCTGCAGGAAAACCAGCACCTCCGCGGCCAAGAAGACTGGCTTCTCTAACTTCATCATGAACTTGGTTAGGTAGTCGATTAAGTGATGACCTCAAACCCTCATAACCACCTGTTGACAAATACTTATCGAGTGTAAAAGAATCTGTATGTTTGAAACGGCTTGTAATAAGCTTCGGACCCTCATTTTCGACGAAACCAGGTGCATGTTTTACATAACCGGTCTGTAAAGGTGACTCAACCATCAAACAACCTCTTCGATCCAGCTTGGAGGACCTTTTATTTCCTCTGGGTGTTTAATCCCAGCAGAACGCGTCTTAGGTATTTGTTGACGAACCCGACTTAAAGTTCCATGTTCAGGCATCACTCCTTGATCATCAGCACAACCTTTAGACAAAGGACTTTCACCTGCTTTTAGATCTACGACTACCTCATCAAAAAGTTCCGGCGATGCTCGATGAAAATAACGATAATTTACAGTAAAACAAGGAGCTTCCGTACAAGCAGCAACGCATTCAGCTTCTTCGAAAGTAAAAAGGCCATCTTCTGTCGTGCCACCTTCTTCTATATCCAAGACTGTTTTCACATGTTCAAATAGCTCATCTGCTCCCAGTAATTGGCAAGAAATATTTGTGCAAACTTTTATTAAATACTTTCCAACTGGATGAAACTTAAACATTTCATAAAAAGTTCCCGTGCCTAAAACTTCTACTGATGTTGTATCAGTAAGTTCTGCAATCTGTTCCATTGCAGGTTTTGTAATCCAGCCTTCTTGTTCTTGGGCTAAATGAAGTAACGGTATGAGTGCAGACCTAGCGACTGGATATCGGCTAACAATCTCTTTGGCGATTTCTTCATTCTCTTCGTTAAAAAACCCCATTATCGATCAACTTCTCCCATAATCGGGTCGATAGAAGAAATAACAGCTACTGCATCCGCAATCAGGCCACCTCTCATCAGATGGGGCAAAGTTTGTAAATTTACAAAACTTGGGCCTCTGATATGCATCCGGTAAGGATTCGGACTTCCGTCAGAAACTAGATAACAACCCAATTCTCCTCTAGGTGATTCGACTGCGGCATAAACTTCTCCGGGGGGAACATGAAAACCTTCGGTGAATATTTTGAAATGATGGATTAACGCTTCCATTGACTCATCAATACGAGCACGTGGAGGTGGTGTTATTTTTTTATCTTGAATTCGATAATCGCCTGATGGTATTAGATCCAATATCTGTTCAACTATTCGTAAAGATTCACGAACTTCATTTAATCGAATAGCAAAACGGTCAAAAGAATCACCGTGGGTTCCTACAATTACATCAAAATCAACTTGATCATAAGCTAAATAAGGTTCATCTTTTCTTAAATCCCAGTCATAACCAGTTGATCGTAGTATCGGTCCTGTTGCTGATAAGGCCAGTGCTTCAGAGGTATTTAGTGAACCTATACCTTGAAGTCTTTTCTGAAATAATGGTTGACCGGTTAGTAAATCATCATATTCATCAAGCCTCGGTGGAATTATTTCTAAAAGATTTCTTAAATCGGCCTGCCATCCATCATGTAGGTCTACTGCCACTCCGCCTGGGCGGATGTAGTTATGGTTCATTCTTAAACCAGTGACTTTCTCAAAAAATCTAAGTACTTCTTCTCTTTCACGCCATCCGTAAATCATCATCGAGACTGCGCCAAGATCCATACCGTTTGTAGCTTGAAACAGTAAATGTGAACTAATTCTGTTCAACTCACACATGAGCATTCGAATCCATGTTGCCCTGGGAGGTACTTCAATCTCTAAAAGTTTTTCTACTGCTAAAGAAAATGCTAGTTCTGTAAAAAGTGGAGAGGCGTAATCCATTCTTGTCACATTGGTTGAACCTTGTGTATATGAAAGTGTCTCAGCAGTTTTTTCCATTCCTGTATGCAGGTATCCAATTACAGGTTTTGAACGTTCAACAGTCTCACCCTCTAACTCCAATATGAGCCTGAGAACCCCATGTGTTGAAGGATGGGACGGTCCCATATTAAGAATCATTCGAGTTTCTTCTGACGGATCTGAAGTTTCGGTGATCTCATTTCCAGCTTTAGAAGTGGCATCAGACTCACTTATTCTCAATACTGCACTACCTTCGCGGAGACGAACTCTTTCATCGTTACTTAAAACAGGTGAAGATTGATTGTCGGTCTCTACGACTTCGGATGTCATCGTTTTGCCTTACTAGCTTTGAACTGAACTGGTATTTGTCCGACAGAAAAATCTTTTCTTAAAGGATGCCCTATCCAATCTTCTGGCATGAGAATTCTGGTCAGATCAGGATGATCAGAAAAGTTAATACCGAACATGTCAAAAACTTCTCGTTCCATTGATTCAGTTCCTGGATACAAGTCGAATAAAGATGGAGCTACGGGGTTTTCTTCTTCGATTTGAACTCTAAGACGTAACCGTTCCCGAGTTTGATGATTAATCATTGATATTACAACTTCAAAACGTTCCGGTTTCACATCTTCTGGTAGATCTGTACGGGTTGGAAAAGATAAGTAATCAACCGCGGTCAAATCAACAACCATATTAAAGCCTTCTTGTTTTAGCTCTGTGGCTAAGTCAATAAGCTCTTCAACTTTTGGGTGTAAAACCTGTTGACCAAATGTCTCGACAGTTGGAACATTCACCGAGACTCCAATTCAACGGGAGAAATTTTTTCCCTTGGAGATTCAGAAATCTCTATAGCCGCCCCACCAGAATTTTCTTCACGTCTGCGAGTTAATTCACCACTCTCTATTTTTTCGTGCAAAGTCAAAATCGCGTGCATGAGAGTTTCTGGACCAGGTGGGCAGCCAGGTGCATAAACATCAACCGGTACTACTTGATCAACTCCTTGGACAATTGCATAATTGTTAAACATCCCTCCAGATGATGCACACACCCCCATAGATATGACCCATTTAGGTTCCATCATCTGGTCATAAATTTGACGAAGTATTGGAGCCATTTTCTGAGAAACGCGCCCTGCGACAATCATCAAATCTGCTTGTCTAGGAGAAGCTCGAAAAACTTCCATTCCGTATCTGGCTAAATCATAATGTGCAGCTCCGGTGGCCATCATTTCAATAGCGCAACATGCCAAACCAAAAGTCGCTGGCCAACAACTCCGAGCTCGAGACCATTTAACAAGATTTTCAATTCGTGCTGTAATAAAGTTATGCTCAAGGCCTTCCAAGCCTTCTCCATTAACTTTCGCAAGGTCTCCAATCAGAGGTACTCGTACCATTAATTACTCACCTCTTGGTTTTCAAAACTTTCCTCAATAAGGTCACGACCTTCTTGACCTACCTTGCGAACCCCAACACGACGTATTGTGTTTGAAGTGTTTCTTGTCAAAGAAACAAGTTCATCTTTTGGTTTTAGTTGTTTATTTGGCCCCCATTCAAGTGCTCCTTTTCCTATCAAATAAATGAATGATTCAAATACTGCTAGAGCGAAAATGAAAACTGCAACTAAACCAAAAAGTCCCAAAGATCTATGAGATAAAGCCCAAGGGTAGAAAAATATTATCTCTATATCAAAAACTATAAAAATCATTGCCACTAAGTAGAAACGAACTGGAAAGCGTTCATTTGGATTTTCTTCTGCAGGGATAATGCCACATTCATAAGGTGCTTGTTTCCGGTCATTTGGTCTACGTGGTGCTAACAGCCGAGAAGCTGCAAAGCTGAGAGCAGCGAACAAAACTGCAAGAACAAACAAAGCTATGACTGGAAGATATTGACTAGTCAAATCAACACCTCCGATACTTTGAGAAGACAGGCTGGGTTATCTTCATCGTTCTACTCGATCGATGATGCGAATTCTTGTCTTTTCGCCATTAACTCTTTGTCTCTTACGTGTAGCCAGTAGCAAAGAGCTAGAAAAATAATAAAAGATCCAATAGTAACTAAAGCCGGTCGAAGTCGTCTTGTGCCAAGATCGCGAACCATTATTGTAGAAACAACAGGTTCCTCTTTATCAATAACTGGTCTTGGTGGTGCCATGCCTGGAATCGAAGGTTGATCTATCACTCTTTGAAATTGCACAACGGCATATCTGATTGGATGTGTTATTCGCGCAGTATTAGTCGCCCAGAGACTTATCCTGTCCCATCTATTCGGATTGTCCTTAAGTTCTGGCTTCCCACCAAAAGTGTAGGAATCAAGAACTTTGAACTCAGAAGTACTTCCAAACCCAAGATCTGATTGAGCTAAAACATCTGCAATAGCTTGTGCTTGCGCATCGCCTGATTCTGCTGTTGATAAGAGACGCCACCCATTCAAATCATCAAGTCCGTAGCTCTTAGTTAAATTAGGGGATACAGCGGCTAATTCAGAATGAGTTATTGTTTCATTTCTTAATTGTTTGTCTGCTTGTATTTCAGCTAAATCTTCCAAACTTAGTTCTGGATAATCTGACTCCGTTGGCAGTTTATTAAATTCCAGATTTGCAGCCTCGTCTTGAGATTGCACAACCATTTCATACGCAGATGAAAGATCCTCTGGGTTAGGCAAATCTCTTGCTTCTATCAAAGCACTGGATTTTAGATCGCCTACATTTATATCAATCGTTCGCCAACTCGGATCTGCTCCCTTCCATCCAGAACCATAGAGCCACCAACTGATTCCAAGGATTGTCATAAATCCCATTAACCCTGCAAAGGTAACTAAAGTACTAAGTCGCGCCCCTGAATTAGTTGCAATTATCAACCAAACAGAACCAATCAATACGACCGTACCTACTGCTACAACAAGAATTCCTCTTACTTCAAGGTCCCAAGAAATGCCGCCTAATGTTGTAAGGAGATCAACCACTACATGCTCCTTTCGTAAGCAACGACCGCATCAATTTGTTCAGGAGTTAACACTCTGCTTCGTGTAACAGTTCCAATGACATCTAGATCATCGGTTCTTCCACCAAAACCTGGCATTCCTCCTGATCCCATTCTTGCGTTTCCATAGCCAGCACCGAGTTCGGATCCTGAGTGGATAAAATTAGCCTGTCGTTCGGGTTTTGAAAAATGAGTTTCTACTCCGCTCAAGCTAGGTCCCACATGACCTGCTCCTGGCCGATAACTATTTAAAATTCCAGATTCGACTAGTTTCGGCCATTCTGTAATCAAAGCGTCTACATTCTCAGAACTGGTGGCCCCATAAGAGAACCCTGGTGTATGGCAGCGAGCGCATCCATGCGCACCCTGGCCTGCTTGATTATTAAAGATCAATTCTCCATAATTCAAATAATTATTACTTGAAGGTAATGAAGCATCCTCCAACCATTCATCTATGGCTGCTTCAATTTCTTCAGCTTCTACAAGATTTGGATTACTATCGATAATAATTCGTCTAGCTCCATCTCTGATACCACTTTCAACCTGTTCTTTCGTTTCTTCTGAATCAAGCTGTATTGATCTTAAGTAAACAACCAACTGATGTATCTGCTGTTCGGTCATTGGACCCCCACCAGGCAAACCCCAAGCCGGCATAGGAGATCCTGGTCGCCCATAATTTAAAATATGAGTAACTTCAGATTCATCAAATCTGGATAAGACGCTCGTTAACGCTGGTGCTTTCCATTGCACTTGAGCAACAAACTGGCCGTCAGCATCAGACAAAGTGAATGAGGCAACACCTCCAACACCGTTTGGCCCGTGACATCCTGAGCAGGCTTCTTCGTAACTATTAGCTCCGCGGCTTTCAAAACGTCCAACCCAACCTCTTGCAGCATTTTCTTGACGTGCGGGTTCCATAAGCCAATAAAGCGGCAGAATTAAAGCGGTTGCTGCAATCAAAACAAAAGACCATCCGAGTGCCTTATCTAGAATACGGGTTTCAAGTTCATCGTCGTCAGCGTAAGGAACTCGGTTAGCAGCTAAGTCAATTTCAGATCCGACTTCTTTTTTACCTATTCGGAAATTGAAAAGCAAATAAATCAACATGCCGACTGTTACGACAATAGCGAGAACCAAACCAATTGTTCTTTGAGTATTAGCGATGATAATTATTGGATTCACAAACTTCTCATCTCACTAATGATCACTTTGCCCGATGCAGTTCGGACCTTCAGCTTCTTGACCTGTAGTGTTTGTACCGATTGGTGGACCTTGAATAATTGCACCGGTATTAACTGTAAGAACACCATCATTTACTGTTACAGCGAAGCGGTCCATACCACGGGGCGCAGGTCCTCCACGTTTTTCGCCTACTTGGTTGTACTGGGAACCATGACAGGGGCACTCAAACCATTGGGATGAAACACAACTTGGAACCCTGCAACCTAAATGAGGACATTTTTGATAAAGAGCAACTACGCCTGCTTCAAAACCTTGGTTCACTCCAGCAGCCATTCCAGATAATTCACTTGAGGAGTATGAACTTCTTGCTTTTTCAACTGCACCGTTTGGATAAGCAGTCAGCCACATTCGTCCTTCAGGTTTATATAAAAATCCATTATTAGCTTTTATTTCTGTAATAATTTCAGGAAGATTTCCAACTTTAATTTTTGAACCAAAACCACTTACTCCTTGCGGCCATAAGAAAGCTAGAGAAGCTCCTCCGAAACCTGCTATTGAAAGACCCATCATCCCGACTATTCCACGATTAAAGAACTGTCGACGTGAAACACCAACAGCCATAGGGTCCGGTGCAACGAATGGTTCGGGAGCAACTGTCTCTACAATTTCTACTTCTTCGTCCTTCTGAGTTTCCAAAGCTGCTTGTTCAAATTCACGACCTGTTAATCCCTCGTCGTCTGAAACCAAGGAGGGATTAGGCTTATCGCGAAGGCGTGCTTCTCTCGACAAGCCAACAGCACGGTGATCTCTTCTACGTGAGGCACCCAGAAGTACTAATGCTGCTAAAACAACAAGAATTACGGCAGCAATGATCGTAGCCATATCAAGCACCGTAACCTTTTTTAGAAAATGATTTAATAAGTAACATTTGCATCACAACTCGAAAAACAATCCGCCTTCCCAAGGGAAGACAAAGTTGAAACCAGGACCACGGAAAAAAGAACCGATCATTACTAAGACAGCCCAAAACATTAGATGAACTGTCATCAAAGAAATTGCAAACTTACGATGTTCAGGCTTATTAGACGGATTCTTATCAATAAAAGGAGCCATGATTAATAAGAAAATCCCCATCCCAGGAATCGTTACTCCAGCAACCATGGGATGGAACATAGTTAACAACTCTTGAAGCCCCAGAAAGTACCAAGGAGCTTTAGACGGGTTTGGCGTTCTATTAAAATCAGCTAACTCTAGAAGTGGTGCATTAACGACAATAGAGAAAAGGGTCGTAAAAAGAGTAATTGCCAAAGCTGCTAGAAACTCTGCAATCAAAAGATGCGGCCAGACATGGACCTTGTCAGTAGGAGTGGTTTTTACATCCTGGATTGAACCGGCTTTGACAACCGTTAAGAGTCTCTGATTGTGTCCATCGGGACCTTCACCAGCTTGCGGGCCGGTTTGGCTTGGCGAAATAATTGACGGATCTTTGGTTGGGGGTTGTTTAGAAGCCGGTACCCCTCGGTCAAGCAGGTGCGCAGGAATTTTTTCGTCACCAGAGTTTGGGTTTTCTGATGGAGCGTCTGTAACAGCTTCAGTTGCTTCCACCACATCCGCTGTGGAACCACCTTTAGCTGCTTCTGCTTTAGCTCGAGCTTCTTCAGCTCGTTTTCTTAAATGCTCTGGGATCTCAACCATTTCTTATCCTCGACTTAAAGGGGTCCAGAAATTCCGCCATCTTTTCGGACACGCCAAAAATGAATAGCAAGAAATATGACTAAAACAAAGGGCAGCATCAATACATGAAGCGTGTACCAACGCAGAAGGGTATCAGTACCGATCTCCACGCCTCCTAGAAGAACAAATCTTACCTGTTCTCCAAAAACGGGTGTATAGCCCATCATGTTTGTTCCCACTGTCACTGCCCAAAGAGCCAATTGGTCCCATGGCAACAAGTACCCGGTAAATGACAACAGTAAAGTCAACGTCAACAAAATTACACCAATGACCCAGTTAAATTCTCGAGGGGGTTTGTATGCCCCATGATAGAAAACACGGGCCATATGTAAGAAAACCGTCAGAACCATTAAATGAGCTCCCCAACGGTGCATGTTCCTAACCAAAAGTCCGAAACCAACTGCTGTTTGTAACGTCTGAATATCATCCCAAGCCTGAGCAGCAGTCGGACGGTAGAAAAACATGAGGAAGATTCCCGTAACCGTCAAGAAAATAAATAAGAAAAAGCTTAAGCCACCCAAACAAAGTGTGTAACTGACCTTTACAGCATGACGTTTTACCTTTACCGGATGGAGATGGTACAAAACGCTGTTCATTATGACATATGAACGATTTCTTGGACTGTCTGTATAGCCCTTTCTAAAAATCGAACCAGGTCTAAAAATAGCTGCCCATGTCTGAGAATCTTGAACCTTTTCTCCTACTTGGCCCAATTTCTCTTTTAATGCCTGACCGGTGGCTTTATCACCGTTTGTCTCAGCCATTTAGTTCGCTCCCTTTAATAATTTCTTAGTTCTACATTGAATCATGCCAGACGCATCCCATAACCATAACCATGGCTCGTAGTTCTCTGGTGAGTATCGCCTTCCGGAGATGCGTCTGTTAATTTTCCTAAAATAATCACGCCTGTTGGACATCTATCTACACAAAGCGCACAACGGGTGCAAACATCGTCATCGATTGTAAAAATTACTTTGTCACTTGGATCTCTTCCTGGAATTTCAGTACCTACTGAATCAGCTACTGCATCTGGACTTACCATGTGAATGCATTTCCATGGGCAAATATCAACACACCCTTCACACATGATGCATTCTGCTTGATCAATATGGATGAATTGTTTTGGTTTGACAGCTGCTTCCAGCCACTCATTATCTACCTGATGCAAAATATAATCGTCAACAAAAGTTGGGTGAGGTGGGTTGGCATCGATGACACTCATATGCCTATTCCTTCTTTAATAAGTGGTCTTCCATACTCAGATGTGTCTTCCACTTGTTCTTTTTCAACTCCGCGATTCTGCCAATGTCTCCAACAAACAACATTACCTGCCAAAGCAATTCCATAAATTAATACTGCAAGGACATCACGTATCACCAGATAAGTCATAGTAAAAGGTAGAGCCCATTCAACGATTCCCTTTTCACCTGTCCAAGGAAGTTCAGGACCAACTATAAAACGATCAGGGCGCCAATTTAACTCACTATCAGCCCACGTCAGCCACTGGTGGGGCACTACTCCGTAAACCCAAAACAAAATAAAAAAGACATAAGTGGCAAAAAGCATTGCTTCACCCCAAGTAAATTCTTTATCTGCTGGACAGCGTCTTAAATATGCGTAGAAACCCCATACGAGGATCACCGTTACGATTATCGACACGGCGAATGCGACCATTCGAACTTTTCCTCTCTGGAGTCTTTTGCTGGGTTTTTAATTGCGAAAACTTTGTGAAAACTTGCACAAAGTTACATAACCATCTTACAGGTTGGCTGAGTCTCGGGCGTACTCGCTACAACACTTTCCGAGAAACACTTTGAAGTTTTTTATCACTTCAAAAATCCAAAGACTCATTTTTTTAACCAAATCTAAAGAAAAAATAAAATGACTATCAACGTCATGTCTACCTTCGTCACGGCTATCCTGCCGTCATCGGTTAAAAACTTTTAAACTTAGGTACCTAGCAATAAACCGGAGAAAAAATTGGTCGAAATACCAGAGCACCTTTTAAAACGATCTAAAAGTGCCCGCGAAAGAATGACGGGGCAAGCGCCTTCAAGTGACGACTCATCAGGAATAGATGAGTCGCAAAATGCTACCCCTGCAACTGAAATCGACTCACCAGTTGAAACTCCCCCTCAAAAGAGTGAAGAAACTATTGTTGTTGTAGAAGATGCACCCTATGTGAACGCTGCAAAAACTAGAAACAAGATTCCCTGGTGGGCAGCGTCAGCTTTACTTTGCCTGCCGATTTGGGCAGTTGTTTATGTAGGAACTCTTGAGCGTCCTGATGTTGAAGCTACAGGAGTGCTCCAACACGGTTCAGAAATATATGCTCAACGTTGCTCTTCTTGCCATGGCACTAACGGTGGTGGTGGTGCTGGAAATAAATTAAATGATGGTGAAGTAATGATTACGTTTCCTCATATGGAGGACATGGTCGAGTGGATAACAAAAGGTTCTGATGGTTTCGGTGTAGGTACCCCTTACGGTGACCCAGAGAGAGGTCGGATAGTAGCTGGAGGAATGCCAGCATTTGGTGACGTTCTCAATGCTGAAGAAATTATTAGCGTCGTTTTACACGAAAGAGCTGTTTTCGGGAACTCAGAAGAAGCTGTCATTTTAGCAACAGAGCTTGATCACACTATTGAAGCGGGTGAAATGGATCTTGATATGTATTTTGATGCAGAAACTATAACTAGTTCTGAAATCGCAGAAATTTTTGAGGAAACCCATTAAGAAGCCTTCTTAATTAGAAATTTTGATACAAATGTCAGAAAAATCTTATGACTTATTAGTAATCGGAGGCGGTCCCGCCGGTGCAGCTACCGCGTATTGGGCAGCAAAAGCCGGTCTTCAAACAGCAATAATCGAAAAAAAAGTTTTTCCTAGGCACAAGACTTGCGGTGATGGACTTACACCAAGAGCTGTTCATCAATTATCCGAAATGAATTTAAGTCAAGAGCTGAATGAATACCACAAATACGAAGGCCTTAGGGCTATCGCTCATAATAAAAGCATTGAAATGAAATGGCCGGATCACCCTACCTTCCCATCTTATGGATATGTAGTAAGAAGATGTGACCTAGACACGATGGTGGTTGAGAACGCGGTAAAGGAAGGCGCTGATTTTTTTGAAGGAATGGAAGCGGTCAGCCCACTAGATAAAAGTGACCTCGGAATTAAAGGTGCTATGGCCTTAGACCACTCCAGTGGTGAAAACATAATTTTTAAAGCAAAATTTATTGCAGTCGCTGATGGAGCAAATTCTAGATTTGGTAGATCATTAGGAAGTAATAGGAATAAGAAATATCCAATGGGAATGGCTATTAGAGGTTATTTTGAAAGCCCTTTGGATAAAGAACCATGGATTGAATCAGCTCTTGATGTGAAAGATAGGCATGGAAATTCAATGCCTGGCTATGGCTGGATATTCCCAGTCGGAAATGGCACCATTAATGTCGGTATAGGTCTCCTTTCTACTTTCAGAGATTATCGGGATGTCAACACGACCCATCTGTTCAATGAATTTGCATTAACTCTTCCTGACTACTGGGAAATAAATCCTCTTGAACCAATCGAGCCACCCACAGGTGGACGTCTACCAATGGCAGGGTCAGTGGGACCAAAAGCAGGCCAAAACTGGTTATTAGTCGGTGATGCTGCTGGTTCGGTTAATCCCTTCAATGGTGAAGGTATTGACTATGCATACGAAACAGGTCGACTAGCGGCTTCTCTTTTTACAGAAGCTAATGCCCAAAAAGACAACTCTATCCTTACACGTTATCCTGACTTGCTTGATGAGGAATACGGCTTGTACTTCAAAGTCGCACGATTATTTGCAAAAATTATTGGTAATCCAGTTTTAATTAGAGAACTAACAAGAGTTGGAATGCGATCACAAACTTTAATGGAGTGGGCGCTAAAAGTGATGGCCAATCTAATGAAAGAAAACGATAAAGGATTAGATGAAATTGCATATAGCACCATCGCCTCAATCGTTCGAATGGTTCCTGAACAAAGAGTTAGTGACTAAAAAATTGTTGTAATTTTCTAAAAATTTGTTATTTAATAGTTTTGGACTGATAAACCAGTGAGAATACCTATATGTATTCTTCTAGTAACAAAAACCAAATTTGGTCCAGCCTCGAAGAACACTGCAAAGAAATTTCTAAAAAGTCCCTCATCGAACTTTTTAATGAAAACCCAGAGAGGTCAACGGATTTTTCCACATCATTTGGGGACCTTTGGGTAGATATATCTAAGCAAATAATCGATTCAAAAACAATCCAACTTCTTTCTGACCTTGCAGAAGAAAGCAAAATTAACCAATTCTTCGAAGACATGATGACTGGAAGTCCAGTCAACTTGACTGAAAAAAAACCTGCTCTCCATACTGCACTCCGCGCACCTAAAGATTCAAAAATTCTAGTTGACGGCAAAGATGTAGTTCCAAGTATTTCCGAGACTTTAGAAAAAATGGAGAAATTTTCACACAACATTAGAAACGGTAAATTATTAGGATCGACAGGTGCGCCCATTACATCTGTAGTTGCTTTAGGAATCGGAGGATCAAACTTAGGATCCGTAATGGCCCTCAAAGCTCTTTCAAAATTTGCTCATTCAGAAATAACAATCAAATTTTGTTCAAGCATCGATGCCGTAGATCTAGACCAAACTCTTGATCAACTAAACCCCGAAACAACAATTTTTTTAGTCACTTCGAAATCTTTTAATACGAAAGAAACACTTTTATTAATGGAAAATGCTAAGAAATGGCTTGAAGGGTCAATCGTTGCTACTGGTTTATCTAAACATCTTGTTGGTATCACTAACTTTAGAGATAAAGCCATCAATTGCGGACTCGAAGGATCTATGGTTTTTGATATACCTGATTGGGTTGGAGGAAGATTTTCCCTATCCTCCGCGGCAGGTCTAGCTCTTATGATCTCGATAGGAGCAGATGAATTCTCTAACCTGCTTTCAGGAATGAACCTAATCGATAACAAAACTGCTTCTGAATCTTTTGAATCGAACGGCGCTTTACTTCTTGCTTTAACTGATATATGGAATCGGTCATTTCTTGATTACCCGACCATGGCAGTAATTCCTTACAGCAGCCAGATGTCGGATTTCCCACCGTATTTACAACAACTCATGATGGAAAGTTTGGGGAAAAACAACCAAAATGATGAACATGAACTCGGCAGTTCAATTGGGTCCGTAGTTTGGGGAGCTACTGGAACTGAAAGTCAACATGCATTTTTCCAATTTCTACACCAAGGTACTGATGTAGTTCCTTGTGAGATGCTGGGGTTCTCTAGTTCTTATGAAGATTCCCGCCAAGAACAGCAACAGCAACATAGTCTTTTCGCAAATTTACTCGCTCAGTCTGAAGCTCTAGCTTTTGGTTCTGGTACTGAGGAAGATTTGATACCTGAAAAAAAATTAAAAGGGAACCGCCCCTCAACTGTTATCTTGGCTCCAAAACTTACACCTTTCATTCTCGGTCAGTTGATTTCACTCTATGAGCATCGAACTGTAGCTTCTGGGGTTATTTGGGGTGTAAATCCTTTTGACCAATGGGGAGTCGAGTTGGGAAAAAGTATCGCCACCGATATAGAACTTGAATTACACGAACCCTCTTCTTCGCGGAGTACAGATCTACAGCGTATGAGAAATTCTTCAAATGAAGTTTTAATAGAACGCTTTAGAATTTTAAGAGATTATTCTCAGTAAATTTCTTTCACAACATCCGAAGCGATCTCAATTGTTTCATCTATCAATTTTTCTGTATGAGCCAGACTCGGAAAAAGAACTTCGTATGGTCCGGGAGCCAAGGCGACTCCACGTTTAAGCATTCCATGGAAAAAATCCGGATAAAGACCGTTTTCCGCTATCGGCTTCACTTCCTCAAAATTACTAGGTTTCTTGTCGCTAAAAAAGATGCCGACTAGTGGACCAACTTTGGGTGTCGAAATTTCAAGATTACTATTAGAAATAGCTTCTTTTAAACCTTGGGCTAGACGATTTGCGATTGAATCCAAATATTCATACTCGGTCTCACCTAATAATTCAAGCGTGGCTTGACCTGCAGCCATGGCCAGAGGGTTGCCTGACAAAGTTCCTGCTTGATAAACGCCACCGATTGGAGCTAGATAGTTCATCAGATCTTGTCTTGCAGCAAAAGCTCCCACTGGTAAACCACCACCAATGATTTTTCCAAAACACCATATATCTGGAGTTACTTCATACCAGCTAGAGGCACCACCAGAAGATAAACGAAACCCTGTGATCACCTCATCGAAAATAAGAAGAGCCCCTACTGAATCGCAAGCCTCTCTAAGCTCTTGCAGGAACCCTGAGTCAGGTTCGACAAGACCCATATTTGCCGCTACAGGCTCGACAATTACAGCAGCAATTGATTGATCTAATTCTGGCACCTTATTAAATGGAACAACTACTGTGTCAGATACTGCACTGTCTGGAACTCCATCGCTTCCAGAGATACCTTGAGTGGCGACACCGCTTCCAGCAGCTGCCAGCAAAGTATCAGAATGGCCGTGGTAACACCCTGAAAATTTGATTATTTTAGATCTGTTAGTAATGCCACGCGCCAACCTTAAAGCTGTCATAGTTGCTTCTGTTCCGCTATTTACAAAACGAACGGACTCGATGCCCTTTACTCGTTCAATAATTGTCTCAGCAAGAATAATCTCTTTTTCGGTCGGAGCGCCATAGCTAGTGCCACATGATGCTGCTTTATTTATTGCCTCTATCACAGCCGGATGTGAATGTCCTAAAATCATCGGTCCGTAGGACTGAACGTAATCTATATACCTATGACCTTCCTCATCCCAGACATAAGGCCCCTCGGCATTTCTCACAAAATAAGGAACCCCACCTACAGAACTAAATGAACGAACAGGAGAATTGACACCACCGGGAATAACTTTTTTTGCTCGTTCAAACAAAGTTTGGTTTTTATCTGGCACCCGTGTTTAATCCTGAATAATCTCAGCAGCTTGCTTCGCTGCGTAAGTTAGTATTATGTCAGCTCCTGCTCTTTTAATCGAAAGTAAATGTTCCATCATTACTGATTCACCGTCTAGCCAGCCGTTTGCTTCAGCTGCTTTAACCATGGAATATTCACCACTTACGTGATAAGCAGCTATTGGAACTTCAACTTCTGCTCTAGCTTTTGCAATAACATCTAAAAAAGACAATGCTGGTTTTACCATTACAATGTCCGCTCCTTCAGAAATATCAGCTTTAATTTCAGTCAGAGCCTCTCGTAAGTTTCCATGATCCTGTTGGTAACCACGACGGTCTCCCCCGTCTTTTATAGTTACATCTACCGCATCCCGAAATGGCCCATAAAGAGAAGAAGCATACTTTGCGGAATAAGCAAGAATAATGGTTTGCGTGTGACTGTTTGCATCTAATGCATTGCGAATCGAAGAAACTTGTCCATCCATCATTCCTGATGGTGCACAGATGTCAGCACCAGCATCCGCCTGAGCTAAAGCTATTTGATTATAAATTTCAAGCGTTGCATCATTATCAACCGTTCCATCTGGTGACAAAATCCCACAATGACCATGACTTGTGTACTCATCTACACACAGGTCTGCGATAAGTGTCATATCGTCCCCAAAATTTTCTTTTAAATCTTTGAGTGCTAACTGAACTATCCCATCTGGATCCCAAGCTCCTGAACCGAATTCATCTTTTGATTTAGGAATCCCAAATAGAATTACACCTGGTATTCCAAGTTTTCTTAATGAATCAACTTCAAGTTTCAAGCTTTCTAGCGTGTGTTGGTAAACACCTGGCAGTGAAGAAATCTGTTGTGGTTCTTTAATATCTTCCCTAACAAAAAGAGGTGCGACGAAATCATTAACAGAAATCTGTGTTTCAGAAACTAGTCTCCGTATCGCGTTCGTGCGCCTAAGTCTCCGAGACCGCCATTTCGGGAACTGTGCATTAATACTCATACTCAAAGCCTACGAAGGGATTGTCACGACCCCGCCCATTGTTTTACAGCTTCAATCAGATCCTTTACAGATTGTTCTCTTGCTTCAAAGACTTTCCAGCCTAAAATTCGAGCGCTCTCACCAGTAATTGGGCCTATACAGACTGCGTTAATTGGTTGGGAAGAACCCATTAGTTCATGATAACGATTAACTGCTGATGAGGCCGTGAAAATTATTGCATCAGCATTTTTTGCTTCAAGTAATAATTTAGTTTCAACTTCAGTATTGATATTTCGATATGCAACAGTCTTTTCTACACTCCAACCTGCATCTATTAACCCTTCATAAAGTAGAGATCTAGCGCTTTCAGCTTGCACTAAAAGAACTTTATTATCTTCTTCTTTTGGGTTTGGAAATACCTCAAGAAAGCCTTCAGAAAAAGTCTTCTCTGGAATTAAGTCGACTGTAATCCCAGACTGCTTAAAAACTTCGGCTGTTGAACCACCAATTACAGCTATTCTAGGCCAATGATTTTTTCCAAAAACTTTTACCTTCTCTAAAAGTCTTATTGCCCCGTTAGGAGAAGTAACTATAACCCATTTATAAGAATCGAAATTTTTTACTTTTTCTTCAAGTCCTTTTCCACCATCTATGGGATCGGCGATAGTAATTAATGGAATTGAAATTACCTTCGCCCCCATCTTTACCAATTCAGAGAAAAGCGGTTCAGATTGCTCAAGCGATCTAGTAATTACGAGAGATTTACCTAACAATGTTTTTTTTGAATTCACAAATTCTCATCCAGTAAACGGTCGCCACCTTCTTCATTTAAAAGCTTGTTTGCGACTTTTACCCCTAGCTTCTTGGCATCAATTCCTGAGTCTTCTGCTTTTATAAGTGTCACACCGTCTTTAGATGCAATAGAGGCTTTCAACAGAATTTCTTCTTTTTTTAAAACAGCATGAGCTGCTACTGGCGAACTGCAACCCGATCCAACTTCAGCTAAAAACGACCTTTCCGCATCAACTGCACTTCTGACTTTCTGATCTTCGGTCTTTTTCAACATCTTAATTATTTCAGAATCTTCTTCACGACACTCAATAGCTAAGGCTCCTTGCCCTACTTGTGGTAAAAGAATTGAAACAGGTAGCGTGTCAATTCGTTCTGGATTTAAATCCAGCCGATCTAAAGCAGCTTTTGCAACCACAACAGCATCCACATCGTCAATTCGCAAAAGTCTAGTTTCAATATTGCCCCGTAAGTCCTGGAACTTTAGATCTGGTCTCAAGTTAGCCAAATGTGATCTTCTTCTAATCGAACCAGTAGCTATTAATGCAGCCTTGGGTAAGTCATCCCAAGAACAACCCACCAGTGCATCTCTTGGATCTACTCTTTCGGGAACAGAAGCAAGTATCAGTCCTGGACTTGTTTCAGCCGGGAGGTCTTTCGCTGAATGCACTGCAATATCTGCTTTTCCAGAAAGAACAGCAGATTGAACATCGGTAACAAACACTCCCTGTCCACCAAGTTCTTGTAATGAAGTTTTTTTGTCACGATCGCCGACAGTGCTGATAACCACTGTTTCTGATTCTATTTCCGGTGATATTTCTGAAATCAACTCCGCTACGCGTTGTGCCTGTCTTAAAGCTAATCGGCTCCCTCGAGTTGCAATCCGCAGTATCAAAGCTACCGACTCTGTTACAGGTCGAAAAGATCTTGCAATGCTTCAGATAAACGTTCACCCCTTGGAGTTCCCGCTGCATCTTTAAGTCGTACAGTTGGTTCATGCATAAGTTTTTTTGTAATAGCGGATGTTAAAATTTCGACTCCTTTAAGTTGCTCAGGAGTTAACTCCGGAAACCGTTTACAAAGTTTCTGAAGTTCTGAAGTTCGTACTCCTTCTGCACGTGAATGAAGTTCAGTAACTACTGGAGCTACTGACCTAGCTGAAAAAAGGTTAGAAAAACGTTCTATCTCTTCTTCTATAATTTCAATTACAGAGGAAACTTCTTTCTCCCTTGCTCTTATCCCCTTTTCAGCGAACTCTCGTAAATCATCCATATCTAAGAGTGTTACTCCATCGAGTTCACCAGCAGCGGGGTCAACATCACGAGGCACAGCAATATCTACAATTAATAATTCTTTCCCTTTTCGTTGATTTACTGCTTCATCAAGATCTCCGTACTCGATAATCGCTGCAGTCGCCCCAGTTGAAGTTAACAATAAATCAACCTCTGTTAAATTTTGTGGCAATTCATCAAGCCTTACAGGTTTGCCGTTAAGTCTTTCTGCGGTTTCTAATGCACGATCCCAAGTTCTATTAGCTATCCGCAACTCAGCTATTCCACCTGCATGCAAAGACTTCGCCATGCCTTCACCCATTTCTCCAGCGCCAACAACTAAAACCCGTTTACCGATTAACCCATCTAACTGTTTGTCAGCCATAGCAACTGCTGCTTGAGAAATAGAAGCTATGTTTCGCGAAATCGAAGTTTCACTTCTTGCCCTTTTACCAACTTCAAGTGAGTGTCTAAAAAGTGAATTCAGTACAGTTCCAACTGATTGTTCCTTAATTGCCAGCTCCCAAGCTGAACGAACTTGACCTAGTATCTCATGTTCACCTATAACAGTTGAATCAATTCCAGAAGACACTTTAAACAAGTGTTCAATAGCTTCAGGACCAAAAAGGCCAATCAGATGGTCAGAAAATTCTTCAGGAGCGACATGTGATATTTCTGAAAGAAAATTTCGTATGTCCTGATAAGCGCCATGAAATTTTTCGGCATAAGCATAGATCTCAATGCGATTACAGGTTGAAAGAATTACTGATTCACTGATGTTTTCACGCGAGGAAAGATCAGCCAAAGCTTTTGGTAATTTTGCTTCCGGAACCGTCATCTTCTCGAAAAGATCAAGAGGAACAGTTCGATGGTTTAGACCAACGACTATCACCGACACAAATAAATCTCCTAAGCTGGGTTTCAGTAAGTGATCGCAAAATAAAACTTACTAAACTGATTTTTCCTTAATTTCGAGTCTATTGCCAACCTTTTGTAATGAATATTTTCTGGTATTTAGTCACCTGTGTCTTTTAATCAAATTTTCGAAGATGATCGTAATAGCCAAGAATCTGAAGCTCAGTTGCTAAATCAACTTTCCTTACTTCAACCTCCTCGACAACATCTACAACTACAGGTGCAAAATTCAAAATAGATCTAATTCCCGCTTCCACTAAACAATCAACGACTTCCTGAGCTGCAGTTGCTGGTGTAGTTACAATTCCTAATACCGCGGATGTTTGGAGAACAAGTTCTTCTATTTGATCTAAATCTCTTACTTTCAGACCATTAATTGTTTCTCCTACAACATCTGGATCTGTATCCACAAGACCCACAATTGGAAATCCACTAACCTGAAAACCTTCATACTGGCTTAAAGCCCTTCCTAAATTTCCAATTCCAACTAATACTGCTGGTCTAGGTTGACCTCCTCCCAAAACGACACCAATCTCGTTAATCAAGCGCTCAGTTTCATATCCCACCCCTCGTGTCCCGTATGAACCTAAATATGAAAGATCTTTTCTAACTTTTGATTCGTTGCTTCCACTCATTTCAGCTAATTCTCTGGAAGAAACTGTCTTTATACCTGAATCGTTTAGCTCAACAAGTGCTCGTTGATAGACGGTCAGTCTAGAAAGTGCTGCTTCGGGTAGATTTAAATTTGACACACTCTAATTAGATAGCACCATGATTCATAAAGCAAATAACATTAGATCGTGATAATTGCTTTTTCAGAAACGTTATTGAATTTAGTCAACAAGAAAGACGAACTGTATTAAGGCTGCTCCCAAAATAGCTAATAAAAGTAGAGCCATAACAATAGTTGTACCGAAACGCACTACGCATCACCTTGAATTTTTTCGTCTGATTGTTTGAAAACTACAGGCACGGGTTGAGTAGAAGAATTTTCAGAAGCAGAGATAATTACTTGGTTTCCTGTATTGATTTTCATCTCTTCTGCTGCTGATCCTCGACCTATTACAAGCGCTACTAGACCATATGAGTCAATTGTTAACCCAAGTTCACCTGCCCCTAGGGCTTCGAAGGTTTCTACCTTTTTAGCTATTCTGGTTAGTCCTCCGGTTTTGATTTCAAAATGATTGATTTCATTTTCTTTTATTTCGAGTTCTGTGGGATCTAAATTAATCTGAGCGTTTCCATACTGATCCACCCATAAAACTTCCGCGTGAAGTCCATCATCCTCTTTAGAAGTTATTGGCATAAGGCCAGGAACTAGGCTTGCGACCTCAATTTCATCGCCTAGTTCTGATAGATCTACTCCCGAAGCGATATGTGCTGCAGCTGGACCAAAAATATCACGCCCAGCAAAAGTAGGTCCGGGAGCCGGAAGTTGATAATTAGTTTCTGTAAGTGAAACCGCTCGATCTGCACCTCCTACTAAAGCAACTGTAGGTGCAAGTAAACCATTGTCAGGACCTACTAAAACTGATTCTCCGTCACCAACCTCAACTGCCACTGCTCGTCGTTGTGTTCCTACACCTGGGTCAACAACTGCCAAAACAACACCTGGTGATAAATATTGGGCACTGCGAGCAAGAGCCAGCCCACCTGAACGGATGTCATAATGTGGAATCCCATGAGTAATGTCTATTACCTTCGCGAAAGGAGCAATAGAGTTGATTACAGAATGAACTACTCCTACAAACTCGTCAGTTGTTCCAAAGTCTGACAAAAATGAAATAGTTTCATACTTTTTACCTTTTTTCATTAACCACCAAGCTGCAAAGAACGTTCAGTGGCGGCAAAAACTGCTTCTCTAATCGTTTCACGGAAACTAGCGTTTTCGAAAACTTCTATGGCGGCTGCAGTAGTGCCTCCCTTAGAAGTGACTTTTTGTCTTAAGACTTCAGCAGGATCATCAGATTCATATAAAAGCGCTGCTGCACCTAAAAGGGTTTGTTCGACAAGAGATTTTGCCTCATCTTTTGATAATCCAACTTCACATCCCGCGTCTATAAGTGCTTCAGCTAAAAAAAACAAGTATGCAGGACCAGAACCTGAAAGACCTGTAACTGCATCTAGTTGACTTTCTTCGACAACCATTGCTGAACCAACAGCTGAAAGTATTTCAGTGGCCCATATCAGATCTTCATCGGTAGCAGTTGAACCAGCAGCTACACCTGCTGAACCCTTCCCGATTAAAGCGGGCGTATTGGGCATAGCCCTTAGAACTCTTACGTTTTCGCCAAGAATTTTTTCCATGGAAGAAACTTTCACTCCCGCAGCTATGGAAAGGACTCTGACTGGATTTAATTTTGACAACACTTCTAACACTTCTGAGACTTTGTCTGGTTTCACAGCGATCAAGGAGTCCAGCTCTGACAATGGTTCTTCTGAGATAGAAATCCCAGATATTGTGACAGCTAGATAATCTCTCCGTTCAGACACTGGTTCTACAACGTGCAGTTCATCTTCAGATGCCCAATTATTTTTAAGCAATCCTCGCAACAAAGCTTCACCCATGTTGCCACCACCGATGATTTGTAAACGAAAACTCATTCGTTGAATCTACCAGTTTGATCGGCTTCTGAAGAAACAATAAGCGTTCGAGTAATGCTAGCTATACCCGAAATAACTATCATTCCCAAGCCTGCCAAAATAAACACCCACGAAGTAGAAAGTCCCATTAAAGCAAGAGAAATCGCTATCGGTCCAATTGTTTGTCCCAAGCGAGCAGCTGATGTCCACATTGCTAACAATGCACCGCGGAGTTGCTCTGGAGCATTTTCTGCTATCAAATCCTGAAGAGTGGGAATCATCAGGCCTTCAAACAAACCGTAGAGCATTGTCGCTAATACAAGGACAGGTAATGACCCAAAACCCATTAAGAGAAAAGAAATACCCCAAATTAATAAAGACACATAAATAAGGATTCCACCTTGCACTCGCTTCCTGACTCTGGCAACTGCCAAAGCTGACAAAGCAGCCACAATAGCTGGAGCTAAAGCAACTAAACCTCTTTCCGTGGGAAGCAATCCAAACTCACGATCAAGGTGGACTGGTAATAGAGAAAGAAATAATCCAAAAATTGCCATAAACAAAACTGTTGAAATTACAAGATTCGTGGCTATAGAAGGTTTTTTCACCTCTGAAAGTGCACCAGAGATTTGACCCCTAACTGATACGTCCATACCTGGTCGATGATCTTCAAGGTTTCTTGCAACAAAGAAAGCAACCACTAAAGGAGCTAGGAATGTCATGAACGTCCAGCGCCAACCTATTAGGTCGGTGATTGCTCCTCCGAGCACAGGGTAAATCGCTACTGAGATTGTTATGGCAGCAGCGTTCTGTCCTATTAAACGGGCTCTATCTAAACTCGTCCAATTGTCGCTAATTATCACTACAACTAGATTTATTAATCCTGCACTGCCTAAGCCTTGAAAAATTCTTATAAGTAAAAACCAGAATAACGAAGGACTTAAACCTACTAAAAGACCAAAAACTCCATAAATCACAAGACATGGAATTAGCACTTTTTTTCGACCAAATCGATCTGCTAGAAAACCTATTAAAGGTGCTACCAATATTCCTGGAACTGAACCAGCAGCAATTAAAAGTCCCGCCAGATTTTCTGACTCTCCAAGAGATCTTAAAATTTCCGGAGTTGAACTAACAAAAATAGAATTATGTAAAAGTCCTACAGCAGTGACAGAAAACACCAAAACTTTTGATGGAAGTCGATTAACTTCGAAATCGGATTTCACTTATTTTCTTTTTCCACTTCAACAAATTTGGATGCAAAACCAATTTTAAGAAAAGATTTGAAATTTTGTTCCACTGTCATCCATAAAGTTCCAAGAATGCGATCAAGCTCATTTGGTCCTACTGTGCTTGCTGGAATTGCTCCTATTAAAAAAACAGCGTCTTCTTCTCCTAAACAAAATGTGGCACCCACAATTTTTCTATTCCTAATTAGGAGATTTTCAAAAAATAATTCCTTATTCTCATCAGGAGCGGGCATCACATAGGTTTCATAATGCAGCATTCTTTGCCTCAGCATAAAACGCAAAGTAAATGTATCCTTTTCCTCTCCTAAAACTCTGATAAACCATCTTGATTCACCGACTGGCTCATCGGAATCTCTTTCGAAACCAGCGAACAAGGGATTTTCTTTTAAAGATAAATCAAGCCATCTTTCGATTTCTTTTTCGAGGGATTCAAGTTCAGCTTCTGTTAATAGTCGAGCGACTTCACCTTCCGGCACTATGCACAATCAACTAAAGATCGAGATTGTAAATCTAAACAAATCCGTCGAAGTCGCGCAGCAGTAACCGACCAGGTAAACGATTTAGATCTTTTAACTGCTTCGATAGACATTTCTTCAGCTTTTCCAGAATCGTCAATAATTTTTGAGACATGATCCGCATAAGAGCAAGGATCCCGATCATTAATCAAATATCCGGATGAATTATCTTCAACAATGGTCTGCAATCCACCAACTGCGGAAGCCACAACTGGCACGCCACAAGCAGCAGCCTCTAAAGCTACAAGACCAAATGATTCAGATCGACTTGGCATCAATACAACGTCCGCAGCTCGGTACCAGTCAACTAATTTTTCATGCGACTGAGGTTCGACAAATAAAACTCTATTTGTTAACCCTGACTCTTCTACCAGTTGTCTAATCCGTCTTTCTTCACTCGGTCCCTCTAAACCGCTGGAACTGCCAATCAAGATAAGTTGAGCGTCTTTATGTTCCAGTTCAAACAATGTGGAAATTGCTAAATCCACTCCTTTCAACGGTTGAATACGTCCAACAAAAAGAAGTGTTGGTTGTTCATTTAAATTTAGAAGTTGACGTGCTTCTTTTTTAGATGCAGGATTGAAAATCGAGTGGTCTACCCCTGGTGGGACAATTTCTATACGAGAGGGATCAGCACCGTAATGAGTCACTAGTTGCTCCATTTCGAAAGAACTGTTTGACAAAATTACATCAGAACAACCTATAACTTCACTCTCTATCTTTCCGCGTTGTTCATACCCATAACTTCTATCACCTGAAGCAGCTTTAACTCGAGCGAGTGTGTGAAACGTAGTTATTAAAGGCAACTGAAGGCTGTGTTTTAATTGGTGAGCGGCGACACCTGAAAGCCAATAATTTGCTAACAAAGCATCATGCTGATCTTCGTTGACTAGAAAATCTTCTACACCATTCTTGAAATCATCAGTCACAAAGAACAGATCTTCTTTACTTAAGGAGAAATCCCCAGCATCGATTTGAACAACTTTTAGTCCATTACCAAATGTCATTACTTCTGGTGTCTCTCTATCGATTCTCCTTGTGAAAACTGTTGAACTAATTCCTGCTTGCTCAAGAGCCGAAGAAACTTCACGAACGTAGACATTCATACCGCCACCGTCACCAATACCTGGTTGAGCCAAGGGGGATGTATGCATTGAGAGTACAGCTAGCTTACGCAAGTTCATCCTCCCGAAACAGGGGGTAGAAGCGCGATTTCATCATCATCATTTACAGGAGCATTTATTTCAGTTGGGTTTCCGTTTAACCAAATTCGGCAATTCTTTGCCATATCACTGAACTCAGCTCCATACCGTTGAGATGCTTCTTCGACCACATCAGACACTGTTGCCCCAGACAAAATTACTGAGCCTGTTCCAGCCATTTGTTTTACTGATGCAAAAAGACGAAGAACTGCCATAAAAGTAGTCTACGGAAAGTATCAGCTGAGTCCGAATAGAAGTCGAAATAGATACCGTCAAATTATGCCTAAGTTGTTAATTGTTCGTCATGGTCAGTCAGAATGGAATGCTCTCGGCCGTTGGCAAGGACAAGCTGATCCTCCCTTAACCGAAGTGGGAGAGAATCAGGCAAAAAAAGCTACTAATAAACTTGGTTTATTTGATTCAATTGTGGCATCACCTCTTCAAAGAGCAAAAAATACTGCTTCTATAATTTCAGAAATAACAGGGGTTGGTCCAGTAACGACTGAAGTTGGTCTAATAGAACGAGATGCAGGCCCTTGGCAGGGTCTTACACGTATTGAAATCGAAAAAGGTTGGCCAGGATTTTTAGACTCAGGGCAACGCCCAGACGGCTATGAATCAAATCCAGATCTGTTATTGAGAATTTTTGCGGTTTTAAGAAAAATCTCTAAAAGTTCAAGAATCTCAGATTCAATTCTTATTGTTTCACATGCTGGGATAGTCCATGCATTAGAAAACCTTCACGACCAACCCTCTTTGAAGGTTCCAAATCTTGGTGGTCGTTGGGTTGAGTTTGTTGACGATGAATTAACAATGGGTAAAAGAGTCTCGTTGATAACCGAAGATCCAACGCCTGATCTTTTGTAATTACAGTTCTTGTGTGCAAACACTACGTTTCAATAATCTCAGCTTCTATGGTTTCATATGCTTCAAGATCTTCTTGGTCAATCTTTTCCATCGCTGTCTCTATAAGAGCTAGATCATCTTCTAGTTTCTTTAATTCCAAATCTTCTTTATCAGCTGGATTATGTGTTTCGTTCGAGGTTGAATCATCCATGGAGACAGACTACTGGCATCTGCTAGGTCAAAGGACCAAGTACCTTATCCAAATAAGGATTTGAGAAAATCCCCAAAGGATCCATTAACTCCCGTACATTTTGGAATTCTTCCCATTGAGGGTAAATCTTTGAAAGAGTTTCATGATCTTGAAAGTGAAGTTTCCCCCAGTGAGGACGTCCGTCGTAGTCACCCATTATTTCCTCCACACCTTGAAAATATTTTTCAAAAGGTGTATTTCGAAATACGTGAACAGCTATAAATGCAGAGTCCCTATCACTCGCAGTCGACATTGGTATTTCATCTTTTCCAAGTACTCGATATTCAACTGGAAAACTTATGTAATGGTCTAACTCCCCTATTAATTGAACGACTCTTTGAAATGCTTCCATCCCTGACTCAACGGGGACTGCATATTCCATTTCATAAAATCTGACCCTTCGCGGACTAGCAAAAACCTCATAACTTGTTGTTATGTACTCTGCTCTACCGCTTTCTCCGGCAATCATGGAATTAAACTTTGGAACTAATGGAGGGGCAATCTTGCCTAAATGATTCATCGCTCCGAAAAGAAAATTTTGTTTTATTTCTTCGTTCTTAAATCGATTCCAACGCCTTTTAATTGAATGTCTTTTATTCTTTGGCCGTGGAGGTGCTTCGAGAGTTCTGGTATTCCTTTTTAATAGAGCTTTGTCAGTATTAGGCATCCAGAAAAACTCTATGTGGTCAGTCGTTGTAGACCAGTGGTCAAAATTATTTGTTACTTCTCCTATTGGCAGAATTTCTTCTACTGCATGAAGATTGAATGCCTCTACGCACTGAATAGTGACCTCCGTGATTACTCCTAAAGCACCTAAACCCACTCTTGCAGCATGGAGTACCTCTGAGTTTTGTTGCGTGTCACACTCGACAACTGAGCCCTCACTATCAACAATTCTCATACCGCACACTGCTTCTGCGATAGTTTTAAACTTCAAACCAGTTCCATGGGTTGAAGTAGAAATCGCTCCCGAGATTGACTGGTAAACTATGTCACCTAAATTTGGCATAGCTAATCCAGATCTTTTCAATATTGGATTAAGGTCACGAAGTTTTATTCCGGCACCGACACGAACCGTGGAATTTTCAAAATCTACATTTCGGATATCCGCTATTTCATCAAGACAAATTAGAACTTCATCTGTAACTGCTATTCCCGTAAATGAGTGCCCTGAACCGACAACTTTGACTTTTAAGCCACGTTTTTTTGCCTCTTTGACTATGGCTACGACGTCTTCTTCATTTTTAGGTTTTTTGATACTCAAGGGATGACTTGTCTGATTCCCAGCCCAGTTGCTCCACGTGTTCGATGATTGGGTCTTCAAACTTTTACCATCCTCGTAAATCAATTTCTAATGTTTCTATTAATTCCGCATCCAAACTTTCTTCAATTTCTTCTACAAGGTAGATCGATTCATGTTTTGAAATGGTCGGATCAATATGAGAGGGTCGCAGACCAACTTTTTGTCCAACTGACCAAGAACCATTAGTAATGGTTGTGTGTTCGTCAGAACAGAACATGACTTCACCTTCACCTAACAATTGCGGATTTCCACTATCCACTGATAATGCTTTCAACCCTCCATCCAGAACTGCATAGCCAGACTTACTTGTAGATATCACTGTGGTCAATAAAAGTAACCCTTCTTTAAAAGGAAGGTCGAGTTTGGAATAGTCGCCATCCATCAAGACGTAACTACCTGCTTGGAGTTCTGTCACAGTTTGGTTGCATTCCCATGTTCCTGTTCCACCACCAGAAATTATGTCCCCTCCGACATTTTCGTGAGCGAAAATTAATTGTTCCATTGATTCTTGAGTTTTTTCAGTACGTCTATGAATATCAGGGTCGTGCATCAAATGCCCTTCATATCCCATTACCCCTCTTACTTGCAGTCCAGATGCTTTTGCTTTTTCTGATAGAAAACCTGCTTCATCTGGACTACACCCGCATCTTTGGAGCCCAACATTTACATCTATTAATACTTCTTTTACACCTGCAGATACAGCTGCAGCAATCGTTTCCAGTGAGTCGACCGCAATTGTTATTCGACATTTTTCTGTAGCAAGTAAATCACCGACTCTTCGAGCATCAAGTGTTTCGTTTGCTAAAAGAAGATCGTTTCCAAGACCGGCTTTTACCATTCCTTCTAGTTCACGGATTGTTGCGCAACAAAAAGTCTCGTGTCCAGCTTCAACCAGTTTTTTTGCCATTGCTGTTGATTTAAAAGCTTTTACATGTGGCCGAAGTGCTCTTCCAGGTCTCTTGGTGGCCATGATAGAGATATTTGCATCAAGAATTTTTGAATCTGCAATTAGAACGGGAGTTGTAAGATCGCTTGTTTTCATTTTTTATATTGAATCAAAAACTTTGTTTATTGAAGGTGTCGCGATCATTGTATAAGTATCACTTATAGCTGTTTCTCTATATTTTTTTTGTGCTTCCATGCGTGCAGGATCTTTAAGAACTTCTTGAAACGCCTTACGGCTTGGAAAAGTATTGAAACGAACCTGATTCCATTTCCTCTCATCACCTAAAATCGTATTTTCTACTTGAAACCACCCATCGATATGTACACCATTTGGTATTGCACTATCTCCTGCTGCTAAAGAGTAGTTATTCATTTTCTCAATCTGTTCGTTTAGCTGCAACACGTGAACAACTGTTATCGCGCCATCATTTTTGCTAGGGGGATTTGGTACTTCTGTCCAATCTTTCCGTGAGTAAGTGGGCGTTTCCATAGGAACGCACCCCATGACAATTGTCTTTTGCATACCAGCTTCTTTATGAACGTGTTTTTCTTGAAAATCTTTTCGTAATGACATCTCTATAAATGATCGTCTAGTCGGATATTTGACCACAGCCACCCGGTCCCATTGAGGACTATCTCCAAGAAGTTGTATTTCCACATCACCAATAAAAACTATTTCTGCACCTATATCTGACAGTATTTCTATTGGTGCATAAAGATTATCAGCCTCCTCACCGGTAATAATGGCTTCACGACTATCTCCATAATCAGCAGTTTCACGATATTTCATAAGATTAACCATCCATATTGGTCCGTCATCTTCAATAGGCATTAAAGCCATCTCAGCTGCATAATCTTTGTTAAGAGTCGCATATTTCATATTCATAGTAAGAATTTCCTCCATGATCGAACCGTAGTTGAAAAAAGAGTTTGTCTTTTGGTCGGGCTTACTCCATCTGACAAGGCAGACTGTCTTAATGTCCCGCCAGCGATCTCAATTAAGCGTAGTTTTTTACCTTGCTTTTCTTAATGTTCTGACAGCTTTTGGAGTTGATTCGTCACTTCCTGCCTTCGATGAGATCAGACCAGATATAGGTCTACTTGACGGGTCCAACAAAATATCTTTGATAGTGACAATATTTTTAGTTGGGATAGCTATTGGTCAAATCATCAGTGGACCTTTCATGGACCGATTTGGTCGAGGGTCATCTTTAAGATTTGGTCTTATTCTCTTCATACTAGGAACTCTGGGGTCTTTATTTTCTCAAAACCTGTTATCAATACTTGTCTTTAGATTTTTGTGGGGTTTAGGAGCGAGTATTCCTGCAAGTATGAGAACCGCTGTTTCCAGAGATCTTTATTCTGGTGACGAAATGGCAAAAGTGATGTCTAAAATCATGGCTGTCTTTCTTTTGGGACCAATCATCACACCACTGGTTTCGGAATTATTTCTGTCTTTCACAAGTTGGAGAATCGTTTATCTACTCGGGGTTCTGTTAGCTGCCGTGGGAATTTTCTGGAGTATAAAGTTTGGAGAAACTTTGCCTCCTTCAAACCGTAGAAGTTTGAATTGGGATAACACATCAAAGGCTCTATACAAAATTTTTACAACACGAATTACTATCGGTTACGTTTTAGCTGTCACTTTCGGACAAGGAGCTTTCGTAATCTGGTTGAGTAGTTCACAACCAATTTTTGATCACATATACGGAAAAGCAAATCAATTTGCTGTTATCTTCAGCATTCTTGGGATACCGATGGCATTAGCATTTTTTGCAAGCAACACCTTTATTTCATTTTACGGAGCCAAACGAGTCGCTATATTTACTATTAGTTCCGCTTTCTTGTTGAACATTGCTTCCTTAATTGTTGCACTACTCAATGACGGAGCGCCCAACTTTTGGATTTGGCTTGTAATGATGGGGTTTTCAAATATTTTCTTAAGCCTCTTAACTCCCATAGGTCTTTCATTAGCTCTAGAACCTATGGGCGCTTTAGCAGGAACAGCTTCAGGAGTAGCTGGTGCGATCTCTCTGGGTGGAGCAGCTCTATTGGCAACAATTTTTTCTTCACAAATAAACGAATCTGTTACACCTCTAATAATCGGTTATTTGTTGTATTCAACGATGTCACTATTATTAATCTTTTTCGCAGAATCGAAAAGAGACATATCTTTTTATTAAATTGTTTTTGATTAGGAAAGAAGGAATTAGTACATGGCAAAAAAACAGTCAATAATTGCGATTGTTGCATCTCTTATTACTGGCTTCCTCGTAATCCTGGCATGTAGCAGCAATAGCGTAAATGCATCTGGGGTTCGACTATTTACCTTATGTGGTGTTCTTGCTTTTTTAATTCAATGGATTTGTTTTACCCCTGCTTGGTTTTTTCATTCAGAACGATTTTTCGACCTTATAGGTTCTGCCACATATCTAACAATCACAATCGTTGCTCTCATAGCAGTTCCAGAAGTTGACACTAGGTCTGTTGTATTGGGAATAATGGTTTGTCTCTGGGGATTAAGGCTAGGGGCCTTCCTCTTCGCACGTGTCCAAGCGGCGGGTCATGACGTTCGCTTTAATTTAATGAAACATGATTTCACTTGGTTCTTGATGACTTGGACAATTCAGGGTCTTTGGGTTGTTATTACGTCTTCAGCCGCATTAACAGCGATTACTTCCACAAATAAAAATAGTTTTGGTTGGATTGGAATTATAGGGATAATTATTTGGCTATCAGGTTTCGTAATCGAAATTGTTGCAGATGAACAAAAACGAAGGTTCAAATTAAATCCTTCCAACCAACATTCTTTCATTGACAAAGGTTTATGGTCTTGGTCTCAACATCCGAATTATTTTGGCGAGATTATTTTATGGATAGGTGTAACGCTCGTAGCTCTGCCTGCATTATCCGGCTGGCAATATTTAAGCCTAATTTCACCAGTTTTCGTTTTCTTTCTTCTGACAAGAATAAGTGGAATACCAATGCTTGATTCAGCAGCAAGAAAACGTTGGGGTGATAACCCTGACTTTCAAAAATATAAAGAAACAACACCTGTTTTAATTCTTAAACGTCCCTAATGAAATCATTTATCTAAACGTAAGGAGATGTTTTGAGTAACTTGTCCTCTCCAGAAGTGGTAATTGTTGGTGCAGGAATTGCTGGCTTGACAGCAGCAAAAATCTTGTCGCAAAAAGGTAAAGAAGTTCTACTAATTGAAAAGTCTGATCAAGTGGGAGGACGGGTACGGACTGACCATCATCAGGGTTTTCTTCTTGATCGTGGTTTTCAGGTTTTATTGACCGCATATCCAGAATTAGCTGAACATGTGAACATTGAGTCACTCGATCTAAAAAAATTCGATTCAGGGGCTGTCATTTTCAAAAATGGACGTTTCTCAAAAATTGGTGACCCATTCCAAAACCCTTCTTCTATATTTTCAACTGCCTTTACAAAACGTCTCAGCACCCAAGACAAATTAAAGCTTTTGAAATTAAGAAGGGAACTTGTTGCAAATAACCACCCTTCTCTTGAAAGAGCTAGGGATGAAAAAATCTCGACAACTTTAATACGCTTAGGTTTCTCTCAGAAAGCGATCAATGGTTTTTTCAAACCTTTACTAGGAGGTATCCAACTAGACCCATGCCTTAAGGGATCTGCAAGACTTGGTCTTTTGGTCCTAAGAATGCTTTTCATTGGGAAGGCAGCAGTTCCAACAAATGGGATGGGTTCTATAAGTCAACAGCTACTTCATCAAATCGATGAACAAAACGTAATTCTAAATTCTCCTGTTGAAAGATTAGAAGGTAAAAAAGTGATACTTGAGTCTGGAGATTCATTTTCACCATCTAATTTAATCATCGCTACAGAAGGTCCAGCTGCAGCCAAATTGACTGCTTTTGAAAGTCCCTCTTCTCGCTCAGTTTCATGTGTTTATTTTGCATCACCTGAAGCACCAACTAAATCAAAGGCAATTCTACTTAATGGCACTGACCATGGACCCGGACTCAATGTTGCGATCATGACAAATATTTCATCTTCATATTCCTCAAATAATGAGGCATTAATTGCTGTAGTAATTCCAGGAAAAGGTAATTCTGAATTAATCGAACCTGTCCTTGAACAAATGAAAGGTTGGTTTGGCGACACCGTTGACTCTTGGAGACATCTCAGAACATACTCAATTGAACATGGACAACCCGATTTACAACCACGGGATCCTTTCAGACGAAATATAAAAATCAGTGATGGAATATTTTTGTGCGGTGATCATAGAGACACTCCTTCAATTCAAGGAGCCTTAGTTTCAGGAAGAAGAACTGCAGAAATGTGTTTAATCTAATGCGAAGAAGCTAGTCCGGCGCTTAGAAGTATTTTAGAAACAACCATGGTGATGGTTCTTCTATCTGATCCGCGGTCTTTAGGGGGTGAGTAGCGTACGGCATACCGTGAAACTGCATCGGTGCAAATTTCTGTATCGTTCGTAACTGAACATGTCCCTTCGAAAGTAACCCACCTGCCACCATCAACTTGAGAAATCGTCCCAATAAGATTTTCTTTCTCAAGAAGACGCGCTTTGAGACTTCCTGACCATGTGATTATTCTGGCTATTTTTTCTTCGTCATTCCACATGAAACCAACTGGAGTTGAATGGGGTCTACCGTCTGCTCTTACTAAAGTAAGAATTGCTAAATGCCGTTCAGTCATAAAGTCATTCATTGCTTCAGTCGTTTGATTAGGTGAAATGGCTGCCATAGCTTTCCTTGAATTATTTACACATGACTTCTTTGATTTATAAATCAAAATACCCCGTATTAAGAGCAAACACCTTCAAAACGTCGACGATTTTTTGCTACTAGCCAATAAATTCCACTGGCTACGAAAGTGAATGGAAAAGTCGAAATTATTGAACCTAAAATTTTCCATTTTAATTCCATCTGTTTTAGAAGTTCAGCTATCGCATAAGCGCCTTTACTTTTTTCAGAATTCGATTTTATTAACCATACATATTTGTCTAAATCGGTTTGACCAAGTCCATAAAAATCATGCTCTATTGAGTTGGAATCAACGAATTGAAAATCAGCAGAAATCTTTTTTGATGTCCAATCAACTAGTTGTTTACACAATTCACAATTTTCGTCATAAATGACCAGTTGTTGGTTAAGTACCAAAGAATTATTTTGGTCAATTATGTCTGAATCGATATCAAGATTTGAATCTGTCATTACCCATTAATTGTTTCTGTTATCTTTTTACTTGTGAAGTACGGATTCTTAAAATCATTAAAGCACTATGAAATCGAGCGCTGATATAAGACCGAACATAAATGATTATTCTTCCAATCCTTTTTTATTTCGATCATTGAAATCAGATACATCCCAATCGATATCTACAACTTGTTGATCAGTATGATTTTTGGATCCCCATAAAAAAGCTTCACCCCTGTCTATCTTCTTTACGAATCGCCGTGTCAGAAAAGACCGCAACATAATCCGCGTCACAGGAAAAAGTAAAAGTAAACCAATTGCATCTGTTCCAAATCCTGGCGTGAGCATGAGAACACCAGCTAAAAGAATAAGTAAACCTTCAACTATTTGTTTACCTGGAAGTTTCCCATTCGCAAGTTCAACTTGAGTTTTTCTGATTATCTCTAATCCTTCTCGCTTCACCATCCACGCACCAATGACGCTGATAAATACAAGAGCAATTAAAGTATTCCCAAAGCCAACTTGATGAGAAACCTCAATGATTAGATACAACTCAATAGCAGGAACTATTAAAAAAGCTGCAAATAGTAATAACAACATAAATTTATGCTACGTCTTCGTAACCTTAGAAGTAGAAAAATAGCTTTCTTTCCAAACAAATAAAATGTCAAAAAAACTCGAAACACCTACAAATAGACCTCCTTCGATAGATCAAATCGCGCGTGCAATCTCAGATTTAGATCTGCCTCACCCACTCCTAGTAGATGCAGCGCGTGAAGCAGTAAATAACTTTAATGGTGGCGATGTAGTTGAAGAAGCTAGGAAAATCGGTGAAGTTATTTCTAGAACACTTTTAACTGATGTTATTAATGCAACTGGGGTTCTTTTACACACAAATATGGGTCGTGCCCCAATAAAAATTGGAGATAAGAATAAACATTTTAGATTCTCTAATCTCGAGTTCGATTTGGAAACAGGAGAACGCGGTTCTAGACAAGACAGGTCCTCGAAACTTATTGCTCGTGCTTGTGGAGCAGAATCAGCATTGATTGTAAATAACTGTGCTTCAGCGGTTCTTTTGGTAATTGCAGCACTTGCTGAAGGGCGCGGTGTCGCAGTTTCAAGAAGTGAACTAGTCGAAATCGGTGGCGGTTTTCGAATTCCTGAAATTCTTCAACAGTCGGGAGCTCATTTAGTTGAAGTAGGTACAACAAATCGAACACGCCGTAAAGATTTCGAAAAAGCTATTAATAAAAAAGATGTTTCTTTAGTTTTAAAAGTCCACCAATCGAACTATCGAATTGTAGGTTTTACTGAAACAACTGACATTTCTGAAATGGCTGATTTAGGAATTCCTCTTGTTGTCGATATTGGCTCAGGCTTAATCGATTCTGCATGCCCTTGGTTGGAAAATGGTCCTCCAAAATGGCTGATTGGTGAACCTGCAGCACGACAAAGTCTTGAATCAGGTGCAGAAATAGTAACGTTTTCAGGAGACAAACTTTTCGGAGGTCCTCAAGCCGGCATAATTGCTGGGAAAACAGAACTGGTTGAACTGTGTGCGCAACATCCTCTGGCTAGAGCTGTTCGCCCAGGAAGCCTTACGATGTCAGCGCTTCAGGACATTACTATCTCTTACTTAGAACGCAAAGGGTCTTCAATCCCTTTTTGGGAAATGTCTACTACTTCAGTAGATGAACTAAAAGGAAGAGCTGACAAAATTAATGCAAAATTTACAACTGAAACCAATGCAACTCCAGGAGGTGGGACCTTACCTGGAGTTGAAATACCTTCTGCTGGCTTAAAGCTAGCAGGTGATCATGTGGAATTTTTTCGCCAACAAAACCCTCCTATTATCTGCCGGATGGATAATAATCAAACTGTTATAGATTTAATGACAGTCCACCCAAGTGACGACGCTTTTATCGATGCTGCGATCAAAAAAATTCATTAAGAATTTTCCGGATCAATCATGCACATAGTCGCTACAGCAGGACATGTTGACCATGGAAAATCAACTCTGGTTAAATCTTTAACTGGCTCAGATCCCGATCGATTCATTGAAGAGAAAACTCGAGGGTTGACTATTGATTTAGGTTTTGCTTCAACAACTTTGTCATCAGGAACTGTTCTATCAATCGTAGATGTGCCAGGTCATGTTCGTTTTCTAAAAAACATGCTGGCTGGTGTAGGGAGTATTCAAACATGTCTCTTTGTAGTCGCTGCAACAGAAGGTTGGAAACCTCAATCTGAAGAACACCTTAGAATCTTGGAATTACTCGGATTCAAAAATGGAATAATCGTTGTTACAAAGGTTGATCAAGCTGACAATGACCTTACTGAAGTCACATTGTTAGAAATTGAAGAAAAAGTTAAGGGAACCTTTCTGGAAAATGCTTCCTTAGTAAAAACAAATTCATTAGACGGAACTGGAATCGAATCTTTATTAAAAGAAATTTCAGAACTTTTAAAAGATGCACCCGATCCAGACGATGTTCAGCGACCGCGTCTTTGGATAGACCGATCTTTCTCAATAAAGGGAACTGGAACGGTTGTGACAGGAACTTTGACCGGAGGAAGTTTAGAGATTGATGATGACCTTGAAATTTTGCCTCTGGAAAAAAAGATTCGAGTCAGAGGAATCCAAGCCCACAATCTAGAACAAAATAAGATTTCACCCGGTAGTCGTTGTGCCTTAAATATCACTGGGGTTTCACATGGGGAAGTTTCTCGAGGAAATGTGCTTATCAGGTCAGGAGAATGGCACATAACAAAAATGTTAGATGCCTCTCTTCAAGTATTAGAAGAAATTGATCATCATGTGTCACGTAGGGGTGCATTTATCGCTTATTTCGGATCAGGTGAATACCCAGTCAAGTTAAGAGTTCTCGGTCCTAACTCGATATCACCTGGTGGGAAAGAGTCGATAAGACTATTCCTACCCGAACCACTTCCTTTGTTGCCTGGTGACCGATTTATTTTGCGAGAAAGTGGACGCGACGAGACTATCGGGGGAGGTGAAGTTCTTGATGTAGACCCTCAGGAAAAAGCTTCGAAAGCCAAACCTGACCGCTCAATAGAGCGGATTGTCAAAGAAAGAGGCTGGATTGATTCAGAAGAGTTAAAACTAATCACGGGTGAAAATATTGAACCGGACATAGATAATTGGGTTGTCGATCCAATCACCCTTCAGTTGACAATTGAAACAGTCAAAGAAGCAATCAAGTCTGCTGGACCTGCAGGAATTGAACTGTCTTCGTTAAATGAACATCAAAGAGCCACCATTTCCTTGTTAAAAGATATGACCGTAGATAGTGGGAGGTTAAAACTTTCTAAATATAAAAATCAATCTTCTAATCATCCTTTTGTTGAAGAATTACAGGGTTCACTTTTCGCACCACCTGACCCTGTGGGAATAGACCGGTCTGAACTTAGAGAATTGGTTCGTAAAGGAATAGTTGTTGAAGAAAGTGGAATCTTTTTTTCCTCAAATGCTATTGAAGCCGCTTCTTTGCTTGCTGCTGAACTTCTTTCAATTAATCCAGAAGGCTTTACGGTTTCAGAATTTAGAGAAGCGGCTGGTAATACCAGAAAGCATGCAATGCCTTTATTAAATCATCTCGACGGACACGGAATTACACGTAGACGAGACAATGTGCGAATTGCCGGGCCTCGTCTCCCTAGTTTTGAATCCTAAAAACTTCCTTATAGGTGCAAAACATTAATCTTTGTTTCCCTTGCGCTCTCTATAGTCGCGAGCCGCTCCCTCTAAAGGTTCCACATCTAACCAAAACCCATCTACAGCTGCAACTCTAATTTCGTCATTGGCTTTTATCGGAGTAGCTCGATTTGTTTGAGCTTTCCAGATTGCCCCTTTAACTTCAACAGTTCCATTAGGGTTTATTTCTTCAATAGCCCTACCTAGTTCACCAACAATCCACTCACGACCGATAGTAGGTGTGGCAAAACGTGTACGAATCATCGCTGGCATTCCTGCTGACATACAAATCACAGTTAACAAAATGCCAAATAACAGAGTCAACCAAGAAAGAGAAAGTCCATCAAACAACAAAAGCGATCCAGCTATCAAACTTATAGTTGCTACAGCGCTCCAGAATCTAGGTACTCCTGTTTGGACATCCACTGCAAAGCTAAGCATTGAAAAAATCAACAACGCTACACCCAAAGGATTAGACGGCAAAACAGCTAGTCCATAGAAACCCAACAAAAGGCATAAAGCACCCAAGACTCCAGCTATGCCAACTCCAGCCGTATAAAGTTCAAAAACAAGGAGTCCCATACCAGCCAGAAAAAGTAAGTAACTGATAGCCGGACTTCCTACGCTATGGAAAAATTGATCAGGAGGATCCATTTCTTGAAATCTGGTCTGAGTCAACGGTTTGATTTCTCCTGACTCAACGTCTGAAATAATTTCAAAACCTTCCAGACCAACAAGATGTTCTAATAGGACTGGTGAACTTCTAGCAATTCCTTTTTCTATAGCTTCTTCATAATTAATGGTTTTCTTATCTATTTCAAGATTCTTATATTCCTCAGAACTATTACTGGAGAAAATACTTCGACCGGTTTTTCCGATTTTTGAACCTGGCGTAATTCCTATGTCACCACTGATTAGTGCTAACTCAGCTATGGGACCTTTCGCTCGCGATCCTGAAGGTCCAATCCAAAATGAGATTGGTACAGGTGAAGAACTTATTGCCTTACCTAATGCAATAACGCTCTCATCTTCAACAACACTCCCAGAGATATTAACTTGAAATACTAAAGCAATAGTTTCATTAGGATCTAGTTCCTCAAGTGTTTCCTCCATCATTCTCACCAACACTGGATCCATCAAACCTGATGCTTCTACTACAACCACATCTCTAATTGCATCTGTTGAAGTTGACTCTGCAAGAGCATTAGACGGAAATAAATTGACTACGCCAATGAGAGAGATTAAAAGAAATGCACTTAAAGACATTCTTTTTGAAGTTTTTATATTTGTCATCTTTAGTTTTCGCGAAATAGATAAACGTGACTAAATTGCTTCAGGATCATTTAGAGCTAAAACTGCTTCCTCTACTGTTTCACGAACAGGAACTATTCTGTCAAAACCTGTTGTGTGAAGAAGTCTTACCAATGCAGGCCTATTACACGCAACCGAAACATCTCCATCATTGTCTCTTGCTCTTCGTATACCTCCAATTAAAGCTCCCAGACCAGCCGAATCCATGAAAGGAACGTCAGATAAGTCAACTAAAACAAACTTTTCTTCAGCAAGTTCCGTTAATGCTTCACGAAACTGAGCAACGGTATATGCATCAAGTTCTCCAGTCGGTCGACATAAAACATAGTTTTCGTTTCTTTCAACAGTGATCTCAAGCATATTTTTACCTTACTTAAAACTTTCTTTACGAAGTTCGTTAATAGAAGATTACAAAACTCAACACAAAAGTAAACATTGAGTCAGTAATTCCTACGCTACGATCGCGTTATGCCCGAAAAAACAAACGTTTTACTTGCAACTACTGAAGATCATATTTTTCAAGAAATTAGTTCTTCTTTAAGCAAAAACCATCAAATTATAAGGGTTTCAGAAGGAGCTAAAGTTCTAAAAACTCTAATTGCAACCACTCCTGTACTAGTAATCCTCGATCTGCAAATAGGAAATATGGGAGGAATGGCTACTTCTTTGGATTTACGTCTTGAACAAAGGGCTGGTCGAATTCCGACTCAAAAGATATTAATGCTTCTTGACAGGCAGGCAGATGAGTTCTTAGGTGAACGTTCTGAAGCAGATTGCTGGACTGTGAAGCCAATAGATCCACTTTCACTTAGCCGGCAAGTCGATGAGCTTATAAATAGCTAACTTTCGGGTAGTGGCGCAGCTTGGTAGCGTGCCTCGTTCGGGACGAGGAGGTCGTGGGTTCAAATCCCGCCTACCCGACCATCCCTCGCCTATCCGGCAAATATTTTTAAAGTAGTCATTAAGGTATAAATAGATATGGCAACAAAATCTAACTCATTAATTGTTTCAGCTTCTAAAGAAGAGATTTGGAGTGTTCTTTCAGAATTCGACCAGATTGTTAACTGGGCTGAAAATGTCGACCATTCATGCTTTCACTCAGAACAAATAACAGGAGTAGGAACCACTAGACGCATCCAACAAGGCCCAAATGTTGTTTTAGAAACTGTTACATGCTGGGAAGAACCTGTGCATCTGTCTTATCAAATTGAAGGCCTCCCCCCAGTTTTTAAAAAAGTCACTAACAGTTGGAAATTATTTGATGAAGGTTCCAAAACACGAGTAGAACTATCTGTTCATATCCTGCCAGTTCGACCCCCAGCTGAAATCGCAGCGCGAATTTTAAGTCGATTTTTTTCACGACTTAACAAACAAATGCTAACTGGACTTAAAAACCAAGTGGAACAAACTCCAACTGACAAGATAGAAAAACATGCATCATCCTGATGTTGTAATCATCATGACCGATGAAGAGCGAAATGCTCCACCTTATGAAGGAGACGACCTTAAAGCGTGGCGTGAAGAAGCTCTACCCGCAAGACACTGGTTTCAACAAAATGGTGTTTCTTTCGAACGACATTACACAGGTTCACTCGCTTGTGTGCCCAGCCGACCAACACTTTTCACTGGACAATACCCGGATCTCCATGGGGTAACACAAACAGATGGCCTGGGCAAAGATGCTTATGATTCTCGCATCCGATGGTTGCAGCCTGGAGAAGTTCCAACCATCGGACACTGGTTTAAATCAGCCGGTTATGACACCCATTACGACGGCAAATGGCACATGAGTCACGCTGATCTGATTAACCCTAAAAATGGATTACCAATCCCAACCAACACGGAAAATGGTGAAGTGATTGAAGAAAATGTGAAAACTTATCTAGAAGCCAATCCGCTAAAAGAATTTGGATTTTCAGGTTGGGTAGGACCTGAACCACACGGAGCACCTCTCGCTAATTCAGGTTTCATTCGTGACAAACTAATTGCAAAACGTATTGTTGCATGGTTAGAGGATCGTTATTCGCGAAGAAAATCAGGAGAAGAAAAAGCTATGCGCCCATTTCTTCTTGTTGCAAGCTTTGTAAATCCACACGACATAGTCCTTTTCCCGGGATGGCGAAGACAAGAAAATAATCCAATAGAAAAAAGCAATCCCGATCCCCCTCTAG
>PVBE011319571.1_pt1 | contig 55542 bp, 51 predicted proteins | sample 1631181 | NCBI WGS metagenome assembly PVBE01 (sample SAMN08397723, study PRJNA350692) | Marine metagenome, whole genome shotgun sequencing project. | isolation source: water | place: Pacific Ocean | collected 2012-04
CGATGACCAAACGATCCGTGTTCATCCAAGCCTCCTGACAAAAGAAAGCTTGAATCACTTTTTGACGCTCTTGGGAATCCCTTAAATGTCAACGGGCCCTAGTGCAACGGGAGCGACCGCGACCCGCCGCTACTGCGGCGCCCCCGCGGAGGCTGCGGGCCGCAGGCACGCCGCCGCGAGCGACCTTAAGACCCCCTACTCGTCGCGATAGGCGCGCTCGCGGCGCTCGTGGCGCTCCTGGGCCTCGATCGACAGCGTGGCGATGGGGCGGGCCTCCAGGCGTTTCAGGCTGATCGGCTCACCCGTCTCCTCGCAAAAGCCATAATCGCCGAACTCGATGCGTTTCAGGGCATCGTCGATCTTGCCCAGCAGCTTGCGTTCGCGGTCCCGGGTGCGCAACTCGAGTGCGCGCTCGGATTCGGCCGAGGCGCGATCGGCGATGTCAGGTTCCTGGGCGCTGTCCTGCTGCAGGTGCTGCAGCGTCTGGTTCGAATCCTTGAGCAGGTCGTCGCGCCACTCCACCAGCTTGCGCCGGAAGTATTCGCGCTGCTTGCCGTTCATAAAGGATTCGCTCTTGGACGGGCGATAACCCTTAGGTAGACGTTTGACCAAACCTTCACCCCATCAGTATCGATCTCTTGTGCGACCGGCGCGGAGTATATGAATCCGGCACCGTGCCCGCAAGCACGAGTGCAGAAAAAAATTGCTGGAGGTGGCCTGGCCGGGAGGCCGCCGACAAGGGGCTCAGGTCAATTGGTCGAGCTTGGCCAATTCAACCGCCGCCCGCAGCTCGATTTCATCGAGCACCTCGGCCAGGCGGGGATCATCGATATCTTCACGCTGCTCACGCACCACCGCCAATAGACCGTCCAACTTGTCGCGCGGAATGGAGCCCAGCAGCAGGCCATGGCGAATGGAGTCGAGATGGTCGAGCATATCCTCGGCCCGCTTCAGCCCGCGCGAGCGGCCACTGGTGGGGTCCGGAACCTCTTGCAGTGAAAGCAACGCATCGACGGCCGTAAGGGGGCCAGTGCTGCTGACCGCGGCCGTCGCTGCCTCGTCTTCGGAAGCGGCGATATGCTTGGCGAATTTCTGGCCTTTGTCACCGACCTTCTTGCTGCGCGTGGGCGAGGTTCCGGGACGGATCGGTCCCGTGCCGTCGATCTTCATGGGCGAACCAGTTCCGGATAATGGCGCCTAATTCTTGTTTAGCATCTATCGGCTTCGTTAAGAACCGGTAAAGCCATCGCCTGGGCAAAATATTCCGGCCCTGGCGGCAGTCCTTACCGGACCCCCGCCGGGTTTCGGCGCCGGCCTCAGATCCATAATTTTTTTTGTTATTTTCCAATTACTTAGATCTACACCACAGTGGCACAGAATTCGCTACGTCGTGGTTGGCAAGTGTGCCGCCCAAGGTCGACAAAACGCGCCACTAGGGATTTGGACCAGATCATGATCAGCGTTGCCAGCATTTTCAACAGCCATTTCCAGCCCAAGGACCAGCCCGGCAAGCCGCACCCGAGGTCCCTCGCGAGGCTGCTGCTGGCTTTGCCATTGGCCCTGATCCTGCTTTCGGGCAGCACCCTCGAGGCCGGCGCAGCCGCCTCGCGCATCAAAGACATCGCCAGCGTCGAAGGCATCCGCGACAACCTGCTGGTGCCTGAACATGATCTTCGGCAGCATCGGTGATACCCCGGAAACGTTGCGCCAAGCCGTCGAATTCCTGCTCAAGTACGACGACTGTTGCGAAATTCGGACCATCCGCCCGGTCACCCCCTACCCCGGCTCGCCGCTTTACTACGAGGCCATCGAGCGCGGCCTGCTGGCCGGGCCCGAGGATTTCTACGAAAACAAGCACCTCAACGCCGACCTCTTGGCCGTCAACTTCACCGAGCTCAGCGACGATCAGTTCTATGCCTGCCTGCAGGATGCCAACCGGCGGCTGCTGGAGAACTACCACCAGCACCAGCGCCAGGCTTCGCTCGACCTGGTGGCCGAGCTTTACCAAACACGCGATACCGGATTCCGGGGCTTCCGTCCGGTATAGTCGCCCGCCATGACAGCCGATACCGCCAGCCCCGATGGCGCCCTCGCCCAAGCCCGCGCCGCGGCCGCCGACGACGACTTGGCGAGGGCCGAAGCGATCTGCCGTGGCGTCCTCGCCAGCCACCCCGAGCACGCCCCGACGCTGGCCTATCTGGGACTGATCTGCCACCACGCCGACCGCCACGGCGAGGCCGAGCGCCTGTTGCAACGCGCCGTCGCCGTGGATCAGCGGACCGGCGGCCATTGGCTGCTGCTGGGTGTCGTGCTGCGCGCCCTCGAGCGTTTGGCCGAGGCCGAAGCGGCGCTGCGCCAGGCCTTGGCGCTGAATGCCCGGTTGAGCGACGGCTACCTGGCGCTGGGCGCCCTGCTGTTCAGCCTGGGCCGCGGCGCCGAGGCGCAGGAGACCTACCAGAGCGGCCTCGAGCAGTGCCCCGAGATGGCCGAGCTGCAGCTCGCGCTGGGCAACACGCAGGCGGCGCTGGGCGATGCCGCCGGCGCCGTGGCGACCTTGCGGCGTGCTGCTCTCGATCACCCCGGCGATGGCGCCGTCCAAGCCACCCTGGGCGCCGCCCTCAACGAACTGGGGCAGCATGAAGCGGCCCTGGCGGCGCTCGACAAGGCCGTCGTCGGACGGCCCGACGACGCCGTCGCCTGGTGCAATCTGGGGGTGGCACGGCTGGGCCGCAACGACGCCCTGGGCGCGGAACAGGCCCTGGCACGGGCCATCGAGCTGGCGCCCGGGTTGGCCGAGGCGGCGGCCAACCTGGCCGCCGCGCTGTTGCGCCAGGAACACCACGAGGACGCCGCGGCAGCCGCCCGCCGGGCCGTCGAACTGGCCCCCGAGGCGGCCACCGGCTACCTCAACCTGGGCCGCGCGCTGCATGGCCTGAGGCGGCTGGAAGAGGCCCGCACGGCGGCTGAAAGGGCCACCATGCTGGCCCCCGAGGTGGCCGATGGGCATCTCAACCTGGGCGGCATCGAGCGCGACTTGAAGCGTTCCTCGGCCGCCGTGGCCAGCCTCGAGAGGGCCCAAAAGCTGGCCCCCGACGATGCCGAGGTGGGCCTCAACCTGGGTCTCGCCTACCGCGACGCCGGCCGCCTCGACGAGGCCATCGCGGCCTTCGAAGCCGCTCTGGCCAGCGCCCCGAAGCATGCCGAGGTGCTGGCCAATCTGGCGACCGCGCTGCGCGACGCCATGCGCCCCGAGGAATCGCTGGCGGCCTGCCAGGCCGCCATCGCACTCAAGCCGGACGAGCCCACCTTCCATTCCAACCTCAGCATCAGCCTGTGGTACCTGGACCGCCCGGAGGAGGCCGCGACGGCTTGCCGCCGGGCCCTGGAGATCGATCCCCAGTGCTTCGAGGCGCTTTCCAACCTGGGCAACGTGCTGACCGAATTGGACCAGCTCGAGGAGGCCCTGAATTGTTACGACCGCGCCCTGGCGCTCGAGCCCGACGACGTGCGGCTGCTGCGCAACCGGGCCGACGTGCTGCTGATCATGGGCCGCGTCGCGGCCGGCTACGAAGCCATGGAAAGCCGCTGGCGCGGCAGCCGGATGCGCCGGCCCTTCAGCCAGCCGCAATGGGACGGCAGTGCGCTGGAGGGCCGTTCGATCCTGGTCTGGGGCGAACAGGGCGTCGGCGATACCATCGTCTTTGCCTCCTGTCTGGGCGAGGTGCTGGCCCGGGCCGAGCGCTGCATTTTCGAGACCGACGCCCGCATGGTGGCGCTTTTTGCCCGCTCCTTCCCCGGCCTCCAGGTGGTGGCGCGGCAGGACCCGCCCGCTCCGGCCACGGCCGAGTTCGAGCTGCAATGCCCGATCGGCACCCTGGCGCGCTGGCTGCGCCCCGACCTGGCCGCCTTTCCCCGCCACCAGGGGTACTTGCGGGCCGCCCCGGAAGCCCAGGCGCAGTGGCGCCGGCGCCTGGACGAACTCGGCCCGGGGCTCAAGGTCGGCATTGTTTGGCGCTCCAGCCACGTCGATGCCGAACGCCGGCGCTACTATTCCGAAATCGCCGACTGGGGCCCGCTGCTGCGCCTGCCAGGCATCCGCTTCGTCAGCCTGATGTACGACGAAGCAGGTTCCGAACTGGCCCTGGCCCGAGAGAAATTCGACTGTGATATCAAATACTTCGATGATATCGATCTGTTCGACGACATCGACGGCGCGGCGGCCCTGACGGCCGCACTCGACTTGCTTATCACGCCGCTCTCGATGACCTCGTGGCTGGCCGGCGCCCTGGGCGTCAGGGCCTGGACCATGACCATCCCCGGCGAATGGCGCATGTTCGGCAGCGGCACCTTCCCCTGGTGCCCGAGCGTGCGCATGATCGAAAAACCCATCGGCCAAGCCTGGCCCCAGGTCCTCGCCGGCTTGGCCGAGGATTTGGCGAAACTGGCGGCCGAATAGAGCCCCCTACCCGCCCCCGCCCTCGCTGCCGCCGACGCGTTGGGCCAGGGCGGCCGACATGAAGGCGTCGAGGTCGCCGTCGAGCACGGCCGTGGTGTTGCCGGTCTCGACGCCGGTACGCAGGTCCTTGACCATCTGGTAGGGCTGCAGCACGTAGCTGCGAATCTGGTGGCCCCAGCCAATCTCGCTCTTGGCCTCGTGCAGCGCCTGGCGCTCCTCCTCGCGGTTGCGCAGCTCCAGCTCATAGAGCCGCGCCCTGAGCATGTTCATGGCGGCGGCCCGGTTCTTGTGCTGCGAGCGGTCGTTCTGGCACTGCACGACGATGCCGGTGGGCAGGTGGGTGAGGCGCACGGCGCTGTCGGTGCGGTTGACGTGCTGGCCGCCGGCACCCGAGGCACGGTAGGTGTCGACGCGCAGGTCCTTGTCGTTGATCTCGACGTTGATGTCGTCGTCGATGGCCGGATAGGCGCCGACGCTGGCGAAGGCGGTGTGGCGCCGCGCACTGGAATCGAAGGGCGAGATGCGCACCAGGCGATGGACGCCGCTCTCGGACTTGAGCCAGCCGTAAGCGTTGGCGCCGCGGATCTTGACGGTGGCCGATTTGATGCCGGCCTCTTCGCCTAGGCTTTCCTCGATCCACTCGACCTTGTAACCGTGGGCCTCGGCCCAGCGCGTATACATGCGCAACAGCATCTCGCCCCAGTCCTGGGAGTCGGTGCCGCCGGCGCCGGCATGCACCTCGAGGTAGCTGTCGTTGGCATCGGCCTCGCCCGAAAGCAGGCTCTCGATGCGCCGCAACTCGACCTGGCGGCCCAGATCCAGCAGCACGCCCTCGGCTTCCTCGATCAGGCTTGCATCGTCCTCGGCCTCGGCCATTTCCAGCAGCTCGAGATTTTCCTCCAGGGTCTTCTCGAGCTCGCGGTAGCTCTCCACCGCCTGCTCCAGCCGGGTGCGCTCGCGCATCACCTTCTGGGCTCGCGCCTGGTCGCTCCAGAGATCGGGATCCTCGGCCCGGGCGTTGAGTTCCGCCAGTCGTTTCAGCGTGGCGTCCCAGTCAAAGATGCCTCCTCAGCAGTTCCATCGACTGCTTGATGTCGCTGACCACGGCTTCGATCTCGGCCCGCATGGAAACCCTTCATCGGCTGGAGGAGGCGCCCAGAAGGTAAGGAGAAGCACCGCCCCGGTCAATACAGCCCGCCGGTGCCCGAGTTCCCGGGGCCGGAACGGGCCAGGCCTTGCGAGCCGTCGAGCACCGGTCCCTGGCGGCTCGGCTCGCTGCCCGGCTTGAAGGCTTCGAGGATGACGCGCTGGTCGCCGGGCTGGGCCGGCAGGCCGGTGGCGGCGCTGACCCGGACCAGACGGATGCCGGCCGGGATGCGGAAGGGCACCGCCGGCTGCTGGGCCAGCGCCCCGGCCATGAAGTCGCGGAAGATGGGCGCCGCCACGCTGGCCCCCTGCTCGCCCCGGCCCAGCGTGCGCGGCCTGTCGAAGCCGGCGAAGACGCCGACCACCAGGTCGGGGGCAAAACCGATGAACCAGGTATCGAAGGCGTCGTTGGTGGTGCCGGTCTTACCGGCCAGCGGTTTCTTGACCGTGCGCACGATGCGGCCGGTGCCGCGCTCGACCACGCCCTCGAGCATCGAAACCAGCTGATAGGCGGTGGCCGGCTCGACCACCTGGGTGCGCAGGTCGGGGATCCGGGGCGGCTTGCGGCCGTGCCGGTGCGCCTCGCGGCAGCCCTCGCAGGGACGTTCGTCGTGGCGGAACACGGTGGCGCCGCGGCGGTCCTGGATGCGGTCGATGATACTGGGCTGGATGCGCTTGCCGCCGTTGACCAGCATGGCATAGGCGGCCGTCAGCCTGAGCAGCGTGGTCTCGCCCGCGCCCAGCGCCATCGACAGCACTTGGGGCATCTCGTCGACGACGCCGAAGCGCCGGGCATAGGCGACCACCGCTTCCATGCCGATGAACTGGGCCAGGCGCACGGTCATCACGTTGCGCGATTTTTCGATGCCCAGCCTGAGCGTGCTGGGGCCGTAGAATTTCTTGGTGTAGTTGGCCGGTTTCCATTTGCCCTGGCCGGGCCCTTGGTCGACCACGAATGGCGCGTCGAGGACCAGACTCGACGGCGTGAAGCCATTCTCCAGGGCCGCCGCATAGACCACCGGTTTGAAGGCCGAGCCGGGCTGGCGCTGGGCTTGCGTCGCGCGGTTGAACTCGCTGGCCTCGAAGTCGTAGCCACCGACCAGGGCTAGCACCCGGCCGGTGTGGGGATCGAGCGCCACCAAGGCACCGTTGATGTCGGGGATCTGCTCGAGGGTGTAGAGGCCGGGTTGCTCGCCGCCGAGGGCCGCCACGAGAACCACGTCGCCGACCGCCACCACGTCGCTGGGCCGCTTGGGCTTGGAGCCCCAACGCTGGTTCTGACGCCAGGGCCGGGCCCAGGCCATGCCGGCAAAGGGCAGATAGCCGCGGGCGCCGCTGGCAAAGCCGAGCTCGGCGCCTTGATCGCCCAGCGCCAGGATCATGGCCAGCGACCACTCACCGATGCCAGCCGGCGGCGCCAGTTCGGCCAGTTTCTCGGCCCAGCGCTCGTCGGGCTCGATGGTGAACAGCGGACCGCGCCAGCCGTGGCGCCGGTCGTAGGCCGTAAGCCCGGCCCTGAGCGTGCGCCGGGCCAGGCTTTGCAGCCTGGGCGACAGGGTGGTGCGCACCGAAAGGCCACCTTCGTAAAGGCCGCCCTCGCCGTAGCGCCCAATCAAATAGCGCCGGACTTCCTCGGCGAAGAAAGGCGCGGTGACGAATTCGGTCTCGCTGCGGGGCCGCACCACCAGTCTCGCCGTCCTGGCCCAGACCGCCACTTCGGCACTGATGTGGCCATCCTCGACCATACGCCCGATGACCCAGTCGCGGCGCCCCTTGGCGGCCTGGTAGCGGCGGATGGGATGGTAGTTGTTGGGCGCCTTGGGCAAGGCCGCCAGATAGGCCGCTTCGGCCAGGCTGAGCTCGTCCAGTGGCTTGTTGAAATAATTCAGCGCCGCCGCCGCCACGCCATAGGAGCCAAAGCCGAGATAAATCTCGTTGAGGTAAAGCTCGAGGATCTGCTCCTTGGAAAAAGCGCGCTCGATGCGCAGCGCCAGAATGGCTTCTTTGATCTTGCGCTCCAGGGAGAGCTCGTTGGAGAGCAGGAAATTCTTGGCCACCTGTTGGGTGATGGTCGAGGCGCCGACCGGCCGGCGCCTCTTGACCAGGTTGAGCAGGTTGGTGACGGCGGCCCGCACCACGGAGAGCAAATTGATACCGCCGTGGCTGAAGAAGTTCTTGTCCTCGGCCGAAAGAAAGGCCCGGACGACGCGCACGGGCATGGCGCTGACCGGCACGAAAATGCGCTTCTCGCGGGCATATTCCGCCAGCAGCCGGCCGTCGCCGGCATGCACCCGGGTCACCGTCGGCGGCTCGTAATGGGCCAGTTGCTGGTAGTCGGGCAGCTCGCGGCCATAGGTGTAAAGCAGCCACAGCCCGCTGCCCCCCAGCGCCACCAGCGTCAGCATCAGGACTCCAAAGAGCCCGGCCACGAACCTCAGAACCATGCGCAACTCGGTTGCCCCTCTTGATACGAGAGGAGTCTAGCATAGACAGCGATTGTGGCAGCCTTATGGCGGCGGCCTGGGGCTTTCACGTTTGCGTAGAGTCCGCCCCGGCGGCGGCGCGTCAATCACAGCCCGAGCTTTTTCTCGACGATACTGCGGATCTTCCAGCGTGCGAAAAAGCGATAGAACCCATTCATGTTGATCGGCTCCGATGCCAGCACCCGATCGGCGTCGGCCACCACCAGGTCGATGAATTTACGCCGTTTCCCGTCGGGCGCGTCGGCCATGGTGATGGCGCCCATGTCGGGCCAGTTGGGCTCGGGATCGTATTGCCTATTGTGGCCCGTCGCGCCGCCCTCTCTGTCGTAATCCGGAATCGCGAGAAATTCGGGCAGCAAACGGTGGGCGTTGCGTCGCCCCAGGCGGTAATCGTGCTCGCGCCAGGTCTGCTCGAAAAAGCCGGCCAAGGCGAAAAGCGCGTCACCGGCTGTTTGCTCGCCTTTGGCACCGATGGCAAAAAGGTTCATCGGCCGCTTGCTGTCGAGCACGGCGATGTTGTTGAGCACGAAGACGTTGCGGACGAAAAGCTGCTGGCGGAGGTCGGCGGGCGCCGCCGTGATGGCCTCAATTTGATCGGCGTGATGCGCGGCAACGCGCAGTAGCCTTGTCTCGAGGTAATTCGGATCGAAGTCACGCCCGCTGTCGCGCGCCAGTTCCCGTTTCTTGGCGACGATGGTTTCGACTTGGGCATCGATTTCGGTTTTGAGTCCTGCCACTGAATCATCTGGCAACACCTGCATCGTTGCGCCGAGCTGCGAGACGAAGGCATCGCGCCAGGCCAGTTGAGTATTGACCCGCCCGACCCGCAGCCAGTCCTTGGCTTCGGCCTCGGCCAGGGCCATTTCGCCCAGGCGCTTGACATTGGCGAACAATCCGTTGCCCAGGAACGACCCCGGGGCCGTCTCGGGCCTGAAGAAGTCGGCATTTTGCTTCGAGCTGTTGAGATTGGGATCGACGAGAAGAAAAATCCGGCACGGCGAAAGCACGCCACCATCCTGTTCGCGCGACAGCATCACCGCCTCGCGCACCGGTTCGTTGTCGAACATGCCCCCGTCGGAAACGGCGTGATCGCCCGGCAGTATCGTTGTCTGTCCCACCACAGGCGGCAGCGAGCCGGGAAAGTCGCCCGCCTTGCGGGCCACGAAATAGGGTGGAAAGGCCACCGGAAAGCTGCCGCTGGCGATGCCGGCGGCGGCGATGCGCCGCCACTGCGCTGCGTCGGTTGATTGGCCGGCAACCACCGTTTCCTTGAATTTGTCGCTGAAAAAAGTGCTGGGGAAGACGTTATCAGCGGTTACGACGGTATTGGTCGAAGCGTATTTCAGGCCATAGTCGATGCCCACCATGTTGGCCAGAGAAAAACTGAAGTGGAGTTTTTTCGGAGCGCAACTGGAGGGATTCCCGTCGTTCAGAGGAAACCGTTCGGAACCCTTCACGTATTCCTGCCCCAGTTCCTCCTGCAAGGCGTGGCTGAACAGCGCGCTCGGGCTGGGCTGGGCCATCATGGTGTCGACGTCGGCGCGCTCCACCCAAGCTTCGTGCAGAATGCCTCGCTGCCCAGCGTCGTGAAGCAGGATGCGGCCCACCATGGCGGCCGTAATGCTGCCAGCCGAGCCGCCGGTCATGACGTCGATGACAATCGGGTCGTCGTCACGCGACAGGTTTAGCTACTCCAGCGCATAAAGCAGTTCGGTCAGTACACCAGCCTCGTAGGCACCCAGCGATACACCGCCAGCAATAATCAAGGATATACGATTGACTTCCATGCTAATCCCCTAATGAATTGCAAGGGAGCGAAATATCATATCATAAATAGAATTTTATCATAGCTAGTAATTCTGCATTTGCGTGCTGGCGAATTCCGGCGATGGACCAAGCCTAGCCCCGAGGCTTGGCGAAATAACGCTCGATGCCGGCGGCCAGGGCCTCGACCAGGGCGCGGCGCCGCCGCGTCGAAGTCAAGAGGCGTTCGTCCTGGCGGTTGGACAGATATCCCAGTTCGACCAGCACCGAGGGCACATCGGGGGCCTTGAGAACGGCAAATCCGGCGAAGCGGTGACTGTTCTTCAAGAGCCGCGCCCGGGCCTTGATCTCGGGCAGCAAGAGGTTGGCGAAAGTGGCCGAGAGGTTCATGGTCTCGCGCTGCACCAGATCGATCAGGATGTTGGTGACTTCCTGGTCTTCGCTGCCCAGATCGAGGCCGGCGATGATATCGGCCTTGTTTTCCTTGGCCGCCAGGGCCGCGGCCTCTTTGTCGGAGGACTTCTCCGAGAGCGTATAGACGCTGGCGCCGCGCACACGGCGGTTCTTGATGGTATCGGCGTGCAGCGAAACGAAGAGATCGCCGTGCGCCTGGCGGCCCCGCTCGACGCGGCGGCGCAGGCGCACGAAAACGTCGCGCGAACGCGTCATGACGACGCGCAGGCGGCCCTTCTTCTCGAGGCGGCGCTTGAGCTCGCGGGCAAAGCCGAGCGTCACGTTTTTCTCGAAGACCCCACCGATGCCGATGGTACCGGGGTCGACGCCGCCGTGGCCGGGATCGAGCACCACCACCGGCGGGCTGCCGGGCTTCCTGGGCTTCAGCGGCGCCGGCTTGGCGGCGCTTTTGCCCCGCCGGTTGACGGCCGCACGCTGGCGTAGCGTGGCCAGGAAGCTGGCCCGGTCGACCTCGCCCAGATCGACCGCAAAGCGGTAGGCGAAACGGCCCTGGGGCGGCAGCACCTGGACCTTTCGCAGCGCCACCGGCCGCGCCACGTCGATCACCACACGTGAGGTGCCGGGCGCGAACAGGCCGTAGCGCCAGCCCAGAATCAGGCCCACCGGCCGGGTCGCCTGGGGCGGAACCTGCCAGGCCAATTCAGGCAAATCAATGACCACGCGGTAGGGGTTGTCGAGCGTGAAAATGGTGTATTCGACGCTCTCGGTAAGGTCGAAGACCAGCCGCGTCATGTCGTTGTGCACGCCGATGCGGACGCTGGTCACGACGATCTCGGCCTGTGCCTGGGGCTGGGGCCGGGCCACCAGGGCGGCCAGCGCCAAAGCCAGGAAAAGCAAGAGCCGCAAAAACAAAAGTCGTCCCCCTGTCAGGCGCCCGCCAGCCAGCCCGGGCTTGCCGCCGGGTCAGATATACTGCGCCCGGGCGGCGGCAACAACTCCCTCCGGGGGCAGCCGGTTGAGAATTGGAATTCGTTTGGAGTTCCGCCGCCGGTCTGCTAAGGATGCGCTTGCGAACCTCCGCAGTCGGTCCGTCACCCTTCGGGGACGGCGGCGGCGCGGTCAGGCGACGGCGGCGCGGAAACGCGATGTCGAACATACCCCAGGCGGCGCCCAAGACACAGCGGAGTGAGGTTTGAACAGCGTGGTCCAGGCCCCGGCAAGCCGCGGTGGACGGCAGCCGTAGATCGCCATACCGAAATTTTCGACGGGTGGCGAGAGGTGCGAGGATCCCGCCCAGAACAGAGACGGGCCGCCGGACGTTTTCGCGCGGCCGGCCCCCGTCCCGGAGCATTGGTCAAATGGCCAGGCGTATGCTTATCGACGCGGCCCACCCCGAGGAAACCCGGGTGGTCGTGGTCAGCGGTACCCGGCTCGACGAATTCGATCTCGAGTCGGCGACCAAGAAACAACTCAAAGGCAATATCTATCTGGCCAAAGTGACGCGCGTCGAGCCGTCGCTACAGGCCGCGTTCGTCGACTATGGCGGCGAGCGCCACGGCTTCCTCGCCTTCAACGACATACATCCAGACTATTACCAGATCCCGGTCGCCGATCGCGAGGCCCTGCTGGCCCAGGAAGCCGCCGCCGCGGCGGCCGAGGAGGAGGCCGAACAGGACGAGGGGCCGGCGCCGGCAAAGGACGATCCGAACGACCAGAGCGGCGATGATGACAACGACGAAAGCACGGAGGCTCTGGAGCACGACGCGGCGGCAACAGAGGGCGACGAGGACTCGGACGACGACGACGATGCGCCAGCCGCCAACAGCAGCGTCGAGGACGTCGGCGGCGACGATCTGGAAGAGGTCGAACGCCTGCGCAAGCGGGTGCTGCAGCGACGCTACAAGATCCAGGAAGTCATCAAGCGGCGCCAGATCCTGCTCGTCCAAGTGGTCAAGGAGGAACGCGGCAACAAGGGCGCGGCGCTGACCACCTATCTCTCGCTGGCCGGCCGTTATTGCGTGCTGATGCCCAATTCCACCCGTGGCGGCGGCATCAGCCGCAAGATCACCGTTGCCGCCGACCGCAAGCGCCTGAAATCGATGATCGGCGACCTTGGCCTGACCGACGGCATGCGCCTGATCGTACGCACCGCCGGCCTGGCCCGCTCGAAGGCCGAGATCAAGCGCGATTATGAATACCTGCTGCGCCACTGGACCAGCGTGCGCGAAACGACGCTGGAATCGACGGCCCCGGCCCTGATCTACGCCGAGGCCGACCTCATCAAGCGGTCAGTCCGCGACCTCTATACCAAAGACATCGATGAGGTCCTGGTCGAGGGCGAGGCCGGCTACCGCATCGCCAAGGACTTCATGCGCATGCTGGTACCGAGCCACGCCAAGCGCGTGCAACCCTACGCCGACTCGATCCCGCTGTTTCACCGCTATCAGGTCGAGCAGCAGTTCGATTCCATGTACAGCCCGACGGTGCAGCTCAAGTCGGGCGGCTATGTCGTCATCAACCCGACCGAGGCCCTGGTGGCCATCGACGTCAACTCCGGCCGCGCCACCAAGGAGCGCAACATCGAGGAGACGGCCCACAAGACCAACCTCGAAGCGGCTGACGAGATCGCTCGCCAACTACGGCTGCGCGATCTTGCCGGCCTGATCGTCATCGACTTCATCGACATGGACCAGAACCGCAACAACCGCAGCGTCGAGCGCCGCCTCAAGGAGGCGTTGAAGACCGATCGGGCGCGCATCCAGGTGGGCCGCATCAGCGCCTTCGGCCTGATGGAGATGTCGCGCCAGCGTCTGCGCCCGAGCTTGCTGGAAGCGAGCAGCGAGACCTGCCCCAGCTGCGGCGGCTCGGGCGTCATTCGTTCCATCGAATCATCCGCGCTGCGGGTGCTGCGGGCGATCGAAGAGGAAGGCATCCGCGGCACCAGCGGCGAGATCACCATCCACGTGGCAACCCCCATCGCGCTTTACCTCTTCAACCAGAAACGTGACACGCTGGTGGCTCTGGAGCAGCGCTTCGAAATGCGCGTCAACCTCTTTGGCGACGACACTCTGGTGCCGCCCGATTATCGCCTCGAGCGGCTGCAATCGCGGCCGGCGACGGGCGGCGAGACCGAGGCCCAGGCCACGGTGGACGAGGCGATAGCCGCTAACGACGACGAAAGCGAAAGCGAGGCCGAGAACGAGGCCAACGGCGACGGCAGCCGTCGGCGCCGACGGCGCGGCAAGCGTGGCGGGCGGCGGCGGCGGCGCAAGGACGAGAGCGTCGAGGCGGCTGAAGGAACGCCCGAGGAGAAGCCTGACGCCACGGAAGAGCCCGAGGAAGCTGTGGCTGTGGCTGTGGCTGTGGCGGCGGCGGCGGAGCCGGCGACCGAGGCTGAGACCGGCGATAGCGAGGACGAGGAAACGGCCAAGAAGCCGCGCCGCCGACGGCGGCCACGGCGGCACAAGAGTGCCGAGCCGGAGGCCACCGAGACGGCTGAGGCCGGGCCGGAGTCGGATCCCGAGCCCGAGCCCGTAGCGGATCCCGAACCCGAGCTCGAGCCCGTGGCTCCGGCCGAACCGTTGGCTGCCGAGCCCGAAGTGGTGGCGCCGGAGCCCTTGCCGCTTTGGCAGCCCGAGGCGGCGGTGCAGACGGCGGCGGCGCAATCGGAACTGGCGGCGCTGGACGTTCCGGTCCCGACCAGCGACCCCGTGGTAGCCCTGGCCACGACGGCGGCCACGGCCGAGGACGGGGACGGGGATGGAAACGAGGACGAGGCGGAGGCCGAACCAACGTCCAAAAAAACCGGTTGGTGGCGCCGCTAGCCCAGCCAGGCCTTGAGGCGGCGCGTGGCTTCGACCATGTCGGCAAAGGGGCCGGCGAAGGAGAAACGCAGGTAGGCGTGGCCGCGCTCGGTGTCGAAATCGATGCCGGGTGTGCTGGCAACGCCGGTTTCCTCCAGCATACGGCGGCAGAAATCGGCACTGTCGTTGGTCAACTTGGCTACGTCGGCAAAGATGTAGAAAGCGCCGTCGGCCGGGGCCAAGCGATCGAAGCCGGCCTGGGGCAGCTCGGCCAGCAATAGCTCCCGATTGCGGGCGTATTCGGCGACTTTGTCGTCGAGCTCGGTGCGGCAGTCGAAAGCCACCACGGCGGCGTGCTGCGACAGCGCGGGGGGCGAGATATAGAGGTTTTGCGACAAGCGCTCCAGCGGCCGCACCAGATCCTCCGGCACCACCATCCAACCCAGGCGCCAGCCGGTCATGGCGAAATATTTGGAAAAGCTGTTGATGACCACGGCCTGATCCCAGAGCCCGGCTAGCGTTTCAGCCTGCCGGCCGTAGGTGATGCCGTGATAGACCTCGTCCGAAATCAGGCGAATGTCGTGTTGGCGGCAGTAGGCGATCAGCGCCTCGAGGGCCGGCCGGTCGAGCATGGTGCCGGTGGGATTGGCCGGACTGGCGATCAACAGGCCGTCGAGCGGCCCGGCCGCCGCCAGCAGCTCCGGCGTCGGCTGGAAGCGGCTTTCGGGGCCGGTGGCGATGGACACGGGTTCGAGATCCAGCGCCAGCAAAATGTTGCGGTAGGCGGGATAGCCCGGCGCCGCCAGGGCGACACGGTCACCGCTCTCGAAAGCCGCCATGAAGGCCAGCGGAAAGGCGCCCGACGACCCGGCGGTGACGATGACACGCTCGAAATCAACCGAAACGCCGTAATATTCGTCGTAGTGGCGCACGATGCGGGCCCGCAGCTCGGGTATGCCCAGGGCCTCGGTGTAGCCCAGATGGGCCGTGCCCAGCGCCTCCCGGGCGGCCGCGATGACCGGCTCGGGGGCCCCACCGCCGGGCTCTCCAACCTCCATGTGAAAGACTTCGCCGCCGGCCGCCTGGCGGTCGTTGGCCGCCTTCAGCACCTCCATGGCGTAGAAGGGAGCAATCTCGTTGCCGCGCCGGGAGATCTTCATAAGGCTCCGCCGAGCGCCAACCCGAAGCCGCGGTGGTCAGCCCGGAAAACGCAAGCGCTGCCCGCGCTTTGCAGGCCGCCAGGGCAATGAATGGCGTTGATCCGAGCCCGGCTGGCGCGCTCGCGGAGTTGGTGGCCGCGCTGGCGCAGGCTTTCGGCCGCCGCCATCATGTCGGGCTCGATCAGCGTCACGTCGGGGCGGCCGGGATGGCTGATGCGGCCGCCATCGATGGCCGCCGACAGACTTTCGCGGGCGCCCACGGCGACCAGGGCGGTCTGGGCCAGCGCCGCCGGTCCGCCCACGCCACCCGACGCCGTGGCCACCAGGATGACCTCCTTGCCGGCATCATCGAGCACCAGCAAGGGCCCGAGGTATGCCAAGTCGGCACCGTCCGGCGGCGGCGCCAGTACCACGCCGGAGCCGCGTGCCACGGCGCCATCACCCAGCTCGCTGCCCATGGTCAGGACACAAGCCACGGCCGAGCCCTCGCGATCGACCACGGCGAAGCTGGTGGTGCCGTCGGGTCCGGCATCCAGCGACGCCGGCAACAGGCCCGGCATGCTGGCCGCGGTGTGACGGTCGGCGCGGTAGCTCGACATCAGGGCATTGGCCCGGAATGCCGAAAGCGGCCGGGCCGCGGCACCGTCGCGGTCGATGTAGGCGCGTTGCGAGGCCTCGGCCAAGAGATGCGGGCGCAGCTCGTCAGGTGTCTTGGCATAGCGGCCGTCGTCGGACACCATGGTCAGTATCTGGCCGGCAATTATGCCGCCGGTCATGGGCGCCGGCGTGGCGTGGAGGTAGAATTCCCCGAGCCGGCCGCTAACGCTCTTGCGCCACGACGGCCGATAGGCCCTGAGATCGGCCAGCGTCAAGGTACCGCCGGCTTCGCGAGCACCGTTGACCAGGGTGATGGCGGCCTGGCCGACGTAGAATTCGCCCGGCCCCCGCACCCGAATCTGGGCCAGCAGCGCCGAAAGCTCGACCTGCACGAAGTCGCGGCCTTCCTCCAAGGCCTGGCCGCCGGCGTCGACGAAGCGCGAGGCCAGGCCGGGATGGCTATCGATCTTGGCTCGCACCGCGGCCAGCCGGCGGGTCAGGGCCCGGGACGCCGGATGACCGCGCCGAGCCAGGGCCTCGGCCGGCGACACCAACCACCCCCATTCGATACGTCCAAAGCTGGAATGCAGCGCCGCCAAGCCGCGTACCAAACCGGGCACCGCCACGAGGCCGCCGGCAATCGGCATGCGGGGCAGGAACTCCAAGGTTTCGACGCTGTCGGTGGCGGCGTCATGAACCACGCACATGCCGCCACCGCCCAGGCCGGCCGCCACCGGATAAGTTACCGAGAGCGCAAAGCCGAGCGCCACGGCGGCATCGGCCGCGGTGCCTTGGCGGGCCAGCACTTCCTGGGCCACCAGGGCGGCGCGCGGCTCGTCCGCGGCGACACCGCCGGCAAAGCCCTGCACCACCTCGCCGACTTCCACGGAGGTCGGTTTTTCCGGCTCGCTGACGCAGGCCGCCAGCATCAGGCCCAAGCTCGCAACCAGCGTCGGCACCAGGGCCGACGACGGGCACCTCCTGAGAGCCCCGCGTTGACCGCGCCTGGCACCGCCCTTAGGTTGACACGGGTCGATCGGAGGCCGTGACTTGCTCGAACGCATTCCTGTAATTCTCGTAACGTCGGTGATACGGCTCCTGGGCCAAGGCCAGGCCCGAAACCTGTGGTTAATCTGGGTCCTGGTCTGCGCCCTTGCCGTTACCGCCACGACGGCCCAGGCGCGGCGGATTGCCTTGATCCGAGATGCGGAGGTGGAACATACCATCGGCACATATGCCGCGCCACTGTTCACCGCCGCCGGTCTCGACGCCAGCGCGGTACGTGTCCTCATCGTCAAGGACCGCGGTCTCAATGCCTTCGTGGCCGGCGGCCAGAAGATCTTCGTCAACACCGGACTGTTGCTGGCGGCAGGCAGCCCGCAGCAGCTCATCGGCGTACTGGCCCATGAGACCGGCCACATTTCCGGCGGCCACCTGGCCCGCACCCAGGAGGCGCTGAAGAATGCCAGCGTGCCGGCCATCATCGGCATGGTGTTGGGGGCGGCGGCGATGGTCAGCGGCGCCCCGGGTGGTGCCCAGGCGGCCCCGGCCATTCTGCTCGGCGGCCAGCATATGGCCGGTCGCACCTTCCTGAAGTACAGCCGGACCCAGGAATCGGCGGCCGACCAGGCGGCCGTGGCGCTGCTGGCCGAAAGCGGCCGCTCGCCGCAGGGTCTGCTGGATTTTCTCGATATTCTGAGCGAGCAGGAGCTGCTGTCACGCCAAAGTCAGGACCCCTACGCCCAGAGCCACCCCCTCAACCGCCAGCGCATCGAGCTGCTGCGGCGCCGGGCGGAAACCTCGAAATACCGCGATGCCAAGCCCTCGGCGGCGGAAATCGAGGCCTTCCAGCGCCTGCAGGCCAAGCTCAGAGGGTTCATCGAGAGCCCGGCCCGGGTCTTCAAGCGCTATCCCGCGAGCGACCGCTCGGTAGCCGCGCGTTATGCCCGGGCGGCGGCCCATCATAACGACAGCCAGCTGCAAAAGGCCTTGGTCGAGATCGAACATCTACTCGCCGAGCGCCCCGACGACGCCTTTTTCCAGGAACTCAAAGGGCAGATCCTCTACGAACACGGCCGCGTCAAGGAATCGCTGGTGCCCTACCAAGCCGCCGTGCGGCTCAGGCCCGAACTGGCGCTGCTGCGGGTGGGCCTGGCTCAGTCCCAGATAGCCAGCCAGGATGCCAGCCTGCTGGCCGCCGCCATCGGCCACCTCGAAACGGCGGCACGCCAGGACAGCAACCTGATCGGCATCTGGCGCCAGCTCGCCGTGGCCTATGGCCGCGAGGGCCGCTTCGGCCTCTCGGCCCTGGCCAGCGCCGAATTCGCCTTTCGCCTGGGCCGCGCCGTCGAGGCTTTGCTCCAGGCCGAACGGGCGGCCAAGAAACTGCCGCAAAACTCGCCCGGCTGGCTCAGAGCACAAGACATCATCAGCGCCATCAAGGTGGCCCGAGAGAGCCGCCGGGGCGGCAAGCGAAAACGCTAGCAACAGCGGAGACAGCGCCCGACATGGCCTCACCGTCCTATGTCCTGGCCCTCGACCAGGGCACCACCTCGAGCCGCGCCATGGCCTTCGATGCCGGCGGCCGGCCGCTGGCCAGCGCCGGGCGCGAGCTGGCCCAGATCTATCCCGACGACGGCTGGGTCGAACACGACCCCAAGGCCATCTGGCACGACACCATCAACTGCGCCCGCGAGGTGGTGGCGGAGCTCGGGATCGACGGCCTCGACAGCATCGGCATCACCAACCAGCGCGAAACCACGCTGTTGTGGGAACGCCACAGCGGCCGGCCGGTGCACAACGCCATCGTCTGGCAGGACCGGCGCACGGCGGCGCGTTGCGCCGAACTGGAACGTGATGGGCTGGGCCAGTTGGTACAGGAGCGCACCGGGCTTTTGCTCGATCCCTACTTCTCGGCCACCAAGCTGGCCTGGCTCCTGGACCAGAGCGCCGAAATCCGGACCGCCGCCGAGCGCGGCGAGCTGGCCTTCGGCACCATCGATTGCTTTCTGCTCTGGCGCCTCACTGGTGGCAGCAAACATGCCACCGATGCCAGCAATGCCGCCCGCACCATGCTCTTCGACATCCATCGCCAGGAATGGGACGAGGAATTATTGCAACACCTCAACATTCCTCTGAAAATTTTGCCCCAAGTGTTTGATTCCAGCGCAGAATTCGGTGCGACTGATAGTGATGTCCTGGGCCACTCTGTGCCTGTCACTGGGATTGCCGGCGACCAGCAGGCGGCCACCTTCGGCCAGGCCGCCTTCGCGCCCGGCGCCATCAAAAGCACCTACGGCACCGGCTGTTTCGTGGTGCTCAATACCGGTAGCCAGGCCGTGGCATCGCAAAACCGCCTACTCAGCACCGTCGCCTGGCGGCTCGGCGGCAAGGTCAGCTACGCCCTCGAAGGCTCCATCTTCAATGCCGGCAGTACCGTGCAATGGCTGCGCGACGGCCTCGGCCTGATCGCCACGGCGGCTGACAGCGAAGCCCTGGCAGCCAGCATCGAAAGTACCGGCGGCGTTTACCTGGTGCCTGCCTTCACCGGCCTCGGCGCCCCCTACTGGCAGGCCCAGGCCCGCGGCGCCATCATCGGCCTGAGCCGCGACTCAGGTCCTGCCGAGGTGGCACGGGCGGCGCTGGAAGCGGTGGCTTACCAGACCCGGGACCTGCTCGACGCCATGGCTGCCGACGGCGCCCAGATCGGCAGCCTGCGTGTCGACGGCGGCATGGTGGCCAACGACTGGTTGATGCAGTTCCTGGCCGACATTCTCGATCGCCCGGTCGAACGCCCGGTGGTCAGCGAGACTACCGCCTTGGGAGCGGCCTACCTGGCCGGCCTGGCGACCGGCTTCTACCCCTCGCTCGAGGTGATCGCCGAACACTGGCAGCGCCAGCGCCAGTTCGAACCGGCAATGCCCGAAGCCCAACGCGAGGCACTTTACGCCGGCTGGCAAACCGCCGTGGCCCGAACCCTGGTTCGGTAATATTAATGTGAAGGTTTGGAACGCCGTGAGGCTGGTATGCTAAGGGGCGGCAAAGGAGAAGCGTTGATGTTGAGAACCTCGGCAGGTGGCTTGGCCCTGGCGGCGGCGCTGGTGTTGACGGCACCAGCGGCACCGGCGGCGGAGATTTTCGACAAGGCCCAGAAGGCGGCCATCGAAAAATTGGTGCACGACTATTTGATGGCCCATCCCGAGGTCATTTTGGATTCCGTCAAACGCCTCGAGGCCCGCGAGCGCGACGCCGAAAGCCAACGCAACAAGGGCAAGATTGCGGCCAACGCCGAAGCCATCTTCCGCGATCCCGAGGCCCCAGTGGGCGGCAACCCCGAGGGCGACGTCACCCTGGTCGAGTTCTTCGACTACCGCTGCGGCTATTGCAAGCGCTTCCATCCGGTGCTGGCCAAGCTGATCGAGGCCGATCCCAAGCTGCGCGTGGTGTTCAAGGAGTTCCCCATCCTGGGTCCGGAATCGGTGCTGGCCTCACGCGCCGCCATCGCCTCGCGACGCCAGGCACCGGAACGCTACCAGGCCTTCCACGACGCCCTGATGAACGTGCGCGGCACGCTCAACGAAGGCCGCGTCATGGAGACCGCTGCCGAACTCGGCTTCGACACCAGCCGGCTGCGCCGCGACATGGCCTCGCCCGATGTCGAGGCATTGATCCGGCGCAACCATGTCCTGGCCCGCGAACTGGGCATCAACGGCACGCCCGGCTTCGTCGTCGGCGACCAGGTGCTGCCGGGCTTCATCAAGTTCGAACAGATGCGGGATTTGATCGAGCTGGCCCGCGAGGGCAATTCATAGGACACAAAAAAAACCCCACCCTGCCCTCCCCCATCAAGGGGGAGGTGAAAAGTGTTACCTATGTCAGCGGTCTAAACTGTTACCCATCTACCCGGTCGGGCCAGGGTGGGGGGGAGGTGCGGTGGATGGCATCGAACTTGAATTGCCAAATCAGTCCCAGCCCAGCCGCCCGAGGCCCGGAAGCTTAAGCGCCGGGGGATTGAAATCGAGGCCGACGACCAGGCCGAAGAGGTTGACTTCGATGCCCTCCTCCAGGCCCACCAGGATGCCGGCAACGCCAAACAGCGAGACCTGGAAACCGCGCCCGCTGGGCGGCCGCCCGAAGACCGCGCCATGGGGCAGGTAGTCCTTGCCGATGGCGGTGGGCGGCAGGTCGAGGCCGAGCTCGGGCACTTGGCGGCCGATGTAGGCGGTGAAGGTGTTGCTGTTGGGGCCGGGCCAGGTGCTGTAATCCGCGGCGTGGGGATAGTCGCGCACCGCCGTCTCGACCTTGTCGATGAGTTCCTCGACACCGGGCCCGCGCAGGTCGACCAGCTTCAACGGCACGTTGGAGAACCACTCGCCGTCGGGGATGCCGCGCTTTACCCTGAGCGGCGGCCGGCCGCGAAAGGCGCGCCAGCCGATGACCTCGTAGCGCCGGTAGTGAGCCGCGCCGCGGCGCTTGCCGGTGATCCAGGAATGGCTGGCCAGCGCGCCGCGCAGGCCCCAGGTGCGGGCGGCATAGACCTGCAGCACGGCTTCCGGCGTGGTCGCGGCAGCGGGCGCCTGGCCTGACGTGGCGTGGCTGGCATTGGACCAATGCGGCCGGCCGCTGGCCATCATCTGGGCGGCACTGGCCAGCAAGGGCAAGACCACCAGCAGCGTCGCCAGCACATAGGCCCGGCGTCGCCAGGGCGGGATGCGGCGGCCAAGCCAGCGACCCCGAAACCTCACACCGGCCTCAGATCAGCCCGGCCAGCGGCGACGAGGGATCGGCGTAGCTCTTTTTCGGCATGCGTCCGGCCTGATAAGCGAGCCTTCCCGCTTCGATGGCCAGTTTCATGGCCCGGGCCATGACAATGGGGTCCCGGGCCTCGGCGATGGCGGTGTTCATGAGCACGCCGTCGCAACCCAGTTCCATGGCCACCGTGGCGTCCGAGGCCGTGCCGACGCCGGCATCGACCAGCACCGGCACGCTGGACTGCTCGACGATGAGGCGGATGTTGATGGGGTTCTGGATGCCCAAGCCCGAGCCGATGGGCGCCGCCAACGGCATGATGGCGGCGCAGCCGATGTCTTCCAGGCGCTTGGCCATGAGGGGATCGTCGGTGCAGTAGACCATGACCTGGAAACCCTCGGCAATCAACGTCTCGGCGGCCTGCAGGGTCTCGACCATGTCGGGATAGAGGGTTTTCTGGTCGCCCAGCACCTCGAGCTTGACCAGCGACCAGCCACCGGCCTCGCGGGCCAGGCGCAGCGTGCGCAACGCTTCCTCGGCGCTGTAGCAGCCGGCGGTGTTGGGCAGATAGGTGTACTTCTTGGGATCGACGAAATCGACCAGCAGGGGCTGGCTCGGGTCGGTGATGTTGACCCGGCGCACGGCAACGGTGACGATCTCGGCTCCCGAGGCCTTGATGGCCGCCGCCGTTTCCTCGAAATCCTTGTACTTGCCGGTGCCCACCAGCAGCCGCGAGGAAAAGCTCCGGCCGGCCACCGTGAAGCTGTCGCTGGCCCCGCCGGCGGCGCCCCCGCCAATGAAATGGACGATCTCGATGCGGTCGCCCTCGGCCAGCCGGGTGCCCTGATAGGCCGACTTGGGCACGATCTCGAGATTGCGCTCGAGCGCCACCTTGCGAGCATCGAGGCCCAATTCGTCGAGCAGCTGCTGGATCGAAAGCACGGCGGCAAATTGCCGCTGTTCACCGTTGATGGAAAGGCTGATGGCCACGCCAACCCCCGTTTTGTCTTGCCCAAAAGGTCCCGAGAGTTCCTAGTCTATGCCTGAACAATTGGTAGGCAAAGGCTTGCTTTCAAGATCCAGCGGCCATGCTATAAACGGCAGGGGAATTGGCGAGGCCGGGCAGGAAGCGATGACGACCAAGGTTATGGTCATCAACGGACCCAACCTTAATCTGTTGGGCACGCGCCAGCCGGAGATCTACGGCCAGGCGACGCTCGCCGATGTCGAAAAGCTGTCGGCTGAGCGGGCCGCCGGCCTGGGGCTGGAAGCAGACTGCCGTCAGAGCAATCACGAGGGCGAAATCGTCGACTGGATCCAGGAGGCGCGTTCGAGCCACGCCGGCATCGTCATCAACGCCGGCGGCCTCAGCCACACCTCGGTGGCCATCCCCGATGCGCTGCAAGGCGTGGCGCTGCCGGTGATCGAGATCCACGTCTCCAACATCTACAGCCGCGAGGCCTTCCGCCATCACTCGCGCGTCAGCCCGGCGGCCATCGGGGTCATCGCCGGTTTCGGTATTGCGGGCTATGGCCTGGCTCTCGAGGCCCTGGCCACGGTCCTTGAAGAGGCCGGCTGAGAAGGAAAACAATGCCTGAAAAATTAAGCCCGAACAAAGAGTTAATACGGAAACTTTCCGATTTACTTGAAGAAACTGGACTGACCGAGATCGAATGGGCCGAGGGCCAGACTCGGGTTCGCGTGGGGCGTTCACCGGCCCCCGTCGCCGCTTTCGCCCCAACCCCCAGCATGGCGCTCGGCCACGACTCGGCGGCGGCCGAGCCGCCCAGCCATCCCGGAGCCGTCACCTCGCCCGTCGTTGGCACCGCTTATGTGGCGCCTGAACCTGGTGCCGATCCCTTCGTCCAGATCGGCGACAGCGTCAGCGAAGGCCAGACGCTACTGATCATCGAGGCCATGAAGACCATGAACCCGATTCCGGCGCCGCGCGGCGGCACGGTTCGCCAAATCCTGTTTTCCGACGGCGCGCCGGTGGAATACGGCGAGATCCTGTTGATCATCGAATAGATCATGTTCGAGAAAGTCCTGATCGCCTGCCGCGGAGAGGTCGCGCTTCGCATCCACCGGGCCTGCCGCGAGATGGGCATCAAGACCGCGGCCGTGCATTCCACCGCCGACGCCGACGCCATGCACGTGCGCCTGGCCGACGAGGCCGTCTGCATCGGCCCGCCGGCGGCCAGCCAAAGCTACCTCAACATCCCGGCCGTCATCTCGGCGGCCGAGATCACCGACGCCGACGCCATCCACCCGGGCTATGGGTTTCTTTCGGAAAACGCCCATTTCGCCGAGATCGTAACGGCCCATGGCATCACCTTCATCGGCCCGACGGCCGACCACATTCGCCTGATGGGCGACAAGATCGCGGCCAAGAAAGCCATGCGCGATCACGGCGTGCCGGTGGTGCCGGGCTCGGAGGGCGCACTGGGCAGCGACGCCGAGGGCCAGCGCCTGGCCCGCGAGATCGGCTATCCGGTGCTGGTCAAGGCCTCGGCCGGGGGCGGCGGCCGGGGCATGAAGGTGGCCTTGGCGGAGGGCGATCTCATCGAGGCCATGGCCACGGCCCGGGCCGAAGCCAAGGCCTCCTTCGGCGACGATGCGCTTTACCTGGAAAAGCTGTTGCAGCGCCCGCGCCACATCGAGATGCAGGTGCTGGCCGACGCCGCCGGCAACGTCGTTCATCTGGGCGAGCGCGACTGCTCGTTGCAGCGGCGCCACCAGAAGGTGCTCGAAGAGGCGCCCTCGCCGGCCCTCAACGCCGACGCCCGCGACCGCCTGGGCGCCACCGTCTGTGCCGCCGTCGGCGAGCTCGGCTACCTCAACGCCGGCACCATCGAATTCCTCTACGAGGACGGCGCCTTTTATTTCATCGAGATGAATACGCGCCTGCAGGTCGAGCATCCCATCACCGAGATGATCACCGGCATCGACATCGTGCGGGCCCAGTTGCGCATCGCCCACGGCTCGCCGCTCGACTTCGCCCAGTCCGACGTGAGCTTTTCCGGCCATGCCATCGAATGCCGCATCAACGCCGAAAACCCGCAGACCTTCGTGCCGGCGCCCGGCCGCATCAGCGACTATCACCCGCCCGGCGGCCTGGGCGTGCGGGTCGATTCGGGGCTTTACTCAGGCTACGCCGTGCCGCCGCACTATGATTCGCTGATCTCCAAGCTGATCGTCCACGGCTCGACGCGCAACGAATGCCTGATGCGGCTCAGGCGGGCGCTGGAGGAATACGTCATCGGCGGCCTGGAAACCACCATCCCGCTGCACCAGGCGCTGGTGACGAACGGCGACTTCGTCAACGGCAGCTACGACATCCATTGGTTGGAGTCCTTCATCGACCCACCCCGGCGATGAGCAGCCTGATGAGCCACCTGACGCCGGAGATCCTGCTGCAAGCCTACGCCCGGGGCATCTTTCCCATGGCCGAGGGGCGCCGTGACCCGACGCTTTTTTGGGTCGATCCCGAGCTGCGCGGCATCATCCCGCTGGCCAGCTTTCACGTGCCCAAGCGGTTGGGGAGGAAGCTGCGCCAGGACGGTCTGCAGGTCACCGCCGATCGGGATTTCGCCGCTGTCATCGAGAACTGCGCCAAGCCCGCCCCGGGCCGGCGCACCACCTGGATCAACGACGAAATCATCCGGCTCTACGCTAGCCTGCACCGGCGCGGCTTCGCCCACAGCCTTGAGGTCTGGCAGGGCCAAGAGCTGATCGGCGGCCTCTACGGCCTGGCCGTGGGCGCCGCTTTTTTCGGCGAGAGCATGTTCAGCCTCGGGGCCGACGCCAGCAAGATCGCCCTGGTCCACCTGGTGGCGCGCCTCAAACACGGCGGCTACCGGCTGCTCGACACCCAGTTCGTGACCGAACACCTGAGCACCTTCGGGGCCATCGAAATCGCCCGTGCCAAGTACCACGCGCTGCTGGCCGAGGCCGTCGCGGTCAGCGGCGACTTTTTTGCGCTGCCCGAGGATACGCCGCCCGACGTGGTGCTGCGCCTGGCGCTGGCGGATCAAGCATGACCGCCTGCGCCATCTTCGACCTCGACGGCACGCTGACCGATTCGCGCGAGGGCATCGTGCGCTCGCTGCGCCATGCGCTGGCCGAGCTGGAGCGGCCGCTGCCCGACGAGGCCGCCCTCGATCACTGCATCGGCCCGCCCCTCCACCTGGTGCTCGGCGAGTTGCTGCAAAGCGACGACGAAGATCTGATCCAGGCTGGCGTTGCTATCTATCGCCAGCGTTACGCCGGTGTGGGCTATCGCGAAAACCGGGTCTATGACGGCATCCCGGAGGCCCTGGCGGAGCTACAAAAAGCAGGCGTCCGCATGTTCGTCGCCACCTCCAAGCTGCTCGATTACGCCCGGCCGATCATCAATGAGCAGGGTCTCGGGCCCTATTTCGTGGAGCTCTATGGGGCCAGCCTTGATGGCACGCTCAGCCATAAACAAGACATCCTGGCCAAGCTCATCGCCGAGCAGGACCCCGACCTTTCACGCTCCGTCATGGTCGGTGACCGCAAATACGACATCGAAGGCGCCCGTGATGTGGGGCTGCCCTGCATCGCCGCGAGCTGGGGCTTCGCCGAGAGCGACGAACTCGCCGCCGCCCGGCCGGCGGCGCTGTGCCATGGGCCGGGCGAGCTGGCGGCGGCTGTCCGCGCTTTTCTTGGCGTTTGAAGCCGCCTTTGACTACGCTCCGCCGTAGCGCCGGGCCTCGTCGTACATGGCCAGCACGTTGGCCGGCGGCACGTCGGGCTGGATGTTGTGGACGGCCGTCAGCACCAGGCCGCCGCCGGTGCCCAGGGTATCGATGATGTGGCGGGTGGCGGCGCGCACCTCGTCTTCGTCGCCCTGGGGCATGATGCGCTGGGTGTCGACGCCGCCCCAGAACGCCATCTTGTCGCCGAAATCGCGCTTCAGGCGTTCAGGGTCCATGCCCTTGGCCGCCACCTGCACCGGGTTGATGGCGTCGACGCCGATCTCGGCCAGGTCGTCGATCAAATCGGCGATGGCGCCGCAGCAGTGGAACACGACTTTCACGGGGGCGGCCTTTTTCACCCGGCCGATGACCATGGCCTGGTGAGGCTTGATCATCCGGCGATAGATGTCGGGGCTGAAGACGGTCGATTGCTGGGTCGACATGTCGTCGCCGAAAAACACGATATCGATGAACTCGCCGGCCTCGGCCAGGGCGTTTTCGGCGACGCGAGCACAGTATTCGCTGCCCAGCTCCATCAATCGGCTGGCGATCTCTGGACGGCGGTATAGATCGACCAGCCATTCCGAATAGCCGCGCACGAACTGCGCCTCATGCACCACGCCCAATCTGATGTTCAGGATGATGGCGTGGTCGCCGGCCTGGCGCAGCGCCTGGGCGCGTTCGCGGAAACCGCGGTAGAGGCCGGGGTTGTCGGCATCGGGCCAGTTGTGGTTTTCCACGTCCGCCAGCGTGACGTCGGGCTTTTGGAAGGGGCCGCCGACGTTGAGGTAGGGGCCGTCGCCGGACTTGCCCCAGACGGCGCCCCATTCATCGACGAAGTTGTCCTCGTCGATGTCGCGCTGGTAGCCGCCTTCGTAGGGGCTGAGCGAGAGCAGCCGGGTATCGACGTCGAAATAGTCGAGCATCGAGGCATCGGGAATGGCGACGCGGGCCCGGCGCATGCCGAGCTCGGTCTCGTGGTCCAGCTTCATGTGGCGCTTGAGCTTTTCGTAGGCCGTCCAATAGACCGTGGAGGCATAGGTGCCGCCAAGATCGAGCGGCACCCGGTCGGGTTGTTGGCGGTTGAGGGCGGCGAGTACGCGTTCCCTGCGGCTCATCGTCATGGTCTTTTCGTCCTCGAATGGGCCGCGCCATCGTTTGATTCGGCCGGCAATACCCCCGGGCCGATTCTAGCCTGCATTTCCCACCTGGTCACTGCCTGCGTTGTGCGGCGGCGTCGCGATTTGATAGGGTCGTGGCATGAAAATCCGTCTGGCAGCCGTGCTCATGGGTTTTGCCCTCCTGCTGGGGGGCTGCGAGAACATGAATCAGTGGACCGAGATGTTCCGCGACATCAACCAGTCGCTGATACCCATCGGTGTGCTCAAGAAAGCCGGCAACTAGGGTGACGGCCATGTCGGCCTGGCGCGCCGTTGTCTTGGCCGGCCTTTGCCTGGCGCTAGCCCTGCCCTCGGCGGCCCGGTCGCAAAAGCGCATGGTCGCCGCCGCCAACAGCCACGCCGCCCGGGCCGGCCTCGAGATCCTGCGAAAAGGCGGCAGTGCCGCCGATGCCGCCGTCGCCGTGCAACTGGTGCTGAACGTGGTCGAACCGCAATCCTCGGGCATCGGCGGCGGCGCCTTCATGCTGCATTACCAGGCCGATGGGGACCGGGTCGAGGCCTACGACGGCCGCGAAACGGCACCCGCCGCCGCCACGGAAAGCCTCTTCCTGCGCCCCGATGCCAGCCCCATGAAGTTCTTCGAAGCCGTGGTCGGCGGCCGTTCGGTGGGCGCGCCCGGGGTGCTGCGCCTGCTCGAGACAGCGCACCGGCGGCATGGCCGCCTGCCCTGGCGCCAGCTCTTCCAGCCGGCCATCCAATTGGCCCGCGAGGGCTTCGCGCTATCGCCGCGCCTGCACATGCTGCTGGCCCGCGACAAGTTCCTGGCCCGCCAGGCGGCGGCCGGCGGATTCTTCTACGACGCCCAAGGCCAGGCCTGGCCGGTCGGCCACCGGCTCAAGAACCCGGCCTTGGCCGAGACCCTCGAGGCCATCGCCGAAGGCGGCGCCGAGGCCTTCTACCAGGGCGCCATCGCCCGCGACATGGTGGCGGCGGTGGCGGGCGCGGCCAACCCGGGCGGGCTCACGCTGGCCGACCTGTCCGGCTATCGCGCCATCGTCCGCCAGCCGGTCTGCGCGCCCTACCGGAAATTTCGCGTCTGCGGCATGCCGCCGCCGACCTCGGGCGGCATCACGACGCTGCAGATTCTGGGAATCCTGAGGTCGTTCGACCTCGCCGAGCTGGCGCCTGGCTCGCTGCAAGCCGTGCACCTGATCTCGGAAGCCAGCCGACTGGCCTACGCCGACCGGGCGCGCTACCTGGCCGATGCCGATTTCGTGGCCGTGCCGACGGCCGGGCTGCTCAGGCCCGACTATCTGGCCGGGCGGGCGGCATTGATCGACCCAGGAAGCAGCCTGGGCCAGGCCACGGCGGGTGAGCCGCCAGGCCGCCAGGGCCGAAATTTCGCCCCCGCGCCATCGCCAAGCCAGCCCTCGACCAGCCACTTCAGCATCGTCGACGAGCGGGGCAACGCCGTGGCCATGACCTTGAGCATCGAGAACGCCTTCGGCTCGCGGCTGCTGGTGCGAGGTTTCCTGCTCAACAATCAGCTTACTGATTTTTCCTTCCGTCCCCAGCGCGACGGCCGGCCGGTGGCCAACCGGGTCGAGCCCGGCAAGCGGCCGCGCTCCTCGATGTCGCCGACCCTGGTCTTCGAGGGGCGGCGATTGGTCCTGGCGCTGGGCTCGCCGGGCGGCAGCCGCATCATCGGCTACGTGGCGAAAACCCTGATCGCCGTGCTCGACTGGGGCCTCGACGTGCAGACCGCCGTCAGCCTGCCCCACCACGTCAACCGCAACGGCGGCACCGATCTCGAGCAAAGCACGGCCCTGGTCGGCCTGGTGGCCGGGCTCGAGAAACTGGGCCACAAGGTTCGCCTGCGCGGTCTGAACAGCGGCCTGCACGCCATTTCGCTTTCACCCAACGGCCTGGCCGGTGCCGCCGATCCGCGCCGCGAGGGCCTGGTGGCAGGAGATTGACCATGAACACGAGGATACGACCCTTCCTCCTGGCGCTGCTGGCGGTGGCGCTGGTGGCGACTGCGACCGCGGAGGGCGCCGCCGACAGCAAGCGCCTCACCCGGATTACCCATATCCACGGCCTGGCCGTCGACCCGGCGGCGGCCGATCATCTTTTGCTGGCCACCCAAAGGGGGTTTTACCGGCTGGCGCCGGACGGCCTGGCGACACTGCTGTCGGCCGGCGGGCGCGAATTCACGGGCTTTGCCGCGGCGACCGGCAACCGGCGCCTGTTCGCCAGCGGCAAGGTTTACCGCGGCAAAGAAAAGCTCGGCATCCAGCGTTCCGACGACGCCGGTGCGAGTTGGCGCAAAATCGCCGACGGCGCGGCTGGCCCGGTGGCCTTTCGCCGCATGGCCGTCAGCCCCAGCGACCCGCGCCTGCTCTATGGCCTGGGCCTGAACCTGCAGGTCAGCCGTGATGGCGGTGCGACCTGGGCCGTGGTCGGCCCGGCGCCCAAGAGCGTGCTGGGTATGGCTCTGGCAGCCGGCGACGAAGCCGTGCTTTACATAGCTTCGCCGCGAGGTTTGCTGGGCAGTAGCGACGGCGGCAAAGCCTGGACGCCGGCCTATGGCGGAGACAGCAAGAAAAAAATCGTCGCCACCCTGATTACCACCACGCTCGAGGGTCGGGTTTTCAGCTATATCCGCAAGCAGGGCCTGGTGGTGCGCCAGGGCGCCGGTGCCTGGCGCCGGCTGGTGGCGGCCAAGGCCTTCGACGGCATGCTCATGCGCCTGGTCGTCGATCCCCGGAATGCCAAGCACCTTTTCGTCGTCAGCCAGTACATGAAGATCTTCGAGAGCCGTGACGGCGGCAAAACCTGGAGCCGATACGGGCTATGACCGCAGCCGCCTACGACGACAAGGCCGAATATTGGGAAAAGTGGGCCGAGACGCTGGCCCGCCAGTCACATCGTTTCAACCAGCCGCTGCTCGAAGCGGCCGGCGTCGGCCCCGGTCGGCAGGTTCTCGACCTAGCCTGCGGTGTCGGCGAGCCGGCGCTCAGCGCCGCCACCTTGGTCGGCCCCGAGGGCCACGTCACGGCCACCGACCTCTCATCCGAGATGTTCGCCGGCGCCGCCCGTCGGGCACAAAAGGCAGGGCTTGCGAATATTTCCTTCGAAGTCGCCGACATGCAGGCCCTGCCCTTCCCGGACAACACCTTCGACGCCTTGACCTGCCGCTTCGGCCTGATGTTCATCGACGAGCCTATCAAGGCGCTAAGCGAGGCCCGGCGGGTATTGCGCCCGGGCAGCCGGCTGGCCTTCATGGTCTGGGGGCAGCGACACGAAAACACCCTCCACGACGTCATGAAAACGGTGGTGCCGGAGCTTTTGGGCGAGGACGACAGCGGCCCCGACAGCGCCCAATTCCGCTTCGCCGACGAGGGCAGCGTGGCGCCGCTGATGGCGGCCGCCGGCCTCGACCGGATCGAGGAGCGCGAGCTGCGCTTCTCGCCCCGCCTCGATCCCTCCAAGCCCTTCTGGCGGCCCAACCTGGAAATGGCCTTCGGCGCCAAGCTCGAGAGCCTGTCGGCGGACGAACGCCAGGCCATCGAGACAGCCGTGGTGGCCGCTTTCGCGCCCTATCTCAAGGAAGGCGCCTACCACCTCCAGGTCCACATCCGCCTGGCCTGCGCCCTGGCGCCGCTTTAGGCAACGAATTTAACCTTGCACTGACGCCGGCAACCCCTATATAGCAATTCGATATATGTCGTTTTGTACTTAGGGAAATTACCGGGTGCCATGAACATCAAGACGCTTTGCCTCGGAATCCTCTCCTTCGGCGACGCCTCGGGCTACGAGATCAAGAAGCAGCTCGAGGGACCGTTCCGCCATTTCTATGACGCCAGCTTCGGCTCGATCTACCCGGCGCTGGGCAAATTGACCGAAGAGAGCCTGGTCGAGTGCACCGAACTGACGCAACGGGGCAGGCCCGACAAGAAGGTCTACCACATCACGCCTGGCGGCCGGCTCAAACTGGTGCAGCAGTTGCACGAGCCGCCTAGCCGGGATCGCATCCGCTCGGATTTCCTGGTCACCATGCTGTTTGCCGAACTGCTGCCGGCGGCCCACGTCGACGAACTTGTCGGCCACCGCATCGAGGACTATCGCAGCTCGCTCGACGAGCTTTGCTGCAGCCGCGAAAACGATTCCGCCAGCGCCGACTTCGTGCGCGGCTTCGGCTGCGCCGTCTACGCTGCGGCGCTGCGTTATCTCGAGGAAAACCGCCACCGCATCGTCGGTGAATCGTTGCGCGCCCAGGCCGAGGTCGCCGAATGACCCCGCGCCGCTTCCTTCGCAGGAGAAACCGAGCATGAACCGCTCCTATCTGCTGGCCCTGGCCATCGCTCTGGTTGCCGCCGGCTGGGTGATTTCGGGACAGATGAATGGCGCCAAGGAGGGGCCGGCTCCGGCCACCGCGCCGACGACGGCGGGGGCGACGGAGACGCAGACCGCGGCGGCCGAGCCGACGCACGTGCGGGTGCGCACGCTGAGGGCCGAGCAACGCAGCCGTGACATCGTGCTGCGCGGCCGCACCGAGGCCATCCGCAGCGTCGACCTGAAGGCCGAGATCCCCGGCCGCATCAGCAAGATCATCGCCGTCAAGGGCCAAAAGGTGCGGCGCGGCGACACCATCGTTCACCTGGCCATGGAGGATCGCCAGGAAAAGCTGATCGAGGCCAAGGCCCTGGTCAGCCAGCGCCAGATGGAATACGACGCGGCGGCCAAACTCAGGAAAAAAGGCTTCCGCGCCGAAACCCAACTGGCGGCGGCGACGGCCAATCTGGAGGCGGCCTCGGCTTACGTTGCCCGCATCGAGGTCAATATCGACCACACCGAGATCCGCGCGCCCTTCGCCGGCATCGTCGAGCGCCGCCCGGTGGAACTTGGTGACTTCCTAAAGGTGGGCTCGGTGGTCGCCACCATCGTCGACCAGGATCCCTACCTGGTGGTGGGCCAGGTATCGGAGCGCGAGGTCAGCTACCTGCGCCGCGGTATGCCGGGCACGGCGCGGCTGCCGGGCGGCCAGGAGATGAGCGGCAAGCTGCGTTTCATCGCCACCAAGGCCGATCCCCTGACCCGCACCTTCCGCGTCGAGTTGCGTGTGCCCAACGCCAAGCGCCTGTTGCGCGACGGCCTCACAGCCGAGTTGCGCATCGCCGTCGAAACCCTGTCCGCCCATTTCGTCTCGCCGGCCCTTTTGACGCTCGATGATGGCGGCGTCATCGGTCTCAAGACGGTCAATTCCGAGGGCGTCGTCGAGTTTCACCCGGTGCGCATCTTCAGCGCCGGCGCCATGGGCGTCTGGCTGGCCGGCCTGCCCGAGAGCGTCCGGGCCATCACCGTGGGTCAGGAATTCGTGCGCCCGGGCGAGCGCGTGACAGCGGTGGACGAGGCCGGCTCGAACTCATGAACACCATCATCAACGCCGCCCTCGACCGCTCGCGCACGGTGCTGCTGACGCTGGTGCTGATCCTGGTCAGCGGCGTCGTCGCCTACGTCAACATTCCCAAGGAATCCGATCCCGATATCGACATTCCCATCATCTACGTCTCCATGAGCCACGAAGGCATATCGCCCGAGGACGCCGAGCGCCTGCTGATACGGCCCATGGAGAAAGAGCTGCGCGCCATCGAGGGCGTCAAGGAGATGCGCTCGACGGCGGCCGAGGGACACGCTTCGGTGCTGCTCGAATTCGAGGCCGGTTTCGACGCCGACCAGGCCTTCAACGACGTCAGCGAAAAGGTCGACATCGCCAAGAACGAGCTGCCTGGCGATACCGAGGAGCCGACCGTCAACGAGGTCAACGTCGGGCTCTTTCCGGTGCTCATCGTGACGCTTTCGGGCGAGGTGCCGGAACGCACCATGTTCAAGCTGGCCCGCGACCTGCGCGACGAGCTGGAAGGCCTGCCGGGCGTGCTCGAGGCCGAGATCGCCGGCGACCGCGACGAGGTGCTCGAGGTCATCGTCGATCCCCTGCGCATGGAGAGCTACAACATCAGCCACGGCGAGCTGGTGCGGGCCATGACCATGAACAACCGCCTGGTCGCGGCCGGCGCCCTGGACACCGGCCAAGGCCGCTTTTCGGTCAAGGTGCCGGGCCTTTTCCAGACCGCCAAGGACGTGCTCGAGGTGCCCATCAAGGTCAACGGCGACGGCGTCGTGACGCTGGCCGACATCACCTCGGTGCGCCGCACCTTCAAGGACGCCACCACCTACGCCCGTCTCAACGGCAAGCCGGCCGTGGTGCTGGAGATCAAAAAGCGCTTGGGCGAGAACGTCATCGTCACCATCGACGACGTGCGCCGCATCGTGGCCCAGGAAAGCGCCAATTGGCCGCCAGGCGTGGAGGTCGCTTTCAGCCAGGACAAGGCGGACGAGATCCGCATGATGCTGAACGAGCTGCAGAACAACGTCATCAGCGCCATCATCCTGGTCATGGTGGTGGTGGTGGGCGCGCTGGGGCTGAGGAGCGCCGGCCTGGTCGGCCTGGCCATTCCGTCCTCGTTCCTGTTCGGCATTTTGGTGTTGTCGATGCTGGGCCTGACCATGAACATGGTGGTGCTCTTCAGCCTCATCCTGGCCGTCGGCATGCTGGTCGACGGCGCCATCGTGGTGACCGAATTCGCCGACCGCAAGATGGCCGAAGGGGTGCACAGGCGCGACGCCTACGCGCTCGCCGCCAAGCGTATGGCCTGGCCCATCACGGCCTCGACGGCGACCACGCTGGCGGCCTTCATGCCGCTCCTCTTTTGGCCCGGCGTGGTCGGCGAGTTCATGCTTTTTCTGCCCATCACCCTGATGGCCACGCTCTCGGGCTCGCTGCTCATGGCGCTGGTCTTCGTGCCGACGCTGGGCGCCTACGTGGGCAAGCCGGGCAGCGCCAACCCCGAGATCAGGGCGGCGCTGGCGGGCTCGGAGAGCGGCTCGCTGGACCAGGTGCCGGGGTTGACGGGAACCTACGTGCGCACGCTGCAGGTGCTGCTGCGCCATCCCCTGAAGGTGGTGGCGCTGGCCGTGGCGCTACTGGTCGGAACGCAGGCCTACTATGCCAACCGGGGCAACGGCATCGAGTTCTTCCCCGACGTCGAGCCCAATCAAGCCGTCATCATGATCCACGCCCGGGGCAACATGTCGATCGATGAACGCGACGCCCTGGTGCGCGAGGTCGAGGCCGAGGTGCTTCAGGTGCCGGGTATCGAAACCGCCTACGCCCGGGTCGGCACGTCGAGCCAGGGATCGAACATGGCCGAGGACGTCATCGGCACCATCCAGCTCGAGCTCGAGGACTGGGACACCCGCCAGCCGGCGGCCCAGATCATGGACGAGATTCGCCGGCGCACCAAGGGCCTGGCCGGCATCGGCGTCGAGGTCCGCAAACCCGTGGTGGGGCCGCCCACCGGCAAGCCGATCCAGCTTCATCTGAGCTCGCGCTACCCCGAGGCCATCGAGCCGGTGCTGGTCGAGGTGCTGGCCGGCGTGCGCCGGATCGAGGGCCTGATCGACATCGAGGACAGCCGCGCCGTGCCCGGCGTCGAGTGGCAACTCGAGGTCGACCGCGCCCAGGCCGGCCGCTTCTCGGCCGACATCGCCACGGTGGGCAACATGGTCAAGCTGGTGACCAACGGCATCAAGGTCGACGAATACCGGCCCGACGATTCCGACGAAGAGGTCGAAATCCGGGTGCGCTACCCCCTGGACGAGCGCAACATCAACCAGCTCGACCAGTTGCGCATCCGCACCCCCGACGGCCTGGTGCCGATCTCCAATTTCGTCACGCGCTCGCCCAAGGCCAAGACCGGCACCGTCAAGCGCACCGACGGGCGCCGCATCATGACCATCAAGGCCGGCGTCGCCGAGGGCGTGCTGCCCGACAACAAGATGCGCGAGGTGCGCGCCTGGCTGGCCGGCCAAGAGCTCGATCCCCGCGTCGAGATCGCCTTCAAGGGCGAGGACGAGGAACAGAAGAAGGCCGAAGTCTTCCTCAAGAAGGCCTTCGGCGTGGCCCTTTTCGTCATGGCCATCATCCTGGTCACCCAGTTCAACAGCTTCTACCACGCCTTCCTCATTCTCACCGCCGTGATCATGTCGACCATCGGCGTCATGCTCGGCCTGATCGTCACCGGCCAGCCCTTCGGCATCGTCATGACCGGCGTCGGCGTCATCACCCTGGCCGGCATCGTGGTCAACAACAACATCGTGCTGATCGACACCTACGACCGGCTCAAGAAATCGGGCATGCCGGCCCTCGAAGCGGTGGTGCGAACCGGCGCCCAGCGCCTCAGGCCGGTGATGCTGACGGCCGTTACCACGGTGCTCGGCCTGATGCCCATGGTGCTGCAAGTCAATATCGACATGTTTTCGCGCGAGATCTCGATGGGCGCGCCGTCGACCCAGTGGTGGGTGCAATTGGCCACCGCCGTGGTCGCCGGCCTCTCCTTCGCCACCGTGCTGACGCTGGTGGTGACGCCATGTCTGTTGGTGATCGGCGCCAACACCTCGAAACGGCTCGAGGACCGCCGCGCACGGCGCGCCGCTCGGGCCATCGCGGGGGCGCAAGCGGCGGGTTAGGTTTTCTTGTCGGCCTTTTCCGCCTTGTCGGCTTTGTCGGCTGCCTCCCCCTCGCCGCCCTCGGCCGCCGCCACCTGGCGGCGGAAGCTACGCACGCTCAAGGGAATGGAGGCGAGATAGACCAGCGCCAGCACCGTTAGCGTCAGCCAGGGATAGCTGGCCAGCACCGCTGCCGCCAGGCCCACCACCAGCAGCACCGGCAGCACGTATTCGCGCCGCACCCTGAGCTTCTTGAAGGAATAGGTGGGAATCTGGCTGACCATCATGAACGAGAGAAAAATGGTGAAGACGGCGGCCACCACCGGCATGCGGAAGAAGACGCCGCCGTACTGGAAGCTCAGCGCCAGCGGCAACAGCGCCAGTCCGCCGGCCGCCGGGGCCGGTATGCCGGTGAAAAAGTTGGCCGCCCACGGGGGCTTGTTGGGATCGTCGAGCGCCGTGTTAAAACGCGCCAGCCTGAGCGCCATGCAAACCGCGAAGGCCAGCACCACGATCCAGCCCACACCGCCCAGCTCGGCCAGGTTCCAGCGGTAGAGCACGAAGCCCGGCGCCACTCCGAAGGAGACGAAGTCCGAAAGCGAATCGAGCTCTGCACCGAACTTCGAGGTGCCCTTCAAGAGCCGCGCCAGGCGCCCGTCGAGGCCGTCGAGAATGCCGGCGACGATGATGGCGACCACCGCCAGTTCCCATTTCTCGGCCAGCGCGAAGCGCATCGCCGTCAGCCCGGCGCACAGCGCCAGGATGGTCAGGATGTTGGGAATCAGGCTGTTGACCGGCAGCGAGCGCAGCCTTTGGGTCCTAGAGCGCAGCACCATGGCTACTGCACCTCCCCTTTGCGCGGCGCCTCCTTGGAACGCTGATCGGCCAGCACCGTCTCGCCGGCCACGGCGCGCTGCCCGGCCAGCACCAGCGAGTTCATGCCCTCGTCGAGGTAGACGTCGAGGCGGCTGCCAAAGCGGATCATGCCGAAGCGCTCGCCGGCCTTCAGCGTCTGCCCCTCGGCCAGTTCGCAAACAATGCGCCGCGCCACCAGACCGGCGATCTGCACGAAGGCGATATCCTTGCCGCCGCTGGTGGTCAGGCGTACCGCTTGGCGCTCGTTTTGTTCGCTGGCCTTGTCCAGCGAGGCATTGAAGAAGGCACCTGAGGTGTAAACCAGCGCCGTCACCTTGCCCGCTGCCGGCGCCCGGTTCACGTGCACGTCGAAGACGTTCATGAAAATGCTGATGCGCAGACGCGGATCATCCCCCATGCCCAGGCCCGGCGGCGGCAGCGCCCGTTCGATGGACTGCACCAGGCCGTCGGCCGGGCTGATGATCAGGCCTTCGCGCTGCGGCGTCACGCGGGCCGGGTCGCGGAAGAAATAGGCACAGCCCAGCGTCAGCACCGCGCCGATCCAACCCAGCGGCTCGGCCAGCAGGAACAAGAGCGCGCTGGCCAGGGCAAAGAGCGCGACGAAGCGATGGCCCTCGCGGTGGATGGGAATCAGGATCGAATCGAAAACGGACAAGGGGCGCTCCTGGCGGCAATAGTTGGTCGGCGCGAAGTTTAGCGCCCCCCTGCGAGCAAGGTAAGGGCGAGAATCAAGCCTATCCCAAGGCCGCCGCCAGACGTTCCTGGTAGACCGCGGCCTCCTGTTGGCGCGCCCACATGGCGGCGTAATGACCTTCCAGCGCCAGCAAATCGCTATGGCGGCCACGTTCGACGATGCGGCCCTGGTCGAGCACCAGGATCTCGTGCGCCTCGACGACGGTCGACAAACGATGGGCGATGACCAGTGTGGTGCGGTCGGCCGAAACCTCTCGCAGCGCCGCCTGGATCTCACGCTCGGTGTGCGAATCCAGCGCCGAGGTGGCCTCGTCGAAAAGCAATATCCGGGGCCCCTTGAGGATGGTGCGGGCGATCGCCACGCGCTGCTTTTCGCCGCCCGAAAGCTTGAGGCCGCGCTCGCCGACCGGGGTGCGGTAACCCTCGGGCAGGCCCTCGATGAAGTCGTGGATGGCGGCCAGGCGGGCGGCCTCGACGACTTCTGCGTCGCTGGCCCCGGGATTGCCGTAGCGGATGTTGTATTCGATGCTGTCGTTAAAGAGCACGGTGTCCTGCGGCACGATACCGATGGCATCACGCAGGCTGGCCTGCGTCACCTCGCGGATGTCCTGGCCGTCGATGCGCACGCTGCCGGAGCTTACGTCGTAGAAGCGAAAGAGAATGCGCGAGATGGTCGACTTGCCGGCGCCCGAGGGTCCGACGATGGCCACCGTCTGGCCGGCCGGCACGCGGAACGAAACGTCCCGCAGGATGCCGCGCTGGGCCTCGTAGGAAAAGTCGACGTTCTCGAACTCGACCTCGCCGCCGCCCGCCTTCAGGGCCTTGGCGCCGGGCCGGTCGTTGATCTCGGCGTTGACCCGGTTGAGCTTGAACATCTCCTCCATGTCGACCAGGGACTGCTTGATCTCGCGGTAGACGAAGCCGAGGAAGTTGAGCGGCAGATAAAGCTGGATCAGGAAAGTGTTGATCAGCACGAAGTCGCCCAGCGTCATGATGCCTTCCTTGACCTGCTCCGCGGCCAGCAGCATCACCGCGATGAGGCCGGCCGAGACGATCATTCCCTGGCCGATATTGAGATAGGAAAGCGTGGTCTGGCTGCGGATGGCGGCCTGTTCGTAGCGCGCCAGCGAGGCATCGTAACGCCGCGCCTCGTGGCTCTCGTTGCCGAAGTACTTGACGGTCTCGTAGTTGAGCAGACTGTCGATGGCCTTGGTGTTGGCCTCGCTGTCCATGTCGTTCATCTGGCGCCGGAACTTGGTGCGCCATTCGGTGATGGCCAGCGTGAAGGCGATGTAGCCCGAGATGGTGCCAAGCGTCAGCAGGCCGAACCAGGGTGTGTAGTTGTAAAGCAGGATGCCCACCACCAGCAGGATCTCAAATAGCGTCGGCAAGATGTTGAAGAGCGAAAAGGTGAGCAGAAACTGGATGCCCTTGGTGCCACGTTCGATGGCGCGGCTGAGGCCGCCGGTCTGGCGCTCCAGGTGAAAGCGCAGCGCCAGCCTGTGCAATTGCTCGAAAGTCCGCAGCGCCACCGAGCGGATGGCGTGCTGCCCCACCTTGATGAACACGGCGTCGCGCAACTCGCCGAAGGCCTGGGCCAATACCCGGGCCAAGCCGTAAGCGACGATGGCGCCCACCGGCACAACGATCAGGGCAAGGTTCTCCAGCGACAAGGCATCGACCGCCGCCTTATAGAGGAACGGCACGTAGACGTTGGCGAATTTGGCCGCCGCCAGCAGGCAAAGCGCCACCACCACCCGCAGCCTGAGCCCCGGGCGGCCGGCGGGCCAGAGATAGGGCAGCAGCGACCGCAGCGTCCCAAAGTGGCCGCGCCGCTCGGGCCGGCTGGCCTCTGACTGCGCCTGGGGCGCCTGGGCATTACTGCTGAGAGTTGTCATGGTGCAAATCAGCTAAGGATAGATAGCGCCCAACGTGATTCCTTTAGATAGGTGCGATGGTCGCCAAATCCCAACATGTTCGAACCTGCGGCCCATTTCCTTGTCCAGGAGGCGGCGACAGGGACGACAGGGATGACAGGAATTCCGGGTTAGTTCGTCGTCGGCCGCGGCACCGTCAAGACCTGGCCCGGAAAGATCAGGTGGGGATCGCCGATCTGGCGCACGTTGGCATTGAAAATCAGAGTGTAGAGAACGCCGTCGCCATAGGTGGCTCGGGCGATGCGCCAGAGACTGTTGCCGGGCTGCACCGTGACGCGGACTTCGCCGGCCGCCAGGCGCAACTCGCCCGGTGCGCTGCGGCGGAAGGGCACCACCACGCGGCCCAGCACGATGCCGCCGGGCCCGACGCGCTCGACGCGCAGGCGGTGACGCCCGGCGGCCACACGGGCTTCGGGCTTGAGCGTCCAGGTACCACTCTTGTCGGCCTCGACCTGGCCCGCCGGCTTGTCGTCGATATAGGCCTGTAACTTGGCCCCGGGCTTACCCTTGCCCGAAAGCACCAACTTGCCCTGCTTGTCATAATCGACGGTGTCGACCGTGGGATCGGGGGAGTCCTTCACGGCCGCCGGTTTGTCGCCCGGCCCCTGCCCGCCACCCTGCAGGACACGGCTGGGGCCGCCGCCTTGGCGCGGCGTCAGCACGGCGATGACCTGGCTCGGTTTGGCGTCGTCGGCGCCGGCTTCGGCGCCTGGCTTGGCTTTCGGCTCCGACCCCGCCGCCACGGCTTTTTCGGGCTCGGGAACCGCCAGCACGACGACATTCTCGGATTGCTTGACTTCACCCGACTTGGAGCGCGCCTCGAGGCTGAGCTGGCGCGAGCCCGGCTTGAGCGGTTTTTCCGGCACCAGTACCCATTCGCCGCGGTCGTCGACGCTGGCCGTGCCCACCACCTCGTCCTGGGCCCGCACCGTGACCTCGGAGCCCGGCGTGCCGCGGCCGGCGATGACGGCATTGCCGTGCCGGTTGACGCGTACCACATCGAAGCTCGGCGCCTTGAGCGCCGGCACTTTTTCGCGGCCCGGCGGCGCTGGCGTGGCGGGGCTGGTGGGCGCAGTTGCCGCTTGCTCTGCCGGCGCGGACGCCGGGCGCCGCGCCGCCGTTTCGTGGTCGCTGAAAAAGACCGTCCTGGCGATGACGGCTGCCGCCACCACCACGACCACGGCACTGATGAGAATGATCGTGCGCACTCGCCGTCCCCGTCGGCTATCGGGGTAGTTACCCTAATACGCGGCCCGGCGCCGTGCAATGCCTGCCCTGGCGCCGCCGAAAGTAGATGTCACTCAGGCAGTTCCACCACCAGCTCCCGCCCACCCCAGCCATGAACTTTGTCGTGCGCACGCACCGTGACCGTGGCTGGAGCGGCACCGTCGGGCAGCGTTATCCGTTTGCCGCGGGTAAAGGGCTGCTCGTTGACGTGGGGATGGAGCAGCACCCGGGTACCCAGCGCGCGGCCCTGGTCGTCAACCACCTGCCAGCGATCGGCATAATGGGACCAGCCTTCGTCGGCGTGGCTGAGCGTGACCTCAAAACGGTAGACGCCGGCTTGGCTTTTCACCACATTGACGCCGACCACGTCGACTTCGCCAGCCGCCGCGGGCCGGTCGACGGCGAGTACCGCGGCTGTCACCGCCAGCAACACGAAGGGCTTCCATATGGCGCGCATCACTTCCCTCTGCGTCTATTGCGGCTCCAGCCCGGGGGCCCGGCCAGCTTACCAGCAAGCGGCCCGCGAGCTGGGAACACAATTAGGTGAACGCGGCATCGAGCTGGTCTACGGCGGCGGCGGCATCGGCCTCATGGGCCTGGTGGCCGACGCCGCGCTGGCGGCCGGCGGCCGGGTCACGGGCATCATCCCCGGACATCTGGAAGAGCTCGAGGTGGGCCACGGCGGCGTGCGCCTGGAGGTGGTGCCCAGCATGCATGCCCGCAAACAGCGCATGTTCGAGTTGGCCGACGCCTTCGTGGCGCTGCCGGGCGGCGCCGGCACCCTCGACGAGAGCATCGAGATCATCACCTGGAAGCAGCTACGGCTGCACGACAAGCCGCTGGTATTGCTCGACATCGAGGGCTATTGGGAGCCCTTCCAGAGCCTCATGAACCATGTCGTGGCGGAGGGTTTCGCCCGCCCGGCGGTGGCCGATCTCTACCTCGTGGTGGCCGGCGTGGCGAGGCTTTGGCCGGCCCTGGAAGCGGCCCCCGAGCCGCGCTTGACAGCCGACGCGCACCTCCTGTAACCAGTGCCCCGCGGGGGTCGGAGCAAGCGCTCCCGGCGTGTTCCCGAGAAGGAAAATCATGGCCAAGATAAAAGTCGACCACCCCGTCGTCGAACTCGACGGCGACGAGATGACCCGTATCATCTGGGATTTCATCAAGAACAAGCTGATCCTGCCCTACCTGGACATCGAGCTGAAATACTTCGACCTCAGCGTCGAGGCCCGCGATGCCAGCGACGACCAGATCACCATCGACGCCGCCCACGCCATCCAGGAGCACGGCGTCGGCGTCAAGTGCGCCACCATCACGCCCGACGAGGATCGCGTCGCGGAGTTCGATCTCAAGCAGATGTGGCGCTCGCCCAACGGCACCATCCGCAACATCTTAGGCGGCACGGTCTTCCGCGAGCCCATCATCTGCCAGAACATCCCGCGCCTGGTGCCGGGCTGGACCAAGCCCATCGTCATCGGCCGCCACGCCTTCGGCGACCAGTACCGGGCCACCGATTTCGTGGTCAAGGGGCCGGGCAAGCTGACCATGACCTTCACCCCGGCCGACGGCGGCCCGGCCGAGGAGCGCGTGGTCCACGACTTTCCCGAGGGCGGCGTCGCCATGGGCATGTACAACCACGACGAATCCATCCGCGGCTTCGCCCGGGCCTGCATGAACTATGGCCTTGAGCGCGGCTGGCCGGTCTATCTCTCGACCAAGAATACCATCCTCAAGGCCTATGACGGCCGCTTCAAGGACCTCTTCCAGGAAGTCTTCGAGGCCGAGTTCGAGGACCAGTTCAAGGCCCAAAAGATCAGCTACGAGCACCGCCTGATCGACGACATGGTGGCCCAGGTGCTGAAGTGGCAGGGCGCCATCGTCTGGGCCTGCAAGAATTACGACGGCGACGTACAGAGCGATATCGTGGCCCAAGGTTTCGGCTCGCTGGGCATGATGAGCTCGGTGCTGATGACGCCAGACGGCAAGACCGTCGAGGCCGAGGCGGCCCACGGCACGGTGACGCGCCACTTTCGCGAACACCAGAAGGGCAACGAGACCTCGACCAATCCCGTGGCCTCGATCTTCGCCTGGACCCGCGGCCTCAAGCACCGCGCCAAGCTCGATCAGAACGCCGAACTCGGGCGCTTCGCCGAAACCCTGGAAAGCGTCTGCGTCGAAGCCATCGAAGGCGGCTCCATGACCAAGGACCTGGCGCTCCTGGTAGGCGGCGACCAGGGCTGGCAGACCACCAACCAGTTCCTCGACACCCTGGATGCCGGCCTGCAGGCCAAAATGGGCTGAGGATCACTTAACGACACGGCAAACCCCGGGCGATCCCCTCGCCCGGGGTTTTCTTTCTCCCCCTTTGTCGATCTGGCGGCGGCTACGCCGCTTGCACCCTAGAGGCCGGGGCCCTTGACCAGCTTGTCGGCGGCGGTCTCGGGGAAATTCTCCCAGGCTTCGCCCGAAGCGACCACGCAGAGCAGGCCGCTGGGTTGCGTCACCAAGATGGTCCACGAACCCGTTTTGGAAGCCAGGACTTCGAGAACGCTGCCGTTACCCACCAAGCCCATGGCCACCGGGGCCTCCTGGTAGCGCGACTTGAGCTGCTCGATAACCGCCGTGCGTTCGTGGGTGCACAGGGTCTGAGCAGCGGCCGGCGCCACCAGCGCCAGGACCAGCATCATTGCTCCGACCCATTTGAACATGACGTTCCCCTTTTCAACTGATCTTCGTCTTTGTGGCAGGAGTGCCTGAAGTGGATATGGGTTCTAGCCATTGATCATTCAAACAAATATCATATATAGTTATTATCAAAATTTTTGATATAACTACTGAATCGCAGGCCCAACATGGATATCGAACTAGCCCGAACTTTCCTGGAAATCAGCGAATCCGGCACCTTCAGCGCCGCCGCTCAGCGCCTCAACGTCACCCAGTCGACGGTCAGCATGCGCATCAAGGCGCTGGAGGGGGAATTGGGGCGGCCGCTTTTCCTGCGTGGCCGCGGCGGCATTACCCTGACCGCGGCGGGCGAAAAGTTCCGCCGCTTCGCCACCACGCTGGTGCGGGTCTGGCGGCGCGCCCGGCAGGAGGTTGCGCTGCCGCCCCAGTACCACACCATCCTGACGGTGGGCGGGCAATACAGCCTATGGCAGCGGCTCTTGTTGCGCTGGATCGACTGGATGCGCGAAAGCGCCCCCGAGGTGGCGCTGCAGGCCGAGATCGGCCCCTCCGACTGGCTCATCCACCAGCTCGTCGACGGCATGCTCGACCTGGCAATCCTTTATGCCCCGCAGGGCCGACCGGGATTGGTGGTGGAAAAGCTGGTCGACGAGAGCCTGGTGCTGGTGGCCGACCGGCCCGAGCACGGCGGCGTCGCCGAGGCCGACTACGTCTTCGTCGACTGGGGCGAGGAATTCGCCGGCCAACACGGCCTGGCCTTTCCCGACGCCGCCCCGCCGGGCCTCTCCTTCGGCCTGGGCAACGTGGCGCTGGAGTATCTGCTGGATCGCGGCGGGGCCGGGTATTTTCCCCTGCGTCTGGTGCGCCCCGAACTCGATGCCGGTCGGCTCCACCGCCTCTCGGCGCCAGCCTTTTCGCGCCCCGCCTACGTTATGTACCGACGCAGCGATGCCGCGCTTTTGAACCGCGCGCTCGGCGGCCTGCGCCAGGCGGCGGCCGAGGAGAGCGGAGGATCTTGAGCGAGAGCCCCTACTGAAAGGTCAGCAAGCGGCGCGGCGTCTCGATCATGATGGTGTCGACGTCGGCCTGCGAAAAACCACGCCGCAGCATGAGCGGCAGCACGCTGAGAAAAATGTGGTCGTAGCCGTGCCCGCCGTAGCGCCTGAGCCGGGTGCGAAAACAGATATCGTGCGAGATCACCACCTGGTCACGGTGGCCGCGGTCGAATAGACCACGGATCAGGCCCAGCCGGGCGCCATCGTTGGGCAGGTCGATGTCGGCCAGGGGATAATGCGTCTGCTCCATGCCGAAGAGGTCGAATTCCAGCACGCAGCCGGTATCGGCCAGGGCGTAGAGGCGCTCGCTATCGAAGATGGTGCGGTCGATGTGGCAGATGATGGTGCGCTCCGCGTCGCCGCCCTCGCGTCGGATCAGGTCCATCACCTCCATGGGCTGGTCGGCGTGGCGGCCGGGATGAACGGTGATGGCGGCGCCGCTTTCGCGCTGCGCCACCACGGCGGCGCACATGGCGCGCTGTTCGTTCTCGGTCCAGGGCGACTGGCAGCCGATCTCGCCGATGATGCCGGAACGCACGTCCGAGCCCCAGGCGCCCTCAGCAAGCTGGGTCATGATCTCGGCCGCCAGTTGGTCGACCGTGGCGCTGGCGAAGCTTGCGTCCTGGTAGGCCTCGACGTAGTTGCCCGAACCCATCACGATGGGCACCCCGGTTTGCTCCGAAACTAGGCGCACGGCCTCGGGCTGGGGTTTGATGCCGGTGTTGGTGAGCTCGACCATGGCGCCGCCGACCGCCCCCACCCGCGCCACTTCGGCCCGCGCCACATCGGGCTCATCGAGGCGGAATTTGGGGGCGTAGTCGAGGCTCGAGTGGGCGATCTCCCAGAGGTTATCGAGCGTCAGTTCCGGCCAGTCGCGCTCTTCGGCGGCCAGCTCCGGCGGCACGATGTCGAGAAAGATGTGCTCGTGCATCAGGGTGGGGCCCAAAGCCTGGGGCGCGATGGGGCCGCTGACGGTCTGGATTTGGCCTTTGGGGTAGGCGCTCATGATGGACCTCTCGTTATCGTTGGCGGCCTCAGGCCGGAAGCGGGTGGGGGCGGCGCAACAGAAAGCATAGCGGCACCACGCCCAACGCCCCGAAGGCCAGCAGCAGGAAGTCGTTATTGTAGGCGATCATGGCGGCTTGGCGCCCCACTTCGTGCTGCCAAAGCGCCAGCGCCGGCAAACCCTCGAGGGCGGCCGGGCTGCCCGGCAGCCTGGCCGCCGCGGCGAAGGGCGTCAGGTGTTCGGCCAGCTCGGCTTGGTTGATGCGTAGCGAACGGGTCAGCACGGTGATCACGATGGAGACGCCAATGGAACTCCCGAGGTTGCGGCAAAGGCTGAAAAAGCCCGCCGCCTCGGTACGGAAACGGGGCTCCAGGGTGGCGAAGGTGATGGTACTGAGCGGCACGAAGACGAAGCCCAACCCGACGCCCTGGACAAAGCCGGTGCGCACCAGGTCGGCCACCGCCACCTCGAGGTTGAAGCCCGCCATGTCCCAGCCCGAATAGGCGATCATGAGAAAGCCGCTGGCGATCAAAAGCCGCGGATCGAAGCGATCGACCAGGCGGCCCACCACGACCATGGCCAGCATGGTGCCCAGGCCGCGCGGCGACAGCACCAGGCCGGCGGTGAGCACGGGAAAGCCCCTGAGCTGCTGCATGAAGGGGGGCAACAGGATCATCGTCGCCACCAGCACGACGCCGATGATCAGGGCGAAGCAGATGCCCAGCGCGAAATTCTTGTCACGCCAGATCAGCGGGCTGATGTAGGGGTGGCGGGTGCTGGCGCTGTGCACGAAAAAGACCCAGAGCGCGGCGGCAATTATGGCCAGCTCGATCAGCACCTCGGGGGATTCGAGCCAGTCCAGCCGCTCGCCTCGATCGAGCATGGTTTGCAGCGTGCCGATGACCAGCGCCAGGCTGGCAAAGCCGAGCCAGTCGAAATGGCGTTTGCTCGTGGCCTCGGCCTCGGGCACGAAGGCGTAGGCCCCGAGCAGCGCCACGGCACAGACCGGCACGTTGATGAGAAAGATCAGGCGCCAATGATAGAGATCGGTGAGGTAGCCGCCCAGGGTGGGGCCGAGAATGGGGCCCAGCATCACCCCCATGCCCCAGATGGCCATCGCGGAGCCGTGTTTGTGGCGCGGGTTGATGTCGAGCAGGATAGCTTGCGAGAGCGGGATCAGGGGCGCGCCGAAGACGCCCTGCAGGATGCGCGCCGCCACCATCTGGGGCAAGGTTTCGGTGAGACCGCAGAGCACCGAGGTGAGGGCAAAGCCGGCCACCGCCAGCAATTGCAAACGCCGCCGGCCCATCAGCTCGGCCAGCCGCCCGACCACCAACGTGGTGATGGCGGTGGCCACGATGTATGAGGTGATGACCCAGGAGATCTGATCCTGGGTGGTCGAGAAGCTGCCCTGCATATGCGGCAGCGCGACGTTGGCGATGGTCATGTCGAGCGCGTAGATGATGGTCGCCAGCATCAAGGTCAGGGTGATCATGGCGCGGCGCGGCGCCGAGACTGGCGTGACGGCGGCGCCGCTGAAGCTCATTTGCGCCCGTGCACCCAGGCCAGGGCCGACTTGACGATATCGGGAAGCGGCCTCTCGAAGCCGGTGTCGATGCTGACCTCCACGCTCATGCCGGCCCGCAAGGGCGTCTCGCGGGGCTGGGCTTCCAGGCTCAGACGCAGCGGCAAGCGCTGCACCACCTTGACCCAGTTGCCGGTGGCGTTCTGCGGTGGCAGCAGGGCGAACTCGGCGCCCGTGGCGGCGCCCAGGCTGGCCACTCGGGCCGGCCATTCCCGCTCCGGGTAGGCGTCGAAGCGCACCCGGGCCGGCTGCCCTGGGCGCACATGGGTGAGCTCGGTTTCCTTGAGGTTGACCTCGATCCACAGCGGCGCCGGCGCCACCAGGCCAAAGAGCGCCGCACCAGCCTTGACGTATTCGCCGGCCTGCAGCTCAAGATTGCTGACGATGCCGGCAATCGGCGCCCGCACCTCGGCGTCATCGAGCGCCATGCGGGCCTGGTCCCGTTCGACCAGCACCTGGCGGTAGTGGGGATGGCGGCTGGCCGGCAGCTGGGGATCACCGCCCAGCTTGGTCAGCGCCAGGGCGATGGTTTCGCGGATGGCGGCGATACGCCGCCGGGCCGTGCCCAGGCGGTGACGTACCTCGTCGAACTTGGCTTCCGAGAGTACGCGCTTGTCGCGCAGCCGGCGTTGGCGCTCGGTTTCGCGTTCGAGATAGGCCACGTCGTCCTGGGCCAGGCGCAATTCGGCCCGCTGGCGCCGCCAGGTGGCGCGGTAGGCCTCGATCTCCTGGCCAACGCCGGCCACAGCCGCGCCTCGGCCCGCTTGAGTGCCAGGCGGAAGGGCTCGTCGTCCAGGCGGAACAACATGGCACCGGCTTCGATCCGTTGGTTCTCGCGCACCGCCACGGCGGCCACGCGGCCTGAGACCTCGGCGCTGACCAAGATCACGGCGGTCTTGACGTAGGCGTTCTCGGTGGTCACGTAACGGCCGGAGGTGGCGTAGAAGTAGCCGCCCACCAGAGGGCGATGGCCAGGGGCCCCAACAGCAGCAGCACGAACTTGAACAAGGCCCGCAGCGGCGCGCCCCGCCGGACCGGAAGTGGCGAGGGATTGCCCGCTTCAGTCATGCTCTGCCCTGCGGTTGCCGTTGGCCGCCAGGTTGGCCTTGATGGCGGTCAGCGAATCGACCAGGGCCTCGCGCTGGGCCTCGTCCAGCCCGGCCAGCGCCTCCTCCCGCGTGGCCAGGCCGATGGCCAGCATCTCCTCGACCACGGGGGCGGTGCGGGCCGCCAGATATACCCTTTTCAAGCGGCGGTCGCGGGGATCGCCGCGGCGCTCGATCCAGCCCTCCTGCTCCAGTCGCTCGACATGACGCGTCAGGGTTATGGGCTCGACGTCGAGCAATTCGGCCAGCGCGCTTTGGCTCAGCCCGTCGCGGCGCAAAAGCTGCGCCAGCACCCGCCACTGGGCCCGCGTCAGCCCCAGATGGCGAGCCTTGCGATCGAAGCGCTTGCGCAACAGGCGGCCGACGTCGCCAACGAGAAAGCCGAAGCTGCGTTCGAAATCCTCAGGCTCCATGAGGTTATTTTATGAGCTTGTATAATATAAGCAAGCTTATTAATTCATCGCGAAGGAATTGAAGTCGCAACAATCGGGTCGCCGGCTGGCCGCCGGGGCTGCTAAACCATGGACACGGTCGAGCCAGGAGAACGATCATGGAAAACCCCAGCGAGGATTACCGGCGCATCGCCGCCGCCATCCGCTTCATCGCCGAGAACCGCCTCGAGCAACCCGACTTGGCCAGCGTGGCGGCCGCCGTGGGCCTGAGCAAATATCATTTCCAGCGCCTTTTCGTGCGCTGGGCCGGCGTCAGTCCCAAGCAGTTCCTGGCCCACCTCACGGTGGGCCACGCCAAGGAGCTTTTGCGCCAGGGCGAGAGCGTGCTGCACGCCGCCCTCGATGCCGGCCTCTCGGGCCCCGGCCGGCTGCATGATCTTTTCCTCGGCAGCGAGGCCATGACACCCGGCGACTACAAGCGCCAAGGCGCCGACCTGACGATCCGCCACGGCCTGCAGCCGACGCCCTTTGGCGATGCCCTGGTGGTGCTCACCGAGCGCGGCGTCTGCGGCTTCGAATTCGTCGACGGCAGCGCCGACCAGGCCCTGGCCGCGGCCCGGGCGGAATGGCCGCTCGGCGGCTTCGTCGCCGATCAAGACGAGACGGCTGCCCTGGTCGCCCGGTTGTTCACGCCCGATGCGGCGGGGCCGGCGCTGCTGCTGCGCGGCAGCCGCTTTCAGACCAAGGTCTGGAGCGCTCTGTTGCACCTCGAGCCCGGGCAGGCCGTGAGCTATGGCGGCCTGGCCGGCGCCATCGGCGCCCCCGGGGCGGCCCGGGCCGTGGGCCAGGCGGTGGCCCACAATCCCTTGGCCCTGCTGGTGCCTTGCCATCGCGTACTCAAGCAAAACGGTGCCATCGAAGGCTATCGCTGGGGCGATGAGCGCAAGCGCGCGCTGCTGGCCTGGGAAGCGGTTCGCAGCGAGCAGCGCCAGGCGGCCTAGAAGCACATCATTATAGAACCAGGCCATCCGCTGCCCTTCCCAACCACTCATCAACGGTATCCGTTGGCAAGGGGAGCGGCTCGCTGAATGATTCAATTGAATGCTTGATTTGGATTTCGTATGACGGCGCCAGCTCGCCGACCGTGTTCGAGGACACTGGGTGCCCGGTGGCGCGCAACAGCTCCGTCATCAGGCCGATGATGAGCTCGTCGTTGTCGCCGACGTAGATCTTCACGCTGTCTCCTCCACCGAGATTGCCACCCCCATATCGGCGCAATTCGCGGGCCAGGCAAATCGCCCGGCACGGCGCCCGGCGATATGGCTGGCAGCAGCCCCGGCGGCGGCGTTATGCTCGCTGGCGTCAAAAAGGAGAAAACCATGCCGCTGCCGCCGCGGGGCTTCCCGGTCATGCTCAGTTTCGATCTCGACGCCGAAACCATGTGGACGGCCCGCGACGCCCAAAACGCCGAACGGCCCATCGTCATGTCGCAGGGCGCTTATGGCTGGAAAACGGGCACCCCCCGGGTGCTCGACCTCTTGGATCGCTATGCCATCAAATCGACCTTTTTCGTCCCCGGCCTGGTCATCCAGGAGCGCCAGGCACTGGCCGAGGAGATCCTCGAACGCGGCCACGAGATCGCCCACCACAGTTGGTCGCACCGCTGGATCGTCAACCTGTCTGAGGCCGAGGAACGTGAGGAGATGGCCAAGGGCTGCGACATCATCGAGCGCCTGACGGGCCGGCCGCCGGCCGGCTACCGCTCGCCGGCCGCCGAATTCAGTCCCCTTACCATGGGCCTCCTGCAGGAATTCGGATTTTCCTATTCGTCGAATTATTTCGACTGCGACCGACCCTATCTGCACGTCGTCAACGGCATTGAGACCGATCTGGTCGAGTTCCCCTTCGCCTGGGTGCTCGACGACGCGCCTTTCTTTCAGTACGCCATCTCGCTGCCCGGCCGCACCATGCAGGCACCCGAGGCCGTTTTTCAGGCCTGGAAGGCGGAATTTGACATGATTTACGCCGAAAACGGCGCTTTTAGCCTGGCCATGCACCCGCAGATCATCGGCCGGCCTTCACGGCTCAAGGTTCTCGAAGCCTTGATCGAACACATTTCCGCTCAGCCTAACGTGTGGTTCGCGCGCTGCGACGAGGTGGCCGAGGCGGTGCGGCCCCTATTGCGGAACGAAACATGAAATTGGCCGGCCGTCGCATCTTGATAACCGGTGCCGCCTTGGGCATCGCCTTGGCCAGCGACGGCGGACGCACCTTCCACCGGGAACTTCAGGAAACGCCATGAACGACCTGCATTATCGCTCCGCAACCGAGCTTTGTGCCGCCATCCGCGCCAAGCAACTCTCGCCCGTGGAACTGATGGCGGCGGTACTGGAGCGCCTCGAGGAAAGTCAATCCAGCCTCAACACCTTCATCACGGTAACCGCCGAGACCGCCCAGGCCGCCGCCGCCCGGGCCGAACAGGCGCTGATGGAGGGGGCCCAACTGGGGCCGCTGCACGGCCTGCCCTTCGCCGTCAAGGACCTCACCTATACCGAGGGCGTGCGCACGACCATGGGCTCCTACCTGTTCGATGACTTCATACCCAGCGAGGACGCCGTGCCGGTGGCGCGGCTCAAAGCCGCCGGAGCCATCCTCATCGGCAAGACGACGACGCCCGAGTTTGGCCACAAGGCCCTGACCGATGCGCCGCTGTTCGGCCGCACCGCCAACCCCTGGGACTTGAGCCGCACCTCGGGCGGCTCCAGCGGCGGCTCGGCGGCCGCCGTGGCGGCCGGCATCGCGCCACTGGCGCTGGGCACCGACGGCGGCGGTTCGGTGCGTATTCCGGCGGCCTGTTGCGGCATCGTCGGGCTCAAGCCGACACTGGGCCGCGTGCCCCACATCCACGCCCCCGATGCCTTCGGCAACAATTCATATATCGGCCCCATGTGCCGCTCCGTAGCCGACACCTGCCTGGCTTTCGATATCATCAGCGGCCCTGACCGACGCGATCCCTACGCCCTTAACGTGGCCCCCGAAATTCCACGGCTGGAAAGCGCCTCCGGCCTGCGCCTGGCCTGGCTGGCCCAGGCCGGCCCGGCCCTCGACCCCGAGGTCGCCGGGCTCGGCCGCGAAAGCATCGACATGCTGGCCGCCATGGGTGCCCAAGTGAGCGAGATCGAAGAGGATTTCGCCGCCCTGGAGGCCGATTACCTGACCCTCATGCGGGGCAGCTTTGCCGGCCGCCTGGGCCACCACCTGCCAGAAGACGAACAAACGGAGAGCCGCCTGGACCGCTCGTTGGTCAATCTCATCCGCCAGGGCCAGGCCCTGAGCGCCAGCGACCTGGTCGCCGCCCAGAACCGGCGTAGCGAATTTTTCCGTCATATCCAGGAACGGTTCACGGATTTCGACTTTATTTTGTCGCCGACCCTCAGCGCCCCCGCCCTGGCTGTGGACCAGGATCCGCTGGGCGGCCTGAGCATCGCCGGCCAGGCCGTGGCGCCGGGCAGCATCCGCGCCGGCTGGTATCCTTATACCTTCCCCTTCAACCTCAGCGGCCATCCGGCCATCAGCATTCCCTGCGGTTTCACCGCCACCGGCCTGCCCGTGGGCTTGCAGATCGTCGGCCCCTGGCAAGCCGACCGCCAGGTCTTGGAACTGGCCGCGATGATCGAAACCGCCCGCCCCTGGAGCCATCATCGCCCCGGAAACGCGATTCCTTAGGTTCTGTAGATTCTGTAGGTTCTGTAGATTCTGTAGAAAAAAGTGGATCCCATGACCCTCGACGATCTCCCGACACCCTCGCTGATTCTCGACCGCGGCTGCCTGCGGCACAACACCGAAGCCATGACGGCGCGCCTGAAAGCTCACGGCGTGGCGCTCAGGCCGCACATGAAAACCGCCAAATCGATCGAGGTGGCGCACCTCGCGGTGGCCGGCAATTTCGGCGGCATCACCGTCTCAACCCTCGAAGAGGCCCGCTATTTTGCCCGCCATGGCATCACCGACATCGTCTATGGCGTCGGCATCGTCCCGGCAAAACTCGACTTTGTCGCCGAATTACAGGGCAAAAGCGGCGACAACGCACGAATTTCGGTGATTCTCGACGATCCCGGGGTGGCCCGGGCCGCGGCCGCCCGGGCCCAGTCGCTGGGCAGCCACTTCGAGGTCTTGATCGAGCTCGACTGCGGCGGCGACCGGGCCGGCGTGCCGGTCGGCGAGGCCGAGCGCCTGCTGGCCGTGGCCGGCGGCCTGCAGGACGCGGGCCTGACCCTGCGCGGGGTGCTCTGACCCATGCCGGCCACAGCTACCACTGCCGAGGCCGGGCCGAGATCGAAAGCGTGGCCGAGCAGGAACGCGCCGGCCTGGTTTGGGCCGCCGAGTGCCTGGCCGCGGCCGGCTTCCCCTGCCCGGTGGTCAGCGGCGGCTCGACCCCGACCGCGGTATTTGCCAAGCATCTCGATGGCGTCAGCGAGATGCGCCCCGGCGTCTATATGTTCGGCGACGTCATGCAACAAGAGATCGGCAGCTGCGGCGGCGCCGACATCGCCGTCACGGTGCTGGCCAGCGTGATCGGCCGCCGCGGCCAGGGCGGCCCGCTGGGAAGCGAACAGCTGCTGCTCGACGCCGGCGCCCTGGCGCTTTCGAAGGACCGGGGCGCCGACGAATTCAACCCCGAAGCCGGGTTTGGTTGGGTTTTCGACCTCGATAACCGGCTCTTCCAAGGCCTTTCCGTCAGCGACACCCACCAGGAGCACGGCCTGGCCCGCGGCCCGCGGCTGCCTGACCTGGAGATCGGCGCCCGGGTGCGCCTAAGGCCCATCCACGCCTGCCTGACGGCGGCCATGTACCAGCGCTATCACGTGGTCGAGGGCGACCGCCAGGTCGTCGCCGTCTGGGAGCGCACCGGCGGCTGGTAAGAGGATTCCTTGCGCCTTCAATCCGAGGTTAGAGAGCCAGGCTCATGGCGTCGTCGACCAGGACCACGCTGCCGGTCATGAAATCGCCGGCCGCCGAGGCCATCAGCAGCAACATGCCGTCCATGTCCTGGGGCCGGCCCAGGCGGCGGCGGGGAAAGCTTGCGATCATCTTCTGGCCGGGTTCGCTGGCGAAAAACTCTCTGTTCATCTCTGTCTCGACGTAGCCCGGCGCGATGGCGTTGACGCGAATGCCGTGGCGGGCCCACTCGAGGGCCATGACCTTGGTCATCTGGGCCACCGCGGCTTTCGAGATGCAATAGGTCGAAAGTTGCTTGATGGGCCGGAACGAAGCCACCGAAGCGACGTTGATGATGGAGCCGCCGTGGCCGTGCTGGATCATGCGCTTGGCGCTCTCCTGGGCCATCATGAAGACGCCCTTGGTGTTGGTATCGAGCACCCGGTCGTAATCCTCCTCGGTCATCTCGATGATCGGCTTGGTAACCTCGACGCCGGCGTTGTTGACCACCACGCCCAGCGCCCCCAATTCGGTCTCAGCGGCATCGACGGTGGCGTGAACGCTGGCTGAATCGGTGACGTCGAGGGCAAAGGCCATGGCGCGGCCGTCGAAGTCCTCGATTTCCTCGACCAGGGCGGCCAGCCGATCGGTGCGCCGCGCGCACACCGCCACGCGGGCGCCGCTGCGTGCCAGCGTCAGGGCGAAATGCCGGCCCAGGCCGCTGGATGCCCCGGTCACCAGGGCGGTTACGCCCTCGAGGGCAAAAGGTTCCGTCACCGCAAATCTCCGTTGCTGTTGGCGCCCCGACCTTAGAACAAAACAGGCGGCAAGGAAATCGGCCGAGAGAAGCCGAGATGCCGGTTGACAGGCAGGGCGGCAGCCGCCCGACTATCGCTAAGCGCCGGTGGCCGGCACCAGGCGTGTCGAGCTCAAGAAACGGTGATTTCATGCCCAGCTATTCGGCCCGGGTCCTGGTCTACGATGCCGATCTGGAACACCCCTTCAATCTTCCCGCAAAACTCGAACAGCACGACTATTTCTGCATTCAGGTGGAGAACGAAGCCGATGCCGTCGAGGCCGTCGTCAAGGCCCACCCCGACGTCGTCATCGTCAACACGCTGCCCGCCGAGAGTTCCTGGAGCGCGCTTTCCGATGCTGTCCACACGACCTGGCGCAACCGCCAGGCGCCGGTGATCTTGATCGGCGAGAGCGCCGGTATCGAAAAAAAGGTGGCAAGCTTCCGCAGCAAAGTAGCCGACTATTTGCCGGCCAATTTCCACGATCAGCAGCTCTTCGCCCGTCTCCAGGCCCTGTTGCGCATCAACACCATGCACGAGGAACTGCTCAGGCGCATCTTCACGGTGGAAAAATACGGCATCAAGGACATCGAGGCGGTATCGCCCGAAGTCGAGGTCGAGGACGCCCGCGTGGTACTGCTGGGCCGCGACGCGGCCGAACTCGACGAACTGCAGGAGGCGCTGGGCAGCCAGCGCGTGGTAGCCCGCCTCGACGACCCCTTCGCCACCATGGCGGCCCTGACCGAGAAGGGCGTCGACGGCCTGATCGTGGCATCCCGGGGCGAGGACCAGGATTTTTTCGGCTTCTGCTCCGATGTGCGCCACAATTCCCGTCTCTTTAACCTGCCCATTCTGGTGATCGTCGACGAGGGCGTCTTCGAGGCCGACGAGATGCAATTGGCGCGCGGCGCCACCGAACCGATCCAGCGGCCCATCATGGCCGACGATCTCAAGACCCGGCTGGAATTGCTGATCATCCAGCAGCGCTACCGCTTCGCCGTGCGCAAGGTCTTCATGCAGTCCCTGCGCCCGGTCACCAGCGACGGCCTGACCGGCCTCTACAGCCACGGTTTCCTGCACGAGCACCTGGCCAGCCAGATCGCCGACGCCGAGGAATGGCAAAAGCACCTAGAGCGTTTCAAGTTTGCTTGAATCCATACCCTGAATTCAGGAAGTAGTTTGCGCATTCCTGTGGTGGGAAGTCATCGATGAGATCGGCGATGGTTTGCCACAGCTCCTCGATGGTTCGGGCGGAGGCCTTTCGAAG
>PVBE011254719.1_pt1 | contig 55523 bp, 48 predicted proteins | sample 1631181 | NCBI WGS metagenome assembly PVBE01 (sample SAMN08397723, study PRJNA350692) | Marine metagenome, whole genome shotgun sequencing project. | isolation source: water | place: Pacific Ocean | collected 2012-04
CAGGTCCTGATCATGGCGCTGCTGGGCGGCCTCTATTCCTTCTTCGGGCCGGCGCTGGGGGCGGCCGTGCTCTATACCCTGCAGGTCGGCATCAACCAGTACACCGAATACTGGCCCATCGTGCTGGGCGTGATACTGCTGGCCATCCTGATGTTCCTGCCCGACGGCCTGATCGGCCTGGCCCAGAAGATCCGTACCCAGTTCATCCGCAAGGCCTGAGCCATGGCAGCAGAAATCGTCCTGGAAACCAAAGACGCCTTCAAGTCCTTCGAGGGTTTCGTCGCCATCCGCGACGTCTCGATCGATCTCAAAGAGGGCGAAAAGCACGCCATCATCGGCCCCAACGGGGCCGGCAAGACGACGCTTTTCAACCTCATCACCGGCCATCTGAAGATGGACCACGGCTCGGTCCACTTCGGGGGCCACGACATCACCGGCACGGAACCGCACCAGGTCGTCAAGCTGGGCCTGGCGCGCTCGTTCCAGCGCATCAACATCTACCCCCGCATGACGGTCTTCGAGAACGTCCAGGTGGCGCTGATCGCCCGCGACGGCCGCTCGTTCCACATGTTCTCGCTGGGCTACAACCTCAATCGTGATGAAACCGGCGAGCTTTTGCAGCTGGTCGGCCTGCACGATACGGCCGACGAGATTGCCGGCGAACTGGCCTACGGCAAGCAAAAACAGCTTGAGCTGGCCATCTCGCTGGCCAGCCAGCCGCGGGTTTTGCTGCTCGACGAGCCCACCGCCGGCATGTCGCCGGCCGAAACCGTCCAGGCCATGGAGCTGATCAAGCAGATTACTGAGGCGCGCGGCCTGACGCTGCTGTTTACCGAGCACGACATGGGCGTGGTGTTCGGCATCGCCGACCGCATCTCGGTCTTGCATCACGGCGAGCTGATCTTTTCCGGGCCGCCCGACCACGTGCGCCAGGACCCGGAAGTCCGCCGCGTCTATCTGGGCGAAGATTACAAGGCGGAAGATCATGGCGCAGCTTGAAGTCAACGACATCCACACGTCGTACGGTCTCAGCGAGGTGCTGTTCGGCGTCTCGCTGACCGTCGAGCCGGGCGAGGTGGTGGCGCTGGTGGGCCGCAACGGTGTGGGCAAGACCACGACCATCCGCTCCATCGCCGGCCTGACGCCGCCCAAGCAGGGCAGCGTGCGCTGGATGGACCAGGACATCACCGGCCTGCCGAGCCACCGCGTCGCCAAGCTGGGTATCGGCTGGGTGCCCGAGGACCGGCGCATCTTTCCCGAGCTGACGGTCTGGGAGAACCTCGACATCGCCCGCCGGCCACCCCTCGACGGCAACGGCGTGGGCTGGGATGAAGAACAGGTCTTCGAGCTTTTCCCCGACCTCAAGGACATCCTCAGCCGCAAGGGCGGTGTGCTCAGCGGCGGCCAGCAGCAGATGCTGACCATCGCGCGGAGTCTGATGGGCAACCCCAAGCTGTTGCTGCTGGACGAGCCCTCGGAAGGCCTGGCGCCGCTGGTCGTCGAGAACTTGCGCGACAAAGTGCAGATGCTCAAGCAGGGCGGCATGTCGATCATCCTGGCCGAGCAGAACCTGGGCTTCGTGCTGCACCTCAGCGACCGCGTGCACATTCTGGAGAAGGGCGAGATCCACTATTCCGGCACGCCCGGCGAGCTGCGCGCCAATCCCGATATTCAGACCAAATATTTGACGGTTTGAGGGGTGGCGGTGATGAAGGGCGGTGAGCTGATCGCCGAATTCCTCAAGGCCGAGGGATTTCCCTACGTTTTCGGCGTCTGCGGCCACGGCACGGTGGGCCTGCTGGACGCCCTTTACGACGTGAGCGACAGCGTGCCCCTGATCTCGCCGCGCCACGAGCAGGTCGCCGGGCACATGGCCGACGGCTATTTCCGCGTCGCCCACAAGCCGGTGGCGACGCTGACCTCGTGCGGCCCGGGTTCGGCCAACATGGTCATGGCGCTGGCCAACGCGCTGGCCGATTCCTCGGCCTTCCTGGCCATAACCGCCAACGTGCCGACCCAGCAATTCAACCGCGGCCCCTTCCAGGAGATCCACCGCCACAACGCCGCCGATTTCCCGGCCGTGGTGCGCCCCGTGGTCAAGCGCAGCTTCCAGCCCACGCGCGTCGACATGCTGCCGCTGGCGCTGCGCCAATCAGTCGAGACCATGCTCGGCGGCCGTCCCGGACCGGTGCAACTGGATGTGCCCTTCAACGTCTTCCAGGAATCGGACGAGGTCGAGCTGGAGCGCTGCACCACCAATCCGCGCCGTGCTGGTGCGGCGCCCGAGGACATGGTCCGGGCCGTCGACATGCTGCTGGCGGCCGAGCGCCCGGCCGCCTTCATCGGCCACGGCGTTACGCTGGCCGAGGCCGGGCCCGAGCTCACGGCCCTGGCCGAGGCCCTGGAGCTGCCGGTGATCTCCTCGCCCAACGGCATGGGTTGCCTGAGTATGGACCACCGGCTTTCGCTGGGCTTCATCGGCCGCAACGGCGCCTTCCCGGCCAACCAGGTGGGGCGGCACGCCGATCTGGTGCTGGCAATCGGGGCGCGCTTCGACGACCGTTCGGCGTCCTCGTGGCTGCCCGGCTATTCCTGGAATTTTCCCTCGACCAAACTCATCCAGGTCGACGTCGACATCGACGAGATCGGCCGCAACTACAGCGCCGATCTGGGCCTGGTGGCCGACGCCCGGGTTTTCCTGCGGCAAATGCTGGCCGAGCTCGAAGGCCGCGGCGCGGCGCGGCCAGAGCGCCGCCGGTGGCTTGATATGATCGAAGGCTGGCGGGCCGAATGGCAGGCCTTCGTGGGGCCCAATTTCGACATCCATTCCTCGCCCGTGCGCCCCGAGCAGGTGGTCGCCGGCTGCCGCCGGGTGCTGCCCGACGAGGCCATCATCTCGCTCGATTCGGGCGTCCATCACAATTGGTTCATGCAGTTCTGGGAGGCCCGCCAGCCCCAGGCCATGCTCAACGCCTGGGGCTTTTCGGCCATGGGTTTCGGTGTCAGCGGCATCCTCGGCGCCAAGCTGGCCCGGCCCGAGCGGCCTTGTGTCTCGATCTGCGGCGACGGTGGCTTCATGATGACGCCGCACGTTCTGGCCACCGCCGTGGAATACGACATTCCCGCCGTCTGGGTGGTCTGGAACAACTTCGCCTGGGGCGCCATCCGCGACATCCAGTACGGCATGTTCGAAGGCCGCGAGATCGGTACCGGATTCTATGCCGGTGCCAACCGGACGCCTTACAACCCCGACTTCGCGGCCCTGGCCCGGGCCCATGGCGCAGACGGCGTGACGGTCAAGGATTCGCGGGATTTCGAGGGTGCCCTGGAAGCCGCCGTGGCCTCGGGCAAGCCTTGCCTCCTGGATGTCCACGTCGACGCCGAGGTCAGGCCGCCGGCCACCGGAAGCTGGCGCCTGCCGCCCCTGCCGGCCAAGGACCCGGTCTATGGCAAGCCGCTGACGGCCGAGGAGATTTAGCTTATGGCCAGGATACTGGTGACCGGTGCGGCCGGCTTCATCGGCGCCGAAGTGGTGCAGGCGCTGGCCGGCCGCGGCGACGAAGTCACGGCCTTCGATCTGGTGCTGAGCCCCAAGCTCGCGGCCCTGGAAGCGGCGCATTCCGGCGTTTCCGTGGTCCTGGGCGAACTCACCGAATGGCCGGCGCTATGCGACCTGATGCGGCCCCAGGCGCCCGACGGCGTCATCCATTGCGCCGCCGTGGTCGGCGTGCTGGCCTCGGTGCAGGCGCCGGCCAAGACTTTCAAGGTCAATGTCGAGGGCAGCTTGAATCTCTTCGAAGCCATGCGGCTCTATGGCGTCAAGCGCCTGGTGCACATGAGCACCGAGGAGACCTATGGCCATTTCCAGGCGCCCTTGATCGACGAGAACCACCCCCAGAACCCGATCATGGCCTACGGCATCTCGAAGCTGGCGGTGGAGCACCTGGGACGCAGCTACGGCGTGCTTTATGGCTTGGAGGTGATCAACACGCGGGTCTGTTGGGCCTATGGCCCGACGCTGCCCCGAGCCCGCGTGCCCAAGACCATCATCGACGCGGCGCTGGCCGGGCAGCCCTTGCACCTTCCCTGGGGCGGCGACATGGCCGTCGACCACAGCCATATCGACGACGTGGTGGCCGGGATTTTGGCCGCCCTCGACCTTGCCGAGCATCCCTTCGACGCCTACAACATCGCTAGCGGCGAGGCCACCAGCGTGGCCCAGATCGTCGAGATCGTGAAGCAACTGGTGCCCGGCGCCGAGCTCTCGGCGGCGGCCGGCGAATACCAGCACGGTGACACCGGCACCTCGGCCTTTGCCGTCGCCAAGGGAGCGCTGGATATCAGCCGAGCCCGCGAGGTGCTGGGTTATGCGCCCAAATTCGACATCCGGCGCGGCCTCGCGGCCTACGTCGATGCCCTCAAGAACGCCTGAGCCACGAGGTCCATATGTTCGAGCGCAACGGAGCCACGATTCGCAACATCGCCGAGGTGCTGTGGGAGACCCCGCCGGCGCACTACGACGCTCACTCCAAGATGCTGGTAACCCCGGCCAGCCACGCCACCAAGTTCCACGACTTCCGCATCTCGAGCTACCAGCCCAAGGGCTACGTGGCACCCCACACCCACCAGATGCAGGAGCAGATCTACCACTTCCTTGAGGGCGAGGGGCTGATGGAACTCGACGGCGAACGCCGCGTGGTGGGCCGCCACGACACCGTCTTCATCCCGCCCGGCGTCGAGCACGCGGTCTACAACTCGGGGCTCGTCGATCTCGTCTTTTTGGTCATAACCAGCCCACCGAGCGACGACTGATTAGCCGATTTCGCTACTCCAAATCCGCCGTCGTGACCTCGAAGGCGGCGCGCCGCCCGGCGCGGCGGCCCGAGGTGAAGGCCCAGGCCAGGTGGTGGCCGTGGCCCTTGAGCAAAAGCCCGCCCTGGCCCGTGGCACCGGCGGCGAATAAGCCCGGTATGGGCTGGTCGCCCTGGTCCAGCACGCGGTGCTCGCTGTCCACCACCAGGCCGCCCTCGTTGTGCACGAAGACGCTGCGCACCGGACCCAGGGCATAGAACGGAGGATTCTCAAGCTTGGGCCTTTGCTCGCCGAGGGCGGTGTTGTGCTCAGCGATAGCAGCTTCCAGAACGCCTGGCTCGACGTCCAGCTTGGCCGCCAACTGGGCCCAACTGGCCCCCGTGTTGTAGACATCGGGGCGGTTGCGTCGGTAATCGGCCATGTGAGCGTAGGCCACGCTGGGGGCGGTCGAGATGAAGTGGGGCCAGGCCGAGAATTTTTGCGCGATCTGTTCGTCGACGACGATGTAGCCGACCTTGTCGGGCTGGTCGGGAAGCGCCAAGGCCGGGCCGTCGAGCTCGTCGCAAAAGCGCTTGCCCAGCTTGTTGACCAGCACCGCACCCTCGTCGAAGAGCGCCGGCGTCGGTGCCAGGGCGGTGGTCAAGAAGCTCAGCACGAAGGGCCTGAGCAGCCACTGCGGCAGGTTGCCCATGGACCATTCCATCAGCGCCGCCAGCGGCCCCCAGGGTGGCAGGCGGCCGACCAGGCCCTCGCCCTCGGGCGCGATGAAGCGGATCTCCGGCCCCAACGCCTGGTCACCGTTGACGATGCGGCCGCCCAGTTCGATGGCCATGACCTGGCCGTCACCGGTGGCCGTGGGGTTGACGCCCTCGACCTTGGCCGCCTGGGCCGAGATGTATTCGGCCTTGAGCTCGGGGCTGTTGGTGAAGTCGCCGGCCGTCAGCACGATGCCGCCGCGGCCCAGGAAACGCTGGGTGCCGGCCGGCCCTGCGCAAGCCACGCCGATCACCCGGCCGCTTTCGACGATCAGGGTGTTGGCGCGCAAGTTCTTGCGCACATCGACGCCGTGGCGCCGGGCGTAGCGCTCGAGGTGGTAGATGTAGGCCTTGGAATTGGGCAGCACGGTGTGCATGCGCGGCTTGCGGTGCGGCGGCTCGGGCACCGGGCCGTGGAAGCGGATGCCCTTGTCCAAGAGCCACTGGAAGGTGTCCGGCATCTCCTGGCAAAGCAGCCAGCGCAGCTCTTCGTTGTCCAGGTGGGCCACCTCGGGGGCGAACTTGGGCATGTCCTCGAAGTGCTCGAGCGGGCTGTCCTGGATGCCTTCACGGTGCTGGTGGCGGGTGTTACTGGCGGTGATCGAGCCGATCGACCAGGCCGTCGAGCCGCCCAATTCGGGGTTCTTCTCCAGCAGCACCACATCACGTCCCAAGGCCCGCGCCTCGATGGCCGCCGCCAACCCCGTGCCGCCACCGCCGACCACCACCACGTCGACCTCGGCCGGTGCGCCCGCCTGCTCTGCCGCCGCCTTCCCGACCATGGCATCCGCCTTTCTTCAGGGACCGCCAGACTCCCCCCGCGATCCTAACCGAGATCACCCCAAACCCACAAAACCCGCGGTTTCCCGCGGGTTTCGGCCCCAGTCGGCCCGGGTGCGACGTACCTGCCCGAGCCCGGCCGCCGTGACGTTTGCCTCCCTGTTGAACTTGCCAGCCCGAATTCAAGTTCGGGTCATTTTTTGTCTCGAGGCGACCGGCTCATACTCTCTCGTGGGTGATTTCGGACTCTAACCTCATGGCAGCCCGCGTCAACGCATTTTTCGTGCGTTTTCGTCCCGCAACGTGAAACGATATTCGTTATTGCCTGGGAATGAGCCGGCGCACGTCGCCCAGGGTTTCGAGAGCCAAAACGTCGCCATGCACCTGGGCCGCCTGGTCCCGGCTCCAGGCCCGGGCCGTGAGCTCGAAATACTTCTCCTCCAGCTCGTCCGCCGCAAAGGGCAGCTCGGGCTCGCCGCGGGCGTTCTCCACGCTCTCCGTCCGGCGTCCGCCGCCCTGCCAGACCACCGTCACCCGGGCCGGCCGGCGCTCCGGCTCAGCCGCCGTCATAGCCGGGTCTTCGGTGAGTGAGATCCGCGCAGCCAATTCGAGTATCGCCGGGTCCGAGAATTTTTCCGCGGCGAAGGCGGCCGTGCCGCTGGCGCCGCTGACGATGCTGGTGGCCAGGGCGAAGGGGATGGAGAAACGGCTGGCCATGGCGTTCCTGGGCCGGGCCTCGTCCAGCGCCGCGGCCAGGCCATAGGTCTCGACCTCGATGGCGGCGATGGCGGCCGCTTCCAGCGGCTGCTGGCGGCCGATGGCGGCAAGGGCGTCCAGCGCGGCGTGGTTGTAGCGGCAGCAGGCGTGGCGCTTGAAGTAATTGCGCCGGATCTCCCAGCTCCCGCCCAGGCCGGCCGACAATATCTCGGGCCGCCAGCGCTCCGACAGCACCCGGCCGAACACCGCCCCCAGGGCGTCGCTCTCGCCGACGAATCCGGCTTCCACCAATTCCTGAACCTGAAGGCCGGTGCGCCCGGCGAAGCCGGCGAAGCTGTTGCGCACGGTGCCGCCCTCGAGCATGGTGCCGACGCTGGTGCCGAGACAAAGCGGAGCCGCCACCTCGAGGCTGCGGCGAAAGGCGCCGGCATCGGCGCCGGCCAATTTGGCCACGGCCACGGCAGCCCCCAGCGTGCCCCAGGTGCCGTGGGGGTGCATGGCGGGCCTGAGCTCGGCCGCCCGGCCCACCCGCACCGCCACCTCGTAGCCCAGCAGCACGGCCAGCAGAAGCTCGGCCCCGGATTTGCCCTGGCCCTCGGCGTAAGCCAGGGCCGCCGGCAGCACGTGGATGCCGGGATGGCCGCGGCAAAAGCGATGACCCTCGTCGACCTCGAGCACGGTACCGGCGGTGCCGTTGAGGAAGGCGGCGCGCTCGGGCGTGGTGCGGAGGCTGGTGCCCAGGACGCTGGCCGGGCCGGGGGTTGTGGGATGGCTGGCGAGCGCCGTGATCTCCGGCTCCAGCGATCCGGCGACCATGGCCGCGATGCAATCGGCGATGACCAGCCGGCTGTGGTCGAGATCCTCGGCGGCCACCTCGTCGAGCCGTGCCGCGGCAAGGAAGGTGGCCAGCTTGTCGAGGTCTTGGCTCACGCCGGTCGGCGCTCGAACCAGGGCCGGGCGCTCTCGAGTTGCGCCGCCAGGCGGAACAAGAGCGCCTCGTTGCCGTAGGCCGCGACCAGTTGCGAGCCCATGGGCAGGCCCGTCTCGCTCCAGTGCAGCGGCACGGTGCAGGCGGGCTGGCCGCTGACGTTGAAGAGCGAGGTAAAGGGCGAAAAGCCGAACAGCCGCTCGCGGTAGGCGGCCATGTCGTCGGTCTCGGTGGCGAGCTCGCCGATGGCCACCGGCGGCTTGGCCAGGGTCGGCGTGAGCAAGACGTCGTAGCGCTCGAAAAAGGGCGCGATGCGGCGGCCCGCCTTGTGCAGGGCCTGGATGGCGGCGGCATAGTCGGGCCCGCTGGTACGGCGTCCCGCCTCGACCATGGCCAGCGAGACTTTCTCGAGGTCGTTGCCCCCAGCCCGGCGGCCCAACTCGGCCTCGCGGCCGGCCACCAGGTTGGCGACGTTGGCCGAGACGATGGTCATGAAGGCGGTGCCGACGAGTTCGTCCTCGACTTCGGGCTGGTCCTCGACCACCTCGTGGCCAAGTTGGGCTAGCAACTTGGCGCTATCGACGACCGCCGCCCGCACCTCGTCGGCCACCGGCTCGGTATTGGGCCGCGTGGTCAACAGGGCGATCTTCAGTCGGCCTGGGTCGGCGCCCACTTCGTCGAGGAAGGGCCGCGCCTTGGCTGGTGCCACGTAAGGCGCACCGGCATCGGCGCCTTCGGTGGCATCGAGCATGGCGGCGCTGTCGCGCACGCTGCGGCTGATCACGTGTTCATGGGCCAGCCCCGACCAGCCCTCGCCCCGGTCGGGGCCCATGGGATTGCGGGCCCGGGTCGGCTTGAGGCCAAACAGGCCGCAGCACGAGGCCGGGATGCGAATCGAGCCGCCGCCGTCGCTGGCATGGGCCAGCGGCACCATGCCACTGGCCACCGCCGCCGCGGCGCCGCCCGAGGAGCCACCGGCCGTGCGCTCCGGATTCCAGGGATTGCGGGTGGCTCCGAAGAGGGTGGGCTCGGTCGAGACGTTGATGCCGAACTCGGGCGTCGAGGACTTGCCGCAGATCACCAGGCCGGCCCGGCGGTAGCGCGCCACCAGTTCGCTGTCGTGGTCGCTGTGCTGGTCGGCGAAAAAGCGTGAGCCGTTGCTCAGCACGCTGTCCGCGACCGGCGCGTTGAGGTCCTTGATCAATATCGGCACGCCCTTGAAGGGGCCGTCGGGAAGGCCCGCCGCCAGGGCCGCGTCAGCCTGGTCGTCGAGACGCAGGCAGACCGCATTGACGGCCGGGTTGCGCGCCTCGATGCGGCCGCTGGCGGCCTCGTAGACCTCCTCGGCCGTGACTTCGCCGCGGGCCACGAGTTCGGCCAGGCCCAGGCCATCGTAGTCTTGGTATTCGGCGAATGCCGCCATGGGCTCCTCCCTGCCGTCTTCTCCCGGCTCTAATCGGGGCTGTTGATGTTATCCAGCGGATAGATCGGGCGGCGCAGTTTCTCGAAGGGAAAGAGCTCGTAGTCCGAGCTGCAGACGCCGGGGCCGGCCACCAGCACGATGTGGGCGGCGAGCTCGCCAAAGCCCGCCCGGAAATGCTGGCGCGACTTGATGAGCAGGTATTTCTTGGCCCGGGGATCGATGCCGGCGTGGCTGAAGACGCCGGTATCGAAAGGCTCCATGCGCCTTGAACTGACCACGATCTCCATGGTTCCGGCCTCCAGCACGGCCGTGCGCCCCATATCCAGCGTCATGCCGGTCATCATCGGGCCGGTGACGGTGAAGCGACCGTCGGTGATGCGCCGCACCGCGCCTGAAATCGCCAACGGCTCGCCTTTCAGATTCATGGCCGGCACGTCGGTCTTGCCGCCGAGTTCCAGATCGACGGTTTGGCCCACCCCGGCGGCGATCATGCGCTCCACCGAGGGCGGGTCCCAGATGGGACCGACGGCGACGTCAACGAGACCCTGGCGCATGACCTCGGCCAGCACCGCCATGGTGTCCTGGTTGCCCCCGGCACCGGCGTTGTCGCCGTGGTCGACCAGCACGATGGGGCCGCCCTCGAGCTCTCGCGCCCGGGCGATCGATTCCGCCGGCGCTTCGATCTCGAAGACGAAATCGGCCCGGCGTTGCCAGGCCAAATCCATCAGCTCGGCCAGCAGTTCGCCGGCCGCCAGGTCGTCGCCGTCGCCGACCACCAGGCCCGAGAGCCCGACGTGGGGGATGTCGGCATGGGGAAAGCCGCCAAACAGCGAAGCCGCCAGCACCCGGCTGCTGGCCTCGGCCGCCATGGCGGCGTCCATGATGTCCTTCATGGGCTGCTGGGCCGGGGTCTGGCGCAGCATGTGGGTGATCATGGGCAACGAACGCCAGGCCATGCGCGGCCGAACCTCACCCGCCAGGGCGCGCATCAAGAGGCGCCCGGCGCGTTCGCCGGTCTGGTACATGTCGACGTGGGGATAGGTGCAATAGCCGGCGATCACGGTGGCGTTCTCGACCATGCGGGCCGAGAGGTTGGTGTGGAAATCGAGCGAGACGGCGATGGGAAGGTCAGGCGCGATGGCCCGCAGCCGGCTTAGCAACTCGCCCTCGCCGTCGTCATGGCTCTGGGAAACCATGGCGCCATGCAGGTCGAGCAAAAGCGCATCGCAGCCCGCCGCCACGGCCTCGGCGATGGCCGTCGCCACGTATTCGAAGGCGGCGTCGGCCACCGGGCCCGAGGGGTGGGCATTGGCGGCGATGGGGAAGACCAGTTCGGCACCTTGTTCGCGGGCGATGTCGAGGTAGGCGGCGACCGGGTTGTTGGTGCCCGAAAGCGCCGCGACCGCGGCCTCGCCGCCCGCCGGTTCGCCGCCTCCGGAGACGAAGTCGAAAGCTTCGAGAGGTGTTGGCAGCGGCGAGAAGGTGTTGGTCTCGTGGCGGAAGATGGCGGTGACGAAGCGCTTCATCAGCGCACCGGCGAGACCTTGTCGTCGGAGACCTGGTGGCAGGCAACGGAATGTCCGCCCAGGTCCCGCAGCAGTGGCGTCTCTTCGCGGCAGAGCGGCTCGGCGAAGGGGCAGCGAGCGGCGAAGCGGCAGCCCGGCGGCGGATCGATGGGGCTGGGCGGATCGCCCTCCAGCTTGATGCGGTCGCGGGCACCGCGCAGTGCCGGATCGGCCGAGGGCACGGCCGACAGGAGGGCGTGGGTGTAGGGGTGCAGCGGCTCCTTGAACAGCGTCAAGCGATCGGCCTGTTCGACGATCTGGCCCAGGTACATGACGGCGATCTCGTCGCAGACGTACTGCACCACGCCAAGATCGTGCGAGATGAAAAGGTAGGTGAGGCCGAATTCCTTTTGCAGCTTGATCAGCAGGTTGAGGATCTGGGCCTGGATGGCGACGTCGAGCGCCGACACCGGCTCGTCGCAGACGATCAGGTCGGGGTTGGTGGCCAGCGCCCGGGCCACACCGATGCGCTGGCGCTGACCGCCCGAGAACTGGTGCGGAAATAGCGCCTGCTGTTCCGGCCTGAGGCCGACGTTGCGGAAAATCTCGGCCACCCGTTCGTCACGTTCGCCGGGCTCGCCTATGTCCATCAGGTCCAAGGGCTCGCGCACGATGCCGCCGGCCCGGGTGCGCGGGTTGAGGGACGAATAGGGGTCCTGGAAGATGATCTGCATGCGCCGGCGCAACTGCCTGAGCTGGTCGCCCTCGAGCGTCGCCAGGTCGGCCTCGCCTAGCCGCATACTGCCCGAGGTAACCTCGACCAGGCGCAACACGGCCAGTGCCGTGGTGGTCTTGCCCGAGCCCGATTCGCCGACCAGGCCGAAGGTGGTGCCGCGCTTGACTTGGAAGGAAACCCCGTCGACCGCGTGGACCTGCGAGGGCTGGGCCATCATGTGCTTGCGGGGCAGCGGGAAGTGGACCTTGAGGTCGCGCACGTCAAGCAGGTTGTCGTCCGTGCTCATGCCGCCTCCTCGAGCAGCCAACACGCCGCGACGTGGCCCGGGCGCACATCGTGGGGTGGCGGCATGGCCTGGCGGCAGCGCTCCATGGCCTGGGCACAGCGCGGTGCGAAGGGGCAACCCGCCTTGCCCAGCTCGGTCAGCGCCGGCACCACGCCGGGGATCTCCATCAGGGGCTGGCGCTGGGCCGGCGGCTCGGCCAGCAGATGGGGCACGCAGACGATCAGGCCCTGGGTGTAGGGGTGCTTTGGGTTGGCCAGGATCTCGTCCACCGGGCCTTCCTCGACCTTGCGCCCGGCGTACATCACCACCACGCGTTGGGCCATCTCGGCGATCGCTCCCATGTCGTGGGTGATCATGATGATCGAGGTGCCGGTATCGGCCTGGAGTGCGCGCAGGAGATCGAAGATCTGGGCCTGCACGGTGACGTCGAGTGCCGTGGTTGGTTCATCGGCGATCAGCACGCGGGGCCGACAGGTCAGCGCCATGGCGATCATGACACGCTGGCGCATGCCGCCGGAAAGCTGGTGGGGAAACTCGGCGACGCGCTTTTCCGGGGCCGGGATGCCGACCTGATAGAGCATCTCGACGGCCCGGTCGCGGGCCTCGCGGGCCGATAGTCCTTCGTGCAGGCGGGCCGTTTCGGCGATCTGGTTGCCCACCGAATATACCGGGTTGAGCGACGTCATGGGCTCCTGGAAGATCATCGATATCTCGTTGCCGCGGACCTCGCGCATGCGGGGCTCGCTGGCTTCGAGCAGGTTCTCGCCGTCGAGCAAAATGCGGCCGGCGGCGATCTGGCCGGGCGGGATCGGCACCAGGCCCATGACGGCCAGCGCCGTCATGCTCTTGCCGCAGCCCGATTCCCCGACCACGCCCAGGGTCTCGCCCGGGGCCAGGGCGACGCTGAGGTCGTCGATCACCCGGGCCATGCCGTCGCGGGTCTTGAACTCGACCGCAAGGCCCTCGATGGCGAGCAGGGAAGGCTGGGGGGGCTGCTCTGGGCTCATCGCTCCCTCAGCTTGGGATTGAAGGCGTCGTTGAGGCCGTCGCCGATCAGGCTCATGGCCAGCACGGTGAGGAAGATGGCGACGCCGGGAAAGGTCACCATCCAGGGGTAGTCCAACAAAAAGTCGCGATTGTCGCCGATCAGCTTGCCCCAGCTCATGACGTTGGGGTCGGAAAGGCCGAGGAAACTGAGCGCCGCCTCGAAGAGGATGGCGATGCCCACGGTCAGCGCCGCGTTGACGATCAGCGGCGGCAGCGCGTTGGGCAGGATGACGCGCCAGATGATGCGCCGGTCGCGGGCTCCGATCGAGCGCGCCGCCTTGACGAATTCGAGTTCGCGAATGCGCATGAACTCGGCCCGGGCCAGGCGGGCGACGCCGGTCCAGCTGACCACGCCGATGGCGATGGCCACGGCCTCCAGGGTCGGTGAAAACAGCGACACCAGCACCATGGCCAGCAGCAAGGGCGGCAGCACCTGGAAGAACTCGGTCACCCGCATCAGGATCTCATCGACCCAGCCGCGGTAGTAGCCGGCCAGGGCGCCGATGGTCAGGCCGATGAAAATGGTCAGACCGGCGGCGGCGCCGCCAACCGCCAGGGTGGCGCGGCTGCCGTAAACGATGGAGACGAAGAGGTCGCGTCCCAGAGCGTCGGTACCGAGGATGAAGCCATCAGCGCCCGGTGGCGAGAACGGCGTCCAAACGATGTCGAAGGGATCGCCGCTGATCAGTACCGGCGCCAGCAGAGCCGATGCCACAATCAGCAGGAAAACCAAAAAGCCGGCGATGGCAGCATAATTGCGCGAATAGGCCTTGAGGAATTCGACGAAGGGATGCTCGATGCGAATGGGCTCGACATCTAGGTACTGGGGGGCGGGGGTTTGCTCGAGCTCTGCCATGGTCGCTCGTCCCTAGGCCGTTCTCGACATGCGGATGCGCGGGTCGATGATGCGGTAGGCCAGGTCGGTCAGCAGGTTGAAGACGATCACCACCATGGCCGAAAAGAACAGAATTCCCATGATCGTCGGCGTATCGCCGCGCAGGATCGATTCGAAAGCCAGCGTACCCAGTCCCGGCCAGGTGAAGACCGTCTCGATCACCACGGCACCGGAAAAGAGGTGCGAGAACTGCAGCCCGGCGATGGTCACCACCGGGATCACGGCGTTGCGCAGCGCGTGTTTGTAGACCACTTTGCGCCGGCCCAGCCCTTTGGCCCGGGCCGTGCGGATGAAGTCGGAACCCAGAATGTCCATCATGCTGGCCCGCGCCAGGCGGCTGTATTGCGCCAGGTAAATGGTCGAAAGCGATAAGACCGGCAGGAACAGGTGATGGGCCACGTCGAGGTACCAAAGCCAGGTGCCTTTCTCCGTCAGGGGATCGACCAGCCCGGAAAGCGGCATAATCTCCAGCATCGCCACGAAGAGTACGATGAGCAGAAAGGCGGTCCAGAATACCGGCGCCGAGAATCCCACCAGCGCCAGGATGGTGATGAAATGGCTAAACATACCGTTTGGCTTCTGCGCCGCGATGACGCCGAATAGTGTGCCGACGAGGATGGCCAGCACCAGCGCCGTCACGACCAGCAGCAGCGTCGGCCCGACGCGCTCCAGAATGAGGTCGGCGACCGGCAGGTTGAAATAGAAGGACTGGCCCAGATCGCCCTGCATGACCTTGCCGACATAGGTCAGGAGCTGGACGTAGAAAGGCTGGTCGAGGCCGTAGCTGCGCCGGATTTCGGCCATCACCTCGGCGCTGGCGCCGCCGCTTTCGCCGGCGATGGTCTCGGCAATATCGCCGGGTACCAGCGAGAGCAGGACAAAACTGAAAACGACCACCGCCAACAAAAGAGCGCAGGCATAAAAGAGGCGCTGCAGGATGATGGTGAAAAGGCGCATGTGGATCCCGGTCTCTGGATTACGACAGTGCAGTGGAGGGGAATTCTTTCACGAATTCCCCTCCACCGGTACCGCCGCTACTGCTTGATGTAGGTCTCGTCCCAGGGCGCCGAGGTTCCCCAGATCGAATTGATCGGCGGATTGCCGACCCGCTCGTTGTTGTAGACCGTGTGGTAGGGCGAGGCGTTGATGTAGGCGATGGGCGCCTCGTCGACGATCATTTTCTGCATTTCGGCGTACAGCGCCTTGCGCTTCCCGAGGTCCAGCTCCTTGCCCGCCTTTTCCATGATGGCGTCGATGGCGTCGTTCCTGAACTGCTGGGTGTTGTGCCAGGGCACGCCCTTGCGGATGTTCGACGACTGGTAGGTACGGTGCACGCCGATCACCGGGTCGCCCCAGTTAAAGACCGAATCCAGGGTCATGTCGAAGTTGTGGCTGGTTACGGTCTTGAGCCAGGCCCGGAAATCGGACGAGGCCTTGATGGTGACGGCGATGCCGGCCTTCTTGAGCTGCGCCTTGGTCAGCTCCGCCCAGCGCTTCCACAGCGCACCGCCGGGGATGAAATCGAGCGTGGTCTTGATGCGCACGCCGTAGGCATCCGGCTTGTAGCCGGCGGCATCCAACAGCGCCTTGGCCTTGTCGAGATCGTAGTTGTAGTGATTGACGTCGGCCGAATAAAAGACGCTGCCGGGATGGATGGGGCCGGTGGCGCGCTGGGCGAAGCCCTGATAGAGCACCTTGAGCAGGAACTTCTTGTCGAGCGCATAAGCAAAGGCCTGGCGCACGCGCTTGTCGTCGAAGGGCTTCCTGGCGGTATTGAAAGCCAGCCAGTTGAGCGGGCCGATGGCCGAATAGCCGTTCGGCGTTAGCGAGAGGTGCTTGCTTTTCTTATACCGCGTCAGTTCCTGGGCATCGGCAGCGAAAGCCGTGAAGTCGGCCTTGCCCTTTTCCAGGGCGATGATGCGGCTCGTCGATTCCGCCATCTTCTTGTAAACGATGCGGTCGACATAGGGCCTGCCCTTGAGGAAATATTTGTCGAAACGCTCCAGGATGATGTGCTCGCCGGGCTTGAATTCCTTCAGCTTGAAGGCGCCCGAACCGACGATGTTCTGGCTGTTCTGCGGATGCTTGCGGATGTTATCCGTCTTGCCGTAGACGTGCTTGGGAATGACCACGCCAAGCTGCGACGACATGGCCAGCAGGATCGCCGGATGGGGCTTGGAAAGCCGCAGGATGGCGGTGTGGGGGTCGGGGGTATCGACCTTGGTCACCGGTGCATACATGGGCTTGAAGGGGTGGTTCTTCTGGTAGGTGGCGATCGAGAAGGCGACGTCCTCCGAGGTGATGGGGTGGCCATCGTGGAAGACCGCGTTCTTGCGCAGATTGACGCGCACCGAAAGGCCGTCGTCGGCGATCTTCCAGCTTTCCGCAAGGTAAGGCTGCGGGTTCCATTGGGCGTCAAAGCGCAGCAGTGCCGCGAACAACTGGGTGCCGGGGATGCCGGTCGGCGTGCCCGAGGCGATGGCCGGATTGAAGTGGCCGCCGATGATGCGGTAGATGAAGGTCAGCGTGCCGCCTTGTTTGGGCTCGGCCGCGCTGGCCGGGCCGGCCAACACCAGAGCCATGGCCGCGCCGGCGATGGCGGCGGTCAGGATTCTTTTGGTTTTCATCTCGTTTCTCCCTGTGATTGCAAAAATTTCATAACTCATCCAAACCGCACCAATCGGCCACGAATAGCGCGATGGTCTCGGTGATGCGGCGTACGCTGTCAAGTTCGACGCACTCGTTGAAGCCGTGCACGTCGCGGGCAAGCGGCCCGTAGACCAGGCCGGGAATGTCGGCATAGAGGCCGAAAAAGCGGGCATCCGTGGTGCCGGTACCGGCTCGGCCCTCGAGTTCCTGGCCGTGCACCCGCTTGTGGCAGGCTTCCAGCAGCGCCACCGGTTCCTCGGCGTTCTCCAGGATATAGCCCTCGGCCAGGAACCCGTGATAGGCGATCTGGGGCGGGTTGTTGCCCATGAAGGGATCGCCGGCCGCGGCTTGGCGGATGCAATCCTCGAGCTCGCGGCTGCGCGCCTTGATGTCGTCGTCGGCGAAGATGGCGGCGCGCAGGTCGAAGACGCACTGGGCCGGTACCGAGGCCGGCCACTCGCCGCCCGTGATATTGCCGATATTGAAATTGATGGGGTGCGCGAGATGGGCGTGGTGGGGGTGGCGGTCTTTCTCGGCGTTCCACTTTTCCTCCAGCACCTCCAGCGCCGCGATCAGGCGAAACGCCGCCTTGATGGCGTTGTTGCCTTTTTCGGCGTAAGCCGCGTGGGCCGGCAGGCCGCGCACCGTGATCTGCATCCAGATGGTGCCGGTTTGGGCCTCGCCCAGGGTGCCGCCCGAGGGCTCGGGGATGATGGCGGCATCGGCCCGGTAGCCGCGTTGCAGACATGCCAGCGCGCCGTTGCCGGTGCATTCCTCCTCGATCACGGACTGGATGAAAAGATCGCTGGCCGGCTGGTATCCGACACTTTTCAGGGCCTTTAGGGCGTAAAGGCAGCAGACCAGCCCGGCCTTCATGTCGCCGGCGCCGCGGCCATAGAGCCAGCCCTCCTTCTCGCGGGCCTCGAAGGGCGGCGAATTCCACATGTCGTGCGGGCCCTCTGGTACCACGTCGATGTGGCCGTTGAGGATCAGGCTTTTGCCCCGGGGCGAGGCCGCCCGGTGGCTGCCGACGACGTTGAAGGCGTTGTCGTAGGAAATAGACACCGGTGAGAAGCCGGGCAGATGCTCCAGGTCCTCGATGCGCACCTGCCAGCGGTCGACGTCGAGGCCCTCATCGCGGAATGCCCGGGCCATGAAGTCCTGGGCCGTGTGTTCCTGGCCCCTGAGCGAGGGATAGCCCACCAGCTCGGCGGTAAAGCGCACCTGGTCGGCGAAATTGGCTTCTACGGCCTCGCCGATGCGTGCAGCGTTGTCAGCCACCGCGCCCTTCATGGACCGGGCCCCCCTTCCGGTGCGGGTTTCGCTACCAGTGCGAGTCTAGGGTAATTCATGCCCGATTCACAGACATAGCGGGATCTCTGCCCTCAGGGTGGCCACCATTTCGTCGAGATCGTCTTCAGCGGCGATCAGGGCCGGTGCCAGGATCGCCGTGTCGCCCGTCATGCGCAGCACCAGGCCGGCTTCCCAGCAGCGCTTGAGCAGCCTATGGCCGCGCTGGCCGGGCACTTGGCCGGGCGCCATCTCGACGGCTGCCAGCAGGCCATAGCCGCGGATGTCGCTGACCGCGTCCAGGTCCTGCAAGGCAAAGACGCGTTCGAGGAAACCGGCCGACAAGGCCTGGCCGCGGGCAAACAGGTCCTCGTCGCGGTAGAGATCGAGCGTCGCCAGCCCGGCCGCCGTGGCCGCCGGGTGGCCGGAATAGGTGTAGCCGTGGAAGAACTCCACGCTGCCCTCGGCGCCGGCCCCGATGATGGTTTCGTAGATCTCGTCCGCCAGCGCCACCGCTCCCATGGGTATGGTGCCGTTGGTCAGCGCCTTGGCCATGGTCATGAGGTCGGGGGTAACGCCGAAGGACTGGGCCCCGAAGGCCTCGCCGGTGCGCCCGAAGCCACAGATCACTTCGTCGAAAATGAGCAAGATGCCGTGGGCGTCGCAGATGGCGCGCAGCCGCTCGAGATAGCCCTCGGGCGGCACCAGCACACCGGTCGAACCGGCGATGGGCTCGACGATGCAGGCGGCGATGGTGTCGCCGCCGTGGGTCGCCACCAAGCGTTCCAGGTCGTCGGCCAGGTCGCCGCCAAGCCGGGGCCGGCCGACCGAGAAGCGCTGTTCCGGGAGCCAGGTGTGGCGCATGTGGTGGACGCCGGCAAGGCCGGCCCCGAAGCTCTCGCGGTTCTTGACCATGCCGCCCACCGAAAGGCCGCCGAAGTTGACGCCGTGGTAGGCGCGCTCGCGGCCCACCAGGCGGAAGCGCTGGCCCTGGCCGCGGGCGCGCTGGTAGGCCAGTGCCAACTTGAGCGCCGTGTCGACGGATTCGGAGCCTGAGTTGGTGAAGAAGACGTGGTTCAAGGGATCAGGCGTGAGATCGGCGAGGCGCCTCGCCAGTTCGAACGAACCGGGGTGGCCGAACTGGAAGTGCGGCGTGTAGTCGAGCTCGGCAAGCTGGGCCGTCACGGCCTCGATGATGGGCCGGCGGCAGTGCCCGGCGGCATGGGTAAAGAGGCCGGAGCAGCCGTCCAGCAGCTTGTCGCCCCGAGGGTTCCAGTAATGCATGCCCTCGGCCCGCACCAACAGGCGGGGATCGGCCTTGAAGTCGCGGTTGGCCGTGAACGGCATGAAGAGGTGTTCGAGGCTGGCGTTGGTGGCCCCGCTGTTCTCGCCCGCAGATACCGCTGTCAGCTCGTTCATGACGATGCCCCGCCCTTGTTGCCTCGGCCGACAAACGCTAGCCTCGCAGGCTGGAGCACCGATAGCGCCAGATAGGGGATTCCGACGGGGCCAGCATGCGCCATTCGCTTTTCCACATCCGGCTGGTGCCGGGAAAAAGCATCCAGGCGCAGATCCGCGAGCGCCTGGTGGCCGACATTGTCGACGGCCGCTTGGTCGCCGGTACGGCGATGCCCTCTTCACGCCGCCTGGCCGAAGCCCTTGGGGTGTCGCGCAACACCGTGGTGCTGGTCTATGAACACCTGGTCGACGACGGTTTCCTCACTTCGCGCCAGCGCTCTGGCTACTTCGTGGCCGAAGGCATCCAGGATGACCGTGCCCCCGGCACCAGCCATGGCCCCAGCCAAGCCCCCAGCCAACCCCACGACGGCCCCGACTGGGAACGGCGCTTTCGGGTCCGCCCGACGCGCCAGTCAAACGTCGAAAAGCCTTCGGCTTGGCAGGACTACGAGTTTCCTTTCGTCTACGGCCAGGTCGACCTCGATCTCTTTCCCATCGGTGCCTGGCGCGAGTGCACCCGCCAGGCGCTGGGGCGCAAGGAGATGGCCTGGTGGATGTCGGACAATTTCGCCGAGGACGACGAAGCGCTGGTCGAGCAGATCCGCGAGCGCTTGTTGCCGCGCCGCGGCATCTTCGTCAAATCGGATGAGATCCTGGTCACCCTGGGGGCCCAGAACGCGCTTTACCTAATCGCCAGCCTGCTGGTCACGCCGGATGCCACGGTCGGCTTCGAGGAGCCGGGCTATGCCGATGCGCGCAATATTTTCGGCCTCTGCACCCAGCATGTGGTGCCGCTGGCGGTCGATGCCGGCGGCCTGCCGGTGGATGAACGCCTGTCCGCCTGCCAATACCTCTACACCACGCCGAGCCACCAGTTGCCCACCGCCGTGACGCTGCCCATGGCGCGGCGCGAGGCGCTGCTGCAAGCCGCCGGCCGGCACCGTTTTCTGATTATCGAGGACGATTACGAGAGCGAGACCAATTTCGCCGAACGCCCCATGCCGGCACTCAAGTCGCTGGACGAGGCTGACCGCGTGCTTTACGTGGGCAGCTTGTCCAAGGTGCTGTTCCCCGGCCTCAGGCTGGGATTCCTGGTGGGCCCGCCCGAGTTCATCGCCGAGGCCCGGTCGCTCAGGCGCCTGATGCTGCGCCACCCGCCGACCCACATGCAGCGCACGGCGGCGCTCTTTATAGCACTAGGGCATTACGATTCGCTGATCCGGCGCCTGCACAAGAACTATCGCCAGCGCTGGCAGGTCATGCACCAGGCGCTCGAGCGCCACCTGCCGGAGACTTTGATCCCGGCCACCTTCGGGGGCTCGTGCTTCTGGCTCACCGGCCCGGCGCGGCTGGATGCCGACGAGTTGGCTGGCCGGGCACTGGCGCAGGGCATCATCATCGAGCCCGGCCGCGTCTTCTTCGCCGCTCCCGAACCACCTGCCAACCATTTTCGCCTGGGTTTCTCGTCCATCCCCGAAGATCGCATCGAGCCCGGCATCGTCGGCCTGGCCGAACTCATGCGCGACCAGCTCCGCTCCGCCGCCTGAGAAATGCGGGTCAAAGGCTGAAATAGCGGGCCTGCGGATGGTGCACGACGAAGGCGGACGTGGACTGCTCCGGGTGCATCTGGCCTTCCTCGCCGATGACTATTCCCAGCCGCTCGCCACCTAGCAAGTCGAGAAGCCGGCGCTGATCGGCAAGGTCGGGGCAGGCGGGAAAGCCGAACGAGTAGCGCGCGCCCCGATAGCCCTGGCGGAGAAGTTCCTCCGTCTCCGCGGCGTCCGCATCGGCGATACCGAGCTCTGTTCGGATAAGTTGGTGCACGTACTCGGCCAGGGCCTCCGTCATCTCGGCGGCGAGACCGTTGAGATATAGATAATTCTGATAGCGGTCGGCTTCGAACCATTGCTGCATCACCTGGCCCACCCGTTGGCCCATGGTCACCGCCTGAAGCGCGATGATGTCCCTCTGCCCGCTGTCGGCGGTGCGGAAGAAGTCGCTGATGCAAAGACCGTCCGCCCGTGCCTGCCTGGGGAAAGCGAAGCGCGTGGCCTCGGTTTCTGCGTCTTCCCCGAACAGCACCAGGTCATCGCCTTCGGCGGCGCAGCGCCAGAACCCATAGGCGGCCTTGGGCTGCAAAATGGCCTCATGCTCGCAGGTCTTGAGCAGATGCTGCAGGATCGGCCGGGCTTCCTTGAAAGCCCACTCCCGCCACTGCTCGGCCGAACGGTCGCTTGATTTGAAGCCCCAATGGAAGCGAAACAGCACCGCTTCGTCGAGCAACGGCACCAGGGTCCGCGGCGCTATCTCCTCGATCACACGGCTGCCCAGAAAGGGCGGCTCGGGCACCTTCACCTGGGCCTGCAATTCGGCCCGGCGCAGGCGGATTTCCTCGAGGTCCACGGGCCGCGCCTGCTTCGCCGGCGCCGGCCGGGACGGCCTCTCGGGCTGTGCCTCGCGGACCTCCGTCAGGTGATCATCGAATTCATCCTCGACCACCATGTCCATGAAGCGCAGGCCGTCGAATACGTCGCGGGCGTAGACCACGCGCCGGCACTCGTAGGCCTCGGCGCAGTCCTCGTCGACAAACCGCCGGTTCAACGCCGCCCCGCCGACCAGCACCGGCAGATCCATGGCCTGGCGGGTCATTTCCTTGAGATTCTCCCGCATCACCAGCGCCGAAGCGAGCAGCAACCCCGACATGCCGATGGCGTCGGCACCATGTTCGTCGGCGGCTTGGATGATGGCATCGATGGTTTGCTTGGAGCCCAGGTTGACGACCCGGTAGCCGTTGTTGCTGAGCAGGACATCGACCAGGTTCTTGCCGATATCGTGGACGTCGCCCTTTACCGTGGCCAGCACGATGCATCCCTTGCCGACATTGCTGGCCCTGTCCATGAAGGGTTCGAGACAGTTCACGGCGGCTTTCATGGTTTCCGCCGACTGCAATACGTAGGGCAGCGGCAACTTGCCTTCGCCGTAGAGGTTGCCGACCGACTTCATGCCGTCGAGCAGGACATTGTTGATGATGTCGAGCGGCGTCCGGTCCTCCAAGGCCTCGGCGAGATCGTCGTCGAGGCCCGGGCGGTCGCCCTCGATGATGCGTCGTTTCAGCCTTTCCGCCACCTCGGCAGGAGGCTCGGCGCTGTCGCCGCCGCCCACCGCGCGCCCGGCAAAGCGGGCGGCGAACGCGGCCACATCCGGGGCGGCGGCGAATATGAGCTCGCGGGCCGCCCGCGCGTCGTCCGCCTCCAGTTGCAACACGGGCAGGGTGCCTGCGCTGTCGACGATGGCCGCGCTCAGGCCGCGTTCCGCCGCCTCGTGCAAAAACACCGATTCCAGCACCTGCCGGGCCGCCGCTTCGAGGCCGGCCGAGACGGCGCCGATTTCCAGCACCACCTGGCAGTCGGGCAACTCGCCGCGAATGGCCGCCACCGCCGCCAGGGTCTCGGGGCAATCGCCATCGCCCACGGGCGCGGCCACCGGGTCGATGAGAAGATCGGCCGCCGCCAGGCCGTGAACGCCGCAGGCCAGGTCATGGAGCTCCCGGGCCAGGCCGAGCCTGTCCCCGGCGCTCGGCGCCGGGCCCTGTTGGTCGCTGGTGCGGGCGATGACGGCACTACCGAAGCGGCGGGCGAGCCGCAGGCGCTCGGCGGCCGTTTCCTGGCCCCCGGCGAGATCGATGGCCTTGATCACCGCCTTGCCGCCATAGAGTTTGAGGGCCGTTTCCAGGACCTCGGCATCCTCGGAAGCGACGACCAGCGGCGCCGCCACCGCCGTCCGCAGGTGGTCCACCAGGGCTGCCATGGCGCCGGCCTCGTCGGCGCCGGCGAAAGCGGTGCCGACCTCCAGGGCCTGGCTGCCGGCGCGCTCCTGGCGCCGCGCCAGGGCGACGCAGGAGTCCCAGTCGGCGGCCTCCTGGGAGGCGCGAAAAGCTTCCGAACGGGCGGCGTTGCACTGTCCGCCGATGGCCAGGACGCCGTCATCGCGCCCCAGCGGCAGCCGCGAATAGAGCGAGGCCAGGGCGGCCACGGGATAGATCCGGCGGCGCACGGCGGCCGGCCGATGGCTGCCACGGGGTGCGCGCCGGCGCAGCATGGCGTCCAGCGCCGCCAGGTGGCCGTCGCCGGTGCCGCAGCAGCCGCCGACGAAGGTGACCCCGTCGCGTTCGATGAAGCGCTCCATCCAGGTCGCCAGCTCCGCCGCTTCCAGCGGATAATGGGTGCGGCCCTCGACCAGTTGGGGCAAGCCGGCGTTGGGCTGGACGCCGATCAGTCCGGGCCAGTTTTGCCCCAGCCATTCGACGTGCGGCGCCATCTCCTGGGGCCCGGTGGCGCAATTGAGACCCATCATCGGCACGTCGAGGGCCGCCGCCGTCGTGGCCATGGCGGCGATGTCGCTACCCACCAGCATGGTTCCATTGGTCTCGACGGTGACCTGCAGCAGGATGGGGAGATCCTTGCCGGCCTCCGCCAGCGCCCGCTTGGCGCCGTTGACGGCGGCCTTGACCTGCAGGGGGTCCTGGCAGGTGATGATCAGGATGGCGTCGACGCCGCTGGCCATGTGGCCGGCGCACTGCAGGACGTAACCCTGCTCCATGGTGTCGTAGTCGATATGTCCCAGGCTGGGCAGTTTGCTGCCCGGACCGATATCGCCGAGCACGAAACGCGCCCGCCCGTCACCACGGAAGGCCTCGACCGCCTCGCGGGCCAGCTCGCCGGCCTCCTTGTTGAGGGAAAAGGTCTCCTCGGCCAAGCCGAACTCGCCCAGCGTCACCGGATTGGCGCCGAAGGTGTTGGTCTGGATCATGTCGGAACCGGCTTCCAGGAAGCCCATGTGGATGCCGCGGATGACGTCGGGGCGGTAGCGGGTGAGGATGTCGGTGCAGTTCTCAAAGCCCCCGAAATCCTTTTCCGCATCCAGATTGAGCGGCATGACGCTGGTCCCCATGCCGCCGTCACAGAGCAGAACCCTGTCCGCCAGGATATCGAGCAGATGCGGCATGGGCTGACCTCGCTTTTCACGGGGAAACGCCGGCCAACATACGCCGGGCCGCGGCAATTGAGGAACCGCAAAAGAAACTGATAGGTTCGTGCATCGCTTAGGGAAGGGGAAGGACCATGACGGACGCTGCCAGCCAGGGACCACTAAGCGGCCGTCGGGTTGTGGAACTGGGATCGACCGTGGCGGCGCCCTTTTGTGGGCGCCTGCTGGCCGATTTCGGAGCCGAGGTCATCAAGGTGGAACCCATCGACGGTGATCCGCTGCGCTCCATGGGCCGGCAACACCAGGGAAAATCCCTCTACGCCGCCAACATCTTTCGCAACAAGCGGCTGATATCGGTGGATCTGAGAACCCCTGACGGTCAGGAGATCGTGCGCAAATTGGCCGCCGCCTGCGACATCCTGATCGAGAATTTCCGCCCCGGCAGGCTGGAGGAGTGGGGCCTGGGCTATGACGAGCTCTCCGCCCTCAACCCCGGTATCATAATGGTCCGCATCTCGGGCTACGGCCAGACCGGTCCGTATCGTACGCGCCTGGGCTACGGCGTCACCGCCGAGGCGGTCAGCGGTCTCAGGGAAATCACCGGCGATCCGGACCGGCCGCCGCCGCGCATCGCGATTTCCCTGACCGACGACATCACCGGGCTTTACGGCGCGCTGGGTGCCATGATGGCGCTTTTGCATCGCCAGCAGACGGGCCAGGGACAGGTCATCGACGCGGCGCTTTACGAAGGCGCCTTCAGTTTCATGGAGCCCCACATCCCGGCTTATTCAATGCTGGGTGAGGTGGCGAAAAGGGCCGGCTCGGCGCTACCGAACCATTCGCCCAACAACCTCTACCCGACGTCGGCCGGCGGCTATATCCATATTGCCGCCGCCAATCAGGGGACTTTCCGGCGCCTGGCCAAGCTCATGGGATCCCCGGCCCTGGTCGAGGACCCGCGCTTCGCCACCGGCATCGAGCGCGGGCGCAACGCTGACGAGTTGGATGCCATCGTCGCCGCCTGGACGGCTGACAAGGATCTCATGGAGTTGGAGAAGCAACTGGTCGAGGCCGAAATCCCGGCCGCCCGCATCTACTCCGTTGCGGACATCTTCGAGGACCCCCATTTCCGCGCCCGCGACATGCTGCTCGAGATGCCGGACGCGGATTTCGGCCAGGTGACGCTGCCCGGCATCGTTCCCAAGCTCTCGCAAACACCGGGAGGGGTGCGCTGGACGGGACGGCGGATCGGCGAGGACACGCGTGCCGTGCTGGCTGAGATTGCCGGAATGTCGCAAGACGAGATCTCAAGCCTGGAAACGGCGGGGGTTATTTTCTGCGGCTAGCGGGAATCGAGCCACGTCGTGTGGATGCGGCTGGCAAGGAAGTCGGGGTGCTCCAGGATCCAGCGGTGGAAGGGGATGGTGGTGTGGACGCCGTCGACGCCGAAACCGGCCAGGGCGGTCGCCGCCCGGGCCACGGCGTCATCGCGGTCGTGGCCGTGGACGACGAGCTTGCCGAGCAGGGAATCGTAATAGGGTGGGATCGAATAGCCCTCGAAGACATGGGAATCGAGGCGAACGCCTGAGCCGGCCGGTGGCCGCCAGCGCTCCAAACGGCCCAACGAGGGCATGAAACCGTTGGCTGGATCCTCGGCGTTGAGGCGGAATTCGATGGCGTGCCCGGCGATTTTCGGCCGGTCCTGGGCGAACGAGAGCGCCTCGCCGCCGGCGACCCGCAATTGTTCGGCCACCAAATCGAGGCCGGTTACCATCTCGGTGACCGGATGTTCCACCTGAATGCGGGTGTTCATTTCGATGAAGAAAAATTCCCGGCTGTCTGTGTCGTAGATGAACTCGACGGTACCGGCGCCGACATAGCCGATCTCCCGGGTCAGCGCCTCGGCGGCCTCGCACATGCTGGTTCGGATGGCCTCGTCGAGCACCGGCGAGGGGGCCTCCTCGAGCAGTTTCTGATGGCGGCGCTGTAGGCTGCAGTCGCGCTCCCAGAGATGCCGGGCGTTGCCCTGGGAATCGCCGAAGACCTGGACCTCGATATGGCGGACGGTGGGAAAGTAACGTTCGAGATAGATGCCACCGTCGCCAAAGGCAGACGCCGCCTCGCCGCTGGCTTGCGCGAACAAGGCCTCGAAGGGGTCGCTTTCGCCGACGATCCGCATACCCCGCCCGCCGCCGCCCGAGCGCGCCTTTAAAAGCAAGGGGAAACCGATATCCGCCGCCGCCTTGGCCGCCTCGCGGCCGTCGCTGAAGGCCTCGCCTGAGCCGGGAGGCACCTTCAATCCGTAGCGCTCCGCCGTTTGGCGCGCCGCCACCTTGTCGCCCATCAGGGCGATGGTATCGGCCGAGGGACCGATGAAGGTCAGACCTGCATCGGCGCAGCGGCTGGCGAACTCGGCATTCTCGGCCAGGAAGCCGTAGCCCGGATGCAGGCCGTCGCAGTCGCGAGAGCGGGCCACGTGCAATAGCGCAGCGCTGTTGAGATAACTCTCCGAGCTCGGTGGCGGGCCGATGCAAACGGCGCTGTCGGCCGCCCAGACATGCGCCGAGCCTGCATCCGCCGTTGAATGCACCGCCACCGTCTCGATATTGGCCTGGCGGCAGGCGCGCACGATGCGCAGCGCGATCTCGCCCCGGTTGGCCACCAGGATCCGTTGCAGTCCTGGCTTTTTGCGCCCTGCCGCCACCTAGGTTCAGAGCTCCGGGCAACAGAGCGGCGCGCAGTCGGCAGCACGTTGCAGCGGCGCCCCGGTGCGGGCCTGCAGGGCCCCGAGATCCATGCCGTCGAGCATCTCGCGCACCACCAGCCCGTCGTCGCCCACATCGATTAGCGCCAGATCGGTGAAGATGCGCTTGACCACGCCCGGCCCGGTCAGCGGCAAGGTGCATTGGTCGAGGATGCGGGGCTGTCCGTCGGGGTCACTGTGCGACATCAGCACCCAGATGTTGCGCGCCCCGGCGGTCAGGTCCATGGCGCCGCCCACGCCCGGCGGCTGGCTGTTGTCTTCGAGGCTCCAATTGGCGATATCGCCATGCCGCGATACCTGGTAGGCGCCCAGCAGCCCGTAGTCCAGATGGCCGCCGCGGATCATGTCGAAGGCCTCGGCCTGGTTGAAGATGGCGGCCCCGGCAAGCAGGGTGACCGGTTGCTTGCCGGCATTTATGAGGTCCCAGTCCTCCTCCCCCTCGGGCGGTCGCGGCCCCATGCCCAGGAGGCCGTTTTCGGTGTGGTAGAGCACTTCTTTGTCGGCCGGCATGTGGTTGGCTACCAAGGTCGGCAGGCCGATTCCCAGGTTGACGTAGCTGCCGTCCGGAATCTCCCGGGCCGCCCGCCAGGCGATCTGATCGCGGCTCAGGGGCTGGCTTCGGAGCCCACTCATCGGCGCTCTCCCGTAGGCACCACGCGGTCGACGTAGATGCCTGGTGTCACCACCTGTTGGGGTTCGATCTCCCCCAACTCGACGATCTCGCGAACCTCGGCGATGCAGAGGTCGCCGGCCGCCGCCATCATGGGATTGAAATTCCGCGCCGTGTGACGATAGGTGAGATTTCCCCAGCGGTCTGCGCGGTCGGCCCGGATCAGGGACACGTCGGCCCGCAGGCCATATTCGAGGACGCACTCGACGCCGTCGAAGGTGCGAATCTCCTTGCCTTCCGCGAGCCGCGTGCCGATGCCGGTGGGCGTGTAGAAGGCGGCGATGCCGGCACCGCCGGCCCGGATGCGCTCAGACAGCGTGCCCTGGGGGACCAGCTCGAGCTCGATCTTTCCCTGGCGGTAGAGATCGGCGAAGACCACCGATCCCGCCGTCCGCGGAAAGGTGCAGATGACGCGGCGCACCCGCCCCTTGGCCATCAGGGCGGCCAGGTCCTGCTCGCCGCTGCCGGCGTTGTTGGCGATGACGGTGAGGCCGCTGGCCCCCTGTTCGACCAGGGCGTCGACCAGGTTGACCGGATTGCCGGCGGTGCCGAAGCCGCCGATCATTACGCTTGCGCCATCGCCGATGTCGGCAACGGATTCGGCAATGGATGCCATCCTCTTGTCGATCATGGGCCCGGCCTATCCCGGCGCTATTTCCACAGCTCGATCTCCAGCGCGCCCTTTTCGATGGAGACGTGGGGCAGCGTGGAGGTCGAGGCGATTTCGCGGATCAATTGGAGATCCGGCGATTCGCCAGGGGCGTGGTCAGGACCTTCCGCCGCCGCCGCAACGATCTCGTCGACCAGGTTGTCCGGGAAGGCCTGGCGCAACAACAGCTCGTCCTCGCCGGCGGCGGGGTAGCGCCGGCGCAGCCCTGGCAGTGTGGCCTCGGGCTCTCCACCATAGGGCAGGATGGTCTTGGCGCCGTTTTCCATGATGCGGTCCAGCACCTCGGGCGCCACCGGTGCCAGCAGCTTGCCGTAATGCCCCAGCGCATATTTCTTGACCTCGTCGGGAATTCGTTTGTAGCGCTCCCCCTCGATGACGTTGAGGGCGGCCTGGACGCCGATGAACTGGGAGAACGGCGTGACCTGGATAGGCCAGCCCAGTTCCTCGCGCACCCGGGTGCTTTCGCTCAGCACCTCGTCGACCTTGTCTCCCAGCCCGGCCGCCTCGAGCTGGGCCGCCAGGTTGCTCAGCACCCCACCCGGCACCTGATGGCCGAAGTTGGAGGCGTCGAAATCCTGGGGCCGGCCCAGCGGCTTGTCCTCGGCCAGGGCGATGGCCTCGAAATGCCGGCTGACCTCGTCGATCAGGCCGTCGTCCAGGTCAACATCGTAACCGAGATAACGCAGGTTGCGCGCCGTGGTCTGGACCGACGGTGGGGCGTTGCCGTCGGCGATGGGCGAGATGCAGGTGTAGAGGTGGTCGACGCCCTGCTTCACGGCCTCGATCTGGGTGCGCTGGGCCAGGCCCACCAGGTTGTGCACGTGAAGGCCCAGCGAGACCTCGCCGATTTCCCGCTTCAGCGCCGGCACTAGGGTGGCGGCGCGCTCGGAGGTCAAAATTCCGCTGGTGTCCTCGATCATCAGCGCATCCACCTGGCAACGATCGAGGAACTCGCGGGCCTTCTCGACGTAAAGCTCGTCGGTGTGGATGGGGCTATCGCTGAAGATCAGCCAGCCCGTGGTGTGGGCGCCCAGCTTCTTGGCGTGCAACAGGCTGTCGACCAGGTTGTCGAGATCGTGCAAGCCGTCGAAGGCGATGAAGCGGTCGATGCCGTTGGCCATCAAGCGCTCGACCCAGAGGCAGGCGATGTCGGTGGGTTGCAGCTCGAACGAGAGCGCGCATTTGCTGCGGATCAGGGCCTGCAAGGGGGTTTTGGTCATGCGTTGCTTGAGCGCACGCAGGCGGGCCCAGGGGTCTTCGGCGAGGAATCGCACGCAGGTATCGAACTGCACCGCGCCCATGACCTCGATCACATCGAAGCCGGAGCGGTCCATCTTTTCCGCCACCGGCAACATCATGGGCGTCGACATGCGGGTCGCCCACAGGCACTGATGGCCGTCGCGCAAGGTGGTGTCGACGATCTTCACTGCCGGCATCAGTCGGGCTCGATCAGGATCAGCGGCTGGTCGTAGGCCACCAGGGCGCCGTTCTCGACCAGGATTTCCTTGACCGTCCCCGAGACCCCGGCGGCGATCGAATTGAAGAGCTTCATGATCTCGATCAGGCAGACGGTGTCATCGGCCGCCACCCTGTCGCCGACCTCGCAGAACGGCGGCTCCTGGGGCGCGGGCGCGCGGAAGACGGTCCCCACCATGGGCGCGGAAACCACGAATAGGCCCCCGGGAACCGCCACGGGCGGTACTTCGACCTGAGCCGCCGGGCTCGCCGGGCTCGCCGGGTTCGCCGGGGGGGCGCCGGCCAGCGGTGCCAGGGGGCGGTTTTTGCTGGCCCTGATGCGCAGGTCATCGAACTGGATATCGACTTCTTCGTAGGCCGATTCCTCGACGATCTCGAGGATGCGTTTGATGTCGCTGATGGTTGTCGGCATGTCAGGGCGGCCCCGGTGGGTACTAGTCACCGCGAGTGTACATGGTTTTGTTCGGCATCTACTTTTCGAGTTTCATGTCCGAATCGGTCAAGAGGAATTCCTGGGCCATAATCAGTTCCATCAGGTGTTCAGCCAGCTCGATCTGCGCCGATTTCGCGCCCGCGCCCTGGGCCGCTGAAAATTGCCCTTGCCACCAACCGAAGAGGCTGGCGAGCATGGCCTGGTCGAGAACCGGAACCGCCAGCGCCACGCTGTTGCACAAGTCGCCATTGCCGCCGAGCAGGGCGGAATCCATGTCGAACATCTCGGCCGTGAGGGAGAGCGACGGCCGTTCGGGCGAGGACCGCGTGCCGCGGCCGATCACCGTGCCCTGGGCCTTGTTGAGCAGCACCCTGCTGCCGGCCCGGATGGTGCCGAAAAGCGCCACCGACCCGGAAGCGGGGAGAGGGGAATCGTAAACGTACATTCTGGCGAATTGAAGCTGCCCTATGGTGAATTCGGATCGGTAGGTGTCTCCTTCCACGGACAGGCATTCCACCTCGATTTTCTTCCCCTCGATCAATTCGAGCAGCAAGTCGGAACCGCTGAATGTCGATTCCGGGTCCTTGCTTTCCTGGTCGGCGAAGACCAGCGTATCGACCAGGCCCAGGCGTTCGTTGGGGGCCGGGCCGGGAAAGCCCTGGATGCCGTTGAGCCAGATCTTTTCCGCCCGCGTGAACACCCCCCGTTCCGCCACCGGCACCACCAGCATGGCCGACGAGCCGGAGATCGGCGCCTGGTAGGCAATGGTGACGACGTCGACGTCTTGGGATGTGTTCCGGCCCAGCTCCGCCGCCGTCACCACCTTGGCCTGGCCGGCCTCGATGCGGGCGTTGATCAGGGCGATGTCCTTGCCGCCGGCCGGCATCAGTTTTCCCCTGAATCCCAGTCGGGGGTGATGGCCTCCGAGATGTGCACCACGCGTTGGCCGAGTCCAAAGCGTTCGATGTTGTCGATAAGCTGGATCAGGCATCCCGGGCAGCCGGTGACGACGACATGGGCCTCGCTGCGGGCGATGGACTGGACTTTGGTCGCGGCGATCTGCCGTGAAAGCTCTTGGTGCTCCAGGCTGAAGGCGCCGGCGAAACCGCAACAGCCGTTGTCGTCCGATTCAATGAATTGTTCGCCGAAGACGTGGCGCAGGATTTGTCGCGGCTGATGGCGCACGTCCTGGTGAAAGGCCAAATGGCAGGGTTCGTGGTAGGTCACCCGGGTGCCCTCGGGCAGCGCCGAACGGAAGGGCAGGGGTTTGAATTCGGCCAGCTCCAACAACAGTTCCGAAATGTCGCGCACGGCGCCGCCGAAGGCTTCGAAGCGCTCGCGCTCGGCGTCGCTGTGCGCCAGGTTGCCGGCCCAGCCTTCCTTGAGGGTGGAGCCACAGGTGGCGCATCCGGTGACCACCAGGTCGGCCTCGAGAGCGGCGAAAACGTCGAGGTTATGAAGCGCCATGCGGCGCGCTGTTTCCAGGTCGCCGGCGGCCAGCAGGGGAATGCCGCAGCAGCTCTGATCCTGGGCATAGACGACCTCGACACCCAGGTGGTTGAGTGCGCCGATCAAGGCCTTGCCCACTTCCGGGAAGCTGAACTCGGTGGCGCAGCCGGGGAAGAAAGCGACGCGAAGGTGGCGATCCTCGCTGCCCTTCGCGGGCGCATGGATGTCGCCGATCTGCTCGCCCAGGAACTTGCCGGCGATAGCGGGGAAGTGCCGCCCGCCCAGGCCCGGGAAGAACCAGGGCAGATGGCGGATCTTGCCGGCGGCCTCCGACGGCAGGTGATGGATCTTGCCGTCCGCTTCGCGGCTCGTCGGCAGCATCCATTGCCAGCGCGCCGCCGTCCGCAGCGCCTTGGCCAGGCTTTCCTTGTCCTTCATCAGCCTGCGGAAAAGGGTTCTTTTGACCATGGGCAGCCCGTTCTGGCGCACCAACTCGGCCCGCGCCGCCATGGTCACGACGTCGGTGCGGATGCCGTGCGGGCAAACCGTGGTGCAGCGCCGGCAGAGCAGGCATTTGCTGAAACGATCCCGAACTCCCGCGATCAGTTCGTTGTGGTCGTCAAGCACCTCCTTGAGCAGATGGTTGCGCCCTCGCGATACGTAGTTCTCATCGGGCTCCCTGGCGTAAACCGGGCAGGCCTGGAGGCACAGGCCGCAGGCCACGCACTTCTCCGCCTCGTCGCGAATGCGTTCTATTTGGGCCAGGCTAGGCATCGCTCTCAGAGGTTCCAGTGTTTCATTTCCAGGGAAGAATCGTTGAGCAGGAAAGCGCCTTCATCCATCAGCTCCTTGAGGTACTCGGTGAGGATCTGGGCGCGCCGGCGGTTGGACTGGCGGAACAGCACCGGAATCCGGCGCCCGAAGGCCGGGATGTCGCCGATGCTTCCCTGGGGCACCTGCCCCTTGCCGGTAAACGCCCCGCCCAGGCAGTTGGCCGTACAGGCACCGCAGGCGACGCACAGGCTCTGGTCGATTTCCTTCTGGCGCCACGAGATCGCTCCCATGGGGCAGTAATATTCGGCCGGGCACTGGAAGGCGCAATGGATGCAGCGCTCGGCCAGGAACTCGACCTCCAGGGGGGCGCCTTGCCAGAGATCGGCGTAGGTGGCGTTGACCAGCGGGATGCGATCGCCGATGTCGGCGATCTTGAGGGCGATGTTCTCGTCCAGGCACCACGACAGGTCGGCGATGACCTCGGCATCGGTGATGGGAAAGGGCACGGCGATGCCGTTGGTCACCTCGACCCCGAAGCTGGTCTTGAAACCGCCCATGAACTCCGGATCCATGCCGAACATGTCGGCCGCCAGCGAGATCGCCCGCATTCCCGGAGTGCTGCGCGTGCCATAGCCGATCAGGGTTCCCGGCACCTTGTTGACGAGGATTTTCATGCCCGCCTTGAGGACCTTGGCACGGCGGTCGTTTTCCAGGGGATTGAGCTCGCCGCTGCCGCTCGCCGTCATGCCCTTGAGCCGCGGCATCGGCCGGCAGGCGAATATCGACTTCGGATTTTGGCGATACGAGGGATGGTCGTTGACGTTGGCGAAGGCCGTGTAGTTCTGGTAGTCGTTGCGGAAATTGTAGAGGCGGGCGAAATCGAGATCCTCGATGGTGAACGATGTCAGGATCGTCCGGTCGTCCGTGGTCAGGCATTCGACCTCGATTTCCCGGCCCTCGACGATGTCGCGCAAAAGGTGGCCGCCGCCGTAGCGGCCCGGATAGTCGACGCTCTCCTCGGTGCCGAAAATCACCGTATCGACTTTGCCCGTGCCTTCGGCGGGGTGGGAGCCGGGAAAACAGGGGACGCCGTTCAGCCACATCCGCTGGGCTCGGGCGAACGCGCCCGCGGCGGCCACCGGGATGACCAGCATGGCCGAGGTTCCCGACATGATGGCGCGGGTGGCGGTGGTCACCACGTCGACGTCCGAGACCTTGAACTTGTAGCCGTTCCTGACCTCCTTCTTGAATTCGCTGGCCGTCATGACGACGGCATCGCCGCGCCTCAGCTTGGCGTTGATCTCGGCGATGGTCTTGGTTTGGGAAGACATCAGTGCGCTCGCTCAACCGGCCAGCTCGATTTGGCCCCAGGCCGCCAGCTTTCCGCCGGCCACGATGACGACGCCGTCAACGCCGATCTGCCGAGCCCGGGCGACGCCGACGGCAAGATCGGCCGGCCCTTGGACGACGTTGGCGACGGCGGTGGCGGCGGCATCGGCCAGCGCCGCCGAGGGCGCCACCGCCATCACCGCGTCGGCCCGGCCAAAACTCAGCGAGGGGCCCGTGGTTCCCGACGAGGTGCCTATGCCAAGGGCCTCGGGTGATGGCGGCAGGGCGATGCGCATGCCCTCGAATTCCGAGTCCTCGGCCAGCAGCAGCATCTGCCTCGGGGCCAGGGAGCGGACGAAGATATCCCCACCGTTCTCGACGATGACGTCACGGCTCCGAGGCCCGAGCTCGCGGCCGACGAATTCGGCGATGGCCCCGGCCACGGCCGCCATCGGTCCGACGCCGGCCTGGGCACCGGCGGCGATCATGGCGCCGACGATGTCAGGCGCCGCCGCATCGCGCTCCAGGGGAACCAGGGCCCTGGCGAAATTCGGATGGCCGGCGATGTATTGCTCGATTCGCGCCCGGTAGCGCCGCACCAGGGTGTCGGCGCGCTGGTCCAGATCGACCATCGCCGAGACCAGGATATCCGTCTCCTTGACCCGCACCCGGGCCGCCACCAGATCGCCCGAGGCCACGGCCTGGCGATAGGCCGCGGCGCCCAGGGAGGTGGGCGGGAAGCGCCCATCAGCGCTCGAAGGGCTTGATCTCGACATCTCCCATCTCGCGCAGGCGTTTCTCGTTGAGGGCGAAGGCGATGTCGGACGGGCGCCCGAAGAAGATCGTCTTCATGGTGCAACGGGTGGCGCAGGCCGGCCACAGTCCCTGTTCCAGGCGGCCGGCACAGCTGTCGCACCAGGCCTTGCCGGTCCAGCGCTGGCGGCTGGAAGGACAGGTGATCCAGAAATTGTAGTCGTCTTGGTACTGGCACGGGGTTTCGCAGTGCCGGCAGGCCAGCGGCAGCACGAAGGTCGGACCGCCGTCGTCCCCGGCCACCAGGATGGGCCGGAAGGCGCCGTGTTCCAACTGGCAGGCCAATTGGCAGGCGCCGCAGGCGATGCAGCGGTCCAGGTCGACCATCATGACTAGCTCGTCAGGATCGCAAAGTCCCGGGTCGAAGGTCTCCTGCCCCATTTGCTGGCCGACGAATACGAGCTTCATGGGCGCATTCCTCCGGCCTCGAGGAATTCGATCAGCCGGTGGCGCGCCTCTTCCCCGTCCTGCTCCGGCCGGCGCACCAGCACCCGGGCAAAGGGATCGGCGGCCCTGGCGAACAGGGACCGCGGATGGAAGGCGTCGAGACCGTGCGGGCACCAGACCACCCGGGGATCGAGGCGGCTGTCGGGGCACGAGGTGCCGCTGATGCGACCTCTTTCGTTCTCGACAACCACCGGCTCGCCGCTGCCGATGCCCAGCAGCTTGGCGATTCGCGGATGCAGCCGCACCGGCGGCGGCGCCGTGGCGCGGTCCACGTCGGAGACGAAAAACCCGAAGTCCCGGATGGCATCGACCAGCACCCCGGTGGTCAGCATCAAGGGCATGTGGTCGTCTTCGTCGTCGGCGTCGCGGCCGGCTATGGCCGGATAGCCCACCTTGCCCGTGGGCGTCGGGAAGCGCCGGTCGCTTAGCGGGTAGGCCCGGCGGCGGCGGAACAGGATGTTTCGGCCGCGCACGTCGCCGCGGCCGAAGCGGTCCTCCTCGAAGTCGAGGTCGCCCTCGTCGACGGAGGGCCACAAGAGGCCGCCCGGCGGGTTCTTTTCGGGATCGAGAGCCGCCACCGAGGCGGCCCGGGTCAAGGGGTTTCGCTTGAGGAAGAAGTCGGCGGCGGCCCGGGCATCGACGCCGCCGTCGTCGCCCAGCCAGGGGAGGGCAGCCGCCAGCCCGCAGGCGCCGGCCAGATCGGTCCAGAATTCGAGCCCCGAGCGGCATTGCTCCGGCGCTTGTGCCACGGCGTTGCACCATTGCAGGGCGCGGCCGTTTCCCGTGGCCACCAGGGCGGAATGCTCGAACCAGGAACTCATCGGCAACGACACCTGGGCGCGCTTGCGGGTGTCGTCGGCATAGGACGAGAGATGCACGACGAAGGGAATCTTCTCGAAGGCCTGCCGCGTTTGCCGCCCGCCGGCCAGGTCGGCGTAGGGGTTGCCGTGGCAGATGGCGGCGCCGACGGCCGTTGCCGGGTCGAGAAGAATCTCTTCCAGGCTACGCCCCGGGGCGGTGTTTTGCGGCGCCGAAAACGGCGAGGCGCTCAGCAGGTTCAAGCCGCCGCCGGGAATTCCCAGTGACCCCCGCAGGCAGACCAGCGCCCCGGCCAGGCACAGTTCCTCGTCCGAGAGGAATTGCCGCGTGCCCCAGTCGGCGGCCAGAACCTGCAACGGTTTGCTGCGCCCGATCAGCCCGGCCGCCTCGAGCAATTGCTGCGCCTCGAGCCAGCAGTCGGCGGCCACGCGGTCCGGCGGGAACAAGGCTACCTCCCTTTCGAGACGGCCGAAGTCCATGTCGTCGAGAGAGTTCCGGTCGATCCCGTCCTGGCCATAGAGCAGGTGAATCAAACCCTTGAGCGCCGTGGCGTGACTGCCCGGTTTGACCTGCAGGAACAAGTCAGCCTTGGAAGCCGTCATGGTTTCCCGGGAATCGATGACGATCAGGGCGGCGCCACGGTCGCGGGCGTCGATCACGGGTCCGAAGGTGATGGGGTCGGAGGCGGCCGGGTCGGAGCCAAGAACCACGATGCAGCGGCTGTTGCACCAGTCCCGTGGCGAATTCGTCAGCAACTGCGACGCGGCAACGCCGAACATCTCGCTGATCTTTCCGCTAGCGCCGAAAGGGCTGGGAAAAGATGTATAGGGATTGTTGGGAATGGCCAAATTCTCACAGAACCAGGCGCCCGCCAGCAGGTGATCCGTGGGCGCCGTTTCCGATCCGAAGACGAAAATCGATTCCTTGCCGTGCTTCCCGGCAAGCCGCAGAAGGGCTTGAGCGGTGAACTCGATTGCCTCCGGCCATGCCACAGTCTTGAACGGCGCGTCCGGGCTTTCCCTGATGCCGGGTTCGGTCAGCCTGTGCGGGTTCTTCAGGTGATAGAGGCCGAGCAGGCCCTTGGGGCAGAAAGACCCCTTGTTGGCGGGGTGGTCCTCGTCGCCGAAAACATCGACGATCTCGTCGCCCTTCAGGAAAACCTTGATTCCACATCCCGCCGGACAGCCGCAGCAGGTCGTCCTGCGCAGCGTGTCGTAGGGCCGAACAGATTCCTGCTTTTTGCCGAGGGTCGTCCGGGTTTGCTTTGCCACAGCGCTCATTTCACAAGTCTTGTGGTCTTTCACTTAAGCTCGATCCTGCCGCTTCGCCGGATACTTGGCAAGCCAGCAGGGGCGCCGTCCCCGCAACAATCGGGGCCTTCGAGGAAGACCACAATATCTCTAGGGCAAATTCCGTTGGACGTTCGGCAAGGCAACACCTAATCTGATGGGTATCGCTGACGTCATTTTACTTGCGGTTGAGATTGGTTTTTCTCACACGGTAGCGTCGGCGTTCGTTGGCGAGGGGAGCGCGCAACGAAGACAACACCAACAAACAAGGGGCCGATGCCATGAAAAAGATACCGGAGTTCGTCAGCACCAAGGAATCCGCGGCCAAGGTAAGTCGCCTTTCGGAAGAGGTTCTCGACACCACAGAAGATCTTGAGGTCAAGCTGTCGGGGGTATCTCGGCGCGATTTCATGCGCATCAGTTCGCAATACGGCATGACGGCGACCTATGCCGCCGCCGCGGCCATGGGTGGGATGTTCTCGGCCGAAGCCCTGGCCCAGACCGCCAACACGAAGTACCAGAAGAAATTCGCCACCAAGGCCAAGCATGTCCTGAAACAGGGCTCCGTGTTCCGCTGGGAGCATACCAAAGTGCAGCGCGCCGGAATCTGGGAATTCTGCCAGGATCTCGAGGAACGGACCGACGGTGAGATCCGGGTCGAGATTCTGCCCGGAAATTCGGTCTGCGCCGAGCCGGTCTGCATTCAGAAAACCATGCAGGGCGTGCTCGACATCGGCACCTCCTCGACGCAGAACGCCTCGGGCATCGTGCCCTGGCTGAACGCCTTGGATTTTCCCTACATGTTCCAGTCGGCGGGTCAGATCTATCACTTCCTCTTCAACCCGAAATCGGAGCAACTGTTCCGCAAGGTCTATCGCGAGAAATACAAACTCGAAACGCTGTGGTCGCTCTGTGAAATGCGTCAGCTTTTTATGGGCATGAAGTGGAAGGACAAGCCGCCGATCACCAACATCGGCATGCTGGCCGGCACCAAGAACCGGGTGACCAATACCCAATTGGGCCGCATCGCCATGCAGCTGATGAAGCTGAACCCGGTGCCGGTGGCCTGGGTCGAGACCCTGGACGCCATGAAGTCGGGCCTGATCGACGGCATGGAGACCTGGACCTCGGCCTGCACCGCCTTCAACATGGCACCGGTGGTGTCGCAGTACGTGGGTCTGAAGTTCATTCCCGGCACCGAGCATTCGGCGATCCGGGTGCAGACCCTGGACAAGCTCGGCAGCCGCCTCGCGGAAGAGGTCATGGAAGCCGGCTACCAGGCCCAGGCGAGGGTCATGTACAATAACGAAGCCGGTCTCGTGACGATCTCCGGCGAAACCCCGCATCCCTCGCCGGACAGCATTTTCGGCAAGGCCGGCACGGTGATGAACTTCTTCTCGGACGCCGCCCTCAAGGAAGCCGAGGAGATCGCCAGTCCGACCCGGCCCGAATACAACAAATGGCACGAGAAGCTCAACAAATTGGGCGGCTACGATGTCTACAAGGAGATGTTGCCGGTGGTCCGCGAATATCCCAAGGACAAGCGGGCCATCGATGTCGAGCCCCGTCGTTGGTGGAAATCAGCCTAGGCACTATGGCGGAAAGGGAGGGCGCCCCAGGGCGCCCTCCCGAGTCGTTTTGAAGATGGCGGCGGGCTGATTTGACGCCTTGAGCCGGTGCCGGACGCGGCGGCCGTTAGGCTCGTTGTGGAAATCGATCAACCGCCTACGAAGGGAACGGGATCATGCCGACAAGCGTCAGGAATGCCTTGCGCTGGCTGGACCAGAATCTCGAGAAAACGATCCTGGTCAGCGCCTTCGCTGTCTGTGCCGGAATCGTCGCCGTCGAAGTGTTTCGGCGCTACGTCTTCAAGCTGCAGGCGCCCTGGAGCACGACCATTCCGTCCTACCTGTTTCTCTGGCTGACCTGGATCGGCGCCGCCTATTGCGTGCGCATTCGCACGCATCTCTGTTTCGGCGAAATTCGTGACCGTTTGGCGCCGTTTTGGCAGTTCGTCCTGATCCAGAGCGATTACGCGCTTTATCTGGTTTTCGGCCTGGTGGTGATCTACTGGTCCTACGACCTTGCCGCGCTGCACTACAACATCGAATCCATTGTCCCGGGCACCGACGACCTGCCGAGCTGGATTTTCTACAGCGCCACGCCCCTGGGCTGGGGGCTGCTGCTGTTTCGCGTTGCCCAGAACGTCATCGACGACGTGCGCGATTTCCGCGCCGGCAAACCGCCCCAGGTGCGCGGCACCCTGGCGATCAGCGATTGAGGGGGCGGATCATGCTGACATTATTGATCAGTTTTCTGGCCATGGTGTTCTTCGCCCTGGGCACGCCGATCCTGCTGGTCATTGGCCTGTGGGTCGTGGGCATGCATTTGGTCTTCGAATTTTCCTTGGCCAACCTGGGCGGCACCATGTTCGAAAGCCTCAACAGCTACGCCCTGTTGGCGGCGCCGCTGTTTATCCTGACCGGAGATCTCATCAGTGCCGGCGGCATCGCCAGGCGCATGTCGGATTTCGCCATCGCCCTGCTCGGCTGGTTGCGCGGCGGGCTGGGCATGGCCTCGATCGGCGCGGCCGGCATGTTCGCCGCCATCAGCGGCTCGAACTCGGCGACCACGGCCACCATCGGCTCGATCACCTATCCCGCCATGGTCGAGAACAACTACGAAAAACACTTCTCGGCCGCCACCGCCGCGGCCGGCGGCACCGTCGGCATCATCATCCCGCCCAGCATCCTGTTTATCGTCTACGGCTATTTGATCAGCCTGCCGATATCCGAATTGTTCCTGGCCGGCATCATCCCGGGGATCATGATGGTGGTCGCCATGATGTTGGCCTGCCACCTGGTCAGCCGCAAGCACGGCTATGGCCACATTGCCCGCTTTCGCTGGACGCTGCTTTTCAAGACCTTTCCCGGGGCCGCCATCGGCGGCATGGCCATTGTCGTTGTGCTCTATGGCATCTACAGCGGCATCTGCTCGCCGACCGAGGCCTCGGCGGTGACGGCTGTCTACTGTCTTCTTGCCGGCCTCTTCCTGACCCGCGAGACCAAGTGGCGCAACCTGCACAAGATCTTTTTCCGCTCCGCCATCATCGTCGGCATCCTGATGCCGCTGGTCGCAGTTTCCATCGTCATGCAGGAGATTCTCTCGGTCATGGGCGCCAAGGCCTTCCTCGAGGGCGCGCTGCAACAATTGGGCGGCTACTACCCCATCCTGTTCGCCATGATGGGCATGATCCTGCTGGCCGGGACGCTGCTGGAATCGGTGCCCAATACCATCATCCTGGCGCCTATCCTGGCGCCCATCGCCGCCACCATCGGGGTCGACCCCTTCCATTTCGCGGTGATTTTCCTGATCGGCGACGCCATCGGCTTCATCACGCCGCCCTATGGCTTGAACCTATACGTGGCCTCGGGGATTACCGGCCTGCCCTATTTCAGGATCGTCCGCCGAGTCATACCCTATCTGTTGTCGCTGCTGGCAGTTTGGGTGATCGTGGCCCTGATTCCCATACTGTCCACCTTCATGGTTCAGTTCGCCGGCCTGGCCGGAGCCGGCTTGACGGAATAAGGAACGCGGGCTAGCCCGTCTTGGACCGGCCAATTGGGGCCAACTGGTTCTAACGGCCGGGCTCTCCCGGGGCCACCGTTGGGCTACACTCGTTGCCCCCACCCCAGGAGAAATCCCATGACCCGGATGACGACCGAGGAAGCCTTCGTGAAAGTCTTGCAGATGCATGGCATCGAGCATGCGTTCGGCATCATCGGCTCGGCCTTCATGCCGATTTCCGATCTCTTCCCCAAGGCCGGCATCAAATTCTGGGACGTGGCGCACGAGACCAACGGCGGCATGATCTGTGACGGCTACACCCGTGCCAGCGGCAAGATCGCCATGGCCATCGCCCAGAACGGGCCCGGCATCACCAACTTCGTGACGCCCATCAAGACCGCCTACTGGAACCACACGCCGATGCTGCTGGTGACGCCCCAGGCCGCCAACAAGACCATCGGCCAGGGCGGCTTTCAGGAAGTCGAGCAGATGGCCGTCTTCAAGGACATGGTCTGCTACCAGGAAGAGGTGCGCGATGCCTCGCGCATGGCGGAGGTTCTCAACCGGGTGATCGAGAAGGCATTGCGGGGCTCGGCCCCGGGCCAGATCAACGTGCCGCGTGATCTCTGGACCCAGGAGATCGACATCGAGCTGCCCCAGATCGTGCGCATCGAACGCCCGGCCGGCGGGGCCGCGGCTCTGGCCCAGGCGGCACAGCTGTTGTCGGACGCCAAGTTCCCGGTGATTCTGTCAGGTGCCGGCGTGGTTCTCGGCGATGCTATCCCGGCCTGCCAGGCTTTGGCCGAGAGGCTGGATGCACCGGTGGCCAGCGGCTACCAGCATAACGACAGCTTCCCCGGCAGCCACCCCCTGGCGGTCGGCCCGCTGGGCTACAACGGCTCCCGCGCGGCCATGGAACTGATCGCCAAGGCCGACGTGGTCCTGGCCCTGGGCACCAGGCTCAATCCCTTCTCGACGCTGCCCTGCTATGGCCTGGACTACTGGCCCACCGAGGCCAGCATCATCCAGGTCGACATCAATTCCGACCGCATCGGCCTGACCAAGAAAGTAAGCGTAGGCATTTGCGGCGACGCCAAACTGGTGGCCGAGCAGTTGTTGGCGGGCCTCGCACCGAGCGCCGGCGACAAGGGGCGCGAGGAACGCCAGGCGCTCATCCATCAGAGCAAATCGGCCTGGCTGCAGACACTGAGCTCCATGGACCACGAGGACGACGATCCCGGCACCACCTGGAACGCCGATGCCCGCGAGCGCGATGCCGACCTGATGTCGTCCCGCCAGGCCTGGCGTGCCATCCAGGCCGGCCTTCCCGAAAACGCCATCATCTCCAGCGACATCGGCAACAACTGCGCCATCGGCAATGCATATCCCACGTTCGAGGAAGGGCGGAAATACCTTCCGCCCGGCCTCTTCGGGCCCTGTGGCTATGGTTTCCCGGCCATCCTGGGGGCCAAGATCGGCTGCCCCGAGGTGCCCGTGGTGGGCTTCGCCGGCGACGGCGCCTTCGGAATCTCGATGAACGAAATGACCTCGTGCGGGCGCGACGATTGGCCGGCCGTCACCATGGTGGTGTTCCGCAACTACCAATGGGGGGCCGAGAAGCGCAACTCGATCCTCTGGTACGACAACAATTTCGTCGGCACCGAGCTCAATCTCGACGTGAGCTACGCCAAGATCGCCGAGGCCTGTGGCCTGAAAGGGGTGCAGGTGACGACGTCAGGCGATCTCACGGCGGCGCTGCAAGAGGCCTGCATGGCGCAACAGGGCGGCACGACGACCTTTATCGAGGTCCTGCTCAACCAGGAACTCGGCGAGCCCTTCCGCCGCGACGCCATGAAGGCGCCGGTGGTGGTGGCCGGCATCGATGCGGGCGACATGCGGCCGCAATGAGCGAAACCATCCTGCTCGACCTGGCCGGCCTGCCCTCGGGGTTCAAAGACATCGAGCACCTGGAAGAGGTCATGACCCGGCCGTCCGCGGCCCTGGTCGACGACTTGGGGGCGCTGGATGGCGATATTTTGATTCTGGGCGTCGGCGGCAAGATGGGGCCGACGCTGGCCCGCCTGGCCAGGCGCGCGGCGCCCGATAAGCGCGTCGTCGGCGTCGCCCGCTTTAGCGAGCCCGGGCTGCGCGAGCGCCTGGAAAGCCAGGGCATCGAGACCGTCGCCTGCGATCTGCTCGACCGCCAGGCCGTGGCCGCCTTGCCCAAGCTCGAAAACGTCATCTTCATGGCCGGGCGCAAGTTCGGCACCTCGGGCGCCGAGGAGATGACCTGGGCCATGAACGTGCTGGTGCCGGGAATCGTCGCCGAGGTTTTCGCCGGATCGCGCATCGTCGCCTTCTCCACCGGCTGCGTTTATCCCTACACGGACGTGCTGCACCAGGGCTCGCGCGAAGACGACGGGCCCATGGCGCCGGCCGGCGAATACGCCAACTCCTGCGTCGGCCGCGAGCGCACGTTCGAGTATTTCTCCCGGATCCACGGCACGCCGGGCCGCATCATCCGCCTCAACTACGCCATCGACATGCGCTATGGCGTGCTCCACGACGTGGCGCTGAAGGTCCGTGGCGGCATCCCCATCGACGTGGGCATGGGGCATGTCAACGTGATCTGGCAGGGCGATGCCAACAGCCAGGTGCTGCGGGTCTTGCGCCACTGCACGAGCCCGCCCCAGCCCCTCAACGTCTCGGGCCCCGAGACCATCAGCATCCGGGCGCTGGCGCGGCGTTTCGCGGATCTCCTGCAAAAACCCGCCGACATCGTCGGCCACGAGGCGCCCAGCGCCTGGCTGGTCAACACTGGCAAAGCCAGTGGCCTATTCGGCTATCCCGCGATTTCGCTCGAGCGCATGACCTCCTGGGTTGCCGACTGGCTGGGCCGCGAGTTGCCGACGCTCGACAAACCAACCCACTTCGAGGCCCGTGACGGAACGTACTAAGTTATCCGAGGTGCGGCTGACAACCGCCGACGCCGCCGAGGCGGTGGCGCTGTCGGCCGAGGCCGGCTGGAACCAGACGGTCGACGACTGGGCCCTGATGCTGGATTTCGGCCACGGCTTCGGCCGCCGCCGGCACGGCCGCCGGCGCGGCCGGCTTTTAGCTTCGGCTGTCGTGCTGCCCTATCCGCCGTTCGCCTGGATCGCCATGGTGCTGGTAACCAAGGACTGGCAGCGCCGCGGTATCGCCACCGAACTCTTGCGCACCTGCATCATCGATGCCCAATCCCACGGCCTGGTACCCGGCCTCGACGCCACGCCGGCCGGCAGTCTGGTCTACCGGCCGCTGGGATTCGCAGACGTCTACAGCCTGACCCGCATGCGGGCCGAGGCGGTGGCCGGGGTGGTGGCAGCGGCAGGCTCCCAAGGCCCGATCCGCGCCATGACAGTGGCCGATCTCGACGCGGTGGCGGCCTTCGACCGCAAGCTCTTCGGCGCCGACCGGGGCCAGGTGCTCAGGCACCTCTTCGCCCGCCAGCCCGGCCGCGCCTTCCTGGCCGAGGCGCACGGTGGGGTCAGCGACCCTGTCACTAGTGACCCTGTCACTGGCTACGTGCTGGCCCGCGAGGGCCGCGAGGCGACCCAGATCGGGCCGCTGGCGGCCCCTGATCGGACCATCGCCTGCGCCCTGGCCGCCGCCGCCCTCGAGGGCCTCGAGGGCCCCGTCTACCTCGATGTGGGCGACCGCCACGCCGGCTTCAGCGCTTGGCTCGGCGCGGCGGGCTTCGCCCCCCAGCGCCCCTACACCCGCATGATCATGGGCCGCGCCGAGCCCTACGACGACGCCCACCGCCAATATGCCATCGCCGGCCCGGAGCTGGGCTAGCTAGGTCTCCGTTTTTCGGGACTCAGTTTCGTCCAGAAACCCACTCCGACCCCAGTTTCTAGAAACCCACTCCGACCCCAGTTTCTAGTTTCTGATCGCTGGCCCGGAGCTGGTTGAGCTAAACGAATCGGCACCCGTGGGCCGCCCAAAAAAAACCGGCCACCCGGAGGCGGCCGGCCGGTCAGCCCGGGGGGGGAGGGCCAACCTAGAACAACGTTGGCGCCCTACTTGGGCAGCTTGACGCTCTTGTCGATGAATTCGTTCGAGTAGTGCTGGGTCACGTCGAAGGGCTTGGCCAGGTAGGACTTGAAGATCTCGTAGGACTTGGCCATACGGCCGGGGTCCATGTAGCCGAGCCCCACGCCGGTCGAGATTTCGTCGGTCATGAGCTCCTTGACCAGCCCCCAGTTGGCGGTCTCGTTGGCGGCTTTCAGGCCCTTGTTGGCCTTCACCAGGGCCTGGATGCAGGGCGCCGCGTTGGTGGCGCAGGCGTGGAAGGCCTTCTGCGTCACCTTGACGAAGGCGGCCACGGCGGCCCGGTTGCTGGCCAGGAATTTGCCGTTGGCGATGATCGAGTTGCCGTAGGGGTTGACGCCGTGGGCCTTGCCCGAGACGTAACCCATGTCGGCGCCCAGCTTGGCCTGGAAGATGTGGTGGATGTTGTAAAAGGACGTGGTGACGTCGATCGAGCCCGAAAGCAGCGCCGCCAGCTTGGCGTTGGGCTTGATGTTGACCCAGGTTACCGATTTCACGCCGATGCCGACGTTGGTGGCGAAGGCCGGCCACATCTGGCGGGCCGCGTCCCAGGGCGGGTTGCCGATCTTGCGCCCGGCGAAATCCTTGGGCCCCGAGATGCCCTTCGATTTGAGCCAATAAAAGCCGTAGGGCGAGTTGGCGTAGACGTTGTAGACGGCCACCATCTTGCCGCCCTTGGCGATGGCGGCGAAGACCGGCGGCATGTCGGCGAGACCGATCTGGGATTTGCCGATGCCGGTGCGCTGGGCCGAGAAGCCCGAGCCCTTGCCCTGCTCGATGTTGAGATCGATGCCGGCCTTGGCGTACCAGCCCTGGCTCTGGGCATAGTAGTAGGGCGCGTGGTCGCCACCGGCGATCCAGTTGAGAATGAAGTTGACCTCGGTGGCCGCGCCGGCGCTGCCGGCCGAGCCGGCCGCAAACGCAAAAACGACCGCAGCCGCCGCTGCGCTCCTCAGCAGATAAGCCATGTTCCCCCTCCCAAGATGTTTCCGGATCCGTTTGCTCAGCTTACCCGTTGACGCCGCCCGGTACATCTTCTATTTGGAATAACCATTCGGTTACATAACAACGTATAGGCCGCCGCATGCAGGCTGTCAACAAGATACCGGGGCGACGCGGCGGCGGCAGAGCCGGCTCACGGCGCCAGCCCGAAAAAACCCGCCAGCAGATCCTCAAGGCGGCCCTGGTGGAGTTCTCGCAAAAGGGCCTGGGCGGTGCCCGCGTCGATGCCATCGCCAACCGCGCCGACGTCAACAAGCGCATGATCTATCACTACTTCGGCAACAAGGACGAGCTCTTCAGCGCCGTCCTGATTCACGTCTACGAGGCCTTCCGGCAATATGACGCGAGCCTCACGGTGGCCGATTTGGATCCCGTCGAGGGCATGCGCAAGCTGGTCGACTACACTTTTACCTACGTGCTGGAGAATCGCCATTTGGTGGCGCTGCTCAACAGCGCCAACCTGCACGGCGGGCGGCACTTGCAGAATTCGACCCGCATCCGTGAGCTCTATTCGCCGCTGATCGACATGATCGCGGCGCTGCTGCTGCGCGGCGAGCGTAGCGGCATCTTCCGCACCGGCATCGACCCGGTGAACCTATACATCTCAATCGCCAGTCTGGCGTATTTCTATTTCTCCAACATCCACACCCTCTCGGCCGTTTTCGGCCGCGACCTGGAGGATCCGGCGATGATCGAAAGCCAGCGCCACCACGTCGTTGAACTGGTGCTCGTTTCGCTGCGCTCGGGCGATAGTAACTAAGCAGTTACTTCCCCATTGACTCCTGTCCGCTTTTGGCGATTATCGGCATCGCTGCGAAAAAAAGCTTTGCCTTTCAGCAGGAGGACATCGTCATGGGCCAGCACAAATCGGATATTCCCGCCGAGGTCATGGAGGTGTTGTGGCAAGGCTGCGTCATTCCGGCCCATCCCCTGGCGCTCGACGCCGAACGCCAGGTCGACTTCCGCCGCCAGAGAGCGCTCAGCCGCTACTACCTCGATGCCGGCGTCGGCGGCCTGGCCGTCGGCGTCCACACCACCCAGTTCGCCATCCGCGACCACCGGCTCTATGAGCCCGTGCTGGGCTGCGCCGCCGAGACCGTGGCGGACTGGGCCCAGCGGCCGGTGCTGATGGTCGCCGGCCTCACCGGCCGCAGCGAACAGGCGGTGGGCGAGGCCCGCTCGGCGGTGCGGCTGGGCTACCACGCCGGGCTGCTCAGCCTGGCCGCCTGGAAGGACGTGCCGGAGCCCGAGATCATCGAGCACTGCAAGAGGGTGGCCGAGGAAATCCCGCTGTTTGGCTTCTACCTGCTGACCGAATGCGGCGGTATTCCCTTGTCGGCCGATTTCTGGCGCCGTTTCGCCGAAATCGACAACGTCATCGCCATCAAGATCGCGCCCTTCGACCGCTACGGCACGCTCGACGTGGTGCGCGGCGTGGTCGAGGCGGGTGCCGAAGATCGCATCGCGCTCTATACCGGCAACGACGACCACATCGTCGCCGATTTGCTCACGCCCTTCACGCTGAAGCGGGGCAACGAATCCGTCACCGTGCGCATCCGCGGCGGTCTGCTGGGCCACTGGGCCTTCTGGACCAAAAGCGCCGTCGAGATGCTGGCCCGCATCCACACCGCGGTCGATAGCGGCGCCATCGATCCCGAGGTTCTGGCCCTGGACGCCATGGTCACCGAGGCCAACGGCGGCATCTACGACGCGCCCCACGAGTTCGCCTCCTGCGTCCCCGGCGTGGCCGAGGTGCTGCGCCGCCAGGGCCTGCTGGAGACCACGCTTTGCCTTAACCCGGACGAGGTGCTGGCGCCCGGCCAGCTCGCGGAAATCGACCGCGTGCTGGCCAGCTACCCCGAGTTGGGCGACGACGCCTTCGTGGCCGCCAACCTGGAACGCTGGCTGGGCGAAGGCGATGAGGTCTTGCGGGCCACCGGCACCGGGGACTGAAGATGGCAGCCAGCGAGGCCGTTCTGCATCCTGCCATGTTCCCCGAGAGCTTTGCCGACGAGGACCATCTCGAAGATTTCATGTCGACGCCCTCGCAGGCCCTGATCGACGACCTGGCGGAACTGGACGGCGACATCGCCGTGCTGGGCTGCGGCGGCAAGATGGGTGTGACGCTGGCCCGCATGGTCAAGCGCGCGGCGCCCGACAAAAGGGTTCTTGGCGTCTCGCGCTTCAGCGAGCCGGGCCTGGAGCAGAAGATGGCGTCCTGGGGTGTCGAGACGCAGGCCTGCGATCTTTTGCAGCGCGATGAAGTGGCGGCCATCCCCAAACTGCCCAACATCATCTACATGGCGGGCAAGAAGTTCGGCACCGAAGGCGCCGAATCCTTCACCTGGGCCATGAACACCTTCGTGCCGGGGCTGGTCGGCGAGGCTTTTCCCGAGAGCCGCATCGTCGCCTTCTCGACCATCCTGGTCTACCCCTACTCCAACGTCCACCACCAGGGCTCGGTCGAGGGCGACCCGCCCTATGCCACATCGGGCGAATACGCCAACTCCTGCGTCGGCCGCGAACGCACCTTCGAATACTATTCCCGCACCAACGGCAACCCAGTGCGCAACATCCGCCTGGCCTACTCCATCGACATGCGCTACGGCGTGCTGCACGAGGTCGCCGGCCAGGTCTTCCGTGGCGAGGCCATCGACATCACCACCGGCAGCGTCAACGTGATCTGGCAGGGCGATGCCAATTCGCAGATCGTGCGCACGCTGCGCCACTGCACCAGCCCGGCCACGCCGCTGATCGTCTCGGGCCCCGAGACCATCAGCATCCGGGCCCTGGCCCATTCCTTCGGTCGCCGCCTGGGCAAGGAGCCCAAGTTCACGGGAGCCGAGGCCGAGACCTGCTGCCTGGTCAACGCCGGCCACTCCGCCGACCTCTTCGGCTATCCCATGGTGCCGCTGGAACGCATGGTGACCTGGATCGCCGACTGGGTGTCGGGCGACAAGCCGAGCTGGAACAAGCCCTGCCACTACGAGGTGCGCGACGGGGTTTTTTGAGGCCAAGGAGTTTCATGCGTCACTCCCTCCTAAATGACGCAGCCCCGCCACCATGCCTCGCCATGGTGGCGGGGTTTTTTTGCCGCTCGGCGGCTATTTAGTATATTCGCCACGCCATGCCGCTCCATCGCACCGACCTTGATCCCGAGAGCCTGGCCCTGTTGCGCCGGGGCGCCGTGATTCCGGCCCATCCCCTGGCGCTCGATGCCGGCCGCGACCTCGATACCCGGCGCCAGCGGGCGCTCAGCCGCTATTATCTCGATGCCGGGGCCGGCGGCCTGGCGGTGGGCGTTCATACCACGCAGTTCGAGATCCGTGAGCGCGGGCTTTATGAACCGGTGCTGGAGTTGGCGGCCGAAACGGCGGCGGATTGGTGCCGCCGGCCGCTGTTTCTGGTGGCCGGCCTGGTTGGGCTTACCGACCAGGCGGTAGATGAGGCTCGGACGGCCGTGGCGCTGGGCTACCAGGCCGGCCTCTTGAGCCTGGCGGCCTGGCGGGGCGCCGGCGAGGACGAGATCGTGGCCCATTGCGCCCGCGTCGCCGAGGAGATCCCGCTGGTCGGGTTCTATCTCCAGCCGGCGGTGGGGGGCGTGCTGTTGGCGCCCTCGTTCTGGCGCCGCTTCGCCGCCATCGACAACGTCGTGGCCATCAAGATCGCGCCCTTCAACCGCTACCGCACGCTGGACGTGGTGCGCGGGGTGATCGAGGCCGAGGCGCAGGATCGCATTACGCTGTACACCGGCAACGACGACCGCATCGTGCTCGACCTGTTGGCGCCTTTCCGCCTCAGGCACCAGGGCCGCGAGGTCGAGGTGCGCATCCGGGGCGGTCTGCTGGGCCATTGGAGCGTCTGGGTACAAAACGCCGTGCGTTTGCTCGAACGCGCCCAGGCCGCCGTTGCCGCCGGGCCGCTGGATCCCGAACTCCTGGCGCTGGACAGCCAGGTCACCGACTGCAACGCCGCCTTTTTCGACGTGGCCAACGATTTCCGCGGCTGCATCGCCGGCTGCCACGAGGTGCTCAGGCGCCAGGGCTTGCTGGCCGGCACCTGGTGCCTCGATGCGGACGAGGGCCTGAGCCCTGGCCAGGCGGCCGAGATCGACCGCGTGCTGGCGGCCTATCCGCACCTCAATGACGACGACTTCGTGGCCGCCAACCTGGAACGCTGGCTGGCCTCGCCTGGCCAAACCCTCTAAAGTCGCCGGCCGCATGGAAAAGCTCTCCGAAAACCTCCGGCGCTACGTCCTGATCGTCGCCATCCATCTCGGGGTGGTGCTGGTCTGGTACCTCTTCGTGGTGATCTGGGAGGTGCCGGAGTTCGTCATGCCGACGCCGGCCGACACTTTGATGTCGCTGGGCGAAGACTACAACTGGCTGCACAACACCATGATCACCGCCGGCGAGGTCTTCGGCGGCTATCTGCTGGCGGTGGCGGTGGGGGTGGGGCTGGCGCTCTTGTTTTCATGGTCGCCCAAAGTGGACCGGCTGTTCATGCCCTTGATCGTCAGCCTCAACATGATCCCCAAGGTGGCGCTGGGGCCGCTTTTCATCGTCTGGTTCTCCTATGGTCTCGGCCCCAACATCATCATCACCTTTTCCATCTGCTTCCTGCCGGTGCTGATCACCACGGCCCGGGGGCTGAGGGAGGTCGAGCCCGACCTCATCGACCTGGTGCGCTCGCTCAGGGGCTCGCGCTGGCAGATCTTCACCAAGATCCAACTGCCGGGCTCGCTGCCCTATGTCTTCTCGGGCATGAAGGTGGCGGTGGTGCTGGCCGTGGCCGGGGCCATCGTCGGCGAATTCATCGCCTCGGAGGAGGGGCTGGGCTACCTCATGATGCAGGTCCAGGTGACGCTGGATACCGCCGCCATGTTCATGGCGGTGCTGATGATCACCCTGGTGGGCGTCGTGCTCTACGGTCTGGTGCTGCTGCTGGAGCGCCTGTTCGTGGTGCAGGACGCGCGGGTCGAGTAGGCCGTGCAGAGCACCTCCCGCCAGCCCTTCATCCAGCTCTCCGGGGTGCGCAAGGTATTTCCCACCCGGGGCCAGGAGTTCGTCGCCGTCTCGGACGCCACCTTCGACGTTTTCGAGGGCGAGCTGGTGTCGCTGGTCGGGCCCTCGGGCTGTGGCAAGACGACGCTGTTGAAGATCCTGGCCGGGCTTTACCAGCCCGACGGCGGCAGCGTGCGCATCGGCGGCAACGGCGGCGACTTCGATCCGGCCCGCGATATCGGCATGGTCTTCCAACAAGCGCTGTTGCTGAAATGGCGCAGCATTGTCGACAACGTGCTGTTGCCGGCCGAGATCCTCGGCCTCTCCATGCGCGAAAGCCGCGAGCGAGCCCTTGATCTCCTGGACATGGTGGGGCTGGCGGAGTTCGCCCAAAGCTATCCCCACGAGCTTTCCGGCGGCATGCAGCAGCGCGCCGCCATTGCCCGATCGCTGGTCCACGATCCCAAATTGATCCTCATGGACGAGCCCTTCGGGGCGCTCGACGCCATGACGCGCGAGCGCATGAACCTAGAGTTGCTGCGCATCTGGCAGCGCGCCGGCAAGACCATCGTCTTCGTCACCCACGGCATCCCCGAGGCCGTCTTTCTGGGCACGCGCGTAGTGGTGCTGACGGCCGGTCCGGCGCGCATGGCCGACCTCATCGAGATCGAATTGCCGCACCCGCGGACGCTCGATCTCAGGACCCACGAAGCCTTTGGGGACTACACCCGCCGGGTCTATCGCCTCTTCGGCATGGAGTGAGCTATGAGCGAACACCGCCTGGGTATCATCATGAACGGCGTCACCGGGCGCATGGGCAGCAACCAGCACCTGGTGCGCTCGATCCTGGCGATGCGCGAGGCGGGCGGCGTGACGCTCGACGACGGCCGGCGCATCATGCCCGACCCCATACTGGTGGGCCGCGACCTCGACAAGCTCGAGGCCCTGGCCGTTGCACACGGCATCGAGCGCTGCACCAGCAACCTCGAGATCGCCCTGGCCAACCCCCAGGATACGCTTTATTTCGACGCCGTGACGACGCCCCGGCGGGCCGACAACCTGCGCGCCGCCATCCTCGCCGGCAAGGACGTCTACTGCGAAAAACCCAGCGCCGCGACGCTCGAGGAAGCCCTCGACGTTTACCGCCTGGCCGAGGACGCCGGCATCCGCCACGGCGTCGTCCAGGACAAGCTCTGGCTGCCCGGGATGCTCAAGCTCAAGGGCCTGATCGACGAGGGCTTCTTCGGACGCATTCTCTCGGTGCGCGGCGAGTTCGGCTATTGGGTCTTCGAAGGCGACGACCAGGCCGCCCAGCGGCCCTCGTGGAACTATCGCAAGGACCAGGGCGGCGGCATCATCCATGACATGCTGTGCCACTGGCGCTATCTGCTGGATGGCCTCTTTGGTGGGGTCAGGCGGGTGAGCTGCCTGGGCGCCACCCACGTGCCCAGGCGCTGGGACGAACAGGGCGAGGCTTACGACGTCGATACCGATGACGCGGCCTACGCCACCTTCGAGCTCGAGGGTGGTGCCATCGCCCACTTCAACAGCTCCTGGTGCGTGCGCGTGCGCCGCGACGATCTGCTGACGCTGCAGGTCGACGGCACCGAGGGCTCGGCCGTGGCCGGGCTCAGGCACTGCCGCATGCAGTCGCGCGCCGCCACGCCCAAACCGGTGTGGAACCCCGACGTCGACCAGCCGATAGATTTTTTCGCCGGCTGGCCCGAGGTGCCGGAGCCGGAGAGCTACGAGAACGCCTTCAAGGCCGAATGGGAGCTTTTTATCCGCCACCTCTACGGCGACCAGCGCTTCCCCTGGGACCTCCATGAGGGCGCCAAGGGCGTGCAGTTGGCCGAGCTCGCCCTGCAGAGCTGGGAGGAACGCCGCTGGCTCGAGGTGCCCGAGCTGGAGACGTAGGAGACGCAGGCTTGCCGACGATAGATCTGCCGCTGGCCGATGGTGGCATCGAGAGTTACCTCACCGGGACGCCTGGTGACTTTCCCCGGCCTGACGCCCCTTTCAACCGCGTCGCCTACGCCGCCGTGCACGTCGTCGCCGATCCCCTGGCGGAGGTCGACCCCTGGCTCGGGGCGGCGCTCGACTGGGAGGCCACGCTGGCCTATCGCCGTTACCTTTGGGACCTCGGCTTGGGCGTGGCCGAGGCCATGGACACGGCCCAGCGCGGCATGGGGCTCGATTGGCCGAGCGCGCTCGAGCTGATCAAGCGAAGCGTGGCGCAAGCGCCGCCGGGGGCGCTGCTGGCCTCGGGCGCCGGTACCGACCACCTCGCGCCAGCGCCCGGCGTCACCCTCGACGACGTAATCGCGGCTTACGAACAACAGTGCGCCGCCGTCGAGGCGGCCGGCGGGCGGATCATTCTCATGGCCAGCCGGGCCCTGGCCGCCGCAGCCCGCGGCCCCGACGACTATGCCAAGGTCCTGGGCCGCATCCTGGGCCAGGTTCGCGAGCCCGTGCTGATCCACTGGCTGGGCGAGATGTTCGATTCCGCCCTGGCCGGCTATTGGGGGCACGACGATATCGATCGGGCCATGGCTGTCTGCCTCGAGGTGATGGCCGAGCACGCCACCAAGATCGACGGCATCAAGGTCTCGCTGCTCGACGACGTTAAGGAAATCGCCATGCGCCGGCGCCTGCCCGAGGGCGTGCGCATGTACACCGGCGATGATTTCAATTTTGCCGCCCTCATCGCCGGCGACGACCAGGGCTCGAGCGATGCCCTCCTTGGCATTTTCGACGCCATCGCCCCGGCCGCCTCGGCCGCGCTGGCGGCGCTGGCGGCCGGCGACCGGGGGCATTACGACGAGATCCTGGCGCCTACCGTGCCGCTGTCGCGCCACATCTTCCAGGCGCCCACGCGTTTTTACAAAACCGGCGTCGTCTTCATGGCCTACCTCAACGGCCACCAGGACCATTTCGCCATGCTTGGCGGCCAGCAATCGGCGCGATCGTTGCTGCATCTGGCCGAGCTTTTTCGTCTTGCCGACCGGGCCGGGCTGCTGGCCGATCCCGACCTGGCATGCGTTCGCATGAAGCGCTATTTTGTGCTGCACGGTTTCGGCGAATGATTGCATCTCGGGTAGGGCGCGATGGACATGGAATGGCTGCTCCTGATCGTCTTGCTTGGTAGCGACGATGGCGCGCGCTACGAGCCCAGACCTTATGCCTGCGAAAAGCAATGCATCGCGGCGGCCCAGGAATTCGTCAGGCAATACCCGGCCTTCGAGTGGCGCGACCACCGCCCATCGGGTGATCTGCTGGCGCTGGTGATGCGCCCCTACGTGAAATGCCAGCCGAACAGGATGCCGGACGATTCGGCGGAAGGCGAGGCCGTCGGCAAGTCGACGGCAAGCCGGGCGCCGTGCCCGGTCCCGGCGATGGATTTCCCGGCACACGACAGGGTCGAAGAGGGGCCATGAAATGGCTGCTGCCGGTCGCAGCGCTTGGTGTCGACGGTGATACGCCTTACGATCCCATACCCTTTTGCTTCGGAAAACGAGCACATCGCGGCGGCCGAGGAGTTCATCAGGCAGTACAGGGCATTCGAGTGGCGCAAACACCGGGAAAAGCCAATCGCGACGTTGCCGGTGGTGCGCTCCTTCGTGAAATATGAACCGGAGGTCGGAAAATCATAGGTCCGAACCGCCAGCGCCTGAGCATCAACCAAGCCACGACCATGCCCTGGTCGCTGGCCCAGGCCATCGAGGGCTATGCCCGAGGGGGCGTGCCGGCGATTTCGGTTTGGCGCGACAAGCTGGCGGAAATGGGGCTGGGGAACGCGGCCCGGCGGCTATCCGAATCAGGCTTGACCGTCACCGGGCTCTGCCGCGGCGGCATGTTCCCGGCCACCGACGCAGCCGGCCGGCAGGCGGCGCTCGAGGACAACCGGCGCGCCGTCGACGAGGCCGCGGCCATCGGCGCGCGTTGCCTGATTCTGGTGGTGGGCGGCCTGGCGCCGGGCTCGAAGGACCTGGCCGGCGCCCGGGCCGAGGTCGACGACGGCCTGGCCGAGCTTTTGCCCTATGCCCGCCAGGCCGGAGTGCCGCTGGCCATCGAGCCCCTGCACCCCATGTACGCCGCCGACCGGGCCTGCGTGAACACGCTGGGCCAGGCCAATGACCTTTGCGACCAACTCGGCCCCGGTGTCGGCGTCGCCGTCGATGTCTACCATCTTTGGTGGGACCCGGATCTGGAGCGCCAGATCGCCCGGGCAGGGGCCGGGGAACGTATTTTGGCCTTCCACGTCTGCGACTGGTTGGTGCCGACGCGCGATCTTTTGCTCGACCGCGGCATGATGGGCGACGGCGTCATCGACATCCCCAAGATCCGCGCCTGGGTCGAAGCGGCGGGTTACGAGGATTTCTGCGAGGTCGAGATCTTCTCGCAGCACGATTGGTGGCAACGCGATCCCGACGAGGTCGTGGCCACCTGCATCGAGCGCCTGGCCACGGCGGTGTGAAGCCCCCCCGCCCTCGGCCCCCCCCCCCCGCAAGCGGTCTAAGGGATGCACACATCGAGTAGTTGACGTTCCGGTCATGCCCGGCACCGGCTGGGCTGTGGAAAAGCCTTGTAGATTGACCACAGAGGCACAGAGGCACAGAGATTTGCCAAGAGGCCAATGGCGTCGGTCGCCTGGCC
>PVBE010098061.1_pt1 | contig 55501 bp, 56 predicted proteins | sample 1631181 | NCBI WGS metagenome assembly PVBE01 (sample SAMN08397723, study PRJNA350692) | Marine metagenome, whole genome shotgun sequencing project. | isolation source: water | place: Pacific Ocean | collected 2012-04
CGGTTCGTGAAGTGGAAGTGGTTGATGCCAAAGATGTTGGCTTCACGGTCAACCGTGCTGATCCACACGGTGTCACCCCAGAGTGCAGTGGCATCCTCGCTCGGCGAGGAGTGCCGATATTCGTCCTCGTCTTTCATTGGCATTGCGCAGTTCTCCTCTTGTTTCGAATCGAGGCCGGCACCTTCGAGGCAATGCCTCGTGCCGACTCACCGCCGCATAATCCGTGCCCTGCCTCGCCTGAAGCCACGGGGCGACCGATTTGCGCATCATACGCGAAAGCACTAGCGCGCCAGCAGGGCTGCAGGGGAAAGCCGCTGACTTTTCAGCCACCGTCCCCGAGGTCCGGGCCCATCAGCCAATCGCCCGTGACAGTGATCGTAATCGTCGAGCCCTCCTCCACGTCGCTGCCGCTCTCCGGGTCGACGCCCACGACCCTGCCAGCTGCCCAGACTCCACCCGGTGCCTGGTTGACGACAGCGTTCATCTGGAAGCCCGCTGCTTTCAGAAGCTCTCTTGCTTCTTGCGGCCGGCGTCCGCGGAGAGTCGGCACTCGACCTTGTTCCGGCGGGACGGCGGGCACCGGGCCGGATGTCACAATGTCCTGGCTGGCGCAGAAGTTGAGTTCGAAGTCATAGGACATCATGTTTTCGACCGCTGGCGCTACGAACGCTCCGCAGCGCAAGTGGGCCTCGTGCCACATGTAGCGGTCCATCGAATCCCAGTTGTCGAGGTCGCAGGAGAGAGCCCAATCGAATTTTCCGTTGTGAAATGCGGGCTCGGGAGTCTTTCCAGAGACCCAGTTCTTGACTTCGGTATTGATGCTGGGAAGCCGGTCGACCTCTTCAATGAACTTTTCCACCGCGGCCGGGGCTGCGTCCTCCCGGAACTTCACGAAGACGATGTGTCGGATGGTCATCTGTCTGTCCTCCTCGCTCCCTGTGACGGACGGGTAGCGGCGGAGCCGCCGATACCCGCCGGCGAGACTCTACGCTCGCGGCCGAGCGGATCAAAGAGGTTAGGACAGCAAGGGGAGCGTTCGGCCCCGTGCTACAGTACCGGCCGGATTCGAGCACCCGAGAGCCTGCTTATGGTCACCACCACCAGGTCCTTCTGTCGACTTTCCCACGCGTTTTGCGCTATCGAAGTAGACGTTGAAGACGACCGGTTTGTAGCCGTTCGAGAGGATGCCGAAGGCCCGATGTACGGTGCCTACACTTGCGTTAGGGGCCGCCAGCTCCCCGCCCAGCATAACCATCCCGATCGGCTCGTAAGGAACGAAGCGAAATCCGATCTAATTACGGACATGCCGCGCAAAGCACGATTTCTGTGAACATTCGACTTGTGAGAGATCGAGTTCTTGCCTAGGCCGGGAAGCGACGCGGCCGAAAGCTACCGGCGGACGAAGATGAATCGGGAGGGTCGGCTCCCGATGGAGGAGTAGGTTCTTGGCCGGTCGAGTCGAAGCCGCCGTCGACGCCGTCGAAGGTACTGAGTCTGATTCATCGGCAGGTGACGGACTTTCGCTGAGGACGTTCTCGGCATTTGCAGTCTTGGCTTTCCGGCTCCTCTGGATAAACTCGTTTTCTTTCGCCCTGTCGCAGCAGATCCGACAGTTCGCTTTCGTCATCCTGGCCCTGGATATCGGCAGTGGGGCTGTCGGCGTGGCAATTGTGTCCTTCTCGCTGGGCATACCCGCCATGTTCTTGTCTCTGCCCGCTGGCGTGCTGGCCGATCGAGTCGACCGCAGGCTTCTGCTGTTCGGTAGCCAGACCGCTTCAATGACGTTGACGATCATCGCAGTCGTGGTTATCTGGGCGGATCTGATGACCCTGTCGTTTGCAGTTGCTCTCGCCGCCATGATGGGAGCGGTCGTGGCCATCGGGCAGCCGGTCCGTGCTGCCCTCGTGCCTTCCCTGGTGGAGCCTAGGCAACTCATGAATGCCGTCACCCTGATGAGCTTTGGGATGAACTTTTCAATGATCGCCGGCCCTGCGGTCGGAGGGGCAATGATTGGATTGGCCGGCGTCGGAGGGGCATTCACCACGCAGGCCGCGCTGCTTTTCGGCGGTCTTATCGCTCTGGTTCCGCTTCGAGTCCCCCCGCCGGTTCAACGAGCAAAGAGGAATGTGCGGTCGGATGTAGCGGAGGGTTTCAGGTTTGTCGTCAGAACCTCCTATGTGCGTCTCCTCTTCGGTCTGCTGCTGGTCACAGCGCTGATTGCGAACGGCCCGTTCATGACACTCCTACCGCAGTTCGCAATCGAGGATCTTGGAGCCAGTCCGTTCCAGGCCAGTCTCCTTTTCGCAGCTATGGGAATAGGGATGTTGATGAGTTCCCTCGTCCTGGCTTCAATTCCGTACTTGGAGCGGGCCGGGCTCTGGTTCATGATGACGATGGTCTTCGGCGGTGCGCTGATGTTCTTCGTCGGTATCTCGCCCTACTACACGCTCACGTGCGCGCTCATGTTTTTCAGCGGCATCAACGCCGGGCTCCATGTCAACCTGAATCAGACGCTAGTCCAGGCATACACACCCAAGGCCGTAATGGGTCGGGTAATGAGCATCTATATGCTCGTCATGATGGGTGCAGCTCCGATGGGAATGTTGATTGCCGGCATGGCTGCCAGCGTCGTCGGGGCCGCCAACTGGTACGCGGTCTGTGGAGCTGGGCTCATGATCGCGGGGATCGTCGCGGTCATGAGCCAGCGAAAGGTGCGCGGTATGAGCTCGATGCCCAAGGTGTCGCCTGAAGAGGCGGCGCAGGAGCTCGCTAAGACGCCTTGATCCCGTCGTACTCGCCCATGATGACGGCCTCGAGCATGCCGAGGCCGACTTCGCTCGGGTCATCGAGGTTCGTGTACTTGGCATACAGCTCGGCGTATGAACCGGTGAACCGGTTTGGGACCTCGTTTCCGTCTGAATCATGGATTTTTACGGGATGGGAAACGTCCCAGATCTCGCCTTCCACCTCGTTCTCCCCGCGATAGACGCCGCGGCCGTTACCGTCCTTCCAGCCGTCTGCGTAGCCGCCTCCAAGCATATGCACCGGCTGGCTCACCACGTCGATCCGGAAACGGTCGACACCGCCGTCGGGCCTAGTCAGTTCAACGTTTCCCGCCTTCAGGCGCGGCCAGCCATCGACCCACTCATGTTTCCCGACCTTCACGTCTGTGTAGGCCCAACCCTCCTTGCCAGAGTGGTACGGGTAGTCGACGCGGCTGTGGACCGGTCCACCGTCGTGCCCTGCACCGGTGCCGGAGGCCATGTAGCTGCCATCTGGCTTGTGAACAAAGGCGTAGTAGATCGACCTGGTAGGGAACTTGACCAGCGCCCAGTGGCGCATCCCCGGCGATCCCCAGCCTGCTTGCGGTCGCTCAAGGGGCGGGGCAACGAACTGGTTTGGGTCCGGCCCTGTGCCTGTTCCGCCCGCACCCCAGGAATGGTCGCGAGCGCCGCACCAACCATCCGAAGCTTCGAACTTCCACTCCCGGCCACCGACCTTGATGTACCCGGAAAGGTCGGCCAGCTGGACGTAGTTCGACCGCTCCATGACATGGCGACCGTTGGCCCAGTAGCGGACGCCCGGCGCCTCGTCGTAAGGCGGAGCCGAACTTTCCCAGAGAACGTCGAATTCGATCTGGTGCGGGTTCTCGCGGACTCCCAGTCGGACCGTGCGGAGCCCTCTGATAATCTCCTGCCAGAACGGTCCAACCTCCAGTTCGTCAATGCGGGGGCGGAGGCGCCTGCTCGCTCTCAGGTTGTACTGCTTACCGTCGTCCGTTGCGACAATGGCGTAGGCATCCATCACATCGGTATTCTGGTAGAGCCTAATCGCGGTAATGAGGTTGACCTCGCCGGCGGGGTCGCCGAAGCAGAACCAGTACCCGTCGCTCCATGCAGTGCTTGGGCTGGCCACCATGTCCATGGTGTCAATGGTCTGGTGGCGCGGCCACTCATCAAGTTCAGTCAGGGTTCTCCGCTGCGACATCTGTATTCCTCCTCGGCCCGGCTGTCGGGAGAGCATAACGCTGGCGGTCATCAGATGGGCGGCGAAGGAGCGAATCGGAAACCTGGTTGGAGAACTAGCTCGGGTTCGCCATCGGTGTGGAGGGGGTGGTGTTTTGCATGGACCCCGTCTGGGTCACCCAGTCGGCGGAATCGCCGGCCGGAATTGTGAACATGCTAGGGGAAGTATTCGCCCGCTCGTAATGTTCACAGTGTGAACGACCCGAGAGTGACGCCGTCACCCAAGAAAAGCGCAATGCCGAAGATGCCTGCCAGCAGGGCGGTGTTAAGCGACCTCATCCCTATCCATTGCTTGAACAGTTGGCGTTGGGGCGTAGGCCAGCCAGCAGCGCGAAGCGAACCAAGGTTGAAATGAGGTTGCAGAAGAGAGACGGACTTGCTCTTTTCTATTTGCCTCGGAACTCAGGTGGGCGCTTCTCAGCGAATGCTCGCCTGCCCTCCCGGTAGTCGTCGCTGTCGAAGCAAGCATTGACCAGCGATTCGACGCGGCCGAGATCACGTCTCGAAGCATCGCGTTGCCACTCGTTGATCGCCGCCTTGGCTGCTCGCATGGTCAGCGGAGCGTTGGAAGCGAGAGTGGACGCGTATTCGCTTACCGCCTGTTCGATCTCGTCATCGTCGTGGAGTGAGTTGATCAGTCCGACCCGGAGGGCCTCCTCAGCCTCGAGAAACCTAGCACTGAAGAGAATATCGCGGGCCACCGATGGTCCGACCAGCTGAGCAAGATTGGCTGCGGCGGGATAGTCGTAGCCGAGGCCCAGACGGGCGGCCGGGATGGCGAAGCGCGACCCAGTTGTCGCGAGCCGAATGTCGGCCTGCAGAGCGATCGCCAGTCCACCGCCGATGCAGTAGCCGCGGATCATGGCTATGAGTGGCTTCTCAAGGCGGCTCAGCCAGTGATTACCGCGTGCTGTTATCTCACCGTATTCGCGTTTCTGGTCCGATGAAGCCCGCCACTGGTCGAACTCCGAGATGTCCGCCCCTGACACGAAGGCCCGATCACCAGCACCGCGCATCACGACGACGCGTATTTCGGGATCGCCGGCGAAGGCTTCGAGTGCATCTCCAAGTCCCTGCCACATCTCGAGGGAGATCGCATTGTGCCGCTCAGGATTGTTGAACGTTACCCAGCCGACCTGCCCCTCTATGTCCGCGAGGATCTTCTCGGTAGACAACTTCATTCGATCACTCCCCTCGTTCTGAGATCGCCGATCTCCTTCCCGTCAAGACCCAGCTCCGTGAGTACCTCGTCGGTATCCGCACCCGCATCTGGTGCGGGCCGGTCAAAGGACTTTTCAGGCGGAAATCGGGACAAGTTTATGGGTGAGCGGAGAAGCGCCAGATCGCCCTCCTTGGGATGGGCCGCCGAGATGGTCATTCCGAGGGACTTGATGTGGGGGTCTTCGAAGGCCTCGCCGATGTCGTAAATCGGACCGCAGGGTACTCCGGCGGCGCTGAGTCGCTGGACCAGCTCAAGCACTGTGAATCGAGCCACCAGCTCTGAAACCTCGGCTCTCAGGTCTTCTTTATTCTCGGCTCTCAGGGCCACCGTCGCGAACCTGGGGTCTTGCTCGAGCTTCCCGGCTTCCAGGGCCTTGCAGAAGGCCGACCACATGCCGACGGTGCTGGCGGCAATGTTCACGAGGCCGTCGCTGGCTTCGAAGGCACCCATGGGTACAGCGGTCGGGTGGTGGTTCCCCTCCTGTGGAGGCACCTCCCCAGACACTGTGTAGCGGACCGCCTGGAAATCGAGCTTGGAAATAAGTGATTCGAGAAGGGACGTGTGTACCCACTGGCCCTGCCCTGACTTCTCTCGGTGGATCAGAGCTAGGAGAATTCCTTGGCCGAGGAACATGCCGGCAGCGGTGTCGGAGATAGCGATGCCGACCCTCATGGGACCGTACCCCGGTTCACCAGTGATGGACATCAGTCCGCTCATGCCCTGGACAATCTGGTCGACCGCGGGGCGTTCGGCGTACGGCCCCGACTGGCCATACCCCGAAATGCTGGCCAGCACAAGGCGGGGATTGATTTCGCGCAGTGTTTCGTAATCGGCGCCCAACCGGGCCTTAACCCCGGGACGGAAGTTTTCGACCAGGACGTCGGCCTGCCGTACCAGGTCGTAAAAGATCCTGCGGCCGTCTCGATCTTTTAGGTCGAGCGTGATGCTGCGTTTGTTCCGGTGAAGGTTTTGCTCGTCGGAACCGCGTCGCGGTCCGGTGAAGCCGTCCGAGCGCTCCCCGGTTCCGGGTTGCTCGATCTTGATGACGTGCGCGCCCCAGTCGGAGAGGAGTCGAACCGCGGTGGGCCCCGCCCTGGCGACCGTCAGGTCCAGGACTCGAATGTGAGAGAGGGGCAGTAGACCGGTCATCGCAACCCCGTCCAGGCAGTGACATTGTAGGTGCGCGGCGAAGAACCGGTGAGGTGCCCTCTATCCGGCCTCGGGATTGCGAAGCAGCGCTCAGGTGGGCGAGCCAGCCTCTTCGACTCCCACGACTATTGCCCCGGTCGGGCATGCTTTGAAGCAGCGCCCACAGTAGATGCAGGCATCCTGGTCGATTTCATAAACGGCGAAGTCGCGGACATCCTCAACTGGTCTCACAGAACCATCGTCGTCGAGGGCCACCCGATGGATGCACTCCTCCGGGCAGATGATTGCGCAGGCCTGACAGGCCGTGCAGAGGTCGAAGACAACGCTTGGCGGCAGGCCGCAGTAGAGGCAACGGAGCCCGTCGGCCATTGCCTCCCGTTCGGCCATCGTCAACTCGGCCTCCACGTCCAATCCGAGATCCGGCTCACCTTCTGCGTCAGCCAATGTCGCGCTCGACATCATGTTTTCGATGCTCTGGATCTCGAATCGCTCGACTTCGGGCCACCCGCCGTCTGGCGCGTATCGATCGTGGAGATACCGGTGGATGGATTCGGCCGCCGCATGCCCCCCGGCGACGGCTTCGATGATGGTTGATGCGCCGGTGACAAAGTCGCCGCCGGCGAACACGCCGTCTTCGGGAGTCATCGATGTGTCAGGGTCGGTGGTGCGAAGGTCGGCACCCACTTTGGGGTCGAGGGACTCGGCGTCGGGTTGCTGCCCGAGCGCGAGAATGACCATGTCCGCGGTGAATACGAACTCTGTGCCTTCTATTGGGACGGGCCTTGCCCGACCAGAGGCGTCGGGCTCTCCCAACCGGTTACGGATACAGCGCACGCCGGCGACGCGGCCGTCCAAGCCCTCGACCATCTTCAGGGGGGAGACGAGGTATTCAATATTGACGCCTTCGCGGAGGGTGTCCTCCATCTCCTCGTCGTGGACTTCCGTTTCGGCGCGAGTGCGCCGGTAGAGCATGGTCACCTTTTCGGCGCCAAGCCTGATGGCGGTGCGGCAGGCGTCGACGGCCGTGTAGCCGCCGCCGATCACTGCCACCTCCTTTCCGCACTTCGGGCGCCCACCGAGATTGGATTCTTCGAGGAGGGGAAGGGACTGGATGACTCCGGGGAGGTCGACACCCGGTACATCGAGGTCGTTCCAGCGCATTGCCCCGGCACCGATAAAGACCGCCTGGTGGTCGCTCCTCAACTGTTCGAGGCTGACATCATGGCCAACCCTGATGCCGGTTCTGAGTTCGATTCCGAGATCAAGAATCGAGGCCAGATCGCGATTGATCGCGTCATGTGAAAGCCGGAAGCGCGGGACCCCCAGGAGGGTCATTCCGCCGGGTTCGTTGGCAGCTTCATAGATCGTTACTGCGTGGCCCTTCATGGCCAGGTCGTGGGCGGCGGTCATCCCGGCCGGGCCGGCGCCAATCACCCCGACCGCTACACCCGTTGGCGGTGTGGGCGTCTTTTCGACGCCACGTGCTTCGTAACGGTCGGTAAGAAAGCGTTTTAGCTTCCGGATCCGGACCGGCTTGTCAAATTCTCGCCTCGTGCAGACGTCTTCGCAGGGCGCGCTGCAGGCTCGACCACAAACGGCGGCAAACGGGTTAGGGTCGCGAGCCGCAGTGAACGCTTCGTTGAACCGTCCCCGGGCGGTGAGTGTCACGTAGCTCCGGACGTCGGTGTGCACCGGGCAGGCAGCCTGGCATGGGGCCGGGTACTGATGCCGCCAACGGTTGAATTCTTCGAAGGCGTCGAGCTTCGGCATGCGGTTCTCCTCGGGGCCTATCGGCGCCCGGTTGGCTCCTTGCGTAGGTCAGATTTGATTCGGGCGCCATAAATCCGACAGGGAGTCTACGGCCGATCGACCTTGCCGGCCATGATGCGTGCTCTGTAGAGTGCCGATTGGATTGCTTCGACCAGCTGGCGCGCGGCCCCCTTCGTCATCTCAACGGCGATGCGAGTACCCGGACCAGTCGATTCGTTTACGAAGTCGATGTGGAGAGCGTGTTCCTGGTCGAGATGGAAAGGGTGATCTAAGGTCACGTAGGTGTGGTCCAGCCGGAACTAGGTGTCTCCTCGGCCGGCGCAACCATCGACCCGGATTTTTTCTGCAATCATCGTGCACATGTGCGTTTCCGTTATTGCTTCGCGGAGCGATTCAGGAAAGATGGCGGCCGAAGAAATCGAAGACCTTCTTCCAGCCGTCCACGGCCTGCTCGGCTCTGTAGGCGGCGGGCCGGTCGTGGTAGAAAAAACCGTGCCCGGCTCCGGAGTACATATGGAACTCGTGTTCCTTACCGAGCCTCTTGAGCTCGGTCTCATGCGTGGCTACCTGCTCAGGCGCGGGTGACCGATCGTCCTCTCCGAAAAGCCCGAGCAGCGGACATGAAAGGTCGGCGGAGTAGTCGATTGGCGCTACTGGGCGCTGGAGTGATAGCTCTTCAGGCTGGGCAACGACTCCCCCACCCCAGAGATCGGCGGCCGCTGAGAAGCCGTCCGTCCTGCTCGCGGCGAGGACAGTGTGGCGTCCGCCGGAGCAGGTTCCAATGACGCCGATCTTGCCATTGCATTGCAGCTGAGCGGCGAGGTAGGACTGGGCCCCGGCCACATCGGCGACAGCCTGATCGTCTGCTACGCCGCCGCCAGCCCGGACCTTGGCCGCGATGTCTTGAGGGGTGCCATGGCCCGCCCTGCAGTAAAGGTCAGGCGAAATCGCCAGGTACCCGTGGTGGGCGAATTTGCGAGTGGCCTCCCGGTACCACTCGTCCCAGCCTGGCATATGGTGAATGAGCACCATGCCGGGGAAGGGCCCAGGCCCCATCGGTCGCGCGTAGTAGGCGTGGATATCGTCTCCATTGTGTCCGCGGATGGTGAGCGTTTCGGCAACCATGCCTTCGTACTGGTCAGTTTCGTACATCATTCCTCCCCGCGGCGTAAGGCCGTTGATCAAATATTGCCGAAAGACGACCGGTTTCGGCTACCGAATCGACATGCGAAAGACGAAGAAATTGTTCGCATCTGTTATTTTCCATATACTTCCGACGATGAGCCGGTGTGTAGCTCATTGGGCGGACAGGCTTGCTCTCCACCTAAGATGTGGGCCCTTCTTCCTGACGAGGTTGTACATGTCGATTCTCTTTTGTGTGGCGTGAAAGTACGCATGTCAACCCGGGCGAAGCCCCGGGTGATTGTCCCAGCAGATTCAACTCCGGTCTTGCTGCTCGCTCTCTTGGGGGCCGCAGCGGTTTTGGCAATCGGCTGCGGTGGTTCTTCAGATTTAACGCCGTCCGATTCTGATACACCAGGCAAGGTGGCATCCATTGTTTCGCCCACCGATTCGCCACCGTCGGGTCCTTCGCCGTCTCCTCCGCTAGCGGCAGATGGCATTACCGGTGCATCGGTTCCTCCACCGATGATCGAATCCGCGAAGTTCGATAGCTCGCGCGTGTCCGAGAGTGCGGGCAGCTTCCCGGCTCTGACCGACCCTGAATTTGTGAGTGCCGGCACGGTAGATTGGATGAGTTTCGACGACCTCGTGCTGGGCGCGGTCCAAGGCGATGAATCGCGTGCCTATCCACTTTCGATGATGACCTACCACCACGTGGTCAACGATACGCTGGGAGGTAGCCCTTACCTGGTTACCTTCTGAATAGTCTGCTCATCGGGGGTCGGTTTCGACCCTCAAGTCGGAGGCGAGCGCCTCCTCTTCCGGGCAGCGGGCCTCTACAACGGCGTCTTCGTCATGTGGGATGATGTTACTGGAACTTCCTGGTCGCACCTGGACGGCGTGGCGCTCGACGGCGCTCTAGCGGGCGAACAGCTGCCAATCCTTCCGCTATGAACCGCGACCTGGGAAGAGTGGCTCAAGGATCACCCAGACACCACCGTGATTTCGAATGACACGCCGTACAGCAACTCCTACCGGACCGTTAGCCTCGGCGCCCCCGGCCTGGGCACGCGGTTCGTGGACACGCTCGATGAAATCGACGACCGACTCCCGATAAACACGCTCGTAATTGGAGTCCTTGCCGGGTCGGAAGCTATTGCATTTCCGCTCGATGCCGGGACGCAATCACCGATGCAGGCTGACGTGGGTGGGACCCCGGTCGTGGTTCTCGAAAGCGGCGATGGGACTCCGTCGCTCGCGTACCATCGCGCGCTCAGTGATGGCCGGATCCTCGATTTCGAACGGATAGACGGGGTGGTCTAAGACGCACAGACGGGCTCGACGTGGTCGGCCGATGGCCTCGCCCTGGAGGGTGAGCTTACCGGCGTTCAGCTGACCTTCGTCACCTCGTTCCTGACGGAATGGTACGGATGGGCCGCATTCCACCCGGAGACTGAGATCTTCTTGGACTAGGTAATCACCGGGCGGTATAACCGCCATCGACCGGGAGCGTCGCCCCGGTGATAAAAGAGGCTTCATCGGAGGCCAGAAACGCTGCGACGGTCGCAATTTCGGCGGGTTCGCCGAGTCGCCCCATAGGGTGCAGGTCCGCGAGGTGTTTCTCTCCGGCCGGGTCCTCTCTAACTGCGGCGGTCATCGGTGTCACAATGAACCCCGGTGCGATGGCGTTCACGCGAACGCCTTTGCGAGCGAATTGGACCGCGAACTGGCGCGTCAGCTGAATCACTCCTGCCTTTGACGCGTGGTAGGCCCCAGACCCGTACTCGGTCGGTGGAGCGTCGGGCATGGGTGCTGCCGGAAGAGCTACGAGTCCCGCGATCGAAGCTGTACTGACAACCGATCCACCACCCCTTTCGGATAGCACCTGGCAGCCGTAGTAGAGGCCGTTGTAAACCCCGCCCAAGTTTACCTCTATTACGCGGTCCCAGCCGAACCCAGCGCCGCCAATCCCTGCGTTGTTGAACAGCACGTCAATGCCGCCGAACTCAGTGGCGGTCTGTCGCAGGGCAGCGGAAACTGCCTTCCCGTTGGCGACGTCGAGCTCGAGAGCCTCCGCCGTACCCCCATGCTCACTGACGGCGGCTGCGGTAGCCTCGGCACCAGCCATGTCTATGTCGGCGCACATCACCGCTGCGCCCTCCCGGGCGAAGGTGATGGCGCTTTCACGGCCGATTCCAGACGCAGCGCCGGTTACCAGCGCAACCTTGCTATTCAGTCTTCCCATTGATGTCCCTCTCCGGACGGCCACAGTACGACGAGGACGATACCGCTTCCAGCGGGAGCTTCGCGATTAATCTTCGGACTGGCGGGTGTTCGAGATCCACGATCCGAAGTTCCAGAAACGCCGCGCCCGGTCTCTGATCAAACCGGGTGAGAGCAGGTGGCGGCGGGGAAAGCCTGCAAGTTCCCTGAGTTCATCTCCGAAGGTATCGATAACTGGCCGCCCGTGCCCGGCAAGGCCCGAAGCGGGAGCCGAAGCGGCGAACCGAGCAAGCGTTTCGAGATACTGCTCATCATTGCTGTTCGCCATCTTCATCGGACGGGACAGGCAATCGCGGTGTGAGATGACAAGGTCGCCAACGATTGCGAGGTCTCTATCTTCGAGGATGAAAGCGAGCGAACCCGGCGTGTGGCCGGGCACCGGTATAGCCACCGTTCCGGCCGCTACTTCTGTTCGCCTGTCGACTACCTCGTCGACCGGTATTGTCGCTGGGCGGCCTCGAAGTCGACCAATGACTCGGCCGACCCGTTCTGTCGGACCTCCGCCGGCCGTTCCATCAGACAGCACCGGTTGACCGCTTTCGGTCGGTCGGGTGTCACCTTCACCAGCGAGGACGGTTGCCCCCGTCAGCCTACGCAGTCGACCGGCGGCGCCGGCATGATCGCGGTGCGCGTGCGTGAGGAAGATCCTGGAAAGTGTTCTGCCCGGGGCAGTTTCTTCGAGTTCGCGGATTACTGGACGAGTGTTTTCTTTGAATCCAGGGTCGACGACGATTAGCTCGCCACCACAATCGACGAGATACACGTTGCAGCCCTTAGTCCCGTGGAACCACCAGACCCCATCTGCGACCTGCTCCGCCATGCAACCTCCGACCGTGCGTGATTGTAGCCGCATCCGTGGGCCAGTAGCCTTGGCCGGAAATTTCGACTCCGGAGGTAGAGATGTTCCTTGGAGTGGATCATGTGGTCATCGCGGTGAAGGACCTGGACGCCTCGGTCGCGCGTTACGAGGGAATCTATGGGATGGAGGTCAGCGAACGAAGGGAATCGCCCGAGGCAGGTATGGCGATGGCCTTCTTCAGGTTTCCAGACAGCTACGTGGAGCTTGTGACTGCTACGAGCGAGGCAGGACCCGTCGCGAAACGGCTCGCTACGAGCGGCGAAGGAGTCCACCTGATAGCAATGCGTGTGGACGGCCTGGAGGACACCTTGAACGGTCTACGTGAGCAGGGTATTCGCCTCGTCGGCGACCCCGGACCGGGTAACCCCGTGACGGGCCAGGTCTTCTTGCACCCGGCGGCCGCCGGTGGAGTGCTGACACAGCTGGTCGAGGGCTAGAGGTTTGTCTTCGATGAACTCCTCGGTGTGGGAGTTGATTGGCGAGCGCGATGAGCGACAGCACGCGAGACTCGCCGAGCGAGGCCCAGCAGTGTACTTCTAGGATAAGTTCGAAATCGGTCCGGGGGGACTTGCGTGCCGACTTTGTGCTGGGGTTTTTCGACAAGTCGTGATCCCCGTGTATTGCAACCGGGTGATGGAGGACGAGCGGGCGATTGCAGTCGCGCGCCCAGACCATCGGCGAAGAGCAATTCGGGCCTTACTAGGCCAATGGGGGACGGCCGCTCAGGGAATCCCCGCGAGTAGTGAGCCGTTCCCTCAGCGCTGCAGGTGGGCGATGTCTTCGTCCCGCCCGGCGACTATCCACAGATCATTGGATTGAACGACATCGTTCAGCTCGGGGTTGAAGGTTATTGAGCCGTCCCTGACCCGGGCTACGAAGAACACTTTGAAGCGGTCCTGGACGTCGATGTCACCGATACGAATGTTGTGGGCTCCGGTCGGGGCTTTCACCTTGGCGATCCCGTAGTCAGCCTGAACGGACATGTAGTCGGAGACGGACCGGGATCCGAGCGTGTGCGCGAGCCGAACGGCGGATTCCTTCTCCGGGTTCACAATCACGTCTGCCCCGGCGAGTTCGAGGGCTCGCGTGTGGTCGTCGCTGCCCGTCTTGGCGGCGACGTGTCGCAAGTGCATCCGCTGCTTGAGCGTGAGGGTGATGAGCACGCTAGTGGCAACGTCGCTACCGATCGCGACTATCACGTAGTCGTAATCGCCAAGAGCGAGCGACTCGAGGAATTCGACATCTGTGAGATTGCCCTCGGCAGCGAAGAGCACTTCTTCTGCGAGGTCGTTGACTAGTGCGGGGTTCTGGTCCACTGCAAGGACATCCACTCCGAGCCGCATGAGCTCGCGTGCTATCTGTGTGCCGAATCGACCGAGTCCCAAGACTGCTGCGTTCATAGATCAACCAAGCCGGATGCTATCCCCCGGGACCCTGAAGGTCGACCGCCGCCGCGGTGCGTTCATCTGGAGAAGCAGTACGAGAGGCCCAAATCGACCCAGTAGCATTGCCCCGGTGAAGGCCAGCCGGGCCATTGCGTCCGCCCGGCCAGGTACGCCGGTCGACATCCCGACAGTGCCCAGGGCCGAGACCGAATCGAACATCACGTTCACGAACACCTCGTCTGTCAATGCCATCATCAGGAGGATGAATGCCAGCGTGACCAGAAGACCCCAGATGGTGATGGCAAGCGCCTGCCTGATCATCCGTTCGGGGATCTTGCGGCGGAACAGGACTGCGTCGGGCTCTCCTCTGACAGTCGCGAGCATCGCTGCCAGCAAGAGGGCGAACGTCCCGATCTTGATCCCCCCGGCGGTGGACCCGGCGGCCCCGCCGACAAACATCAACGGAGCCACGAGCATCTTGGTCTGGTCGCGGGTTTCGTCGAGAGGAATGACGCTGAACCCGGCGGTCCGACTCATCGCAACCTCGAAGAACGAGTCAAGAACCCGCACTTCTACGTTCTCCCGGCCGATCGTTTCGTCGTCGTCCCATTCGAAGACTGCGAACACGACGGTACCCAACACGAGGATTACCCCGGTCATCAGAAAGATGATCTTCGCATCGAGTGGAAGCTTTCCCCAGGAACGGCAGCCAACGAACGCCAGCACCGGGATCGCTCCCATCCCCCCTAGGACCACAAGGACTGAGATGGTCCCAGTTATGGTGTGATTGGCTCGGAAGTCGATCATGTCGTTGCCGGTGATGTTGAAGCCGGAATTGTTAAAGGCGGAAATAGAGTGGAAGCCGGCCTGCCAGCCGGCTTCCCCAACGCCGTAGTCTTCCCCGAGGAATGCGAAGAAGAGGATCACGGTCCCGATAGCCTCTAGGGCCAGGGCATAGATGGCGATGTTTCTTACAAAGGCCAGGGTCTCGCCTAGGCTCGGGGCGCTGTAGTAAAGGCGCAGAAGTTGTCTGTCCCGGAGCCCCATTTGCCGGCCCGCTGCCCAGAGAAGCACGCCCGTGCCCACCATGTAACCGAGTCCACCGAGCTGCACGAGGGTGATGATCACGATTTCACCGAACATGCTCCAGTGAGTACTCGTGTCAAAGACGGTGAGGCCCGTGACGCAGATCGCCGAGACGCCCGTGAACAGGGCGTCGACGAGGTTGGTCGGCTCTCCGTCTTCTGCGGCAAGCGGTGTCCCAAGGAGGAGGACTCCGATCAGCAGGGCAACGGCGAACCCCGAGAGTGCACGGACGGCGCCGCTACCCAGGGATCGGGATGGTCCAATTTCGCGGATTCGAACCTCAGCCGTGCCCATCCGCCGTAAGCGGATGGGTCGGGTCGCGCGCGAGAGCCTAGGGGGGCGCGACATCATCGTCCGCGAGGGTCCGCCTGAACCGCTGGTAGGTCAAGGTGTGAGCGCAGTTGAGTCGAAGAGGAAGTGTACGATCAGAACGTGGAAGTCCGGTTCTACGCCACCCTGCGTCCCATCGTCGGAGGCAAATTCATCGATGTCGACATCGAAGGCGAAGCCTCCGTGCGCCGGTTGCTTGACGCACTAACGGACCGCTTCCCGGAACTCGGTCCCCTCGTTTGGTCGGGGGAAGGAGAGCTGAGGGACTTCCTTAAGCTGTTCGTGAACGGCAGAGATGTGCGACACCTCCAGATGCTCGATACTCCGGTGCCGGCCGATGCCATTGTCGATGTCTTCCCACCGGTGGCGGGTGGCTGACGGAGTGGTGCGACTGGAGGTCCGGAATCTTCCGCGCGACCTGATCAGCGGCTACCTCGTGGATGAGTTCGGAGGAACCCGTCAGGGGGACACAGTCGTCGGGGACGGCTGGACCGTGACATTCCGGGAGGCTACCACAGCGTGGGTGGGCGGCATGCAGGTGCCGGCCCTCTTCATCGACGTCGAAGGTCCACGAGAGACCGATGCCGCCCGCTTTCTCCGCCTAAAGACGATGCGTGGAGGCGGCTAAGCGGCATCGACGCGCAGGTTACGCGATGGCCAGTTCCTTGAGTTTTGCCTCGGTGACGACGCCTTTCTCCCACCCCCGGGCGGCGTAGTATTCCTCGAGCATCTCTGTGAGTTCACAAACTTGGCCTTCGGAACCCCGGGAGTTCGATGGTTCATCGAGGAAGCGCTGGGGCAGAGTGTCTGAGCCTTCCCCGAATCCAGCCAGGTTGTTGTAGTGGCGCTCGAGGTTGTAGATTCGCTCGCCGGTCTTGAGCACATCGTCGGCCGTGAACGAATCCAGTCCCGTCATCACCCGGTATTGCTCCGCATACTCATCCGGGCCCTCGGCGAATGCGCTGAACTTGCAGAGGTCGAGGCTGTCCGAGAAGGCGTGGATATCCTGCAATAGCTTGAGCAACTCGCCTTTCCCCTCCCAGACGAGAGGGTCACTCTTCAGTCCGATCAAGCCGAGTTCACTGGCGGGACTGTATCCGCGCAGATGGCAGGCACCACGGTTCGACGTTGCGTAACCGAGGCCCATGCCCTTGAGTCCTCGCGGATCGTAGGCAGGAGTGGCCTGGCCTTTCACGGTCATAGCCATCTCCGGGTGGCCGACGAAGTTGGCGAACGCTTCGATCCCGTCGGCAAGCTGATCGCCGATTCCCTCGCGGAAGGTGACCATTCGGGAAACTTCGATCATCCGACCCTGGTCGCCCCAGGCGATGCCCTCACCTGTAGGAATGTATTCGCGCTGCGTAGCTTCCATGACCGCCGAGAGAGCCTGGCCAATCTCAATGGCGTCATATCCCCAGTCGTTGGCCAGGTTGATCATGTACGCCACGGATGCAACGTCGCTGTTCCCACAGTTGGCGCCGAGCGACCAGGCGGGCTCGTACTCGACCGACTCCATCTTGACCTTGTACGGGCCCTCGGTGATGTCGACCTCTTTCTTGCAGGCGACGGGACAGGCGTGGCACGTGGGGTCGTTAATCAGGTAGTGCTCTTTCACGTACTCGCCGCTCAGCATCTCCGCCTCTTCGAATGAGGTGTCCTGGCTGTTTCTGCCGCCGAGTGCACCAATCGAATTGGTCACGTTCATGAGAACGTTGGTACCGAAAACGCTTAGTCCACCTTTCTTCGGAGAGGTGATGTGTTCTTCGTCCATGATCTTTTCGAGTGCGACCTTGTGCGCGACTCTCCATTCGTCTCGGTTCGTGGCCCTCGGCCTTGTGTTTGTCGATTTCACGACGACGGCTTTGAGCATCTTGTCGCCGCCGACGCAACCGGTGCCGCCGCGTCCGGAGGCGCGGTCGGTTTCGTTGATCCAGGCTGCGAATCGGACCTTGTTCTCGCCGGCCTGGCCGATCGACATGACACTCAGGTCGTCTTCTCCGTAGCGTTCGCACATGATCTGCACAGTCTCGTGAACGCCCTTCCCCCAGATGTCCGTGGCGTCGCGTAGCTCGACGCTGTTGTCGCTCACGTACGCGTAGACGGGTGAGGTTGCCTTTCCTCTGAAGACGAGGCCATCGAAGCCGGCCCAGCGCAAACGGGCTGCGCTCCATCCCCCCATGTGACTGTCCGTAACGGTCCCGGTGAGCGGACTCTTGGTTACGATTGCCAGCCGGCCGCTCATGTTGGCCTCGGTGCCCGTGAGGGGCCCGTTCATGAAGCAAAGAATGTTGTCCGGACCGAGTGCGTTGACAGATGGGCCCGCCTCGTATACGTAACGCACGCCGAGGCCGCGGGCGCCGATGTATTTCAGCGCCCAATCTTCGGGGATGGGCTCATAGCTCACGCTTCCGACGGCCAGATCGACGGTTGCAACTCTTCCTGAATACCCACCAAGTGGCATTGCATTCTCCTCACAATTGAATGAATCGTCCCTGCGAGTATAGACAGCAGGAAAAGAGCCTGGTCGGGGGCACGCGCTTCGCGGCAGGTTCTTTGCTAAGGCTGACGGTTGGGCCGAGCCGGACCCAGCGCTCGGACCAGTGCCCTTTGCGTGGTACTGTGCCACCGATGTCATCCGGTGCCCCGGATTATGGACTGATCGACCGGGTTGGGTTGGGGCGTTCCGTGTTCTTTCCCAGGCCCGATGCAACCCAACCACCTGACGGAGCTACCGACTTCGAGATCCCGGTTGGCAACGGGATCACTGTCGCGGCGAGGATGTATAAGACCGATCCCGGCGCCCCAACTTTTATGCACTTTCACGGGAATGGGGAGGTGGTCGCCGACCACGATGGGATTGCTCTGATGTACCGAGAGATGGGACTTAATCTCGTCGTGGTTGACTTTCGCGGCTACGGCGTGGGCCGTGGCGTTCCCACGTTCGCAGCATTGGTGGGGGACGCACGACCAGCTGCAGCCGAATTCCACGCCAGGCTTGATGCCGCTCGAATCGTGGGCCCGCGGATTGTCATGGGTCGAAGCCTCGGTGCGCATCCTGCGCTCGAAATTGCGGCGCGCTGCTCGGAACGATTCTGCGGCCTTGTGATCGAAAGTGGAGCGGCGAGCCTCAGACGTCTCGTGGCGGTGCCGGACGTCGGCGAACAAGCCCACACGCTGGTGACAACTCACGAGGAAAAAATCCGAGGAATTCGGCTTCCAACGTTGCTGCTGCACGGGGAGTATGACGAAATTGGTGCCGCTTGAAACTGCGGTGGAGCTGTACGGGCTTCTGGGCAGCGCTGAGAAGGATCTAAAGGTGATGTCCGGTGCCGGCCACAATGATATCTTCTGGACCGATTCTGATGCCTATCTCCAGGCTCTGGCCGACTTCGCGGGAGGATTGGCGCCCGCGGGAAATTAGTGAGGACAGCCGCGGGCTGTTGTTGACACGGCATTCGTAGGCTGGATGCCGGCCCTGGTCGAGAATTCTCATCCCCGCAAGGGGCCGGTTCCGCTCGGATCCCACGTCTGCCATCTGGTCTCTTCTTCTGGCTTCACCGCCGCTGACTACAGGTCCAAGTCTTCTTGGCGGTGCGCATTGGGCAAAGTGCCTCCCGCGCGTTCCTGATCTTATTCGTCTGGTTCGGGCCACGTACTACAACAACATCGCGTGTTCACTGCTGGGACTCAAACCTCCATGGGCCCTCTTAGCGGGCGAGGCATGGACCTTTGACACTCGGCTCGAGGTTTTAGATTCACGGACCTCTGGAGCGGCCGAAGAGCAGGCCGGGCTGGTTTCTTTGACATGCTCCTGTACTCAAATTATCGTGGCGCTCGATCCGGAATTTTATCGCGTACAAGAATCGATTCGACCGGCGAGCCGGTCGAATCCGAGTAGGAGCGGGAATGACAGCTTACGCAGGGGCATCAACTCTATCTGTTGGCCGCGACCCGAGCGACGACGTTTGGGAAGCCATGTACACACAGCGAGCGATCCGCTACTGGCAGGATCGCTCGGTTCCGCGAGAGCTTCTCGAACGCGTTATTGAGGCCGCCACGAAGGCACCCAGCGGCAGCAACCTGCAGCCCTGGGTCTTTGTCGTCGTCGACGACACCGAAACGCGTATGAAGATTTCCACGGCGTTGAGGACTATCTACGAAAATGCTCCGCCGCTGCAGGCAATCATCTCGGAGGGAGAGAAGTCCGAGGACAAGACACAGCGCCTGATGCTTCGAGGCGCCCGAGCCTTCTTCTCCCAGCTGGAAAAGGCACCTGTGCTGATAATCCCATGCCTTTACCAGCTTGCCTCGCCAACTCAGGACCCCACGACGCTCACGGCGGGCAGTTCGATCTATATGGCGGTGCAGAACCTGATGCTTTCCGCCCGCGCGCTCGGCCTAGGCACGGTCATGACCACTGCCCATGGGATGATCGAGCCGACACTCCGGGAAGCCATCAGGATGCCAGACGACGCCTATCCGGTTGCGCTGATTCCGCTCGGATACCCCGATGCCAATTTCGGTCCGACCACTCGAAAGCCGGTGAGCGAAGTTCTCCGATGGAACACTTGGAGCTAGGCGAGATCGAGGGCCTCGAAAAGCGGACTCCTCGCCCCATTAGTTCGGTCAGGGTCTCGCTCGCTTTGGCCCCGGGTTGTGAAAGCAGCATCACGTTGCCAGGTTCTGTCGGAAAGCCCTTGAGAGAAGCCAGCCGACTCGTTGGCACGTAGAGCCCTACGTAGTTGGGGCCGGCCGTCTGGATTTCTGCACCTTCAGCTTCGCGACCACTTCCCGCTCGAGTGCGACCATCTCTTCTTCTTCGGTTTCAGAGAATCCTGCGGTGAAGAAGTGAATGGCGCGAACCTGCTTTCTCAATACCGTGGTTGACTAATTCCGGCACGACCCGTGCTGGAACCCGCGAAATCACACGGTCGACCATGCCGGGCGTTTCCAACGGGGTGGCCGTCAACGTCATCCAGCTTGGGATTGACCACGTAGAGTTCGCCTGCCTCCGGGAAGCCCGCCTCCGGCTAGTCCTCGTCTCTCGGAGGGGACGCCGACAACTGCAACCGCTCGGGGTGGGATATCGAGTCGCGGGATGCTTAGACACTACCGTTCACAGCTCACCCTGTCTTATGCGTGAGCCGAAGGTCGTGTTTGGAATCGACGGATTGTACCCTGGCCCCAGCTCTGTGGCGCATCATCTGCCGGCAGCCATGGTTTCCAGCAATATCAGCTCGAGCCGTATCGTTTCGGGGTCGCAGCACTGCTACCAGAATGCCGCAGGAGGCGGTCGAAGCATGGAGATGACCGGCGGCCAGGCTCTGGCCCAGTCCTTGAAGATCGAAGGCGCCGATACCCTCTTTGCTCTCCCAGGCATCCAGATGGACTACCTGTTTGACGCGATCTGGGAGGAGCAGGACCACTCACAAGGTGATTCATCCTAGGCACGAGCAGGCGACGACCTACATGGCCGACGGCTACGCCCGAGTGACGGGGCGCATAGGGACGGCGATCACAGTCCCCGGCCCCGGCCTTCTGAATGCTACGGCTGCCTTATCCACCGCCTACGCCTGTAATTCGCCTGTGTTGATGGTCACCGGTCAGGTTGTCTCCGACCAGATCGGGCAAGGGCGAGGCGCGCTGCACGAGATCAACGATCAGCTCGAGACAGTTTCATCCGTTGTGAAGTACGCGGAGCGCGCAATGAGGCCAACGGAAATCCCCGGCATGGTCAGGCGCGCTGCCAAGGCTCTCCAGACCGGACGCCCAAGGCCAGCAGAGATCGAAGTTCCACCGGATGTCCTTGCCGGAGTGACCGATGTCACCCTTCTCGAGCCAGAGACCTGGTTCCGATCTGACCTGCACCAGGCCGACCCCGACCTCGTCGAGCAGGCCGCTGAAATGCTGGGCAAGGCCGAACGCCCTCTCATTTGCGCGGGTGGTGGAGCTCTTTCGGCTGAGGCCTGGGCTGAGGTCGGGGAGCTGGCCGTGATGCTCGAAGCGCCCGTGCTCATGTCGAGCAACTGTAGGGGCGTCGTGTCGGACCGCGACTATCATGCGCATACCGGCCGAGTTGCGACGCTGGCGCTGGTCCCGGAGGCCGACGTCATCCTCGTGATCGGCAGCCGCTTTCTGCTTGCTTCCAGTGCCTCCTTCGCGGGCGCGACGAAAGTGGAGGCGATGGTCGTTCAAATCGACATCGACCCGGATGAGCTGGGTCGCAACCGCGAGCCTGACGTGGGTCTCCGGGGAGACGCAAAGAGCGCGACCGCGGCACTTCTCGAGCGGATTCCGGCCCACAATCGCTCGCATCCTTCGCGCCATGACGAGTTGGGGGCGATACGCGACCGCTCTCGCGAAGGTTCTGCTGGCGCCCTGCTGGTATCGGACTTGGGAACCGTCATACGCGAAGAGCTGCCCGACGACGGAACACTGGTGACGGAAAGTACACAGGTCGGTTACTGGGCTCAAAACGGCGGCTTCGAGGTATACGAACCGCGTACAATGATCACGTCGGGCTATCAGGGTACCCTCGGGTACGGTTACGCAACTGCGCTGGGAGCCCAGGTTGGTCGGCCGGATCGCAAAGTGGTCTCGATCAACGGTGATGGCGGGTTCATGTACAACGTCCAGGAGTTGTCGACCCAGGTTCAGCAGGACATCCCCCTGGTGACGGTCGTCTTCAACGACATGGCCTACGGCAACGTTCGCCGTATCCAGGCTCTTCGTTACAACGGTCACACCATCGCCTCTCGGCTGCACAACCCGGACTTTCTGAAACTTGCTGACTCGTTTGGGATGGCCGGGACAAGAGCCGAGACTCCCGATGACTTTCGGCATGCGCTGCGGCACGCGCTTGCCAGCAATTCGCCCACCTTGATCGAAGTGCCGATGCCGTCAACCGAAGAACTGGAGGGGGCGTTTAGGATGCATCCGGCGCCTCCTAGGCCGGTCCTGCAATAGTTCCCGCCACTTGTGATCGCATTGCGCGAAGGCTCAGTATGATGCGACCAGCATCAGGCACCTGTCCGGCGACGCCTGCGCTGCTCGATGGTATCAGTCGGACAGGGCGGCGGCTTGCGGCAGACGACAACATCGGACACACGCCCGAGGCTGGACGGCGTTTTCACGACATTCGCGAGCGCAGGGAGCGTGTTTCGGGACCTGCATTTCAGCCTCTACTGGGTAAGTAACGCTCTCTTCTTCATCGGCCAGGGACTGGTGCTCATCGGCGCTCAATGGCTGATGCTATCGCTGACGGATTCCCGGACGGTGCTCGGGGCGATGGGGGCGATCCAGGCGATCGTGGTGATCTCCCTCTCCCCTGCAGCGGGTGTCCTGGCGGATCGTCTGCCGCGCAGGGATTTGCTGATCTTCGGTCGGGTTGGCTTCGCCATCGTCACGGGCGGAATGGGTTTTCTCGTCGTGGCCGGAGCAGCAACGGTGCCGCTGATTCTCGTGTCCGTCGGAATTTCGGCTATCTTCCTCGCGATTAGTCAGCCGGCCAGCCAGAGCTACGTATTCGACCTGGTTGGTGCGCAGCGTCTGATGACCGCGCTAGCTCTCAACACTCTTGCTACGGGCGTTTTCCAGATACTCGGGCCTTCGGCCGGTGGCGGGCTTGTCGCCGCCATCGGGTCTGAAGCCACCTACCTCGTCGGCTCCGCCGGATACCTGATCGGCGCGATCTTCCTGATCATGATTCCGACCCGAGGCAAGACCGAACACCCCTCGGCTGATTTCTCGTTTCGCCAGGATGTCGCTGAGACGGTACGCCATCTCAAACGTGATCCCCAGCTGAGATATGTGTTCGCGCCGGTGATGTCGATAGCTATCTTCTCGGGTGCCATTCTCGCCCTGCGTCCGGTCTTTGCGCGGGAGATTCTTGACGTCGGAGCGTCGGGCCTTGGCTGGCTTAGTGCGGCGTTCGGGCTTGGGAGCCTCCTCGGCAGCCTCATCGTGATCGGTCTCGGTGAGCGCATGCGACTGAAGGGTCTGGTCCTCCTGATTTCGGCGCTGGATTGGTGCGTATGCATGGTCTTTTACGCGATTAGCCCCTGGTTCGTTGCGGACCTGTTTCTGGAGCTCATGCTCGGCATGGCAGCACCGTTCTGGACGACGGCCAGCATGACGCTCCTCCAGGTCCGGGTGCCTGAGCAGCTGCGAAGCAGGGTCCTGGCAGCGTTCTTTATGCTGATGCAACTTCTGCAGCTCAACTGGCTCTTCACCGGCCTCTTGGCCGATGCCATCGGCGATCGCGAGGCTCTGTTTATCATGGGCTTGATTCCCACTGGCCTTATCGTTGTAATGCTGATCGTCCTGCGCCCCTTGGTCACCATGGGAAGCGCGCGGAATCCACTCGTTCCTTACGAGATTCTTCCGGACGGGGTAGCAGCAACGCGGACTTGATGGTTGTCTTTTGGCCGAGGGGAACCCCACGCCGAAGAGCGAGGGCCTTGCCCGACCCGCATGCGGAGCACCCTATGAGTTCGGGACGGAGGTTGATCTGGGGGGGCTCCCGTTGAACTAGAACCTTGACGATTGGCCTTATTTCACACCAGAGCGAAACTCCGGCATCGCGGAGCTCAGTTTCCCGAACGCGGGGTATGACATCTGGTCAGCCGAGTTTGACCACCTGTACCAGAAGGTGGGCACCGGCATCTTTGCCTTCACGGTGCACCCGTAGTGCATCGGCAAAGGCGGCCGGATGCTCATTCCTGAACGGCTGATAAACCACGTCAAGAGCCACGAAGGCGTGCGATTTACCACGATGTCCCAAGTCGCTGCAGAGTTTCGCGAGACTCGGACGGTTGCTGATGAGACCGAAAAGGAGACGGCGTTGCCCACGTCGCACTTGTGGCTTTCACGGTAGGCGTGTCCCGTTCACAGCCTGTATAAAACGCAATACCGGGGCCGCTCATGTGTGAGCGTACGGCATCCCCGTGGAGGGTTTGTAGTTGGAAGATAACGTCGTCAAGAACAAGGAATTCAACGAACGGATCGTCAAGTACCTTGAGCGGCAAATTCCAGCCGCTCAAGAGTTGTCGGCCCACGTTGTCCGGATGATGGGTGGCCGCTCTTGGGACCTCTTTGGCGTCCGTGCCGAGTGGCAGGAGGGTGGTCAGCCGAAGAAGGACGCTTGGGTGTTCAAGGTTTCGCCTAAGGGTGGGATTCTCGAGCCGCACGACCCTTCGGTGGAGTTCCGTCTCCTCGAGGTCTACGAGCGGAACGGACTGCCTGTTCCCAGGCCCGTGTGGCTCGAGATGGAGAGCGAACCGCTGGGACGCCCGTTCTATGCTATGGAGTGGGTGGAAGGCGGCGACATTCCATCGCTCGCAGACCCGCGATTCGAAGATCCGGCGGAAAAGGACCGCTGGGGCAAAGCCTTCGCCGGGATGTTGGCTCGCATCCACAACCTCGACTGGCGAAAAGAGAACCTGACCGAGTTCATACCCCCACTCGATGCGCCGGGGAATGACCCGGTGGAACGCGAAATTGCTTGGATGGAGCAGAAAGCTGCTGGGATGGAGCTGCCGCCGACGCCCGCGCTTCGGGGAATCTTCCAGTGGTTGCGGGTGAATCGTCCCATCATCTCAGATGACGAAGCCCGCCTTGTTTACGGCGACTACCGCTTCGACAACTTCTTCTGGAAGGATGGGGAGCTCGTATCTCTGCTCGACTTCGAGATGGGCCTTATCGGTCACCCTATGGAAGACGTGGCGTTCGCCCGCATGCTGTCTGGCTGGGCAGGAATCCACGGCGACCATGCTCGCCACTATGAGGAGCTCAGCGGTGTCAAGATCGACGAGCAGCTCGTTGCCTATTTCCTTACGCTGAAGATGACTCAGATCACTGTGATCGTCTCGCTCGCGGGAATCCAGGGGGCGATGCAGGGGCGTTCGAGAGACTCGCGGGGGATTAGCCTCGCCAATGGCGCTCACGTGGGGTCCGTTGGAATGCTCGGACAGTTTGTAACAGGAGGTGCCCGGTGAGACCGACCGTTCCTGCAATTCTGCGAATCCTCAAGAACAGCCTCGAGGAGCATGTTATCCCCGAGCTCGAAAGTCACTACGCTCGTGGTCAGGCTGGCCAAATCGCGCTGACACTTGAGTGGCTGGCCGACGGTTGGGTGGAGCCGCTCCAGAAGACACGGGAGGGCAACGCTGCTGTCCGAAGTTCGCTGATGGCCGTCAACGACGAGCTCGTGAAACTGGTCCAGAGCGATGCGGCACAAAAGGACCACTGGGCCGCCGCCCAGTCTCAGCTCGGCGACATGCTTGGCGACGCTGTCGAGGACACCGCAGCGGCTCAGGATGCCGACCGAGACCGCGTATTCAAGATCCTGGATGACCTCGTGATTGCGGCGGGGGCACCGATGCCCGGTACGGAAGGCACAGGCCCACTCTGGGCGGCATTGTTGGCATCGCTGGAGCAACTGTCGGAGGCAGAGACCTACTACGGTCAGATTCCTCTGCCGGAGGAACACTGGGTCGCTACGTAGCTGGTTTGTCCTTAAGACTGGGGCTCACGCCCATGGCCACTCTCGAAGAGCACTTGGCCAACTTGGCTGAGGCCTTCGACAGTGCCTATATGGACGAGCTGCGGCTCCCGTCCGGAAGCTGGGAGACCAATCCGGCTGCGTCTGGCGATGGTGAAGAAACCTAGAGCGGCCCGGCAGGTCGCCGAGCACATGGCGACCGCCTCGGCCGGCTCCGTAGCCGGGATCGCGTTCTTCATCGGGGTCCCCGGACCGGTCCGCGAGGAGTCCGAGTTTCCGTCGGTTGACGAGGCCCTGGGCGCCACGCAGGTCGCGTACGCGAAGTTCATGGTGGTCGTGAGAGCCATCCCAGAGGACAAGCTGAAAATGGAGGTCGAAGCGCCCAGGTTCGGCAAGAACACAATCTCAGGGTTCCTCGGGATGGCCGCTCAGCACCTGCACCAGCACTCGTAACAGCTGGCGGAACTCAACTGGTAACCCGCTCGTATCGGTTGGTGCCGGTGGTCGAGCCGACTAGCCGGAGCCAGGAACCTGAAAAGAGCTGAATTGCTCCCGCTCGCGCGCAAGGTCGGCCGCTTCGCGCTTCCCCCAGGGCAGGAGCTTGACTCGTCGAACGTGGTCGGCTCCGGAGCCGTTTAATCCTGCGAGGTTCAGAGTGCCAGCCAGGTCTGGGCTTCCTGAATAGTACGCAGGCGTTGAGCCATCGCCGGCCGGCGTGGCGCGATCCCAATGCCCGAGCGCGATGTAATCTGCGTCGACCGCGGCCATCTCCTCGCTCGTTATAAGCCATGAACGATGTTCATCCCGCCCGTGTTCAAGCCAGTGGCCATGCGCGACCGCGACCTGGTGCTCGGCGAAACGAACTGGCGCGTCTCGGAGGGGGGACATACTCCCGTAGTCGACGTGAGGCTTCCCCCAGAATCCTAATCCGAGCTCCGGGATCTCAATCCGGTCGTCGTCAGTCACACCGAACACATACACGTTGTCCGGGTCCCCAATACCTCCTCTTCGATACACCGACGACGGCACAAGGCAGTCGTGGTTCCCGGGGAGGACGACCACCGGGATAGGCGCATCGCCGAGCAGGCGGGCCGCGGCGTCGAGTACCTCGAGTCGCAGTCGATTGTGGTCGAAAATGTCGCCTGCCAGGACCAACGCGTCAGCGCCCTCGGCCACGGACGTTTGGATAACAGAACGAAGTGAGCCCAGATCTTCGATGCCGGAGTGATTACCGATGTGCAGGTCCGAGCTGTGGGCCAGTAGCAGCTCCGAAGAATGCCCCTGCTGTTCGGAGCTGCCCGCGGTCGACTCTACGTCGCTATTCTGCACCCGCAACCGCTGCCTTAAACGTTCTGATCACTAAACCGCCTTGATTCCCTGGTATTCCTGGCTGAACACGATTTCGATGAGGCCGAGGCCTACATCGGAGGAATCGTCCAGGTTTGTGACGCTTCCGTAGAGTTCGGCAAAGTGCCCGCCGGGCCTCTGTGGGACCTCCGTCTTCCCGGATTCGTCGAAGACCTTTACGGGATGGCTGACATCCCAGATCTCGCCCTCCAGTACATCTTCACCCCTGAAGATGCCACGGCCCAGTCCGTCGTTCCAGCCTCCCCAATAGCCGCCGCCCTGCATGTAAACGGGCTCGCTGATGATGTCGACTTGGAAGCGGTCCAGTCCGCCATCCGGACGGGTGAAGTGGATCTCCGCCGCTTTCATTCTCGGCCAGCCATCTTCGAACTGAGCGTCCACGACCTTGACGTCTGTGTAGGCCCAGCCCTCTTTGCCCGAATCGTAAGGGTAGTCAATCCAGCTGTGGACCGTGCCCTCCTCGTTGGCGCCGGTCCCGGACGCGACGTGTGAGCCGTCGTTGTGGTGCCGGAAAGAGTAGTAGAGTGAGCGGTCGGGAAAACGAATCAAGGACCAGTGCCGCGCGCCGGGCTCACCCCAGAACGACCGTGGTCGCCCTTGCCCTGGGGCTGCGTGGGGATGGGGCTTCTCGCCCCATCCGGTGTCACCGAGCCCCCAGGAGTGGTCTTTGGCCCCGACCCAGCCATCCTCGACTTTGAAGTTGTACTCGCGGGGTCCAACCTTCAGATACCCCGAAAGGTTTCCGAGCTGGATGATGTTTGAGCGCTCGCCCATAAGCCTGCCATCCACCCAGCGACGCACGCCCGAAGCCTCGTCGTAAGGCGGTGCGGCGCTCTCCCAGAGGATGTCGAACTCGACCTGGTGGGGGTTGCTCTCTAGGCCGAGCTTCAGGGTCCTGTGGCCCCGGATAATGTCCATCGAGAAGGGCCCGACCGTCAGGTCGTCGATATCAGGGCGCAGCCTCCGGGTGGCCCGGACGTTGTACTGCTTACCGTCGACCGTCGCCACGATCACGTACGCGTCGATCACATTGGTGTTGTGATAGAGCCGCAGGGCTGAGATCAGATTGACCTCGCCACCGGGATCCCCGACGCAATGCCAGTATCCGTCGCTCCAGCCAGGGCTGGCGCTCGAGACCATGTTGAAGGTGTCGATTGTTTGATGCCGGGGCCATTCGTCGAGTTCGGTAAGGACACGTCGTGCAGGCATACGGTTCCCCCTCAAAGGTGCCGATGAGTATAGCCCCCGCCGACCCAACTTGGGTCGGCGGGGTGCTCCGGTCGAGCCACAGTTGAGCGCCGTTCAGGTGCCGAACTGTCAGGCTGTGATCGTCTTCGCCATTTTCTCGAGCTGGGCGAATGCCTCCGGCTCCGGAACGGATGCCAGCCCAAGATTGATTCGGTTCACTTCAAGATCCTCGAGCTCGGAAATCGAGTAGACCTCGAGTACGCCGGCACCTGCGGTGATCTTGGGAGTTTCGCGGCCTGCCGCCTTCGAGAGGCTGCGCATCTCCTCGACGATCTGCGGTAGCTCGCTCACCGGGGTCATTCTTCCGCGGAAGCTCTCGTCAAACTGAACCGTGAGCGCGGGAAGCCAGCCGTCCCCGTAGGCGACCACGCGCTTGATCACGTTCTCCCCGGCACCGCCGACCAGGATCGGCGGATGAGGCTTTTGGACAGGCTTTGGGAACTGCCAGGTGGGGGCGAAATCAACGTGGCGGCCGTGGTACTCTGCTTCATCCTGCGTCCAGAGCTGCTTCATGGCCTCGACACGCTCGCGCATGAGGCGGAACCGGGTCTTCGGGTCCGTGCCGTGGTTCTCCATCTCGGGTTCGTTCCACCCCGCGCCGATGCCGAGTATGACCCGGCCGTTCGAGAGCTGGTCGAGGGTGGCAATTTCTTTCGCGCAGTTGAAGGGGTCGCGCTGTGTGATGAGAGCGATCGCCGTTCCGAGCTTTATCTTCTCGGTCACTGCTGCCGCCGCTCCAAGCGATACGAACGGGTCGAGGATGCTCTTGTACATCATCGGAACTTCAGGGCCGAACGGCCATGGCGTGTCCACCGGCATATGCGAGTGCTCGGGTACGAACATGGCTTCGAACCCCAGTCGCTCTGCTTCGACGGCGACCCTGTCAGGGCGTGCGCTGTCGGGTGTTGGGAAATAGGTGAATCCGTACTTCATTTGGATCGATTCCTCCAAGTCTTCTTTTCAATTTCGCGTGCCCGGCCGTGGCAGCCGGCACCTTTCTGTCGCTAAGTTCTCCTAGGCCATTCCCCGTTTCTTCATTTCGCACTGGAGTCGAGCAGCGCTCGACTCCAACAGAGGCGTCCGCTCATCTTCAGTGAGCGTTCCCTCGGTATCTTTCGCTATCTTGGCGCTGTCGAACAGGATCCACTTCTCTGGTACGACCTTGGCAATGACTCGCAATGGCAAGGTCGGGCGGCGTACGAAGTCGACCGCGGCTGCCGGATCGGTCGGGTTCAACTTGGCCGAGACCTCCGGGTAGAATCAGCTCTTGGTCTCGCGGCCCTCGTGGGCTATTGCTCTGGTCCTTGGCGGTCGCCGTCGCCCAAAGGAGCCTGTGAGGACACCTGTCAGTCGGCACGCACGATGTGGATGTCGGCTGGATCTATCTCGATGGCGAACTCGCGGCGGTGCGATATGCCAAGGACTTCGTACGGCCTCGCCGCGATCTCCACTTCGATCTCCGGACCTATCCCCTCCGGTTGTAGCTTGAGAGCATAGGCCGACCCATAGGCGAACTCTTCGATGATGCGCGTGGTGGTCAGGTTCGCATGGACTTCGGAGGGGTGGAGTTCACGTCTCAGGTTCACTCGCTCGGCCCGCACCATCACGTCGACCGCATCGCCGGGTTGGAGGTCACCCGAGGCCGTGTTCGCCACTAAAACGAGGCCGTTGACGCTGACGGTTGTGCGGGGCGGTTCCACCGCGACCACCCTGCCGCCCCAGATATTCGAGACTCCGGTCAGTTCAGCGACTCTGCGGCTCGAAGGCTTTCGAAAGACGTCGTCGCGAGGCCCAAGCTGAAGGATTTCGCCGTCGTCGAAGACCGCGAGCCTATCGGCCAAGAGATGTGCCTCGCGGAGGTCATGGGTGACAAAAAGGATTGTCAGGCCCATCTGCGCCCGGAGCTGCAGGAGTTCGGCTCGCAGCCCCGCCCTGAGCGATTCGTCAAGGGCGCTGAATGGCTCGTCGAGGAGTAGTAATTGTGCCCGTCTTCCTAGGGCGCGGGCTAGGGCAACTCGTTGCTGCTGCCCTCCGCTCAGTGTCGCCGGCTTGCGGTTTTCAAAGCCTTCGAGGCCCAGGCCGGCGAGCAGTTCCATCGCGCGGCGGTCCCGCTCCGGGGTGTTCTTCATCCCGAAGGCAATGTTCTCCGCGACCGACATGTGCGGAAACAGGGCTGGATTCTGAAGTGCATAGCCGGCTGACCGCCGCCGCGCTGGCAAGTTGAAACTGCGCTCGGAGTCGAACCACCAACTGCCGTCGTAGGTGATCTGGCCGGCGTCCGGTGTTGTCAGTCCGGCTATCATCCGCAAGGTCTGACTCTTGCCGGAGCCGGAGTGGCCGAACAGGACGAGGAGCTCTTCTTGGGCTTCGAAGGCAGTGGTCAGCTCAAAGTTTCCCAGTCGCTTTCTCACGTCGATCGCGAGGCCGGTCACCTTCGACCTCCAACTTGGAGCAGCAAGGCCATGGCGAGCAGGATCGCAAGGCCAATCAGGGCCGAAAAAAGCGCAAGAGTATTAGCCAGGTCTTGGTTGCCCGCCTGGACAGCGTCGAAGATGGCAGCGGGTACTGTTTGGGTCTCGCCGGGGATACTTGCAGCGACGATGACCGTCGCGCCGAACTCGCCAAGGCTCCGGGCGAAAGCAATGAGGACGGCGGCAGCGAGCCCGGGCCAGGCAAGCGGCAGGGCCACGCGGAGGAAGAGTCGGAGAGGCGAAGCCATGGTCTCGCCCACCGCGAGGATCTCGGGCTCTATCTGCTCGAAACCCGCCTGGGCTGTGCGGACGTAAAGGGGGAGCGAAACGATAGCGGCGCTGATCGCCGCTCCCTGCCAGGTGAACACCAGTCTTAGCCCGAGGTCATCGATGAGGAACTGACCGAACGAGCTCTGGCGCCCGAGTCCGTACAGCACGTAGTAGCCGATCGCGGTCGGAGGCAACACGAGAGGTAACAGGGCAACCGAAGATAGTAGAGCCGATATGCGGCGATCGCTTCGGGTGATGAGCCAGGCAAGGGGCGTCCCGGCGAGGATGCAGAGTGTCGTAGCAGTGAGGGCGACGTAGGCCGAGATTCGGAATGTCGACCAGTCAACGTCTCCGAAGTTCATCGCCTCGCGACCTCAAATCCAAAATCGCTTAAGAACGTTTGCCCTTCCGGATCGAGCAGGTACTGGAGGATGCAGCGGCCCGTGAGCTCCGCACCGGTGCCTTTGATGACCGCGCCGGTCTGGAGAATGGGCTCGTGAAGCGTGGATTCGATGACCTGGAACGGTCGCCCGGTATTCACGACGAGGGCCAGTGCAACCAGCGCTGCGTCGGCGTTTCCCGTCTCCGCGTAGTCGACTGCCTGGCGGGCGTTATCCCCGAGCACAAGCCGATCCTCGACGGCATCGAGGACTCCAACCTTCGAGAGGGCTTCGCTGGCGGCGCGGCCGTAAGGCGCGTGAGAGGGGTTTGCAATCGCGATGGTGCCGAATGAGGCGTCACTGAGCGATCCAAGAGCGGCAGGTGGGTCGACCCCGTTTCGCCAGATCAGTGCCAGCCGCCCGATTCCATAGGCTCCAGCGCCATCAGGCACGACGAATCCTTTTTGAAAAACCTCCTCGGTAAAGGCGATATCGGCTGAGAGAAAGAGGCCGAATCTTGCACCCGCAAGGACCTGCATCCGCAACCTTCCAGACGATCCGAAAACGAATGTAATGTCGGATTCGCACGCGTCCTCTAGGGCGGGTTGGAGGCGCTCCAGTGCGTCCCGAATGTTCGCGGCTGCGGCGACTGAAATACTTGACGATGCTTTCTCGCCCACCACCACGACATCGTCTACGGAGTCGCCTGGGAATCGAAGTGGTACTGGCTCGGTCGTGGTCGTGGTCGTTTCGTTCGCCGAGCAGCCTGCGAGCACGACCAGCAAAGCGATGGTAGTGGCGAGTGTGGCCATTCTGTTACAGATTCGCAGCATCAGCGATTCCCGAGTGTGAGCCGGTAGGAATTGAGCCATCCCAGCGTGGCTTCGGCGGCCGATCGCTTCGAATCATCGACGAGTCGGGAGAATTCGGTGCCGGCTTCACGACGATTGAGGCCGGTCAGGTACGTTTCGCACACCTGGAGTTGGCCATCCACGAGGCGTTCGAGCGCGGGCTGGTCGGTTCGCTCGAGGAAGAACAGCTTGAGGAGGAACTCGAGCCGAATCTCTCGCATTCGTTCAACTGGCTCGCGAAGCCAGGCCTGCAGTAGCTCCCACCCTGCCGGGTCGAGTTCGAAGATCTTGCGCGGCGGGCGGAGGCCGACGCGCTCCTCCTTCCACCCGACCAGGTCCCGGGTCTCCAGATTCCGCAGATACGTGTAAAGAGTGCTGTGCTCGACCGGGCAGACATCGATGAGCGACTCGGATTCGAAGAAGTTGAGCATCTCGTATCCGTGCATTGGCCTGAGGGCTAGAACTCCGAGAATGGCGAACTCACCGGGGAGGAGGGCCCGCTCGCTCATGCTCAAACTCTAGGTGGTAGCCGTATAGTTGGCAACCGAATAAGTGGCTGCAAACCTTGATGGAGGAGGAGACGACTTCGACGGACGCGTGGGGACGTTTGCAGGTCTGTTGCGGCTATCGACCTATCCGGCGTAGAACGGCTGATCAAGTACCCAACGACCTCGTAGCCGTTTGGTGGAACGGCCTGTCAAGGATTTGGGCCGGGGAGAATGAGATGAAGTCAGTCGAAAAATTTGGACTCGCAGCCCACTGGGAGAGGAACCGATGAGCTTCACGACAGAGGAGGTCTCTGCCTACCTGAGCGAGCGCCTCGACGCCCCGACGACCGTCGGCTCTCTCTTCCAGACTTTCCCGGGAATGTCGCGGGAGACATGGATCGTGAAGGCGCAAGTTGGCGAAGGCGCTCTCGCAGAGGAAAGAGATCTCGTAATTCGTGTGAATCTGCCGAGCGGCGGAATCGTTCCCCTTCCCCTTAAGCTGGAGTGGGACGTTTACCAGAAGCTTTGGGGCACGGAGATCCCGGTAGCAGAGCCACTCTGGTACGACGAGGGACTTCCTTTTGCGGATGGAAGGGCTCATATGGTCCGCAATCTCGTCAATGGGAGCACGAGCGTTCCCGGAATTGGCGAGTCGGGGCCCAAAGGCGATGCCTTCAGGAAGCGAATCGCATTCGAACATGCGGAGAAACTTGCCCTCGTGCACACGTTCGACTGGAGGGCGAAGGGGCTCGACAAGATTCTCCCCACTCCAGACTCAGCCGCGGAGGCCTTCCGCCACGATTTCGAGATGTGGGTAACTCTCTGGGAGCAGCATCGTCCAGCCCCGTATCCGGAGGTCACCAGGTTCCTTTACTGGCTGCGGGAGCAGATTCCAGACACAACGCCCCGGATAGCGCTCGTCAAGGGAAACAACGGTATCGGAGAAGAGATCTGGAAGGACGGCAAGATCGTCGCCATGAGTGACTGGGAACTCGCTTCTCTGGGCGACCCTACCCAGGACTGGGCGTTTTCACAGGGCATGTTGGGCCTCGCTGACCCATCAGAGACGCTCGCGCACTACGAAGAAAAGGCCGGTTTCAAGCTTTCGCGGCGTGGCATGGCGTTTGCCCAGCTATTCATCGCCTTTAAAACGATCGCCTGTCTTAGCAACAGCCTGAAAAGCTTCATCGCCGGCGAGGACCACCGGCCGGTTCCGGTCACGCTTGGGCTCGGCAACGTGAAGAACTCGATCCATCGGCTGGCGCCACTTGTCGGCATGGACCTGGTCGACGCGGCGGACGTCCTGTCGGGGCCACGGGCCCCCTCCAGCGTCTATTTTTCAAAGGATGATTAGACTAAATCCGGACCTTCCGATGGCGTGTGGGAGGCCCGAATTTACGATCCGGTCACAGTTTCGAACTAGATCCGTGGTATCCTAGGCACGCGTCGAATCCCGTCCAACGGGAACGGGGGAACCAAAATTTGGGGCTAACGAGCGGCTCGTCTGCTCGCGGCGACTTCCGACGCCGAGCCCGTCAGCTAACCTCGTAGACGCTAATCGGGAGACGGTTTCGTCTCCTCCACCGAGTCTCTTCGGAGATTGCCGGAGGTCCGACTTGCCGCGCTTGGATGCGTCCCAGAGAGTTGATCTGCGTCGCCGGGGAATGGCCCGGTGGGCGCTCAGTCACGCTGTCTCGCTGAATCCGATCGCGGGCGCCAGGTCGCTTGTTCGCTATCCCGGTGGCAGGGCCGGGGTTTGCGGATCCAGACAGCCTGGTCGGTCCTTCGTGCGACGCTTCAGCCCTTGCTCTGGTCGATGCTTGGCGTTGGCTTCAGCAGGGTTTCACTGGTGATCTGGAGGATCTCAATGACAGTCATATTCGACACTGACCCTACCGGGCTGGATGCCCAAATCACGTCCCATGACCCCCTCGAGGAGGTCGTAGGCGCGCTCCGCGCTGCCAGGGAAGTCCCGTTCGAAGCGGAGAGACCTGCCCTCTGGCATAAGCGCTTTACCGCTCGCGTTACTGACGCGCTTGTTGCGATGCGCGGCCACGCTACCAACGCAAGGACGGCCGCAGGCTCTCTACGTTCCGAATGTTCGACCCTTGTGACAAAGATCGACGGACTTCTCGCTTCAGCTCTCAGCGCTCAGCCGAGACAGGTCCAAGTACCCCAGATGGTGGAACTATCCGAACAGGCGGTGGCCCTTGAGCTGGCCGCCCGCGACCACGCGCGAGTGGCTGCTCTGTGCGAAGAGGGCGCCCCCGGCGGTTGACCTAAGACCAAACTCTCGCCAGCATCAGCGTTCGCGCCTCGCCGGGGGCCAGTTTTGAACCGGGAGGCGCTTCAGGAGGACCCATGACAGAGCACAAGTATCACGCCTATGGCGCGCACAATATCAGCAACGTTCCGCAGTTCGCGAATCTTCCAGAGGAGGACAGGTTCGCGATCGATGTGGTGTCGCGGGTGCTCCCATTCAAGATCAATAACTACGTTGCCGACGAGCTTATCAATTGGGACAATGTACCTAACGATCCCGTCTACACTCTCACGGTGCCTCAGCGCGGAATGCTCGCGCACCATCACTTCGAGGCCGTCGCTCGGCTGGTTCGGGACGGCGCTCCGAAGGATCAGATTGATTCAGCTGTGGCCGAAATCCGAGCGACCTTGAATCCGCACCCGGCCGGCCAGCTCGAGCACAACGTGCCAGAGCTCTATGGCGAGCGCCTCGAAGGTATGCAGCACAAGTACCGCGAGACCGTCCTCTTCTTCCCAGCCAGTGGACAGACCTGTCATGCCTACTGCACATTCTGCTTCCGATGGCCACAGTTCGTTGGCGACAAGGGCCTCAAATTCGCCTCAGCCGAGGCCTCTGCGCTCGTCGACTACCTCCGCTATCATCCCGAGGTAACAAATGTCCTCTTCACCGGGGGGGACCCGATGGTGATGAGCGCTGCGCGTTTGGAGTCCTATATCCGGCCGATTCTGGAGGCCAGGCTCCCGAACATCGTCAGCATTCGCATCGGCACGAAATCCCTCAGCTACTGGCCCTACCGGTACCTTACCGACAAGGATTCGGAGGACGTGCTCAGCCTCTTCCGTGAAATAACCGGCAATGGTTTGCATCTCGCCATCATGGCGCACTTCAACCATCCCCAGGAACTGCAGACATCCGCAGTCGCCGAGGCCATCGGCAAGATTCGCGACACCGGGGCCGAGATCCGGACGCAGTCGCCGTTGATGGCCAATATCAACGACAGGGCCGAGGACTGGTCTGCTATGTGGCGAAAGCAGGTCAATCTCGGCTGCATCCCCTACTATATGTTCATTGCGCGTGACACCGGTGCACAGCAGTTCTTCAGGGTGCCCCTTGTCCGGGCGCAGGAGATCTACCGCGAGGCATACGCACACGTAAGCGGACTCGCGAGGACCGTTCGCGGACCTAGTATGTCCGCCGATCCCGGAAAGGTCCGGGTCATCGGACCTGTCGAGCTTCCGGGTCGCAAAGTGATGGCGCTGAACTTCCTTCAGGCCCGGGACCCCGACTGGGTGCAGCGAATTTTCCTGGCCGAATGGGATGAGAACGCTGCCTGGCTCGATGAGCTGAGGCCAGCCTTCGGAGAGACGCGATTCTTCTTCGAAGACGAACTCGCCGCTATGCACGGCAACGCTCTCCAGGAGCTCGTGTTCAGCGCACGCTAAGTTCGTTCCCTGTGGGGCCGCGGGTTTCCCCTCCTCCTCTGTGGTTACTCGGCCCACTCAGCGCTCAAGAGGTCCAGCCGTTCGGCCTCCCCCTGCGTTAGCTCGAAGTCGAGGGCGCCCGCGTTCGACGTAGCCTGGTCGCTATCCTTGGCTCCCGGTATCGGAATGACGCCCTCCTGTCGCGCGAGCCAGTTGAGCGCTACTTGGGCTGGCGTTTTCTCGTGCTCATTGCCAATGCTCGCGAGTTCCTCAATGAGAGGCTGCAACTCGCCAATCTTCCTGAACTGACGCCGCATCCGCCGTATGCCGTCTACGCTGGACCCGGGGCCATATTTGCCCGAAAGCGCACCCGAAGCGAGCGGGGTGTAGGCGATGAGGGCCACGTTCAGCTCCCGACAGGCATTGAGGACTCCGTTCTGTTCGGGATCCCGGTGAAGAAGGCTGTAGTTGACCTGGTTTGAAGCCAGCGGAATGTCCCACCTTTCGAGGGCTTCGAATGCTCTCCTCATCTGGTCCGCGTTGTAGTTACTCACGCCCACCGCTTTGATTCGCCCAGCCTCGATCTCGTCGGCCATCGCTTCCATCAAAGGCTCGATCTTGAGAAAAGAAAAAGGCCAGTGCACCTGATAGAGATCGACGCTTTCCATGCGCAATCGCCGGAGGCTTCCGGCCAGCGCCTTCGACAAGGATGAGGGCCGCAGGCGGGTCGGAAGTGGCGCGAATTTGGTGGCGACCAAAGCCTCCCTCTCAGAGCGTTGGAGGAAATAACCGACGAGTCGCTCCGATTGCCCGCGGCCATACATCTCTGCTGTGTCTATCAGTGTGACACCGGCGTCCAGCGACGCCTGGAAGGCGCGATGCGCCCCTTGCACATCCTTCCTGTTCCATGTCATGGCACCGACTCCAAGCGTTGGGGTCGTGAGTTCGGTTTTTCCGATCGTCACAGGTGTCCTGAGATCGCCCAATTTCGCCTCCATCCCGGAGCCAGCCCGGCTGGGCGGACCGCCAAGAAATACCTCGGTCTCTAGCCGGGATAATAGCCTCCCCGAAACGCCCCGGCATAGCAAGAAATCTTGAGCTGCGCCCGCGATGGTTCCATTGTAGTGCGATGCTCGTTGGAGCTTGGTCATCAGCTACGATGATTGCCGGAAGAGAGGCACTCGGTGGATTCTGTAGCGATTGGAGTTGACATAGGTGGAAGCAGTATCAAGGTCGCTGCAGTCGATCTGACTAAAGGCGCCCTTGCGAGCGCGAGGCTTGTTGCGCCCACACCGGAAGTTGCCTCTCCCGCGGCCGTCGGGGAGATTGTTCATGACTTGGTCAATGACGCTTCGATGCCGGTCGACGTGCCGGTTGGGATCGGATTTCCCGGAGTCATCAAGTCCGGCTTGATCTGCACGGCGACTAACCTGGGGGAGACCTGGGTCGGGATCGACATCAACAACGCGACCGGTCGGGCGGTGGGCCGGCCCACCGCGGCAGTCAACGACGCTGACGCGGCCGGTCTAGCCGAAATGCGATTCGGCGCCGGGCGTGGTGTGAGGGGGCTGGTGATCATGGTTACGCTGGGTACTGGCATAGGTACGGGCGTGTTTCACGATGGGCGCCTCGTCCCGAACGCTGAACTTGGGCATATCGAAGTGCGCGGTGTCGATGCCGAGACCAGGGCGGCGGCTTCAATACGCGATAGTAAGAAGCTCAGTTGGGTGGCCTGGTCCCGGAGGGTCGAGGAGTATCTGGATGCCCTCGATCGGCTCCTCTGGCCCGACCTTGTGATCATCGGTGGGGGCGTGAGCGCTGAGCCGGAGAAGTTTCTGCCACTGATCAAGGTACGGCCGCAGGTAGTTCCGGCGGTCATGGGGAACGACGCTGGTATTGTTGGAGCCGCGCTCTGGGGATTCGAAGGCGATGAGTGTTAGCTGTGATCAAACGGGCCCGTTCGGGTGCAGCTAAGAAGAACACAGTTTCACGCCCGGGAGAGTTGAGACCATGGGTGGGTCAGCTGGCTCAGGTTTGGGCAAATCGGCCCAGATTCTAGGGAACAATCTAGATCAATTCTGCATCAATCGGTCGAGCACCTGGCTTCTTTCCGGATGATGCTGGGATTGATCGTGCTTCGGCCTGCTGGCGTAAATGAGACTTCGCGGCCTGGGGCGTCGCGGTTGGCCCTGCTGACTACCCGGACGTGGCGGTTGGGGTGACCGGACGCGTGGCCGGCGGCCACGCCGACCGGGGAGTCTTGCTGTGTGGGAGCGGGGTTGGAGTGAGTGTTGCAACAAACAAAGTGGCCGCAATCCGCCATGACACGTTTTCGGCAAGGCAGGGAGTCGAGGATGATGCTATGAATGTCCCGTGTCTTGGTGCGCGAGTTATTGGCCCGGAGCTGGCTGTTGAGGTCGTCGGCGCCTTCGCGTCTGCCGAATTCCTAGCAGCTGAGCGAAACGCATGGAGACCGGCCAAGGTTATTGCGCTTGAATCAGCGGGAGCACCTCAAATTACGGGAGGTACCGAATGACCGATACCGGAGCGTCGACCCTCAAGACCCACCAGCTCCTGGAGGCCGAGCAGAGCCCCTGGCTCGACAACATCCATCGCGAGTTACTCACTTCCGGCGAACTTGCGCGCATGGTTGAGGACGGTCTCGTCACCGGCCTCACTTCCAATCCGACGATATTCGACCGTGCCATCTCAGGCTCTAGCGAGTACGACGAAGCCCTGGACCACATCACCGCGAAAGGTGGGCTGAGTCCGTACGAAGGGTTCCTCGAAATCGCGGTCGACGACATTCGTGCCGCCACCGAGATTCTTCGCCCAGTGTACGAGCGCACGAACTCCGGAGATGGCTATGTGTCTCTCGAAGTTCCGCCGGGCCTCGCTGCTGACGCCGAGGCGACGGTCGCCGAGGCCGCGCGTCTCTTCGAGCGAGTTGGCTGCCCAAACCTGATGGTCAAAGTCCCTGGGACGCCCGAGGGCATGATCGCCACTCGCCGCCTGATAGCTGCGGGCGTCAACATTAACGTCACGCTGCTGTTCAGCATCGAGCAGTACGAAGCGGCGGCAGAGGCCCATATTGCCGGCTTGGAAGATCGCCTGGCCGCAGGGAATGACGTGTCGTCGGTCGCGGGGGTTGCTTCATTCTTCGTATCCCGAGTCGACACTGCTGTAGACGCGCTTCTTTCGGGCGATTCACAGCTACGAGGGCGAATTGCTGTGGCGAACGCACGCGCCGCCTATGGCCGCTACCAGGAGATCTTCAGCGGCGACAGGTGGGGCCGGCTCACCGCCGCGGGCGCAATGCCGCAGCGCCCACTCTGGGCATCTACGGGGACCAAGAATCCTGATTACAGCGACGTGCTCTACGTCGAAACCCTGATCGGCCCGGACACCGTGAACACAATGCCTGAAGCCACTCTCGCGGCGGCCCTCGACCACCTGAAGGTTGCCCCGACGCTTATCCCAGGGATCGAGCCCGCGAAAAGAGAGCTTGCTCAGCTCGCAGCGGCCGGGATTGATCTCGCCGGCGTTACGACCAGGCTTCTCGAGGAGGGTCTGGCGTCCTTCGCCGCCGACTTCGACCGTCTCCTCGACCGAATTGCTGAGCGCCTCGAGCAGAGAACCGGGGCAGCTGGATGAGTTTGGCTTTGCCGGGCCGTGAGATGACAGAAACCCTGCGGCAAATAGAGGAAGCCGGGGTTATCGATCGAATCTGGGCGGGTGATCATACGGTCTGGAAGCCCGATCCGACCGAAATTGCGGATCGCCTTGGTTGGCTTGCTCTCCCCTCTTCAATGCTGACGCACGTCGACGATCTGGAGGCTTTCGGCCGCGAGGCTCGCGATGAAGGAATCAGCGCGGTCGTCCTTCTTGGGATGGGAGGATCGAGCCTTGCTCCGGAGGTCATGGCCGCGACTTTCGCCTCCCAGCCGGGGACACCTCGCCTTGAGGTGCTAGACACGACGGACCCCGCTCAGATCATGGACTTGGAGTCGCGGATCGACCTCGGGCAGACGCTCTTTGTCGTCGCTTCGAAGTCGGGGACCACAATCGAGACTAGATCACAGTTTGCTTACTTCTGGGAAAGGTTTCCCGAGGGCCGCAACTTTGTGGTCATCACCGATCCCGGCAGTGCCCTAGAGGAGATCGGAGCCAGCCACAACGTTCGCCGGGTATTTCTGAATCCGTCCGATATCGGTGGAAGGTACTCAGCGCTCTCTTTTTTTGGCCTCGTGCCTGCGGCGCTCATCGGTGTCGACATACGTGCGCTTCTTGAACGAGCTGGCGAAATGATGCGGGCTTGCGGTGCCGGAATTTCGGTTTCCGACAATCCGGGTGCGAACCTCGGAGCGGTCATGGCCGGGTTATCCAAGAGGGGCCGGGACAAGCTCACGCTCGCGCTTCCCGAGGGTCTTTCCACGCTGGGGTACTGGATTGAACAGCTGGTCGCTGAGTCGACTGGCAAAGAAGGCTTGGGAATTCTTCCCGTCGAAGGCGAGGTGCTGGGAACACCCTCTGTATACGGTGATGACCGCCTCTTCGTCGCAATCGGCAACGATCCACGCCTAGGCGAATTGGAGTCTGCCGGACACCCTGTGCTGCGCCTGGAGCACGAACCGGGTGAGCCTGCCAAGCTCGGCGCTGAGTTCTTTCGCTGGGAGTTTGCTACGGCGATTGTGGGGCACCTGCTCGGCATCAATCCGTTCGATCAGCCCAACGTCCAGGAGGCCAAGGACGCCACGAATCGAGTGCTCGACGGCGACGTACCAAATCCAGAGACTAGGCCGCTTTTAAACGTCCTTGCGGACGTACACCCGGGCGACTACGTGGCGATTACCGCTTATATCCCGCAAAACTCAGAAACCATCACGACCTTGGCGAGCGTCCGGCACGCCATTCGTAACCGTTACAAGGTCGCGACAACCGTTGGCTTCGGCCCCCGTTTCCTTCATTCAACGGGCCAGCTCCACAAAGGAGGTGCCAACAATGGCGTTTTCCTCCAGGTACCCCCGGAGGCGCCCTCCGACCTGGAGATCCCGGGGAGTCCGTTTAGCTTTGGGCAGCTGCACGCCGCCCAGGCTCTCGGGGATTTCTCTTCGCTCGTGAGCCACGAGCGAAGAGTCTGGCGCGGCACCATGATCGACCTGCTCGCGGCCGCGCATGGTGCCTTCTGACCCACACTCAAATCACCGGAGGCCGAGATGACTGAGACGATGACGATTGGAATGGTCGGGCTGGGGAGAATGGGGGCCGGAATGGCTAAGCGTCTCCGCGATGCCGGCCACGATGTAATCGGTTACGACCGAAATCCAAATGTATCGGATGTGGAGTCGCTCGAAGAGATGGTGGAGCAGCTCCCGTCTCCGCGGATCGTTTGGATGATGGTTCCGTCAGGCGAGATCACCGAGACTGCTATTCGCGATGTCGCCAATCTCCTCGAGCCCGGAGACATCCTTGTCGATGGCGGCAACAGCTACGTGAAGGACACCGTCCGGAGGGCGACCGAGCTGTCCGAGCGTGAACTGCGCTTTCTCGACGTCGGCACATCCGGGGGTGTTTCAGGGCTCGAGAACGGGTTCTGCCTGATGGCGGGTGGGGACCCCGAGGTCTTCGCTGCAGTTGAGCCCGTCCTCGCCGCGCTCGCCCCGGCGGACGGTTATGCCCGCGTAGGCGGACCCGGCGCTGGACACTTCACAAAGATGGTCCATAACGGGGTCGAGTACGGCATGTTGCAGGCCTATGCTGAAGGGTTCGATCTTCTCCATGCCGCCGCCGAATACGATTTCGACCTTCACCAGATCGCAGCCCTCTGGAACCAAAGCAGCGTCGTTCGTTCCTGGTTACTGGAGCTTGCCGAGAACGCGTTCGAAAAGGACTCGGAGCTCGAAGGGCTCAAGGCCTACGTGGATGATTCAGGCGAGGGACGTTGGACTGTACTCGAAGCCGTAGAGCGGGGAGTCAACGTGGGGGTGCTTTCGCAATCGTTGTTCGCGCGGTTCAGTTCGCGTGAAGACAATGCCTTCTCGATGCGCGTGATCGCGGCGCTGCGAAATGAGTTCGGCGGCCACGCGGTGAAGAGCACATGACTCCGGACCGTCCGGACGAGGTCCGAACCCCGCCGGCAGATCTAGGATTCGTCTCGGATCGCCGCTAGAAGTCCATGTCGTCCATACCGGGCATACCCCCGCCCATACCGGGCATACCCCCGCCCATACCGGGCATACCCCCGCCCATGCCCGGCATACCTCCCATGTCATCCATGCCACCTAGGTCACCAAAACCGCCCATGTCGAAGTCATCTGAACCGCCCACGATGATTGCGGAGCTGAAGAGGCGCTGGCCGAAGGAGCCGTCATCGGGGCACTTGGCGCGCTTACCCGACGCTGACCGTGGACGAACCACCTCGAATGTTTTTTCACACTTGGGACAACGGAACTCGTAAATTGGCATCGTTTGGTTGATCCTCTCTGGGAGTAATTACCAGAGAAGAATAGCAGCGGACCGCCAGAAGCGCGCGGCCCGTTGCTATTCTTCCTTCTACCTATTCGAGGGCTCCCGCGATTGCGAGTTCAGCCACACGCCCGTCGCTGTAGCTGAGGATCTCCTTGAGTACGTACTCGTTGTCCTGGCCGAACTTCGGCGCGACCCGGTCAACCCTGGGCGGTGTCCGGGAGAGCCGGAATCGCGGTCCCTCGACATACGTTCGGCCGAAGTCGGAGTGGGGTAGCTCCACGAAATGTCCGCGGTGCTGAAGCTGAGCGTCGGCAAGAGCGTTGGCTGTTCGCACGAGCCCGTAGGCTGGAACTCCCGCGGCTTGGAGCGTCTCTTCAGCCTCTAATGGGGATCGCTGTGAAGTCCATGCAGTGATGGCCTCGTCAAGAGTCCCTTGGTCTTCAAGGCGCCCCTCTGCTGAGCTGTATCGTGTGTCTGCTGCCAGGTCGGAGCGACTGATGACACCCGCCAACTTCTCCCAGTCGGCATCATCGCGTGCCGCGATCGCTACCCAGTCGTCCTCGCCGTTCGACTCATACACCCCGTGGGGGGCCATGGAAGGGTCGCGGTTGGCGTCACGCCGGGTCTCATGCCCGTTGCAGAAGTAATCGAGGATTGTCGGCGCTAGGAAATGGAGCCCGCTTTCAAACTGCGCCTGGTCTATCAACTGCCCCTCGCCCGATCGATCACGGTGGTCGAGCGCCGCGAGCAGGGCGGCGAGTGCGAAGCGTGGACTGACCGCATCCGTGTAGGCTCCGAAAGGACCCACCGGGGGCCTGTCCGGGTATCCTGCAAGGTTCACATAACCGCTTATTGCGGAGGCCATCGTTCCAAAACCGCCGATGCCCGAAAGGGGGCCATCCTGTCCGAACAGACAGGTTCTCAGCATGATGATCTCGGGTTTCATCTTTCGCAGGGATTCGTAGCCAAGACCCCAGGCGGGCATTGTCTTGGGCGTGAACGCCTCGGCGACGATATCCGCCCAGTTGACCAGGTCACGGGCGACCTCCTTGCCGTCCTCGGTGGCGAGATTCAGCGTGATTCCATGTTTTCCCGCATTCAATGACCCGAAGAACGCGGAGCTTTCAGGGCCCGGAGTGCCACCGTTGTACGGGTACATGGTTCTTCCCATGCCGGGCCGCCCCGACGACTCGACACGGATCACGGTCGCTCCGAAGTCGGACAGGATGCGTGTCATCGCTGGGCCCGCCTGGACCCAGGTGAAGTCGAGAACCTTGAGCCCCTCGAGCGGTCGCTGGCCTTCCTGGTAGGACGAGCCCGGGGAGAGACTTAATCGAGACCGCGTTTCTGCGAGGACTTCTGCAGTGTGTTCGCCGATTCGAGGCGGACGTCGTGCGTAATTGATCGGGCGCCCGCTGAGCTTTACAGCGGCCCCCGGGTACTTGATAGTGGCCCCCACGTCCGTGTGTTCCAGCTCCTGCCAGTATCCTCGCGCCTCGAGCTGCTCGCTGGAGACGACCTCCGGGATCGTCTGGATCGGCGCGAGCAGGAGGCGACGGGACAGGGCGGCCTCGAGCAATTCGGCCTTCGTCTTGGTCTTCAAGAAGGCGGCGATTACGTTGGTGACGCGTTCGAACTCTTCACGAGTCTCCTCTCCACTAATTAGGAGAGGTAAGTAGCCGATCCAGTCCTTGTCCCGCGTGGCCGCGTCGCAGCCGCCCTCTTCGTGGATCCACTCCATGAGGCGCCGAGTGAACGGCCCTACCGAGGACCCGAAGAAGAACGAATAAGACACGTAACCGTCCTTCGCCTCCCAGAGCAGCCGGACCATCAGATCGCCGACAGCGATGCCCCCGGGTGAGCGATTGGTCTCGTTGTCGCCGACGGCAATTCCGAGCATCTGCGCGAGGGTCGCGAGATTCATCGATTGCTGAGCTGATGTGTCAACGTGCTGGCCCTTCCCCGAGCGTTTTCGTTCGTGCAGCGCTATCAGGGCTGCCCCGGCCGCCTCAGCGGCGCCGTGGAGGAAGGACTGGGGGACGGTGACGCGCACTGGGGCACGATCGGGGTCGCCAGAGAGGTGCTGGAGGCCTGAGGATGCCGCAATGGTGATGTCGGTTGCCGCGTAATGGGCCTTGGGGCCGTCAAATCCGTGGGGCGTAATCGAAACATAGATGAGCCCCGGGTTGATCTCTGCTAGGTCTTCGTAGCCGAGACCGCGCCCGGCCATGGTGCCAGGGGTGTCAGACTCGATTAGAAAGTCCGCGGATTCGACCAATTGCCGAAACGCCGCACGCCCATCATTCGAGTCGATATCGAGTTCGACACTTCGCTTGCCCCGAGTATACGCCCACCAGGTGAGGGACCGCTCGGGGTCGTAGTCGCCCTGGTAGAAGGGGCCGATCCTTCGAGCCGGGGATCCACCCGGTGGCTCGACCTGGATCACGTCCGCTCCCAGGTCGGCGAGCATCTGGCCGCAAATCAGTCCGCGCTCGTCAGTGAGATCGAGAACTCGGTAAGCATTGAGCATTGATTTTCCTCCGGCGTCGGCCACGGATTCTAGCAAAAGAACGTGCGCCACCGGGCACACGAGCATTAGGATTGGCGGCTACTAGTCCGGTGAGGTGCCGAACGATGCCAGTCAGTACCGACGATCTCAAAACCGCGAGGAAGCTGTTCGAAGAGGGCGGCTGGAGCAGCGGCGACCCGTATGGGCCGGACCAGTGGTTCACCGAAGATGCTGCGATGAGGGATATCGTCTGGCATGCCGAGGCACTGAAAGGACACGAGGAGATCCGGAGTTTCTGGGCCCGGCAGAAGACGGGCATCACGCTGCGGGTGCCGGTGGAGGAACTCTACGCCGCTGAGGACCACCATGGCGCCGCCGTCCTTTGGATGGCCTACTGGCAAATCATGGATGACAGTGAAGGGCCCGAAAACAAAGGGGAATGGCGGTGTACCGAGGGCATGTCCCGCCTCGAGTTCGATGATGGTGGCAAAGTCATCCTGGAGGTCGACTACTGGCACGGCCAGCAGGGAATCTGCGACAGCTGGGTCGCGCACTGGAATCGGCGTCGAGCGATGTCGCGAGAGGAGCTCGGGGCAACGACGGGGGCTTAGACGATCGTCCCGGCCTCGGAAGGCCACCCGCCTGCTGGGTAAACTTGAAGCTATGACAGACTGGCGAGAGCGTCTCGATAAGGCCAGGGGCAAGGCCCGGGGGAAAGCCCCGGAGTTACGTTCGCAAGCTGAAGCCGCGGCGGCACGGGCACGGGAGATCGCAACGAAGGGCGGCCGGCGTGGCAAGGCCGAGATCAAGTCCCGGCTGTCCGAGAGGCGTGCCGAGGCCGAACGTCGCGAGCTCTGGTACGAAACCACCGTCGGCCCCCAGCACAGTGAGTCTTTCGTTGATGACGAATCGATGCGGCGGAGCATAGACGCGGCCTCGGCTTGGGGCTGGTCTGTTGTCGATATTGTGGAAGTTCAGAAACGTCAACTCGGAGCTGGCCTCGGCGGAGCGCTCGCCAGGGAAGCACTCGACCGAGTCAGGAATTCGCCGCGGTACGTGGTGACATTTCGCCTCGATGCCCAGGTTCTTCGGGAGGAGTAGCGCGTGCTGGCGGCCCCATCCACCGGCACCCGGTTTCCAGTTCTTGAACTCGAGGGCAGGGCCGATTCTGGAATGACGACCTTTGAACAGAGGCCGATACCAGGATTTGTGTGACCATAATGCGCGGGGCATCTCTTGTTGTGAGCGTGGCAGGACCGGATTATCTGGTAGTACTGTCTGTGCTCAGAGCGGCGATTGGCGCGCGGATCCCATATGTTGGCCACTGCGTGGACGGGCTGACGACCGCTGAGGTGTTCAAACTGGACTCGGCCACTCGGACAATGGGTGTCCCCGTCCCCGCGGTTCTCAATCTCGGCGTTCTACAGGGCCCTCTTAGCGCGACCAACTCCCCCGTCTACTCCGCAACCTCGACGCCAGGGCCTGTGGCGCCCCCCCCTGTGACATCATCCATGTCCTCATCCGGAGGAAGCGGACCGTCATCCAGGGGAATGGCAATTGAATCTTCTTCGAGTTCGTCGACATCGAGCGTCGGGTCCATGCTCAGGGCAATCGCGATTAGGATTTCGATGTCGATGCCACCTTCGTTCCGCTGCTCGTATCCGGAGACGTCGAATATTGTGCCGTCATCTTTGGTCCAGTTGAGGCCGTTCTCATAGATGAAGCCAGACCTTTTCGCTTCAGTAGTGCCGTAGCGATTTGCGATCGCTTCGATAACAATGCCTTCGCCCTCGAAGATCCAGAAGAGGTTGAGCTGCGGAAAAAATTCCGCGTCTGGAAGGTCGTCACAGCTGCCTCCGGGAGCCTCGCTCACGTTCAGGGTCGACTCGACGAGAAACCAACCGTCCGGCACTACTGGAGCGGACAGGCCGAACTCGGCGAGATCGGAGTCGGTCAGCTCTCTGTTTCTGATGAAGCAGGCCGAGCCGAAGGCAGGGTCCATCGCCAAGGCGATGGCCTCGATCGTGTCACGGCCCAGCGGCCCGTCCTCGCGCCATCCTGAAACGTTGAAGTGGTGGGAGCCGTTCGACCAAAAAGCGCCATCCTCGTCGAGGTAACCGAAGTTTTCGTAACCGCCGGGGGAGACCGGGTAGGCACTGACGTCGACCCACGTGCTTTCCTTGCCGTCGTCGACGTTGCTGAAGGTAGCGTTGAAGTTTCCGTCGACTTCGATCTCAGGAACGTTGCAGTCCGCGGGCGGAGCCTTGAAAACGGTGAACTCGGCGTACTGCTCTTGCAGTCCTATGGGGATTGCCGGGCGTGGGTCGCCGACGCCCATTGCCGCGAGGTCGGCCCACGTTCCGCGCGCCTGTTCGTAGTAGCAGGCCCCATCAACAGAAGGAGCGAGCAGGCCGAGAACCCACCTGATTACTTCAGTGTCCCCTTCGTCAGGGGCTGAGACCGAGTCCGGTTGCCGGACAATTTCTTCGTTAACAATGATGTCATCAGGGCCGTAAGCGAAGTAGACATTGGCCCAGACGGTGAGCACGTAGCCGTCGTCCCAGACCTGCCCGTTGAACGGGGAGACCACGTTGGTTACAGGTTCCTCTAACACGCGTTGTGTGACATGGATTTCAATTCCGAGGTCCGAGTTAAACCAGCCCGACTCGACCACGGGAGTGCCGACTGTGCCCGAACCCTCCTCGCTACAGTCGGACTCGGCATAGATGTTGAGGCTGCGGAGCACGAACCTATCACCGAGCAGCCGAAGGTCAACTGACGCAAGCGAGAGGTCTATGTTGGACCCAGAGAAGATAGGTGGGAGACTGGATCGGCAGCCGAACTCGAGCCCGATGGCCCCGCCGAAACCGCCGAATTCCCCGAAGGCGACGTCATCCTCGCCGTCGCGAGTGGAGATGACCGGGGCGCCTCCTACAGTGCGGGAGCCGGATGTGGACGGAGAATCGCTATCCTCCCTATTCGACACGTTCTCTCCGTCATCACTATTGTCGTTCGGAGATGGGAGAGACTGGGAGTCGGCGGCCAAAGGCTCGTCCGAAGCTACTAAAGCTCGGCCCGTGAAGTAGCCGCCGCCGTAGAGCAGCGCCCCAATCACAACGATTCCGATGCCGCCGAGGATCACGTGGCCACGATTCAACTGCATGACTGTTCTCCAGGGTGCCGGTGCCGGCTCCCGTTTTCTCTAACGTCTATGAGTTGCGGATGGTTCCAGATGTAAGAAATCTTTTCCTGTTCCAATGGTAGTTGTTGATCAGTCCGGAGAGGATGCCGAATCTCGCACCGGTGGCTCGACGCGGATATCCGGTATCCAGTCCAGGAACGAGGGGAAGTACCAGTTCGCATCCCCGAGCAGCTGCATCGTTGCGGGGACGAGAAACGTTCTCACCAGGGTGGCGTCGAGGGCGATCGCCACGGCCAGCCCGAAACCCATCTGCTGGAGCTGCACGAGCTCGCCGCTGGCAAACCCGGCGAAGACCACGACCATGATCATCGCGGCTCCCGTGATGATGCCTGCGGTCGACTGAAGCCCGTAAACAACCGATTCAGAGTTGTCACCGGTAGCGTCGTAGCGCTCTCGGATTCTGCTGAGCAGGAAGACTTGGTAGTCCATTGAAAGGCCGAAAAGGATCGCGAAGAGGAAGAGAGGAAGCCATGGCTCGATGGTCGCGACTTCGGTGAATCCGAGCGTGTCGACGGCGTAACCGTGCTGAAATACCAGCACGATGAGCCCATAGGCGGCGCCGACGGAGAGAAGGTTCATAACTACCGCGCTGACCGCAACGACGACGGACCGAAAAGCCACTGTCACGAGCACAAAGCTGAGCGTGAGGACGAAGCCAATCACGATGGGCAGCCAACGGTCGGCGATGTTAGTCAGCTCGATGTCCTCTGCGGTGATTCCTGCGACGAGAGCACGCGCTTCAGCGTCCCCAAATGCTGCTGGTATGTAGTCGCTGCGGAGTCGCCTGACGGCGTCTGCCACGGATTCGCTGAGCGGATCGCCGTTGATGGGGACGTTGAGAAGCGCCAGGTCACCATCAGCGCTCACTTCTCTCCCCGGTGGCGGTCCGAAAACAGGATCACCCTCGAGCAGGGCGAGGAGCGCTGCTATCGCCTCCTGCGTTTCCTCGGCTCCGATGTCGCCATCGATCACTACTTCAACCGGTGCATCGAGGCCGAATCCGAACTCCTCCCTGAGCGCGTCGAAACCCTCCTTGGCACGGAGGTGGTCCGGGAAGGTCGCAACACCGGAGCTGCCGATTTCGATCGTCAGATAAATGGCAGACATTGCCAGGAGAGCACCTGCGCCGAGGAGGAGCGATGCATAGGGGTGGTTGACGGCCCCCCGGACCGCGGCCCCCCAGATCCTCCGGGGCTCACCGCGACTCGTTGGAATGGGAAGCGATAGCCGCTCGATGGAGCCGCCCAAGAGCGCAAGTACTGCAGGCAGCAAGGTGAGCACGGCAACCACGGCGACCAGAACGACGACGATCGCTCCAAGGCCGATGGCGAAAAACGCCGAGTGAGGCACTAGCAGCATTCCAACGAGCGCAATCACAACCGTGAAGCCGCTGAAGATGACTGCGCGACTCGCCGTGTCACCGGCAACCGCTATCGCCTCCGCGAGGTCACGACCTCGCGCGCGCTCCTCGCGGAAGCGGGAGATGACGAACAGTGTGTAATCGATGCCCACAGCTAGGCCAACCATGATGACGATGTTCTGTGTGAATACGTGGAGGTCGGTGTACTGGCCCACCACAGCCGCCACACCGAACGCGAGAGCGATCGCAAAGACGGCCAGGAGCATCGGCACGAGGGCGGCGACCAGCGTCCCAGATACGACATACAGGACGATGAGAGCCAGCGGCGCAGCGATCGTCTCGCCGCGCTCCGCATCGTGTTGTGCCTGGCTCGAGAAGTCTCGGTAGAAAGTGGATTCGCCGGTGATGAAGACGTCGAACTCCAGACTTCCGTCGACGGCATCGACGATTTCGTAAACGTCGGGAATGATGTCATCGGCGGCCTTGACGTCTCCCGTCAACGAAATCGGAACGACCAGGCTCCCTCCATCCTCGGAGACCAGGCTCGGCACACCCGTCTCGTAATAAGAGAGGACGCTTGCTATCGCATCGGGGCCGAGGTCTCGAAGCGACTCGACGATGCCGGTCGAGACTGCCTCAAACCCGGCGTCTCCGACTGTGGCCGTAGAAGACGTCACGACGATCGCTTCTTGGACGGTAGCCCCGCCGCGAAGACGTTCCTCGACCAGGTCGCTCGCCTTGCGGGACTCGGGATTATTCGTCGGGAAGAATTCACTTGTGAACGCAGACCCGAACAGCTGAACGATGAGGCCGACGGCCCCCACAAGAAGCAAGACCCAGGAACTGATCACCAACCAGGGATGCTCGGCGCTTCGTAGGGAGATTCTTCCCGTCAGCCCTGCAGCCGAAGGTTGCCCGTCGGTCATTCCCGTCCTCGAGCGACCACGGTCTAGTCAAACCTCCGGATCTTGGCCACGGCTTGCCTGTCCAGGCGTCGGATAAGCTCCGCGACAAGGGTGATGGCCTGATCCACATCTCTTCTGTGGATCAGGCCGTTGTGGCTGTGTAGGTAGCGGGTTGGTACGGCGATGTTGATGGTCGGCGCTCCGCCGCGGGAGCGTTGGGCCGCGGAACCATCCTGCCCGTAGCCCGCGAGGACATTGAACTGGAGCGGAATGGCGAGCTCCTTTGCCAGCTCAACAACGAAGTCCCGCAGTCGGAGGTTGGGCAGCATGGAACTGTCGTGCAGGAACAGAGACGGTCCTCCGCCTAGCTTCTCCTGCGCCTCGTCCTGGGTGATGCCCGGGTAATCTGCCGCGACGCCGGATTCGAGGTTGATGGCGAGGTCCGCGTCGACGACGTAACTGCCGGTTTGGGCTCCCCGCAACCCGACCTCCTCTTGGACGGTGGCTACCCCGTGCACCTCATTCGGGTGCGAGCCCCCGCTCGCCAGTTCCTGTATTACGCGGGTCATGGCGGCAACGCCGACACGGTCGTCCCAAGCCTTGCCGAGGAGTATGTCGTCACCCGCGAATCGGAGGAAAGTGCTGTCGGGCACGATCGGGTCTCCCGGCCGGATACCGAGACGCTTCTCCGCGTCCTCTCGGTCGATCGCACCGACGTCCAAGAACATCTCGTCGTGCCCAAAGACCTCACTCCGGGCGTCGGCCTTCATCACGTGGATTGTCTTGATCCCGGTGATTCCGGGGACGGGACCAGAGGATGTGTGAACGACCCAGCGCTGGTTGATTAGCGCCTGGTCGAGCCAGCCACCCAGCGTCTGGAACTTCAGAAAGCCCTCGTCGGTGATCCGGCGGACCATTAGCCCAAGCTCGTCCATGTGGGCGCTCAGCAGGATGCGCGGAGTGTCCGCAGAGCCCCGGTGGCGGGCGATAAGAGAGCCAATCCCGTCGGTGTCGAGGGAGTCGGCGGCCGACTCGAGCTCCCGTCGTACGACGGCCCGTACGGGTCCTTCGAAGCCGCTCGGTCCGGGCGTGTTAGTCAGCTCTTCGAGCAGACCTTCGGTCTTTGCGGTTTTCTGGTCTGCGGGTTGGCTTTCGGACATTCAGATGCCTCGGTATTCGAAACTCGTACCGGATACCTTACCGGCCTACGAGCTGGCGCGCCCTGCCGCAAAATACTTCGCACAGCTGTGCTGGGACGGTCCCCCAGCGGCCCGTTGCCCTGAACGCTGGGCTGTTTCCGTACCGTTGGCATCGCCTGGCAACTGCCACACGCGGCAATCTGCTAATTGCTGTGAGACTCACCAGGCGAGTGCTCCGTGCCTTACGTCGGGGGCTTTCGACTGGCCCCCCATCACGCAGGGAGTGCTGGGACCCACGCACTGGTTACTTGTGCCTGCGTCAGAATGTCTCAGCGAAGCGCGACAGTATGGAGCGGCAGGGCGAGGCGACGTAGCGCGGCACGGAAACAGCCCCGCGCAGTCGGCAGTCAGCAGCCGACTGCTGATCGTCAGCGTCAGGCAACGATCTTCGCAAATTCTTCCAGCTCCTTGAAGCGGCCGTCGATCGCCTCCGGGGTACTCGTGTCCATCAGCGGAACCAGGCGGTCCACTCCGAGATCCTTGAACTGGCGGACGTCCTCCGCGTTCACGGTGCCGGGCGTCACGATGATCTCGAAGCTGTCCCGAGTCCGGCCTGCGGCTGAGAGTGCGGCCTCGAAGCCGGCAATCAACTGTTTCGTTATCTCCGGGTTGATCCCAAAACCCAGCCAGCCGGCACCGACTCGCACCGCCCTCCTTATAGCCGGTGGACTGAATCCGCCCACGATCAGTGGGATGTGTGGCTTCTGGACCGGCTTCGGATCCATCCTGACGCCCTTCACCTGGAAATACTTGCCGTTGTAGTCGGTGACCGGCTGCGTCCAGAGCATCTTCATGAGGTCGATTATCTCGTCGGTCCGTGCCCCACGATCCTCGAACTTATTGCCACAGGCTAGGACCTCCTCTTTGCACCAGCCGACTCCCAGGCCCAAGTCGACGCGCCCGCCCGTCAGGTAGTCGAGGGTCGCAAACTCTTTCGCCGTGTAGATCGGATTCCGCTGGGGCAGAAGCGTGACGCCGGTGCCGAACCGGATGTTCTTTGTTGTGCCGGCTAGGTAAGCGAGGGTAACCACCGTCTCCGGGAGACCGCCGCCCTCTGGGATTGGGAGCTTTCCGTCCGGCGTGCCCGGGTAACCGAACTCCATCTCGTCGAAGATCACGACGTGCTCGCCCATCCAAAGCGAGTCGAGGCCCATTTCATCGACCCGCTTGCCGATGTCCAGAATGGTGTCCGGGGTGGCTGTCGGTGTTATGAAAGACGCGAATACTCCGAGCTTCATCGTTTAGTACCTCTCTGCTATCTAACTCTGCTTCAACTGCCGTTCGAACATCGCGAACATCGCCGCCCAGTCTTTCTCCGCTGCTTCCTCCGCATAAGAAGGCATCTGCGGGAACGAATACGCGTGGTGTGTGCCCGGATGCGTCTCGACGGTGTAGGGTACGCCGGCATCATCGAGGGCCTTGCTGATGTCGGGGATCACGTTGTCCTCGATATAGGGATCTTCATCCGCAAAGCCCAGGTAGACCTCGCCTTTTATACATGCGGCCAACTTGTGGGGCGAGTTGGGGGCTTCGGTTACGAGCCGCGTGCCGTGGAGGGATGCGGCTGCACGAATCCGGTCCGGGAAGGTTCCCGCCGCAGCCATTACGAATTGCCCGCTCATGCAGTAGCCGACGCTCCCGGTGCTGCTGCTCACCAACGGGTTATTTCCGAGATAATCGAGGATACCGCCGGTGTCGCGCATCACCATGTCGACGCTCAACGCGCCGCCAATCGCAAACATCTTCTCGATTCCCTCGGACGAGTCGAAGCGGATTTGCCCCTCCCTGTAGTAGAGGTCGGGTAGTACGGCGAAATACCCCTCTTCCGCTAGGCGGCGGGCAAAGTTCTGCAATTCATCACGGATTCCAATCACGTCCATGTAGACGATCACCGCTGGGAACGGCCCTGCGCCCTCGGGATAGGTGACGAAGCTCCACATGTCCCCATCTGGGGTCTTGACCTCGACTTCGAACTCGTTCAATTTCACTTCTCCTTGTTCCGACCGTATTCCACCGTAGTCGATATTTCCGGTGGCCATCTCGGCCGCGGGCACAGTAGGGTGCGGTGAGCCGCGGGCGGGGCTCAGTGGAGGTTGGGGTGTCAGCCGCGAAACCGGACCGACGTGAAGAGAGTCTCCCGGCAGAGGTGCTGGCCCTCTGGGGTCTGCTTGCCGTCTTCGTCCTGGTCATCTTCATCACCTATACTCGCCTCGACTCTACAGACCTGTACAACGTGAGCCACGATGGCGTTGCCGGCGGTCTCAGCCGGAGCATCGTGATTCTCGGCTACCCGGTAGCCTTCGCCGTCATCGCGCTCGTAGGCACTCTGTTCGCAAGCCTTCGAGAAGGAGTCTCGCCGTTGGCGAGGCGACTTTGGCGCTGGATTGCGCTGCTCTCGGTTCTCTTCTGCGCCACAGCTGCGTTCCCCGGCGTGGTAGACCAAGGAGATCTCGACGTGAAGCCGGTGAATGTGCTGGCTGCGATCGGTGTCGGGGGCGCGATTCTCCTGACCGCACTTTCAATCCGGGAGAGACCCGATGTTGCTTGGTCCGGTTCGTGGTCCGCGTGGGACTGGGCGAGGCTTGCCTTGGGTGTTCCGATGGTCTTGCTCTCACTGCCGTGGCTTGCAGCGGAACTGGGGTACGGTTCAGACGAAACGAGCCTTCTGACCGGCCCCTTCCTGGACTTCGATGCTCGAGACTCCGCAGCGACGGGCACCGTCGCTGTCCACGCCGGCGATCACCACGGCACCGACGGCCTGCTACTCACTATCACGGTCCTGCTCTTGTCGAGACCCGTGTTCGCTCTGGCCCGTACCCGGCTGCGGTCGCTCCTAATCCTCTACCTGTGCCTCGGCTTCTTCTACGGCCTGATCAATGTGGTCCAGGACTGGTGGCTTGAACAGTTGGTCAAACGTGACACCCTCAACTGGGAGTTCACCAACATGGTGGAACCCAAGCCGAACTGGGAGTGGGTGGTCCTGATGCTCGGCTCTATCGCGCTCGCGGCCGCCATCCACGGCTACGAGCGGTTGGCAGTCAGCACGTGGCACTCAAGGCTTAACGTAGGACGCGCTAAGCCTTGAGCACGGCGGAATTCGGCCTCCGCCTCTTCCGGGTCGTCGAGTGCCATACAGACTTGGCCGTACAGGACCTCCGCAGAGGTTCCGTCGCGGCCCATTTTCTTGGCATCAGCCATCTGGGCGACGGATTCGGCTGCTCTCTCGATCACCGCCTAGGTAGGCGGCGCCGCGCTCGTACGGCTCGCGCGCTTGTAGTCGTCGGACCTCGATGGGGCGCTGTGATCTAAGCGGCTCCTGCTGTTACACATACTCCGACTAGGGACAGAGCGTCGTGACCATCATTA